>Ga0114129_10002386_pt1 | contig 26094 bp, 25 predicted proteins | sample RhiMetdeltSRZDD1_FD_80071 | JGI IMG/M metagenome (GOLD analysis project Ga0114129, IMG submission 80071) | Populus rhizosphere microbial communities from Tennessee, USA - Rhizosphere MetaG P. deltoides SRZDD1 (version 2) (version 2) | ecosystem: Host-associated > Plants > Roots > Rhizosphere >...
CATCCAGGCCTGACCCTCCACCTGGTGGCGGGCCCCGGCGGTCTCGATCGTGCCGCGGGTCGGCATGCGGGTCAGGGAGTAGTAGTAGGACGCGTTGCCGGGCTCGGCGCTCTTCCGCGAAAGCCCGCGCTCGCCGTGGAGCACCGGCGGCTTCGCGGCCGATAGCGTCAGATCGATCCGGAGGTCGCCGTCGCCCGCACGGAGACGCATGGGCTGGCCGGCCGGTGCCCGGCCCTCGGCGGTCCAGTCGCCCAGCCACACGCGGAATGGATCGCCCGAGGCGCCGCCCAGATCGAGTGCGCCGCGCGCCCAGCGGTCGCGGGCGTGGAATCGGCCCGCATCGACGTCGGCCAGCGCGAGGTGGGCCATGTACACGTCGCGCGTGCCCCAGGCCGACCGGCGAGGCGCCACCGATGGGGCGAGCGCCGTCCGGAAGAACGTGAGCTGGAAGCCGAAGCGCCGCGAGGTGCCCTCCGCGCCAGGGGCGCGGAGGTTGCCCGTCCAGTACCACCACTCCGTCCGGAACGCCGGATGCGGGCCGTGATCCGCCGGAAACGCGAACGCGCGCGGAGCGAGGGCCCGCTCGAAGCCCTCCGGGCTCGTGGCCACGAGCGCCTCGGCCACCGACAGCGTCGCCCCGAGGGTTGGCGGAGAAGATCGCCTCCCCTCCAGGCCGATGACGAGCCCGAGACCGACGCCGAGACCGGCCACCGTGACCAGGACGCCCAGGAGCAGCCCGGCACCGGGGTGTGATCGCCCCACGCGCGGTGGGCGGGGACGCGACAGGCTCACGGCCCTACTCCTCCCGGAGCGCGGGCGCGGGCGGCGTCCGCGCCATGCGCCAGGCCGGGTACGCTCCCGCCAGGAGGGCCGCCACGATCGCCAGCCCCACGGCCTGGAGCAGGACCTCCCCGGGGAGCGTGGTCTCGATCGACCACCCGAAGGCCCGGCGGTTGATCACGTGGATCAGGACCAGCGCGAGCCCGATCCCGACGGGAACGGCCAGCACACCCGCGATCCCGCCGAGGAGCCCGGTCTCCGCCAGCACGAGCCGCCAGACCTCACGCGGCGTGAACCCCTGGACCCGCAGGACGCCTAGCTCCCGAGCCCGTTCGAGCTGGAGTGCCATCAACGCGCTCAGGACGCCGATCACGGCCACCGCCGTCGCCAGGACGCGCAGCACCGCGGTGATTGCAAACGTGCGGTCGAAGATCTCGAGCGAGGCCTCCCGGAGCGCCCGGTTCGAGCGGATCAGGAGGTCCTGGTCCCCGCCCGACCGGACGCGGAGCGCCGCAACGGTCGCCTCCGGGTCGGCGCCCGGGGCGAGCACGAGCCCGAGCGAGGACACGCCGCGGTCGTCCCAGTTCGCCTCGTAGGTGCGGCGGCTGACCATGACCACGCCCTGATCCGAGCCGTAGTCCGCGAACACCCCGGCGACCGGAAACGCGCGCTCGCCCCGGTCGGTGCGGAGCCGCAGCGCGCTGCCGACGGCGAGGCCGTGCCGGTAGGCATAGGGCTCCGAGACGATCGCCGCCCCTCCGTCCTGGAAGGCGGGCCACACGGTCTCGCCGGATCCCGCCAGGAACCGGAATTGACGGTAGCTACGCGGGCCGATGCCGAGCGCGACGAGCTGGGTCGGCCCGAACGGCGACGTGACCCGCACGCCTCGATAGGTCCCAACGGCCTCGACGCCGGGCGCCGCCCGGACCCGCGCGATCACGGCCGGATCCAAAGTGGACTCGCCGCCTCGGCCTCCCCGGAGGGTCGGGGCGGACACGTACACGTCCGCGACCAGCGAGGTCTCGAGCCAGCGCACGACTGTCGCACGAAAGCTCCGGATCATCAGGCCGACGCCGACGGTCGCCGCGACGGCCACCATGAGCGCCGCCACCGCCACCCCGGTACGGGAGAGCCTGGCGACAACGCCCCGCGCGGCCATGCGCCCCGGCAGACCGAGGAGCCATCCGAGGGGGGGGGCCACCGCCCAGGCCGCGCCGACCATGGCGAGCGGGGTGAGAAGCGCGGCGCCCAGCACGATCGCGAAGAGACCCGCGTAGCTCCAGACGAGACTCCGGCCGGCGACGCCGACGAGAAGCGCCCCGGTCGCAAGCATCGCCAGGCCGGCCAGCGCGGCGCGGGGCGCCGCGCGGCGAGCTCGCGCCTCCAGCACGACCCGCTGGATCGCCGCCCCGGGTGGTGCGGCGCTCGCCTCGGCCGCGGGAACGATCGCCGCGAGCAGCGTTGCCCCGATCCCGAGGGCCGCGCCCTTCGCCAGCACGGCCGGCGACAGCGTCAGCTCGCGGACGACGACGACGAAGTACAGGTCGTTGATGGTCCGGGTGACGAGCCTCACGAGTCCGCCGGCGAGCGCGACGCCGAGCACGAGGCCGAGTGACGTCGCGACCAGCCCAAGCACGAGCGCCTCGGCGAGGACGGCCGCGACGATCTCCGCGCGCGTGACGCCGAGCGCCCGCAGCATCCCGATCGTCGCGCGGCGCTGGACCACGGAGAAGGTCATCGTGTTGTAGGCGAGGAAGAGCCCCACCAGCAGCGCCAGGAACGACAGCGCCGTCAGGTTCACGTCGAAGGCCCGCGTCAGCTCTCCCACGAACTCGCTCCGCGCTGCGGCCGGGACCACCTCGGCTCCCGGGGGAAGGGCCGCCCGCACGCGAGCCAGGAGCCGCTCGCCGCCCGCTCCCGCCGGCACCACCAGATCGACGTGAGACAGCCGGCCCGGCCGGTCGAGGAGCTCCTGGGCCGTCGCGAGATCGGCCACCACGAGACCGCGGAGCGCTTGCCGGCTCCGCGCGTCGTCGGGCTCGATCAAGCCGACGACGCGCACTGGGTGCGTCCGCCCGGCCGCGCGAAGGACGAGGGTGCCCGAGATGCCCACCCGGAGCTCGGCCGCCGTCTCGCGGCTCAGCAGCACCGCGCCCGGCTCGGTGACGAAGGTCCCGAGCACCCGGGTCCCCGTCCCCGCGCCACGCCCGAGGTACGGGCGGAACGGTGCCTCGCTGAACGGGTCGACGCCAAGGAGCTGGAGCGTCCGCCCGGGCGCGCCCTCGACGCCCACCCACGCCTCGACCACCGGCGCCAGGGGATGCACGCCGATCTCCCGGGCGAGCTGCGGGACCACCCGCTCGTCGAGTCCCGCGGGACCGCCGACCACCTGATGGGTGGCCCGGCCGGTCACCCCTTCGGCCGCGAGCCCGAATGCCCGCCGCGCGCTCGCACTCGCGAGGTCGACCGACACCACCACCGCCACGCCGAGCGCGATCCCCAGAACGGACAGGCCCGCCTGCCACGGATGCCGCACCAGATGGCGGACGCTGGCGCGCAGGAGCGTCATCCGGCGACGGACTCCCCTACCTCGACCAGACGACCATCCTGCAACCGGAAGATCCGGTCAGCGAGTCCGACCACCTCCGGGCTGTGGGTCGCCATTACCATCGTGCGGCCGGACCGCCGGGTGAGGCGGTCGAGCAGCTCCAGCACCTGCCGGCCCGTGTCGAGATCGAGGTTCCCGGTCGGCTCGTCGGCGAGCACCAGCAGCGGCTCATGGACCAGCGCCCGCGCCACCGCCACCCGCTGCTGCTCACCGCCGGAGAGGCGCTCGGGAAACGTCGCCCCACGGCCCGCCAGACCGACCTCGGCGAGAAGCGCCCTGGCGCGCGCCCGTGCCGACTCGCGCCGACGGCCGTTGAGCTCGAGCGGGAGGCGGAGGTTCTCCTCCACCGTGAGCGTCGGAATGAGGTTGAAGAACTGGAAGACGAACCCCACGTGATGGCGGCGGAACAAGGTGCGCGCCGCTTCCGACGTCCCCGCGAGCGGGAGCCCATCGACGACGATCTCGCCGGCGGTTGGCACGTCGATCCCGCCGATCAGGTTGAGCAGCGTGGACTTGCCCGAGCCGCTTCGCCCGATGAGGACGCACAGCTCACCGCGGTGGATCGCCGCGTCCACTCCGTTGAGCACCACGCGTTCGGCGTCACCTTCACGGTAGGCCTTCGTGACGCCGCGGAGCTCGACGAGCGGGACGCCGGGGGCCGGTGCCCTCATCCGGCCGCGCCGAGCGCGCCGAAGTGACAGAGCCGGATGTCGAGGCGCTGGACGGTCGCCCGCGCCTCGAGATCGCAGAGTGCCGCCAGCTCGACCTCCCGCTGGCGCCCGTAACGGCTGTAGGCGAGGTCCTCGTCGAAGACGCCCGGGTGACACATGAGCTCGGTGACGCCGAGCGGCAGGATGGCGAGCTGATCGAGGAGCCGCTCGGTCGTCCAGTAGGGCTCGACCTGCGCGTCGCCGAGGAAGTGGTCGGTCGTGGCGATGCCGTGCCGGCGGAGCCCCTCGCGAAACCCGGCATCCTGGCTCCGAAGGGGCAGCCGGGCGCCCAGGACCACGTCCACGACGGCGTCCATCACCCGCGGCACCCGGTGGACGTGGTGGTGGCTGTCGAGGTGCGTGGGCGGCCGGCCGAAGCGCCGCGAGAAGACCTCGATCTGGGTCTCGCACTCGCGCCGCACGTCGTCGGGACGCGCCCGCTCCTGGAGCGCGGCCAGATCCCGTCCGAACCGTCCCTCGGCGTCGACCAGTGACGGCACCGTCCCCGCCGGCGACACGGGCCGTCCCCAGGTGAGGTTGAAATGAAGCCCGAGCCCGAGGCCCGCGCCGGCGGCAGCGGCATCCAGCTCCGGTTCGGGCGGCAGGCTCGCCAGCACGGTCGCGCTGGTCACCAGACCGTCACGGTGGGCGCGGAGGATGCCGCGGCTCACCCCGGCCGTCAGACCGAAGTCGTCCGCGTTGACGATGAGCCGACGCGTGGCCGGCCCCGGGCTCAACGGTCCAACCCCGCGCCTACTGCCCGAGGGTGCGCCGGATGTACTGGCGCACCTCCTCCGTCAGGAGAGCCTGCCGCCCGCTGTCGGTCACCGCGTCCTCGAGCAGCTCGAGGTCGAGCAGGAGCGGAGTCGGCGCCTTTTTCCCCGCGTCCAGCTCGACCGTGAACACGCACTGCTCGTCGGACTCGGTGAAGACGGCCTTCGCGCGCGTGAACGAGCTGTCCTCCAGCGCGACCATCTCCAGGGCGTGCCGCAGCACCCGGAGAATGCCCTCCTGGGCATCGCCGGGCACGGTGCCGAACGCGCTCATCATCCGGATCTCCGCCATACCCAGCCTCCTCCGGTCAGAATCCCATCGCCGTCGCGGGACGCAGGTGGTCGACGCCGGCAGCGAGCCCCCGGCGGGCGACCTCGATCACCTGCGGTCGGGCGAAGTAGAAGCTCGAGTACGTCTCAGTGAGCGGCACGATCCGGTGCCCGCGCCGCCGGAGCCCGGACACGGTGGCCGCCCCCATCCGGTCATCCACGTGGACGGGGCCGCCTTCGGTGTGGAGCCGCGGCGCCTCGACGGCCCCCTGGGGGCCGAGCGCGAAGTCGATCAGGTTCGCGAGCACCTGAGGAACCGCGGACACGATCTTCCGGCCGCCCGGCGCGCCCACGGCCAGGTACGGGGCGCCGTCACGAAGCGCGAGAAAGGGCGTCATGTTCACCAGGGCGCGCTTCCCCGGCTCGATCGAGTTCGGCCGCCCTGGCTCGGGGTCGAACCAGATCATCCCGTTCGAGAGGAGCAGGCCCGTCTCCGGCACGACGACCTTGGAGCCGAAGAGGCTCACCGCCGTGTGCGTCAGCGACACCAGCGTCCGGTCGCGGTCGACGGCGCACACGTGCGTCGTGCATTCGTCGGACGGCGCGCCCGCCGACCCCCGCGTCGGTCTCGCGCCTCCGGCCCGGCCGCGCTCGAAGCGCCACGGATCGACGCGCGACCCCGTGTGGCGGCGCCCGTCGGGGCGAATCTCGGTGGCCACCGCCCGGGCATAGGCCTTCCCGGCCAGCGCAGCCCACGGCGCCCGGACCAGGGCGGGGTCCCCGAGCCAGCGGAGGCGGTCCTCGAAGGCCACCCGGATCGACTCGGCGCGCAGGTGCGCCACGCGCGCACCGGACGGCCCCTTTGCACCGGCCTCGAAGCACTCGAGCACGTTCAATATCTCGAGCGCGGTGACGCCACCCGTAGCGCCCGGCATCCCCAGGAGCGTCACGCCGCGGTAGCTACCCGTCAGAGGCACACTGACCCGGACCCGGTAGCGCGTCAGGTCCGTGCGGTCCACCACACCCCCGCCACGCCGGATCTCGGCCTCGATAGCCTGGGCCAGCTCCCCGCGGTAGAAGACGCTCGGTCCCTCTTTCCCGATGAGCTCGAGGGTGCGGGCGAGCGCCGGGTAGCGAACCCGATCACCGCCCTCGAGGTTCGCCGGCCGGGGCGGCCATCGTCCACCGCGCAAGTAGGTGGCGGCCGCCTCGGGGAACCGGGCCAGCTCCTCTGCGTACATCGCGGTGACGATCGCCAGGTACCAGTCGACCGGCACCCCGCCGCGCGCGAGACGCACGGCGGGGGCGACCGCGTCGCGGAGGTCCAGCGTGCCCCATCGCTCGAGGGCGAGGGCTAGACCCGCGACGGACCCCGGCACGGCGACGGCCCGGTGGCCGTGCACGTTGGCGTCGCCCTCGACGGCCCGCCACGGAAAGAGATCGCCGCTCCGCCCCTCCCCGAGGGGGTACATCCGGGCGTGTGCCCGGCGCGGCGCCTCCACGTTGAAGTCGAGCGCGACCGAGGCGCCCGTCCGGGGGCGGTGGATCAGCATCGAGCCCCCGCCCGCGAGACAGGACATGAACGGCTCCACGACGGCCATGGCGAAGGCGGTGGCGACGGCGGCGTCCACGGCGTTCCCGCCGCGGCGAAGGATCTCCGCGCCGACGCGGGCGCCGAGCGGATGGCCCGCCGTCACGCACGCGTGCGGCACCTCGAGCTGGCTCTTGGTGACGGCGAGCCGGGAGACCTTCACGACGCGCTCATTCTCCCACGGCCCCCGCGCACCCGCCAGCGCGCGGCTGGCGCTGCCCGCTCAGAACCGAACCGGGGGAACCGTGCGCTCGGCGGGATCCTCGATCTCGAAGAACTCGCGCCGGGTGAAGCCGAAGGCGCCGGCCAGAAGGTTCGTCGGGACGCTCTCGATGCGCGTGTTGAGGTCCCGCACGGCGGCGTTGTACCCCTGCCGCGCCCCGGCGATCATGCCCTCCGTGTCGGCGAGGGCCTGCTGGAGCGAGAGGAAGCTCTGGTTCGCCTTGAGATCGGGATAGTTCTCCGCGACGGCGTAGAGTCCGCGGAGCGCCTGCGTGAGAAGCCCCTCGGACTGCGCCACCTGACCCGGCGTCGTAGCGCCCATGGCCCGGCTCCGGAGCTCCGTGACCTTCTCCAGGATTCCCTTCTCGTGGCTGGCATATCCCTTCACGGTCTCGACGAGGTTGGGAATGAGGTCGTGTCGCCGCTTGAGCTGCGTCGAGATGCCTGACCACGTCTCGTCGACGCGCACGCGGGCCCGGACCAGGCTGTTGTAGAGACCCACGCCCACGAGGACGAGGATCACGACGACCCCCAGGACGATGAGTCCCGTCATTCCACTCCTCCTTCAACTTCGGTAACCTCGGCAACCTCGGCAGCCCCGGCTCCCGCGCGGGAGGGGCGATCGGGCCACGCTCGGATCATCCCGCCCGATGGTAGCCGAAGCGCGTGAGCGCCGGAAGCGCGGATTCTGCTACCATGGCCGGCGAGACCGGCGGGCACCGCGGTATTCCCATGCGTCAACGTGTGCTGATCGTCGAGGACGATGCCCTCGCTCGGAAGGGCATGGCCGACCTCCTCACCCTCTGGGGCTACGAGGTCGCGACCGCAGGCGACGGCGTCGAGGCCCTCGAGCGGGCAGCGGAGGAGCCCCCCGCCGTGGTCGTGAGCGACCTCGTGATGCCGGGAATGGACGGTCTCGCCCTCCTGTCGGCCTTGCGCGTCGACCACCCCGACGCCGCCGTCATCATGCTCACGGGCCAGGGCTCGATCGAGAGCGCCGTCCAGGCGATGAAGGAAGGCGCCTACGACTACCTCACCAAGCCGCTCGACCCGGCCCGGCTTCAGGTGCTGCTGGAGAGGGCTCTCGATCGGGCCGAGAGCGTCCGTGAGGTTCACCGGCTCCGGCGCGAGTTGCGGCACCGCGGCGCGTTCGGGCGCCTCGTGGCCGGCGCGCCTGCGATGCAGGAGGTCACACGGCAGATCGAGCAGGTCGCGCCGACCGACGCGACGGTCCTCGTTCTCGGCGAGAGCGGGACCGGGAAGGAACTGGTGGCGCGGACGATCCACGACCACTCCGCACGCCGGCGGGGACCGTTCGTCGCGGTGAACTGCGCGGCCATCCCGGAGACCCTGCTCGAGAGCGAGATCTTCGGGCACGAGAAGGGCTCGTTCACGGGCGCCACCGGACGCCGTCCGGGGTGCTTCGAGCTGGCCGATGGCGGGACGCTCTTCCTCGACGAGATCGCTGAAATGAGCCCGGCCACCCAGGTCAAGTTCCTGCGCGTCCTGCAGGACGGGCGATTCCGGCGGGTCGGAGGGCAGGCGGAGATCGCGGTCGACGTCCGGGTCATCGCGGCCACCAACAAGAGCCCGGCGAAGGCGCTGCAGGACGGGGCCCTCCGCGAGGACCTCTACTATCGCCTCGCCGTCTTCACGCTCGCGCTGCCCGCGCTGCGGGACCGCCCCGAGGACCTCGAGGAGCTGGTCCGCGTTCTCCTCGAGGAGCTCGACGAGCGCCACCGACGCTTCGTCCGGGGCGTGGACGAGGCGGCCCTCGCGGTGCTGCACCGTTACGCGTGGCCGGGAAACGTGCGGGAGCTCCGGAACGTCCTGGAGCGGGCGGTCATCGTCTGCTCCGGCGAACTGATCGGGGTCGCCCACCTGCCCTCGCCCCCGGCCGTGGCGGCGGCCCTCGCGGAGCCGCCCGCGGACCAGGCGGCCGATGACGTGCGCCTCCCTGTCGGCACGACTGTGGACGAGGCGGAGCGGCGTCTAATCCTCCGCACGCTCGCGCACACCGCCAACAACAAGACGCGCGCGGCGGAGATCCTGGGCATCAGCCTCAAGACGCTCCACAACAAGCTGAACCGCTACAACCGGCCGCCGTGATGCCGGCCCCGGCCCGTCGGCGAAGGCCCTCCCCCCCATGGCCCTGAGCGCCCGGGCCCGCGAACTGCTCGGTCTCACGCTGGTCGTCCTCCTGGTGGTCGCCGTGGCGACCGCCGCGCACCTCGCCACGCTCGCACGGCTCACCCTCGGAAGCGCGGCCGACGAGGGGCACCTCCTTTCGCGCCAGCTGCTCCACCAGGCGGCCCACGTCCTCCAAACCGCCGGCGCCGCCGGGCCCGCGGCCCTCCGGGAGGATCCGAGTCTCCGGGCTCTCCTCGACGGGCTCGTGGGCTATTCCCGCGTCGTCGTCTACGGCGCGATCGTCGACGCGGGCGGGCGCGCGTTCCTTCACAGCGACCCCTCGCTCCAGGGCCGGACGCTCCCCGGTCGTCCGCCCCTCGACGACGTGTTGGCGGCGGGGCTGCCGCAGCTCGCCGGGATGCTGCTGGGCCCCCCGCAGATCTACGAAGTCCGGCTCCCGGTCCGGCTCGGAGACCGACCGTTCGGCACCGTGCAGGTGGGCGTGTCGACGAGCCTCGTCCGGCAGACCCTCCGCGATGCCCTGCTGCGCAGCCTCGCGTTCGGCGCGGGGGCGCTCGCCCTCGCGATCGCGCTCGGCCTCGGCACCGGGCGCGTGTTCCTTGGTTACCTCCGACGCATTGCGCGGCGGGTCGAGCGCCTCGCGCGCGGCGACGCCATGGTCGAGCTCGGGCCCGGCGATGACATGGGACGCCTCGCCGAGCGAATGAAGGGCCTCGGCGAGCGCATCCAGGCGACCACCGGGGGCGTGGGTGATCCGGGCCCCGACGGAGCGGAGCGCCTGCAGAACGCCGTGATCCTTCTCGGCGCGGACGGCGCGGTGACGTTCGCCAACGTCCCCGCCGAGCGGCTGCTCGGTCAGACCCTTGCCGGCCGCCCGCTCGCTGCCGTGCTGCCGCCCGCACATCCACTGGCGGGCTTGGCCGCGGCCGTCCTCGACGGCGGCGTCTCGCCGATCCTCGAGACGGTTACCATCCCGGGAGGCACGGGCGAGCCACGCGAGTGGGCGGTCTCGGGATATCCTCTCCGCGGGGAAACCGAGCGCGGGGGAGGCCTGCTCGTCCTGCGCGATCTCGAGCCGGCGCGGGCCGTCCAGTCCCTGGTGAGCTACTCGCAGAAGCTGGCGGCTCTCGGTCGCCTCACCTCCGGCGTGACGCACGAGGTGAAGAACCCGCTCAACGCGATGCGCATCCACCTCGAGCTCCTGCGCGCCCGCCTGGCTCAGGCCGGGCAGCCGACTCCCCCGGAGATCGCCGAGAACCTCGACGTGATCGCGCACGAGATCCAGCGGCTCGACCGCGTGGTGCAGGGCTTTCTCCGCTTCGTCCGGCCGCAGGATCTCCGCCTGGCGCCCGTCGACGTCAACGCGGTCCTGTCGGACGTCGCGCGGGTGGCCCGGCCCGAGGCCGCGCGGGCTGGCGTCGAGATCGTCCTCGAGCCGGGACGCGGCCTGCCGCGTGTCACGGCGGACTCGGGGCTCATCGCCCAGGCGAGCGCCAACCTCGTGAGCAACGCCATCCAGGCGATGCCGGGCGGCGGGACGCTGGTTGTCGCGAGCCGGCGCGCCGCGTCGGGCGGGGTGGAGATCCGCGTGGCCGATCAGGGGATGGGCATCCTGCCCGAGAACCTCGAGAAGATCTTCCGTCTCTACTACACGACGAAGGCCGGAGGGTCGGGCATCGGCCTCGCCATGGTGTACCGGATCGTGCAGATGCACGACGGCCGAGTGGACGTCGAGTCGACGGTGGGCAAGGGGACCACCGTGACGCTCACGCTCCCCGCGGCCCCGGACGCACCGTGAAGGTCCTGGCGTTCGTGGCTCTTCTCCTGGCTCTACCCGGGTGCGGAGCGTTCCGCCGCGAGCTACCGCCGTGGGCGCGACCCGCGCCCGCCGCGGCCAGCCCCGCGGAAACCGCTTCCTCCAACGGTCCCCCGACCATCCCCCCCGCGGCGCCGCCGACCCCCGCGCCCGCCGCGACGGCGGCTCCCCCTGCGCCTCCTCCTCCCGTCGGCACCCCGGCTCCCCCCTCACCAGCCCGCCCGAACATGCCGCACGCGACGCCGACACCGGCTGCCGCGCCCGTCCCGGCCCCTGCCACGACCGCTGCGCCCGCGGCGCCGCCGACTCCGCCCAGTCCTCCCTTGACCGCGAGCCTGCCTCCCGCCGAGGTGCGGCGGCTCCTGGACGAGACCAACCGGCGGATCGAGGAGACGGAGCGACTCCTGCGCCAGCTCGACGGTCGTCCGCTCGCCCCGAAGGACCTGGACATGCTCCGTTTGGCCCAGGGCCTGGTCGAGCAGGCCAGGAGGGCGCTCGGCGGTCAGGAATACGAGCGAGCGGCGAACCTGGCGGCGAAGGCGCGCACGCTCGCCGACGACCTGAACACGCGCCGCTAACCGGCCGTCCGGCCAGTAACTTTTTACATCTTGCCCACGAGACCTCCGTGGTAACTCTTACATCGCGTCAGGACTGCGTCGCGCCCCGACGGGGTGGGGGGATGCGCTCGGTGGTGGCCTAGTCGCACGGAAATCCGGCCGGGCGCACCCCGGACAGACCGCGGCGGAGGATGCCCGGCACGCCCTTTGCGTGGGTGGACCACGGATTGATCCGTCACCTAGCGGGGCTGTCCCGCACAGAGGAGGAAGTCGTATGCGGATACGCTCGTTGGCCATCCTGGTGGCCTCCCTGTCACTCATGACGGTCGGGTGCGCGACCAAGAAGTTCGTGCGCGAGGAGGTCGGCAAGACCGAGGCGAAACTGGGCGCGGACGTGGGGCGCGTCGAAGGCGCTCTGACCGAGGAGAAGGCGCGCACGACCGCGCTGGGTGACCAGTTGGGCCAGACGAAGGTCGCCGTCCAGCAGGCTGACAGTCGCGCCGTGGAGGCAACCAACCTCGCCAAGACGGCGCAGGGCCGCGCCGACGAGGGCGTCACCAAGGCCACCCAGGCCCAGGCGCGCGCGGACGAGGCTCACGCCAACGCCGGCCAGGCGATGGCGAAGGCGGATGAGACCGGGGCTCGCCTGACCCGCCTCTGGGCGAACCGCAACAAGCGCGTTCCCGGCGACACCGTCGCCATCCTCTTCCGCTTCGACAAGTGGGAGCTGGATGACCGCGGCCAGACCGCGCTGCTCGACGTGGCCAAGCAGCTCCAGGACAACCCGAACCTGGTGGTCGAGCTAGAGGGTTACACAGACAGCGTCGGCACCATGCCCTACAACGTCCAGCTGAGCCAGCGGCGGTCGGAGGCGGTCCGACGCTTCCTCGTGGAGAAGGGCATCGAGATGCACCGGATCCACTCGATCGGCCTCGGCGACATCAGGCCGTCCGCCGACAACACGACCGCCAAGGGACGCGAGCAGAACCGACGCGTGATGGTCCGGTTCTTCGCGCCCGCCGAGTAGCGTAGCGCGAGTCCCGCTCAGATCAGGGCGGACTCCAGCACGATCCCCCGGTCCAGCACCCGGGCGGCGGCGCCGGCTGCACTGGCGACGCCGCCCGGAATCTCCGGCCCCTCCGCAAGCTGACGCAAGAGGTCGATCAGGCGCCGCATCGCGCGGATCAGATCGCCCTCGTGGCCGCCGAACGAGTGCGTCACGATTCGGGCCCAGTCGTCGTCCCCCGAGGCCCACCGAAAGACCGCCGCCACGAAGCCGATCTGCACGCGGGCCGGCCGATGAAGGCCTACCCGCCGCTGGACGGCCAGGATCGCTTCGGCCGCTTCCTCCATCTGGCGCACCCGGCGACGGAGCCGAGGGCGCTCGCGCAGGAGGCGGCGCGACGGCTCGTCCTCGGCGGAGCGCGCGTCCTCGATGAGGCACGAGACGAGCGCCGCGACCTCGGCGGGCGGCGCGTCGTCGAAGACACCCCGGTGGACGACCTCCGCAACCAGGAGCTCGTGGTCGTGGCGCAGGGACGCCACCAGCTCCCCCTTCGGCCGGAGCACGCCTCGCTGAACGGCGTCGAATGCGTCCAGAACCTCGAGGACCCGCCGGTACTCCTGCCAGATCGCGTCGCGGATGCTCTCGAGCGCGGCCCGCCGCTGCTCGAGCCGGGCGCGCTCCTTCTCGAGGGTCTTCCAGGCGGCGTCGCAGCGCGGTCGCGCCTCCCACGGGCAGGCGTGACACTCGATCCGCTCGAGCGCCTCCTCGGGGTCGCCGCGGCGCTCCCGCTCGACGAGCGCGTGCAGATCAAGCTCGCCGAGGCGCGCCAGCAGGGCACCGCCCTCGCGGCTGAGCGTCTCCCGAAAGTCGCGTCCCCACCCACGATGGTGGTCGGCGAGGTTGCGGACGGCAGGCGGCAGGAGCAGCGGCGGCGTCGCCCAAAACACCCGCTTGACGTTCCCCGCCTTGGCGCGGATGAGGGAGCCGTGCGGGAGGAGCGCGTCGAGGAGGACGCGGTGGCCCCGCAGCCGGTGCACCCCGACGACCACCCCGAGCCCCCCGCCAGTCCCCCGCTGCCGGAGGAGGACCACGCGTCCCGGCTCGACGTCGTCCAGCGCCCGGGCCCGGGCCGGCCGCGACCGGGACCCCGCCGCTCGCCGGCGCGCCTCCACCTCGGCGCGGAGCTGCCGGTAGCGCCCGATACGCTCGAACTCCCCGCACGGCGCCTCATAGCGCTCGGCCTCGGTGAGCGCCGCCTGGGCCTCCGCGACCTCGCGCTCGAGATGGCGGATGTGGCGGAGACTCTGGTACTGGCCGAACGAGGACTCGACGACGCGCCGGATCGCCGCCTCGTCCCGCACGGTCTCGACCAGCAGCGCCACCGAGCCGAAGCCCAGGCGGAACTGGCTCACGATCGGCTCCGGGGCGCCGTCGACCACCGAGAGTGCTTCCTCGAGGCTGTCGCGGGCGTCGAGGGCGATCACGCACTGGCCCTCCGGGTCGATGCCTCGCCGGCCGGCCCGGCCCGCCATCTGGGTGAGCTCGTTCGTCGTCAGCGCCCGGAACCCGCTGTCAGTGCGCTTCGTGAGGCCCTGGAGCACGACGCTCCGGGCCGGCATGTGGATGCCGAGGCTCATCGTCTCAGTGGCGAAGACCACCCGGACAAGGCCGCGCTCGAACAGCACCTCGGTCAGGCGCTTGAGGCTCGGCAGGATCCCCGCGTGATGGAGTCCCACGCCCACCCGGAGCGCCTGGAAGATCGTCTGGTTGAGCGCGGAGGCGGCGAGCGTCGGGCTCTCCTCGATGGCCTCGGCAATCGCCTGCTCGACCTCACGGCGACGGGTCCGGTCCAGGAGCGTCCGGCCTTCCTCCAGGACCTCGTCCATCGCCCGCTCACACCCGGCGCGGCTGAAGATGAAGTAGATCGCGGGAAGCCAGCCGCGCTCCTCCAGCTCCTCGAGCATGGCCGGAACGGCGGCCACTCGGCGGGCGTAGAAGCGACCACGCCCCTCGTCTCCGCCTCCCTCGATCCCGACGAGCTTGGCGCGGCCGGCCCGCACGGCGTCCAGCGAGTGGATCTCAGCCGCCAGATCGGCCACGTGGTACCGGAGCGGCACGGGCCGATGCGGGTGGACGACCGCGTGGATGGGCCGGTGAACGAGCCCGATCCAGTCCGCGATCTCGCGGACGTTCGCGACGGTGGCCGACAGCGCCACCAGCGTCACATCCTTGGGCGCGTTGACGATGATCTCCTCCCACACGGTGCCGCGGCTCTCGTCGCCCATGTAGTGACACTCGTCCAGCACCACGTGCCGGAGTCCCTCCAGGGTCCCCGTGTAGAACATGTTCCGGAGGATCTCGGTCGTCATGACGAGGACGGGCGCCCGTGGGTTGACCTTGACGTCCCCGGTCAGGATCCCGACCTCTGCGACACCGAACTGCCGGCAGAAGTCCGCGTACTTCTGGTTGGAGAGAGCCTTGAGCGGCGTCGTGTAGGCGACCCGCCGCTTCGCAGCCACCGCGTCGTGGATCGCGAACTCGGCGACGAGCGTCTTGCCCGCGCCCGTCGGCGCCGACACGATCACCGAGGAGCCCTCGAGGATGGCGAGGATAGCCTCGACCTGGAAGTCGTCGAGAGGGAAGGCGTACCGCCGGGCGAACGCCCGAAAGAGATCGACAGCGTCCTCGGAGATGCGGCCGGCCTCGAGGGCCGTCTGGATCGGCGCGGGGGGCTGGTAGGCCAACGGGCGGGGGCTCCCCTCCTGGGGCGCATTGTACACTGAGGCGTGATGCAGGGTCCTTTGGCTACCCGACGCTCGGTCCTTCCGATCCTGGCGCTCGCGCTCGACCTCATCCTGGCCAGTCCGCCCGCGGGCGCGACCCACCTGCCCGACCACCGCTTCCTGGTAGTGGGGTTTGTCACCGACGGGGAAGGCCGCCCGATCGCCGGTGCTCGGGTGGTCGTGACCCGGCTCAAGACCGGCCTCGAGTACCCCACGACGACGGAGCGGGACGGCTTCTACCTCGTCGTCCTCCACCTCCACGACGAGAACGAGGGCGAGCGTCTCGGCTTCGACGCGAAGGGGGTGAAGGGCGAGCTGCGCGCGCGGTTCGACACGCGCGACAAGAAGGTCGAGCGCGGCACGCGCGTCGACGTCCGCGCCGACCGCCTCGTCGAGAACCGCTCGGCGTTCGCCGAGACGCTCCGCTCCTACCTGAGCCGCTAGGCGGGGAAGGCGGCGCCCTCCTTCCTTGACACCCCCGCGAGCCAACGATGTAATGGCGTGAACAAGGCCCCGACGAGGAGGTGTCGCAATGAAGGCGTACGTGCTCGTCGAGACGAATGCGGGAAAGACCAAGGTCGTCAAGAAGGCGCTCGGGAAGCTCAAGCCCGGCAAGTGCCGGATCGAGTCTCTCGACGTCGTCACGGGACCGTTCGACTACATCGCAGTGGTCCAGGGTCCGACGCTCGACGACATCGGCCAGCTCGTGACGGAAGGGATCGGCGCCATCGAGGGCGTCACTCGGACGACCACCTGCTTGGCGGTGTCGGTCGGATGAGCGGGGGTGCGCGGCTCTTCGTCGGCGTCCTGGTGGCGCTCGCCCCCCTGATCGGCGCCGGCACGCGGGCGCAGACGCCTCCGGCGCAGCGCCCGGAGTACCTCCCCTTCGCGGAGTTCGCGTCTGACGACTCCGCCGCGCAGCAATCGGCCAAGAGGAGCTACAACGACGCAGTCGAGCGCTACAACAAGGCGCTCTACGACTATCACGTGACGCTCGGCCAGCTTAACCAGCTGGTCGATACTTACAACGGCGCCGGGACAGGCGCCGAGCGGGAGAAGGCGCGCGCCGATGCCGCCCCCCTCCGGGTGAAGCTCGAGGCGCTCCGCCGGGATGCCGTGACGCTGGCCGCCGCCGTCGACCAGGCGCGCCGGAAGGCCAGCCAGGCGGGGGTGACCCTCACACCCTGACGGACCGACCGCGGTCCGTGCCCTGAATCCGGCGGGGGCGCGCCACGTGACCTGTTTCGCGACACTTTCTGGGCGCTTATGCCTCGCCCCGTGCTATCATTCCTCCCAATGCCGCCGAAGGGCCCGGTCTCTGTCCTGGTGTATCACCCGGACGAGGCCCAAGCCTATGCGCGGCTGATTCGAGCCCCACGTGGGCAGATCCGCCTGCGGGTCGCCTCGACGCCGGAGACGGCGTTGCCCTTCGTGGAGGAGATGGACGTCCTCTACACGTGGGGCTTTCCCACCGAGTTTCTCCCCATGGCTCGCCGACTTCGGTGGGTCCAGGTCATGGGAGCGGGGGTCAATGCCTTTCTCGACACCCCCTTCCCTCCCAAGGTCGTCCTGACCCGAGTCGAGGGCGTCTTCGGGCCCTGGATGGCGGAGTACGTCTTCGGCTGGCTTCTCTGGGCTTCCCAGCGCACCGAGCCCCTCCGGGCCGTTCAGCGGCTACGCCGCTGGGAGCCGATGACTCCGTTCCTGCTACGCGGCAGGACACTGGGCATCGTCGGGATGGGATCCGTCGGCCGGGTCATCGCGTCCGTGGGGCGCGCGTTCCAGATGCGTGTCCTCGGCCTCTCCCGCACTGGGCACCGGGTCCCCGAGGTCGACCGAGTCTATCGCCGCCCGGCCTTCCACGAGTTCCTGGCGGCGAGCGACTACGTGGTCCTGGTCGCGCCGCTCACCCCCGAGACCCGGGGAATGCTGGGCGAGCCCGAGCTGCACGCCATGAAGCCGGAGGCTTGGCTGGTGAACCTGGGGCGGGGCTCGCTCATCCAAGAGCCGCACCTCGTCCGCGCCCTCCAGGAGCGCTGGATCGCCGGCGCGGTCCTCGACGTCTTCTCGGAGGAGCCGCTCCCGACGGAGCACCCCTTCTGGGGCATGCCCAATGTCGTCGTGACACCGCACATCTCGGGTCCGAGCGTCCCGGAGGAGATCGCCCCGATCTTCAACGAGAACCTGCGGCGCTTCCTCGGCGGCCGGCCGCTGCGCGGCCGCATCGACATCCGCCGGGGGTACTGACGGCGGGAGCCCCCGTGGGCCCCCGCCTCGGCGTCACCGCTTCGCGAGCGCCCGCACGATCTCCCGGCAAAAGGCCGGCAGATCATCAGGCTTCCGCGACGTGATCAGGTTCCCATCGACGACGACCTCCTGGTCAACCCAGGTAGCCCCGGCGTTCACCAGGTCGTCCTTGATCGAGAAGAAGCTCGTCGCTCGCTTACCCTTGAGGATGCCCGCCGACACGGGCATCCAGCCCGCGTGACAGATCGCCGCCACGACTTTGCCCTCGCCAAATGCGTCCCGCACCATCTTCACCATGGCGGGAGACCGCCGCATGAGATCCGGCGCGAAGCCGCCCGGAATCACCACTGCGTCGTACTCAACGGCGTTCACCTGCTCCGCGTGGACGTCCACGCTGACGGGATACCCGTGCTTCGAGGTGTACCCCTTGGCGCCGCCGCTTCCCACCACGTGGACCTCAGCCCCTTCTTCCTTGAGTCGGTAGTAAGGGACCCAGAGCTCCATCTCCTGGTACAGGTTCTCCGCGAGAATGGCCACCCGCTTGCCTGTGAGCTGCATCGTCCCTCCCTCGTGAGACGGGTCGGAGCCCGCCCGTTCGCCTTGTCCTGCCTGAAGAATACACGCGGCCCGAGGCAACTCCTACCTGGGGGGTCGAGGCCGGGACGAACCGGCGAGGACCGCGGGTCAGCGGGACTGCACCACGCCCAGGGCCTTGGCCACGACGGCCTCGATCCGCTCGGGATCCGCCGGCTTCTGGGCGTAGTGGAGGATGCCGATCTGCCGGGCGCGCACCTCGAACTCCGGCCGGTAGTCGCCGGCCGTCATCAGGACGTGCACCCGAGGGTCGATCTCCTTGAGCCGCGACACCAGCGCATGCCCTGACATGTCGCGAAGAGCCACGTCGACGATCGCGGCGCGCAGGCGACCGGCGTGGGCAAGGTCGAGCGCGTCCTGCCCGAGCCCCGTGTGCGTGGCGCGGAAGCCTCGCCCGGTGAAGTAGTCGGCCAGGGCCCGCCCCGCCTCGTCGTCCGCGTCGACCACGAGGAGAAGCGCCTCGTCCCGTTCTGGGCCCGGGGGGTGGACCATGGGGAACCCGTCAGTGCAAAGGCAATGCCACGGTCGTAGTTGTCAGTGAGCCCCGGCCGTGACCCTACCAGGCTCACGCGGCAGCCATTCCGACAACGCCTGCAGGGACTTTCCAGCGCAGGCTCGATCGAGGCCCTGGCGCCTACCCCTGCGGCAGGCTCGTCCTGTCACTTTGGCAGGACACGGCGTCAGTTGATCCCGTACTCCTTCAGACGCCGATAGAGCGTGCGACTCGAGAGCCCGAGGGCGCGTGCCGCTTTGGCACGGTCGTTCCCGTGGATGTCGAGCGCCCGCAGGATGAGGTCTCGCTCGGCCTGAGCGAGCGTCGGGACCGCGTCGCCCGTCGCGGCAGCCATCGCCGGGGCGGTCGGCGCCAGCTCGCTCGGTGCCGCTGCGCCTAACGCCGGCAGGTCCACGAGACGGATCTGGTCGCGGGCGCCGAGCGCGTACGCCCGCTCGATCAGGTTCTCCAGCTCCCGGACGTTTCCCGGAAAACCGTACTCGAGAAGCGCCGCCACGGCGTCCGGGGCGATGCCCTTGATCTCGCGGCTGAAGCGCTGGTTGAACTGGCGGATGAACGCGGTCACCAGCGCGGGGACGTCCGGCTTCCGCTCGCGCAGCGGCGGCACGTGGATCCGGACGACATTCAAGCGGTAGAACAGGTCCGGCCGGAGGCTCCCGTCCTTGATGGCGGTCTCGAGATTCCTGTTCGTCGCGGCGATGACCCGGGTGTCCACGGCGTAGCTCCGCGTCGATCCGACTGGGCGCACGTCTTTCTCCTGGAGGACCCGGAGCAGCTTGACCTGGAGCGCGGGCGGGAGTTCCGCCACCTCGTCGAGGAAGATGGTCCCGCCGTGAGCGGACCGGAACAGACCGAGCGTGTCGGCCACCGCCCCCGAGAACGCCCCGCGGACGTGCCCGAAGAACTCCGACTCCAGGAGATCGGAGGGCACCGCACCGCAGTTGACCGTAATGAACGGGCCGCTGGCCCGCGCGGAGAGCCGGTGGATCGCCGCCGCCACCAGCTCCTTCCCGGTGCCGCTCTCGCCCTCGATCAGCACCGGCGAGTCCGCCGGCGCCACCCGGACGATCATGTCCTTCACCGCCTCCATGGCCGGCGAGACGCCGACCAGCTCGCTCATGCGCAGCTGCTCGCCGAGGCGGCTCCGCAGCGCGTTCACCTCCTGGCGCAAGAGACGCCGCTCCAGGATGTGGTCGAGCAGGTGGCGCAGCTCATCCAGGATGAGCGGCTTGGTGAGGTAGTCGTACGCGCCCAGCTTGAGCGTCTCCACCGCGGTCGCCACGGTGGGATCACCGGTCATCATGAGCACCTCGATCGAGGGGTCGTGCCGCTTGAGGTGCCGGAGGAGCTCCACGCCATCCATCTCCGGCAGGTGGATGTCCACGACGGCAACCTCGAAGAGCTGAGTCTCGAGGAGCTCAACGGCCCGGGCGCCGGAGGCCACGATCACGGCCTGGTAGCCCCAGCCGCGCAACACCTCCGCGAGGAGCTCGCGAAGAGTGTCGTCGTCCTCCACTACCAGCACGTGGAGGCGCTTCATCAGCGGCTCGCCGGCTGCGCGGCCGGCAGGATGAGCACGAGCGACGCACCCTCGCGATCGACGCGGAGGCGCACCGGGTCACGAAGGTAGAGCTCCTGCGCTCGCCGGCGGAACGCCTCGACCGTCTCGACCTCGACGTCGTTGACGGCCAGGATCCGGTCCCCCGTCCGCAACCCGCCCCGCGCGGCCGAGCTCCGCTCGGCGACGCCGGCCACCACCGGGGGGCGAAGCTCGGGGGGGCCGCCGGTGCGCTCCTCGGCCACGTCCCGGACGAAGAACCCGAACTCGAACGCCACCCGGTCGGCGACGACCTCCGCCGGCATCCGTCCGACGCGCACCCTGAGCTCCTGGCGATCGTGCTCCCGTAGGACGACGAGACCGAGCTCGCGGCCCGCTGGTGTGGCGCCGACGAGACGCTGGAGGGCCCGCGTCTCGACAATCGGCCGGCCGTCGATGGCGACGACCAGGTCGCCCTCGCGCAGACCCGACGCTTCAGCCGGCGTTTCCTTGATGACCTGGGCGATCAGCACACCGTAGCCCTCTCGCACACCGACCTTCTTCGCGATCTCCTCCATCTCCTGCTCGGTCAGGTCCCGGATCCGGACGCCGAGCCACCCCCACTGCTCCCCCGCGGCCACGCTGCTCGAGAGGAGCAGGCTGACGAGGACCGAGATCCCCGCCGCCCGGCCCGCCCAGCGCCCGCGGCCGGCACCTCCCGGCCTAGGCGTCATCGGGCTCCTCCTCTTCTTCCTCTTCCTCCTCGCCCTCACCCTCCCGGCCGGCAACCATCGTCAAGAGCTCGCCGAGGGCTCCCAGGGCGAGGTCCAGGCGCTCGCTCACGTCGACCGCCTCGAGGAGTCGTTGCCGCACCTCCGCGTCGGGCACCACGGCCGAGACGATGCGGTCGATGACAGCGCCCGGGGACGCCCCCGCGACGGTGAGGCGCCCAACGACGTCGGCGTGCGACTGACCCAAGGCCATCAGGAGCCGGGCGTGGGCCGCTCGCAGCTCCTGGAGGCGGCCCGGGAAGGTTCGGTCGTTCGGGCTTGGTCCACGGTCCTCGATCCGCTCGGCGCGTACCACCCGATAGAGCCGCCCGTCCGTCGGTTCCTCGGCGAGGATCTGGACCCGAGCGCGGCCGTCCAGCAGGATGTTGTAGCGACCGTCGGCGAGCGCCTCGGCCTGGATCACCTCTCCGGCGCCGGCGACGGCATGCACCGGCGGACGGCCCTGATAGTCCTTCTCCCATCCCGCGCGCAGCATGACGATCCCCAGCCAGCGATCCCCCGCCAGGCAATCCGCGACCATCTGGCGGTAGCGTGACTCGAACACGTGGAGCGGAAGAACCGTCTCCGGGAAAAACACGACCTCGGGCAGCGGAAAGATCGGGATACGGAGCTCGCCCACCAGCCGCCGGCCTACGCCGGAGCGACCCGGCCCGGAAGACCCCTCCGTTGCGCGGGTCTCTGCATCAGCTGATGAGCGGCAGCTTCGGCGCGGCGGCCTCGGCCAGGCGGTCCCGCACCCCCGCCGCCATCCGTCGGAAGGCATCCGCCTGAGGGGACGAAGGACGTGCGATCACGATCGGCTCGCCCGTGTCACCGCCGACGCGCGTCTCGGGGTCGATGGGGATCGAACCCAGGACCGGTACGTCGAACTCCCGCGCGAGCTTCGCGCCACCGCCCTCACCGAAGATCGCCGTGGCGTGGCCGCAGTGGGGACACGCGAACCCGGCCATGTTCTCGACGACGCCCAGAATCGGCACGTTCATCTTTCGGAACATCTGCAGGCCCTTGCGGACGTCCAGCAGCGATACGTCCTGGGGCGTCGTAACCATGATCACGCCGGACAGCGGCAGCGTCTGAGAGAGCGAGAGCTGGGCGTCACCCGTCCCGGGCGGCATGTCGAAGACCAGGTAGTCGAGCGGGCCCCACTCGACGTCCTTCAGGAACTGCTGGACCGCCGAGTGAATCATCGGTCCCCGCCAGATGACGGGATCGCCCTCCTTCACGAAGAACCCGATCGACATCACCTTCACGCCGTAGGCCTGGACGGGCACGATACGGTTCGCGACCATCGCCGGACGCCCACGCGCTCCGATCATCATCGGAACGTTGGGGCCGTAGACGTCCACGTCCACGATACCGACCTCGGCCCCCTCGCCGTGAAGCGCCAGCGCCAGGTTGACGGCCACGGTGGACTTGCCGACGCCGCCCTTGCCGGAGGACACCGCGATGGTGTGCTTGACCTCGGGGATCAGTTCTTCAGGCGTGGGCGACGTGGGCCGCGCGGGACCATGACCATGCTTCGCCGCTTGGCCGGCGGCCGTGCGCGAGGCGATCCCCGCCTTGACGTCGGCCACACCAGGGAGCGCTTGAACCGCCTTACGGGCCCGGCTGTGAATCTCGGCGCGGGCGAGGGGCGGCTGCTCGCCGGTGAACTGGAGGGTGAAGGAGACGTGGCCCGCCTCGATCGTCAACCCCTCGACAAGCCCGAGCGCCACAATGTCCTTGCCGACGTTGGGATCCAGGACGCTCCGAAGCGCCGCCAGGACAGCGTCCTTCGTGAGCCCGCCCGCCTTGCTCCCACCGAAAAGACCCATTGCGCCTCACTATACGGAAGGGGTCAGAGGGGGTCAAGCAACGCGGCCCCCGGATAGTGGGCTATTTGGATAACGTGCTCTCTGTTGGTCGCCGAAAAAACACCCACCAGCCCGTTTCCCAGCCAATGACGGAGAAGGCCTCCCATCCGTCGGACCCCATGGCGTTCATTTCCGCGATCATCACAGAAAGGCTCTTGGCGTCCAGCCGAGCCTCCCTGCGGACCGGAAGCGTCCGGTATGCCCACGTGGTCATAGGTGGGTCCTCCTGTCAGATCAGTTCGTTGGGCCCCCACTCGATCGGTCACCCCGGCCACGATCGTGCGTCTGATGCGGAGCGAGCCGTGAATTCGACAGAGTGATTTTAGGCCATTTTCTGCACCCGGATCCCCAGTCGGCGCGCGGTTGACGGCCGCGCCCGGCATCCTCGGGAGTTCTTCACGGTGTGCGCGGAGTCTGCCCGGACCAGCCGCCGTCCACCCAGGTTCGCGCCTCGATCTTCACAACGTATCGTCAACGGAAGTCCAGGTCGCGCAACCGGTCCGGATCGAGCGCCTCGAGCGCCGCCAGCTCAGCCGGCGTCGGCGGGGCGAGCGTGGCGAGCTCCGGGAGTGGCTCGACCGTGAAGCCCGTACGGCGGGTCACCTCCGCCAGCGTGGCGCCCGGTTGAAGCGCCTCGAGCCGCAGCCCGGCCGGCGTCGCCCGGAACACTCCGAGGGGCGTCACCAGACGATCGAGGTTCCCCGTCGCGGTGACGAAGTCGACCGCCGGAACCAGCGATGCTTGGTCGTGGCGCGTCCGGTAGACGATTACGCGCCGGACGACCTGGAACAGGACCGCGGCGCCCCCGCCCCCGGGCAGCCGGACCCGCGGCCGCGCGAAGTCACCGATCACCGTGGAGTTGACGCGGCCTCGCCCGTCCACCTGGACACAGCCGAGCAGCATCACGTCGATCCGGCCGCGCAGCGCGAGCTGATAGACGTCCACGTTCGAGAGCACGACGGGCGACCCGGTGAGCCAGGCCGGTCCGGACGATGAGCGCGGGATCGTGCCCGGCGTGCCGTCCAGACCCCCGCCGATGGAAACGTGGCGGAGCCTCGGGGCGTGGAGCCGCCGAGCCAGGGCGAGGGCGAGCGACGGCAGGAGGGAGTTCACGCCGTGACACGCCACCTCGCCGTCCCGAACCAGACGAGCGAGGGCGACAGCCATCAACTCGGGCACGCCGACCGTCCTCGTCGGCCCGGGATCCGACCCCGCAACGGTCAGGGGGTCGACTCCAGGTAGGTCCGAAGCCCTTCGCGAGTCCCCGCGGCGTCGAGATACCGGCGCACGCCCGCCTCGTCGATGTCGTAGCAGCCGGCACAGTCGCCCGGCCGGGCCCCGCCAGGCACCTCCACCACCGCCGCAACGGACAACTCGGAGATGCGCGTCAGCTCGGGCATCCGAGCGAGCTCCGACGACGGGATGATCCGTTCCACTGTGAGGATCACTTCATCGGCCGCCTGGGCCATCAGCACGTCGTAGCCCGGCGAGCCGAAGATGCGCGCGTTGCCGGCAGCGTCCGCTTCCTGGACGTGGAGAATGGCCCAGCGCGGCCGGAGCGCCGGCACCACGTAGATCTCCTCTCCCGTCCACGGGTCCTTCACCGTCCGGAAGTCCGCCGTGGCCGGCAAGTTGGTGTCCCGGAAGCCGGGGACCGGCTCGAACGGCACGCCGAGGGATGCGGCCCGCAGCCCCGTCATCACGCCCACTCAGGAGAACTCGCGCACCCGAAGGAGCCCGGCCTCGACGGCCCGACGGTAGCTCGGCAACCCGCCGCCGAAGGCGGACTCGAGGGACGCGACGCCGGCGTCCACCTCGGCGAGGCACCCCGCGGCGCAGAGGAGGTCGAGGTCGTATGAGGGAGAGGGCTTGGACAGCCGGAGGTTCCGCCGTCCCTGGCGCGCCAGCTCCCGGACGAACGCCGCCGGGATGCGGTGGAGCATCACGCCGCCGATGGTGATGTGATCTCCGTCGGCGACCAGCGCCGCCGCCTGGGCCAGCGGGACGACCTTCCCCTCACCCATCGCCCAGAAGCTCCGGTCCACGCCCCAATCCTGCCACGCCGACGAGGGACAGGCACGTCGCGATCCCCAACCCCAGCCAGCGGGTCCGCAGGACGAGCTGGAGGGCGGTCACCGCCGGCGGGCTTTCGGCAGCCGTTTCGCGGGACGGAGGTCGGCCAGGACCGCCCGGGCCGCCCGCATGCCCTCGGCGGCGGCCCCCTCCATGAACCCCTGGAACTCCGTCGACGTGTGCTCTCCCGCGAAGTGAACGTTGCGCTGTCGGGTAGCCTCGTAGCCTCCGAACGTGTGGTACTGCCCGACGCGGTAGTACGAGTAGGAGCCGTTCAAGTTGGGGTCGAGGAAAGGCACGGACAGCGTCGCCAGCCCGTTCCACTCGGGCGCGACCCCGGGCCACACCGTTTCCAGGGCCGAGAGCGTTGACCGCGCCAGGTCCCCCACATGCGAGTGGGCGCTGGCGTCCCCCCAGGGCAGCGGGGCCGCCAGGGCCCCGGAGGCCTCGTCGAGTCCATAGCATACGAGGAGACCGCTGCCGCCGGACTGGCCACGCGACGATTCCCAGGTGATGAGAGGGCCGCGATCGGTCGCCACGACGCCGGTGCCAGGCCGCCCCGCGTCGGGCCGGCGCCACGACCGACTGGAAAACTGAAGGTGGAGCTTTGAGTTGCGCCCCATGCCGAGCTCCTCGATGGCGCGGCGCTTCAGCGGGTCGAAGCCAGCCTTGGCGTAGTCGAGGCCCCGGAGGACGGCGAACGGCAGCGCCAGGACCACGTGGTCGGCCCGGACGCTCTTCGGCCCGTCTGGCGTCTCGAAGTCCAGGGCGATGCGGCCGTCGGCCTCGCGCCCGAGCATCCGGAGCCGCCAGTGAAGCTGCACGGCGTCCTTCGGCAGACGCGCGGCGATGGCCCGCGGCAGCCCCTCGTTGCCGCCCGCGATCCGGAAGCGCTCGTCGGACATGCCGGTGAGGGACAGACGACCCCCGGGCGGCTGCTCTCCGAGAAGGTACACGAGGTTCAGCGCTGACTGGTCGGTGGTCGGCGCGCCGTACTCGAGCGCATAGGCCAGGTCGAGAAGTCGCCCGAGCCGCGACGACACCCCACCGGGGACGCGCGCCTCGATCCACTCCCGGATGCTCATGCGGTCCAGCGCCACCCCCGCCGGTGTCTGGGTGCGGTGGGTCGTTTCCTCGCCGGCCGCGTCGAGGTCCCGGCGGAGGAGCGCATACACCGCCTGGAACTCGCGGTCGGCATCGGCGACCGGATAACGGGCA
>Ga0114129_10002388_pt1 | contig 26084 bp, 19 predicted proteins | sample RhiMetdeltSRZDD1_FD_80071 | JGI IMG/M metagenome (GOLD analysis project Ga0114129, IMG submission 80071) | Populus rhizosphere microbial communities from Tennessee, USA - Rhizosphere MetaG P. deltoides SRZDD1 (version 2) (version 2) | ecosystem: Host-associated > Plants > Roots > Rhizosphere >...
ACCCGCCGACATAACACTCGCCAACTTCCACGGCCAACGCCACTTCAGCCAAGCTCCAGTCAACCGCTCCTCTCGGTGCGCCGCGAGGAACAACAGTAATGCGACCACGAGCAAGAACATACCGAACGGGCGATTGGTAGCTATGCCGAGCACGGCTATCGCCCACGCGACGGATCCTGCCGCCAGGCCAATGAGGGACTCTCGCATTCAGCTAGTCTCCGCGCCGATCCTAGCTGACATTTCCCCCATCTGCTATATTGTTGCCGCTAAAGCCGGACACTACGATTCCGTTGGACGGTCCGGCTAAAGCCGGATACTACGCGAATCCACCGGCTACCGTGCCGGCGACATGCCCTTGAAGGCTAGCTTTTGAAGTCCGGCGGTGGTCTGCGCGATGTACAGGTTGCCCTTCGAATCAGTCGCGATGTGATGGCCGGCCCCGATCATGCCGGGGACCTTGATCGCCCCGACGATTTCGAGCGTCCGCCGATCGACGATCGCGATTTCCTGCCCGTTGCCGACATACACGAACTGCTGCGCGGCGTCCGAGGAGAGCGCGAGATCCCGCGCGAACGCCGTGTCAGTCTTCACCAGCTGTTTCACGAACGTGCCGTCGGCGGTGAACGTTTGCACGCGACGGTTTTCACGATCGGCCACGTAGACCATCCCGTCCTTTGCCACGCGCAGCGCGTGCACGATGCTGAAATTCTGTGGGCCCGCACCAGCTGGGAAGCTCGTTGGCGTCACCACCTCGCAGTGGTCATCGTCCATGGGCTTGTTGCCAAAGGCGCCCCACATGCGCTTCATTGTCCCGTTCTCCGGATTGAAGACGACGACGCGGTGATTGCCGTAACCGTCAGCGACGAACAACTCGTTGGTGGCCGGATGGACCCAGACGTCAGCCGCACGGTGAACGTTCCTCGGGTCTCCGTTGCCAGTGCTCTTGTTGCTGCGGCCGATCTGCAGCAGGAACTTGCCATCGCCGGTGAACTTCAAAATCTGGTCGTCTGAAACCGGCTTCAGGCCCGGCAGTCCATTGGTCGGGCAATTGTTGCCCGTGATCCAGACGGAACCCTTCGAGTCGACATGAATGCCGTGCTCGCGTTCGGGCCACTCGTAGCCAGCGCCCGCACCTCCCCATGCCTTGATGAAATTGCCGGCGGTGTCGAACACGACCACGGGCGGAGCAGCCATCGCCGCTTCCTCAGGTTTGAGGAGCGTGCGTGGGCGGTGAAGGAGCCAGACGTTGTCCTGCGCATCGATCGCGAAGCTCGACGCATCGCCAAGCTTCCACTTCGCTGGTACCTTCGGCCACGTGCGATCGACCTCAAAAACGGGAAGGCCGCGCGCCGTCGTTTGCGTCGAACCGGCCGCAGAGTCCGGCACGAGCATGCGGATCGTCCCGTCCTGCCTCGACGTGATGAACAGTTCACCGTCGCGGCTGCGGCTGATGTGGAGATCGACACGCATCACCGTCTCGCCTTGGGTCTTTTCGACGAGGTCCTTCAACGTCACATCCCGGCCTGTACCGTTCGGCTCGCGCACGTAGAGTTGAATCTCTTCGATCGGAGCAACGGTCTGTGGAATCCCGTCGTCGGCCGCCTTCATCGCCGGGAGATCGGATGCGAAGAGTCGTCCGCGGTTCACGTCACCGAACACGAACTTGCCGCGCAGCGCCGGAATGCGGCCGTGGTACGCGAAGCCTGCTGATATCGCCACGCCCTCATCGTGGTCGTAGATCGCAACGGGGTAAATGTAGCCGTCCTTCTTCTTGCCGCTCAGAATCTCGGCGGGGAGCGTGAACACCTGATCGAGCACACCGCCAACAGCCGTTCCGTTGTCGAAGTACCCCTCGCGCCGCATCCAGCCGTAGTTCTGCGCCTCGCGGACGATGTTGATCTCCTCGATGTTGCTCATGCCGATGTCGGACGCGTACAGCGTCTTGTCCGTCAGATCCCATGAGAACCGATGCGTGTTCCGGAATCCATAAGCGTAGATCTCGCCGAGCGTTTTCGGATCGCCATCAGCCGCGAACTTATTGATCTTCGGAATCGTGTAGTCGCCGACCCCCTTCACGCCCCCAGACACCGACGGACTGCGCGGATCGATCCGAAGCATCGCGCCTACGAGCGTGTCGAGACGCTGCGTCTGCGCGGGCTTGCTCTCGTTCGGCCCACCGCCATTGCTGAAACCGAGATCGCTGCCGCTCGTGTAGAGCAGGCCGTAGTCGGCATCACCGGGCTTGGACGTCGGATTGAACTCGAGATGCCCGAAGGGGTGACGGAAGAACTGGACGACATGGCCGACGCGAAGCAGCTCGCGTCGGGTGCCCTTGAACACGTTCGCGGCCGGGTCGGTCGCGTGCCATTCCGTGATGACGCTGTGGAACGTCACGTCGGCGCGCGTGAATCCGGGAGGGATGAAGTTCAGCGTCGCAGGATTGTCCATCACTTTCTCGCCGTGCACGGTGTAGAAGAGCCCGTTTTTCGCAAACTCAGGATGGAACTCGAAACCGATGAATCCACTTTCCAGGCTCTGATAGAACGCGCGCGGGAACACGGCGGCGATATCCGCGTAGAGCGACGGCTGGTTGTTGCGATCGAGCAGGTAGAGGCGACCGCGTGAGTCGTTCGAGAAGCGCCGCCCATCCGGGAGATCGCGCACGTAGCTCACACGTGCCCACGCCGTGGGCGCGACGTCCTCGCTTGCCGGATGCAGCTTGCGGGAGTCAGGGAGACGCGCGACGTCTCGGATCTCGATGCTCAAGCCTTTCTTCGGGATCGGCGCGGCGATGGGGTTGCTCACCTGCGCCCACATCGACGCCGCGGTCAGAATCGCGATGACGACGAGCGAGGCCAGCATCGAATGCGTGCGCATGGAATCCTCCCTTGCGCAACGGATTCTACCTCCGGGCCTATGCCGGCGCGATGTCTGTGTGAGTGAAGTCGTCGCGGACGAACAGCAGCGCGTCGCCTGCGACGGCGGCGCTCGCATACGAGAGGCAGTCTCCGAAGTTCAACGGTCGAGGATCCTGTCCACGACTTCGAGATAGCCAGGCTCCGCGACGAGCACGGCAATGCGTGAATCAGGCGATCACTTTCCCCAGCGGAGGACTTCGAGACGCACGCGTGTGCGACCCCTCTGAACGAACCCGAGGTTCGCTGCTGCACCAGAGGAGAGGTCGATGAGGACGCCCTCGGCGCGCGGGCCTTGGGCAGGGCCACGGTCGACGACGCGCACGAGGACCCTGCGGCCGTTGGCGAGATTCGTAACGCGAACGACGGTTCCGAATGGATAACTGGGGTGCGCGGCGACCATGGCGGTCTTGTCGAACGTGACGCCGCTGGCGGTGACCTTGCCCTCGAATCCCGGCCCATAGTAGGAGGCCAACCCTTGACGAACCTCGAGAATCGTCTGAGGGCCCGTTGCTGGGGCAGGTGTGGGCGGAGGAGTTGATCGGGCTGCGCAGGCGGCAAGCAGTAGAGCCGGAACCAGCGCCAACACGACGCGAGCGAGTGGCGTTCGATGGGGCATCGGGCGGTGATGTTTTGCGCAGATCATGCTTCGAGACCGCTCGAACTGGTGCAAGATCTTGACCAGCCATCCCGACTCCCGTCCCTCGACGTTGCTCTGGACACCCTGAGCGATAGTCGCCTTTCGACTGCACTCGGGACGACCCTGAGCCCGTCAAAGGGTCGAAGGGCGAATCCCGATATAATCACCTCCGACGGCTGCCTCAGATGCGCAGCCGCGAAACCTTCGGCTCCGGGTGCACAGCTCATGGAAGTGCTGCAGAAGTCGCGTCGACTTCTTGCTTGAGTCTCAACCCCCGATGCCGTAGATCACGAGCTAACAACACGAGTCGGTGTCCGACCAGCCTCGAACGCCCGCCTCCAGGTAAGAGAATCGGCATTCGCCGAGCACACACATGAGCCTCACAGATACACGTACTACACGCATCGCCGTCTTCATCGACTTCGACAACGTCGAGATCGGCGTGAAGAGCACGATCGGCGGGCAGTTCGACATCGGCCTCGTCCTCGAGGCCATCAAGGAACGCGGCGAAATCGTCACCAAGATTGCCTACAGCGATTGGAAACGCGTGGGCGACTACAGCCGCCTCCTCACGCAGCATGCGATCCGGATGGTGCAGCGCAACTTCACGCCAGGCGGCGACAAGAACGGCGCCGACATCACGATGGCCCTCGATGCCCTCGAGATGTGCTTCACGCACGATCACATCAACGCATTCGTCATCGTCGGGGGCGACAGCGATTTCATTTCGCTCGTCGAGAAGCTCAAGCAATATGGCCGCAAGGTCATCGTCGTCGGCGGGCGTCAGTTCACCAGCGTGACGATGCAGAAGAACTGTCACGAGTTCATCGCGTACGAGAACCTCGTGGGCAGCCGCGGTCGACCCGTAGAGCGCGGCGGACGGCCCGTCGGCTCGAGCGACATCTCGAAAGCGCTGCCCATCGTGATGCGCGCGCTCAAGGTCCTCACCGAACGCGAAGTCACGCCGCAGCTCGGACTGCTCAAGAGCACGCTGCTGCAGCTCGACTCGACGTTCTCAGAGCGTGAGTATGGCGTGAGCAGCTTCCGCGACTTCATGGAGAAGGTTGCGCAGACGGGAGCCGTCACGTTGAAGCATGCGGGCCGGAGCATGCTTGTGGAACCGCGAGACGGCGGTGCCGTCGTGGTCGAGGACGTCGGCGTCGTGGAGAGGCCGGCGGAGGATGTTGCACCGCGACCGGCGGTACGACCGCGACCGACGCTCGTCCCCTCAGAGCCGCATGAAGGCGATGAGGAGGAGGCGATGCCGTCATCGCCGATGACGATGCAGGATGGCATTCGCGCGGTACAGCAGGCGATTACGGAGGCCGCAACGCCGCCACGATGGCCGATGTATGTGCGTCAGGCGAAACAGTTCCTCCGCGCGTCGATCGAAGGCTTCGACGAACGCAAGTACGGGTTCGCATCCGTCGTCGATTTGCTGCGGGCGGCTGGCAGGGAAGGCGTGCTGCGTATCGAGCGCGACCGCCAAGGAGCCGTTCGCGTGTTTCCAGGAGCGAACCTCGCGTCGAAGCCGCGCGCGGTCGAAGCCCCGCTCGATCTCGACGAGACGGTGGACGTTGAAGTACCGGCCGAGGCCGTGGTCGTTCCTGCGGAGGTCGTGGTGACCGAGACGCCGATGGTTGCCGACGGCGACGTGATTTCGGATGCCGAGGACATGTTAGGGGCCGAGGATCAGCAGCCCGAGCCCGACGCCGCGCCCACCGAGGTCAAGGCCAAGCGAAGCGGTCGCGCGCGCAAGACGACCAGTCGTCCGCCTCGCGCGGTAAAGCCGCGCAGCCGAAAGCGCGTGCAAGCGACCGAGTAGTCGGTAGCGAATCTAATTGGCGAGCCGAAGCTCGATGAGACCGTCCTTCGGCGTCCACTGCACGCGTCGCTCAACCGCGTCCGTTCGATCCGTCGTTTTTCGAAAGTAGATCAGGATCTCGTCGTACTTCAGCGGTCGAACCGGGTCGACGATCAACGCGGCGATCGCGCGGGCGTCTTCTGGAGCCCGCGTCTGGACGTCGATCACCATCACGCGACGAAATGAGATGGCATGCGTGACCGACCATCGTTGGTCGATTGGGCGCGCCGTGTTGAGACGTTCGACGAGCGCGACCTTTGACAGGCGGTCGCCACTGGTTGGACGAGGGTGATCGAGCCAGAGGACCCCCACCGCGAACAGGCCCATCGCGCTGACACCCGCGACGCCGCCGACGATCTGTCGGCCTATCACGTCAGTCGTCCACGGAGATGCTACCCTACTTCTCGGCCCACAGCCGAAGACTCAGGCCAACGCCGAACGTTCAATGTCCAATTACACCGCGAAAGACATCACCGTCCTCGAAGGACTGGACCCCGTCCGCAAACGCCCAGGCATGTACATCGGCGGCGTGGGTATGGCTGGGCTTCATCACCTTGTCTGGGAGATTCTGGATAACGCCGTTGACGAGGCGATGAACGGGTTTGCCTCGAACATCTACGTGACGCTCCACAAGAACGGCAGCTCGATCACCATCACCGATGACGGTCGTGGGATCCCGGTCGACAAGCACCCGACGACGAAGAAGAGCGCGCTCGAAGTCATCTTCACGATGCTCCACGCGGGAGGGAAGTTCGAGCAGGGCTACTACAAGACGGCCGGCGGTCTTCACGGTGTCGGCGCGAGCGTCGTCAACGCGTTATCGAGCGAGCTGCGCGCGACCGTCAAGCGAGAAGGCTCGAGCTGGGAGATGGCGTTCCGGCGTGGGAAACCCACGGGGCCGTTGAAGAAGGCCGGGCCCGCGCGAGGAACCGGGACCACCGTCTACTTTCATCCAGACTCGACGATCTTCCCGAAAGTCGAATTCGATGCGGCGATCATCCGTGAGCGTCTCGAGGTCGTCAGCTATATCCACAAAGGCGTGCGGGTCACGTTCGAGAACGAGGCCGATGGTACGAAAGACGTCTTTCAGCATCAGGAAGGGCTGTCGGATTTCCTGAGGAAGATTGTCGAGACACGCGGATCGAAGGCGGTGCACGATACCGCGTTTGTGCTCGAGCGCGAGAGCGGACCGCGCCTGGACCTGGTGCTTCAGTGGACCGAAGCCACCGACGAGCACATTCGCAGCTACGTCAACGGGATTCCAACCGGGTCGGGTGGCACGCACGACAACGGTCTTCGCGCCGGTCTTGGCAAGGCGGTTCGCAACTACATCGAGACCCACAATCTGTCGCCGAAGGGCGTGACCCTCACGGCCGAAGACATACGAGAAGGGCTGACCGGTGTGCTCAGCCTCTTCATCGAGGAGCCGCAGTTTCAGGGGCAGACCAAAGATCGATTGAACAATCCCGAGGTCCTGTCGGCCGTCGATTCAGCCGTCCGACCAGCGCTCGAGCACTGGTTGAACCACAATCGCAGCATCGCCGAGGCGATCGTCGGGCGGATTGTTCTCGCGGCGCGCGCGCGCGAGGCGAGTCGCGCGGCCCAGGCCGAGGTGACGCGCAAGACGGCGACCACGGGACGGCTCAACCTTCCCGGCAAGTTGAGCGACTGCACGACCGCGAATCGCGAAGACAGCGAGCTGTTCGTCGTCGAAGGTGATTCAGCAGGCGGGTCGGCCAAGCAAGGCCGCGATCGCGCGAAGCAGGCCATCCTTCCGCTGCGCGGCAAGGTGATGAACACCGAGGGGATGACGCTCGCCAAGGTGCTCGAGAACAAGGAGCTCGCCGATCTCGTCACGGCGCTTGGCTGCGGCATGGGCAAGAGCTTCGATCTGACGCGGTTGCGGTACGGCAAGGTCATCATCCTTGCCGACGCCGATTCGGATGGCCACCATATCGCGACGCTGTTGCTGACGTTCATCTACCGTCATCTGCCGCAGCTCATCTTCAGCGGAAAAGTCTTTCTCGCACAGCCGCCGTTGTACCGCATCGACATCGGCAAGGAGACGTTCTGGGCGCTGGACGATGCGCATCGAGACCGGCTGCTGAAGCAGCACACCAACGGTCGCGGCAGTTCGGAGATCACTCGATTCAAAGGATTGGGCGAGATGATGCCGAAGGTCCTGTGGGAGACGACGCTGAGTCCCAAGACGCGTCGTCTGCTGCGAGTCGAGATTGCCGATCAGCTCGTGACCGATCGGGTGATCAACGAGCTGATGGGCAAGGATGCGTCGGCGCGCTTCCGCTTCATCATGGAGAGAGCGGAAGAAGCGCAGGAGCTGGATGTCTGACGCGCCGAAGGTCAAAGGGCAAAGGTCAAAAGGCAAAGGCTAAGGCAAAGAACAAGGTTAAAGGCCAAGGTCAAAGGCCAAGGTCAAAGGCCAAGGTCAAAGGCCAAGGTCAAAGGCCAAGGTCAAAGGCCAACGTCAAAGCGTTAAACCTGAGCGCTTGGCCTTAGAGCCTAGGACCTAAGTGCCTAGCCTTTGACGTATGACCTTTGCCCTTTGACCTCGCCAGTCACTTACTCCCAGCTTCTTTGTCCCGTTTCCTTCCATAGCTGAGAGCGTTCGCCATGGCGTAGTTCCCCTCCTGACAGGAGTACTCGTACATCTGGTAGGTGTCGTCGCGGTTGAGGGGCAATGCGACCGTCCATGGCTTGGTGTACACCTTCGGATCTTCGATCGTCACTGAGTAGTTGATCGTATTCGCGTCGACGCGCGTGAACCGCTCGGTCACTTTCATTGCGTCGCTCTGCGGGATGCCGCGAATGCGACCCGTCGCAGCGCTGGTCGCGATCGATCCCTTGTTGTTGTAATTGGTGCTTTCGACGACGAGCGTGTTGCCGTCCCAACGGCCACGCGGCTCGCCATTCCATTGGCGGATGTTGTCGCCGAGGCGCGGGCGACCATCGATCGGGATGATGCGCGTCTCATGGATCATCTCGAACACGATCACTAAGTAGCCCGGTGTCTGAATGATCTCGTACGCGTTGTTGTAGCCGGCGGGAAACATCCCCGCAGGGTAGCCGCGCGTGATGCAGCGCACCCACGGTGTCTCGTGCTCGGGCGCATCGGGAATGTGCGCGATGTCGTAGTCGCGTTTGTCCTCTGCCCACTTCATCACCGGCACGCGTCCATCAGGTGGATCGATCACCATTGAACGACGCCTCGCGCTCACCTGATGGCTGTGGTCGGCAAACTCTGGCGCCGGGCCGGTGTTCGCAATCTCAACCGCCCCAGCAATCGCTCTTGGAGATGGCGCGGCAGGCTGGGCGAGAGGCGCCTCGAACGGCGTAGCGTCGAAGTTGAGCCAGATGCCCTGAAGATCGGGTTGACCGTCGGGTGTCCGTCCCACTGTCCACAGCTTCGCGCCAACCGCGGTAGCGCTGGCGACCGCCGGCTTCCCCGGAGAGCTTTGTGCGACGACGCTCGCGGCGGCGAGAGTCGAAACGATGAGCACCAGGAGCACGACGCGAACGATTGGTCTCATGACAGACCTCCCAGACATCACATCTTACCGCGTCTTGCCTAGACGTCTTGAAAGGCCGAAACTCATGCCTTTCAAGATGTCTCGCCCGCGCGGAGCGCGGGCAAGAAATACTGATAAAGAAATACTGATACCAGCGAGGCGGAGCCACATCCTCGTCGGTCCGAGGCGTAGCCTCGCTGGTAGTACACTTCGATATCAGTGGCCCAACCTGGAGGCTCATCCAAGAAATTCGACCGATCGATCATCGAGGGTCCCATTGGTCCCGCCGTCTGGCGTCTCGCCTGGCCAACGATGCTGCAGAACATCATCGCCGGCCTGCAGGGCATCATCGATCACGCGATGGTCGGTCACTTCGTCGGCTACACCGCCAACGCAGCCATTGGCGTCAGTTGGCAGATCATCCTCGTCGTCATCGTCTTCATTAGCTCGACGTTCACCGGAATGGCCGTGCTCGTCGCGCGGTTCGCGGGCGCCAATCAACCCGACAAAGTCAACCGCGTCGTCTATCAGGCATTTCTGACGGCCTTCGGTCTGGCGGTCGTACTGGCCGCGGTCGGGTACATGGCGGCGCCGGCGCTGCTCAGACTTGTGAACGCCGCGCCGGAAGTACGTGCCGAGGCGTTGCCGTTTCTGCGCGCGATGTTCATGGGCATCTTCGGCATGTTGATGTTCTTCATGCTGAGCGGCGCCTTCAGAGCGGCTGGTGATCCCCAGACTCCGCTGCGGCTCGGCGTCATCATGACCGTGCTCACCATCGTGTTCAACGTCATCCTGATTCCGATGTTCGGCACGATCGGGGCGGCGCTGGGGACGATTGCGAGCAGCACGACGGTTACCGTCTACGGCATCTGGCGCATCATGCGCCCGAATTCCGTCATTCACTTCGAGCGCGGCATGAACACGCGCCCCGACTTCACGATCATCCGGTCGCTGTTTCGCTTTGGTTTGCCAACCGGCGTGCAGGGCATCGCGATGAACATCGGCGGCGTGCTGATGCTTCGCTTCATCGGATCGCTGGAGCAGAGCGCGCCAGCGCAGGCCGCGTATGCCGTGGGCTACACCGAGCTCTTCTCGCTGATCACATGGACATCGGTAGGGCTCATGGGCGCCGCATCGACGATCGCCGGACAGAATCTGGGCGCCGGCAACCCACAGCGTGCCGTGGACGGCGTACGCGTCGCGTCGCACATCGGCCTTGGTGTCGCCATCGCCATCGGTGCGATGTTCCTCGTGATTCCTGGCGTTCTGCTGGCGATCTTCGGTATGACCGACGTGCAGGTGCTGACCATCGGTCGGCAGTTGCTCCGGTACCTCAGCCTCTCCGGTCTTTTCATCACCGTTGCTCTCAGCTACACGGGCGGATTGCAGGGCACGGGCGATACCCGCAGTCCCCTCTACATTTCGATCATCTCGCAGGTGATCGTTCCACTCGGTCTCTGCACGATATTCCAGGCGACTCACGTTCTCGACACCGGCCACATCTGGACCGCGATTCTCGTAGGCCACGCGACACGCGCGACGCTGAGCGTCATCAGGTTTCGTCAGGGCAAGTGGCGAAGTATTGCGGTAGATATCGAACCCGCGCGGCCGTAATTAGAAATGCAAAATGCAAAATGCAAAATGCAAGAGTGAAGGCAAAATGGCAACGCCGATGCAGATTGCAGAAAACGAACAATGACAGAACCACGAGCAGGCAGATTCTGCGATCTTGGCGACTCGCTTCCTCCGCTTTTCTAACAACATCGCACAGTTCGCAGGTGGCGCTCTACGTGCATTGGTGCGATGCATGACTGAAGAACGTTCTCAAGACATTCGTGATCGCACATTCTCTTTTGCCTGCCGGGTCGCTCGGCTGTCTCTCAGCATCGCACCGAGGACTGGTATCCGCTGCCTCGTCTAACAACTACTGAAATCCGGAACCGCCGTGGGTGCAAACCTCGAAGAAGCCAAGGCCGGTTCGTCGCGGCGTGACTTTGTCCGATATGTGGAAATCGCTCTCCGTGAAGCGCGGGAGACCGTCTATTGGTTGAGGATTTGTCTGGAGCTCGATCTGGGCGCACGTGCCGACGTGCAGGATCTCCGCGGCGAGGGTGAAGAGATCGCGCGGATTCTCGCAGCGATCGTCATCAGCACGAAGCGTCGCACGATGACCGGTTATGCAGTGTTTGCATTTTGCATTTTGAATTCTGCATTACTGTTCTCATAGTGGTGTCTATGGCTCACCGTCTCCGTCTGCGGCGAAGAAGTCATCCGCGTCGCGGTACCGAAACCCAAGCCTGCGTGCGAAGCCTGGATCCTGCGGGCCGGCTCCCACGTAGATGCATTGGGACGGATCGAGATGGTGCCGCTGGATGAAGACCACACCGAGGCCGGGCAGCGGCTTCCTGCACCAGCAGACCGGCGGGCCTCCACCGTGAGGACAGTACAGCACCTCGATCGAAACGCCGAGCCGCTCCTGCATTCGCGCGAAGACAGCGTCCGTCTCCTCGATCGTCAGAGTCTTGTCCGCGACCTCAGGGCGCCACGAAAGCCCGAGCAGACGCCATCCTTCGTGCGCGTAGCGTCGAAGCACCGCCGCACGCTCCGGGAAAACTTCGACGTCGAATGAAGACAAGGCTCCGGATTCGCTGCGAAAGAGCACGCTGTCGCACCAGACGATCACTGCCTTGTTGGTCATCGACGCGTCACGGGTCCGCTCGAAAGACACCGTCTCGATTCGTGAGAAGCCTTCCGATGGGTCTGGAGGCTCGAGCTCGCGCTGGTGGCGGAATTGCACTGCAGGAGGAAAGGCGTTGACGTCGCGCTTGACGATCGTGCGCATCTCGTCTGGTCCCAGCAGTCGCCCGTACTTCTCGAACATCCGGGACACGGCATTGACTTGAGCCGCTTCGACGCTGGTCGAGAGCCAGACGCAACGCACGGGCAGGCCAAGTCGCCTCGCGGCTTGAACGACGAGCGCGCGCGACGCGCGTGAGACGTACGTGTTGTCGAGAATCACCCGCGAGCGACCTTCGGCGATCAGTCGTTCGAGGTCTGGCAGCAGGGCACGCAGCGATCGGCCAGCTTCGTCGCGATTCAACCGGGCATAGCCCTGCTCGACGAACACGCGGGCCATGGTGCTTTTGCCCGCGCCTGGCAACCCCATCACAAGCACGACCTCGCCGTCTCTTGATGCCGCCGGTGCGGGGGCCCCAGTCTTCCAGACAATGACCGAACCGTTTGTCCGGACGGGAACTGCGAGTCCAGACGTGCGCGGTCATCGTCGGTCAGTGAGATCTGTCGTGCTCGAATCACAGACCGTACGGTCTCGAGCCTCGTCGGTCCCGGGATTGGCACGATCGCGTCTGACAGATCGTGGAGCCATGCGAGCGCGATCTCCGCTGATGTCGCGCCATGTCGCACCACCACCTCGGTCAGCACGGAATGTGCGCGCGCTTGACGAGGCCGCCGCGATCCGCCGAGCGGTCGGTGCGCGATGAGTCGCATGCCGTGCGTGATGCAGTACTGGACGACTCCGTTCAGTACGTTGTCGTCGTGCCAGAGGCTCAGTTCCACCTGCACCGCGGAAATCTCCGTCATGCGGCTGGCTTCCTCGATCTGGCCGACGTTCACGTTACAGAGCCCGACCTGATTCACGAGATTCTCCTCCTTCAGTGAGGCGAGTGCTCGGACGCTCGTGGAGAACGGTGTGCGCGGGTCCGGCGCGTGAAGCTGGTACAAATGAATTCGTTCCACGTTCAATGCACGCAGAGTGGCTTCGCATGCGGCGCGCAGGAGACGGGGCTGTCCATTCAGCACCCATTGGCCGTGCGGTCGCGTCAGCCCTCCCTTGGTGGCGACGACGATGCGAGAGCGATCGCCGCTCCAGGTGGCGAGCGCGCGCGCAATGAGTCGTTCGTTGTGTCCAGCTTCGGAGTCGTCCAGACAGTACGCATCGGCGGTATCGAGCAGCGTCACGCCGCCATCGAACGCGGCGTGAAGCACGTCGAGCGCGCGTGCCTCATCGCGGTCGCGCTCGGTCGACAGCCGCATGCACCCCATGCCGATGAGCGGCTTCTGAATGTCGATGGGCGAATTTTGCATTTTGCATTTTGAATTTTGCATCACTGAGCCCACCATCCCCCATGGCATAAGATCGAGCCATGTCAGCCTCCGTACATGTCCCGCCGCCACTCAACGACCCCAACAAGACCTACTTACCAGGTTCTCCAGAACGAGCCGAGCTCAAGGGTCGCCTTGCGCAGTTGGCGGGCGAGCGGATCGAGATTCCGGTCATCATCGGCGGCTGCGCAATCACGACTGGTCGAACACAGCAGACCGTGATGCCGCACGACCATCGGCATGTGCTGGCCGACTGGCACTCCGCAGAACCGTCACATGTCAGCCAGGCAATCGATGCCGCGCGTGCCGCCTCTCGAGAATGGGCCGCGTGGCCCTGGGAGGATCGAGCGGCCGTCTTCCTTCGCGCCGCGGAGCTCCTCACCACGACATGGCGCGCGACGCTCAATGCAGCAACGATGCTGGGGCAGTCGAAGACCGTGATACAGGCGGAAATCGATTCCGCATCAGAGCTGATTGACTTCTGGCGATTCAATCCACACTACGCGCAAGAGCTGTACGCCGAGCAGCCGATCAGCAGCCATGCGATGTGGAATCAATTGGAGTACCGGCCCCTCGAAGGGTTCGTGTACGCGGTCACGCCATTCAACTTCACGTCGATTGCCGGCAACCTTCCGACGGCGCCGGCCCTCATGGGCAACACGGTGGTCTGGAAGCCGGCATCGAGCGCGATGCTGAGCGCGTACTACATCGTTCGTCTGCTCGAGGCCGCCGGGTTGCCTCCGGGCGTGATCAACTTCGTGCCCGGTGATGCGGCACAGATTTCGGCAACGCTGCTCGATTCACCCGAGCTCGCGGGCGTCCACTTCACAGGCAGTACCGCGGTGTTCCAATCGATGTGGTCGCGCGTGGGCGCCAACATCGCGACGTACCGCAGCTACCCTCGGCTCGTGGGGGAGACAGGCGGCAAAGACTTCATCCTCGCTCACCCCTCTGCCGACGCGCAGGAGCTCGCGGTCGCCATCGCGCGCGGCGGATTCGAATACCAGGGGCAGAAGTGCTCAGCTGCCTCGCGTGTGTACGTGCCCCAATCGCTGTGGCCCGAGGTTCGCGATCGGGTCGTGGCGATGATGCGCGAGATGAAGATGGGAGACGTCGCCGATTTCCGTACCTTCCTGGGCGCCGTCATCGACCGCAAGTCGTTCACGAAGATCAAGGGCTACCTGGATGATGCGCGTCAGCATGCACGAATCATTCAGGGCGGCGGCGCGAATGACGAGGTCGGGTACTTCATCGAGCCGACGCTCGTCGAGACAACAGATCCAGGTTACCGACTGATGTGCGAGGAGATCTTCGGTCCGGTCTTGACCGCATACGCCTATCCCGACGGGCAGTGGGAGGCGACGCTCGACGTCGTCGACAAGACGTCGCCGTATGCGCTGACGGGAGCGATCTTCGCCCGCGATCGCGCAGCCGTGCGACAGGCAGCGAATGCGCTGCGCAATGCCGCAGGCAACTTCTATATCAACGACAAGCCCACCGGCGCCGTCGTCGGCCAGCAACCGTTCGGCGGCGCCCGCGCGTCGGGAACCAACGACAAAGCCGGCTCGAAGATGAATCTGATGCGGTGGGCCAGCGCGCGTGCGATGAAGGAGACGTTCTCGCCGCCTCGCGACTATCGATATCCGCATATGTCGGAAGAGTAAGTAGTCCGCCTAAAAAGGCGGACACTACGATCGCCATGTAGTGTCCGGCTTCAGCCGGACCGTGGCTGGCGCGGCTTTCGCCGGACCTTCTCGGTCAATGAGGGTGCAGCATGTGGACGGCAATCAGCCAGCGGCCGTCAGCCTGCTTGCGACGGACTTCGAGAAAGTATCCAGATGCCTGCACCGGGGCTGACTTGTCGCCGGACGGAATCGTCATCACGTAGGTCCCTTGAACGTACGCGATGTCGTTTCGCCCCTCCACCTTCGTGGTCCGCAGGGCGAAATCAGTGAGCTTGGGAAACGCCGACAGGCATGCCTCTATCGAGGCGCGACCTTTCACTGAGGCTTCGTCGGGAGGATAGAACACCGCCTGGTCCGAATACAGCGCCGCAACCGATTTCCAGTCACGGGCGAGGACGGCTTTGGTGTAACTCTGGCTCGCGTCACCAATCTTACGGATGTCATCTTGCGACAACCCTCCGCCCTTTTGCGCCGCGACCGAGCCTGTTGCGAGCAACAGGCATACTGCGACGATGATGCCGTGTGACCGCATTCCTCGTTCTCCAGCCGAATCCCGTCCCTCGACGTTGCTCGGGACGCCCTACTCCACCTTCACCAACTCGATATCGAACACCAGCATCCCGCGAGGGCCGTCGCCTTTGCCTTGATACGCGAGGTTTTCCGGAATCCAGAAACGCGCGCGCTCCCCCTCGACCATCATCGGGACTCCTTCGGTCCACCCTTTGATGACCTCGTCGAGGTGCATCGTGACGGGCATTCCGCGGGGCACCGAGCTGTCGAACATGCGTCCGTCCGTCGTCCAACCGGTGTAATGCACCAACACTTGGGAGAAGGGACTCGGACTCTTCGTGCCCTTCCCGGGACGGAGCACTTTGTAGGCGAGTCCACTTGCCGTTCGCTTGGCGTTGTCGGGCGGCGCCTTGACGTCGCTGGGCGGGATGAGCGGTGAGGGACGCATGTCAATCAACTCGATATCGAAGACCACCGTTCCCGTTGGCCGTCCCGCCCGGCCGGCATACGCGAGCGTCTGCGGTACCCAACATCGACGCTTCTCGCCAATGGTCATCAGCAACACGCACTCGCGCCAGCCGGCCATCACTTTGTCGAGCGGAAACGTCGACGGCGCGCCACGGGCGACCGAGCTGTCGAACATCAATCCGTCGCTTCGCCAGCCCGTGTAGTCGACGGTGACGATGTCCGTGGCGATGGGCTTCTCGGTGCTCGAGCCTTCCGACAGCATCTTTGAGATCAGCCCTGTGGGGCTCTTCACGGCGTCGGAGGGTGGCGCCATCAGATCGGCCGGTGGCGGAATGATCGTCGGTTCCTGACCCACCGCGATCGCGGCACTGGCGACGAGAACGATAAGCAGGCTAATCGCGATGCGCATAAGACAGACTACCGTAACGGGAAACGGGGTCGGGGGTCATTTAAAGAGGACACTGCGCGATCGAAGCAGCAGTCTCGCGCAGTGTCCTCTTTAAATGACCCCCGACCCCATAAGCAGCAAGTTGCCAGGGTCCTCGATGAAGTCCTTGACCCGCACCAGGAACTGGACGGCTTCGCGGCCATCGACAATGCGATGGTCGTAAGACAACGCGACATACATCATTGGCCGGACCACTGGCTGTCCGTTCATCGCGACGACACGATCCTGAATCTTGTGCAGTCCGAGGATCGCGACTTGTGGCGGATTGAGGATGGGCGTGCTCAGCAGCGACCCGAAGACGCCGCCGTTGGTGATCGTGAACGTGCCGCCGCGGAGGTCCTCGAGCGTCAGCGTGCCCTCGCTCGCGCGCGTCGCGAAGTCGCGAATCGCCAATTCAATCTTGGCGAACGACATCCGATCGGCGTCACGAATGACGGGCACGACGAGGCCGCCTTCCACGCCGACCGCCATGCCGATGTCGAAGTAGTGCTTGTAGACAATCTCATCGCCCTGGATCTCGGCATTGAGGGCTGAGAAGGATCGGAGCGCCGCGATGCTCGCCTTGACGAAGAACGACGCGATGCCGAGGCTGACGCCGAACTCCTTCTTGAACGACTCCTTCCGGCGCTCTCGCAGCGCCATGATCGCGGTCATGTCGACTTCGTTGAAAGTCGTCAGCATCGCCGCCGTGTGCTGAGCCTCGACCAGCCGGCGGGCGATCGTCTGGCGGCGCTTCGTCATGCGCACGCGTTCTTCGGTGCGGTCGCCGATCCGTGTCGGTGCGAGCGCGCTTCTCGTCGGTGCGATCTGTGTGTCGCCTGTCGGTGCGATGGAATCACGTGTCGGTGCGATCTTGGTGTCGCTTGCCGGTGCGAGCGGGCTCCTTGTCGGTGCGATCTGTGTGCCGCCTGTCGGTGCGAGCTTGCTACTTGTCGGTGCGACCTTCTCTCGTGTCGGTGCGATCTGGCGATCGCTTGTCGGTGCGACGGTGCTGCTTGTCGGTGCGACCTGGCTATCGCCTGTTGGTGCGATGGTGCTGCGTGTCGGTGCGGCGGGGGCGGGCGACGCGGCGGGCGCGCTCGCGCTGGATCCATTGCCAGATCCGGCCGACGAAGGGGCGCCTGCAGCGTTTTCGTCGACGACGGCGAGGAGCTCGCCGATCTTGACGTCTTCGCCTTCCTGGCGGGCGATGCTGGTGATGACACCGCGCTTGTCGGCGTTGACCTCGAGATCGATTTTTTCTGTCTCGAGCTCGACGACCGGTTCACCGACCTCGACAGGGTCTCCTGGTTTTTTCAGCCATCGCGCGATACGCGCCTCGACGACCGATTCACCAAGCTCGGGAACAACGATGTTGGACATGGCGATTCAACGTTTCGACGCGGTCAGACTGCGCGCCGGTTTGGACAGAACCTTGGGCGATTCGGTCGCGTGGCTCTCCAGATCGAACGCCCGCTCCACGATGGCGCGCTGATTGAGCTGATGCCACGTGTGCGAGCCTTCCGACGGGCTGGCGCTGCGGGCGCGGCCGATGTAGCGCAATGGCCAGCGGTCGCCGATCAGTTCTTCGAGCAACGAGCGCATGAAGTCCCATGCGCCCATGTTCTCCGGCTCTTCCTGCAGCCACACGATGTCACGAACCGCAGGATAGCCGTCGAGCACGGCGCGCAGGGCGACACTCGGGAAGGGCGCGAGCTGCTCGACGCGGCAAATGGCGACATGCCCGGCGTTCTTGCGTTGTTCGCTGCCAATCAGATCGACATACACCTTGCCGCTGCACAGCACCACACGTTGGATGTTGCTCGCCCGGCTTCGCGCGTCGACGTCGTCGATCACCGATTGGAATCGGCCCTCCGCCAATTCCAACGGCGTCGACGCGACGTGAGCGTTGCGCAGCAGGCTCTTGGGCGTGAGCACGAAGAGCGGCAGCGGATCGCGATGCAGCAACGCCGCCTGTCGGCGGAGAAGATGGAAGTACTGGGCCGCCGTCGTGCAGTTCACCAGACGAAGGTTGATGCCGGCCGCTGCTTGAAGGATGCGCTCTGGCCTCGCGCTCGAGTGTTCAGGCCCTTGTCCTTCATAGCCGTGTGGAAGAAAGAAGACGAGCGACGGCTGAAGCCCCCATTTCGACCGCGCCGACGTGACGAACTGATCGAGGATCACCTGGGCGCCGTTGATGAAGTCGCCGTACTGCGCTTCCCAGACCACGAGATGAGACGGCTCCTGGATGTTGTAACCGAACTCGAAGCCGACGGTGCCGTTCTCGCTGAGTGGGCTGTTGTGAATCTCGAATGATGCGCGGGCCTGTGCGAACGACTGGAGCGGCACGAAGCGGCGGGCGTTTGTGGCGTCGTGAAAGACGGCGTGACGCTGGCTGAAGGTACCGCGCTCGACATCCTCGCCCGTGAGTCGGATTGGGATGCCATCGGTGAGGATCGTCGCGAAGGCGAGCTCTTCCGCCGCCGCCCAGTCGACGCTTCGTTCCGTCGGATTGTTCAACAGCCCGCGGCGCCGCTCGCGTCCGCGCTCGAGCTTCTTGTGAAACGTAAAGTCAGGCGGCGCGGTCAGCAGGGAGGCGTTGATATCTCGAAGACGCGCGAGCGGTACAGCCGTATCAGTCTTGGCGGCGACCCCCGCGGGCGCGAGCTCGGAGACCGGTGGCACGAAGTCTTCTTCGGGCTTCAGCGATTCGAGCGCTTTCTCCAAAACAGTGAAATGTCTCTTGACGAGGGCGTCGGCCGACTCACGCGACAACTTTCCCTGCGCGACGAGCTGTTCCGCAAAGAGCTCTCGCACTGTTGAATGCGAGGAGACCGCCTTGTAGATGAGCGGCTGTGTGAACGCCGGCTCGTCCCCTTCGTTGTGGCCAAATCGCCGGTAGCCGATCAGATCGATCAGGAAGTCGAGGCCGAAACGCGCACGGTATTCCCACGCCAGCCGCGCGGCCTCGAGACAGGCTGCCGGATCGTCCGCGTTGACGTGGACGATCGGGATCTTGAATCCGCGCGCGAGGCCGCTCGCATAGCTCGTGCTGTAAGACTCGTCCGGCGCTGCCGTGAAAGCCAATTGGTTGTTCGCGATGATGTGAATCGTTCCGGCAGTGTCGTAGCCGTGGAGGCGGGACAGGTTGAGCGTTTCCGCCACGATTCCCTGACCCGGAAAGGACGCGTCGCCATGGATCAGAATCGGCAGCGTCAGCACACCGTCGAACCTCGGTGGGCCTGGTCGATCCGCCACCGTCCCTGCGGCCCTGGCCATCCCGACAACCACCGGATCCACGGCCTCGAGGTGACTCGGATTCGGCGGCATCGTCACGTAGGTTTGACCCGCGGGTCCAGTCGTACTGGCCCCGGCGTGGTACTTGACGTCGCCCATCCAGCCGAGATCGATCCGGAGCGTGCGCGCGGCGACCGGATCTTTGAACTCGGCGAGAATCTGCGCGTACGGCTTCTCGAGAATGTGCGCGAGGACGTTCAATCGTCCCCGATGGGCCATCCCGATGATCGTGTGCCGGGCCCCCTGGTTCGCTGCGCCTGCGATGATCTCATCGAGGATCGGCACCAGCATGTCGACGCCTTCGATCGAGAAACGTGTCTTGCCGGGGAATGTGCGATGCAGGAATCGCTCGAAGACTTCGACCTGGGTGAGGCGATCGAGCAGTTCCGCGGCGCCCGGGGGGTCCATCGCTGGGAGGAATCGTCCGGACTCCGCGGCGTGCCGCAGCCATTCGCGCTCCTCGGGCACGAACACGTGCGAGTAGTCGAAGCCCGTCGTCGAGCAGTACGCCCGACGCAGCTTCTCAATCGCGTCGAACGCATTGGACGACGATTCCGCGACCGGACCACCCACCAGGGTCGCCGGGAGCTGTTTCAACTCCTCATCGGTGAGCCCATGCGCACGAGGTGACAGCGAGGGATCGCCAATCGGAATCGAACCGAGTGGATCGAGTTTGGCTGCCAGGTGACCGTATCGCCGGATCGATTCCGCAAGGTTCGCTGCGCCGACGATCAGGTGAACATCGATTGGAGGTGGGGCAGGGGCTCTGTCTGTCGTGTCGATGTCGCCGGGAGACCACGTCTCGAATGCCTTGCGTGTCTCGGGGTCGACCGAATCGGGATTCTGCCTGTAGCGTTCGTATAACTCGAGAACGTACCCGCTGTTCACGCCCCCGAACGGCCCCAGTGTCATAACCTTTCTATCCTAGCAGTATGCAGTAGGCAGCAGGCAGTAAGCAGGTTGCGCTCCTACTGCATACTGCCTACTGTGATTCGCCTGATCGGCATCGATGTGGATGGCACGCTGCTCGACAGCACTGGCCAACTTCCGGAGGCCAATCGTGCGGCCATTCACGAGGCGGTCGCGTGTGGGGTACACGTCGCGCTGGTGACCGGCCGGAGTTATCCCTTCGCTCGCCCCGTGGCTGATTCATTGCCCGCGTCCATCTCGCTCATCGTCAGCAACGGCGCCGTAGAACGATCGCCAGACGGATCGACACTGGCGCGGCGGCTGCTCGACCGCAATGTCGCCAGGCGCGTGCTGCACTGGACGCGCGAGCACCGCCATGCCGCCGCGCTCGTCTTCGATCGGGATGCGGAGCGGCAAGTGATTTTCGAAACGATGGATTGGGACCATCCGGGCCGGCAGCGCTATTGGTCACGTAATCACTCGCACATCGCCCAGTCGGTGCCACTCGAGGATGCGCTGACTGAAGATCCGATTCAGGTCATGTTCAATGGAGCCGTCGACGACATGCGCCCACTGGTCGACGCCCTTCGCGGCATGAGAAGCGCGGAGTCTTCTTCGTGGGGGCCGCCTTTAGGCGGCCCATTCAGCGTTCTCCTGACCGAGTACATCCATCGCGACTTCTCCTTGGTCGACGTGACGGCGCCAGAGGCGACGAAAGGCCGCGCGCTCGCGTGGCGTGCCGAGCATCTTGGGTTGACGCGCGGCGAAGTCATGGCCGTCGGTGACAACTTCAACGACCTCGAGATGCTGGAATTCGCCGGCACGCCGGTGGTGATGGAGAACTCAGTTCAGGAGCTCAAAAACCGGGGATGGCACGTGACCGGCCATCAGAACGAGGCCGGCGTCGCACGGGCGATCGAGCGGTTCGTGCTTCAGCGTTGAGCCGATGCGTGCCAGGAGTCGCGTGTGGACAACACGTCGAAGAAGACGCGCAACTCCTCGTCCCAGACGTTCCACGCGTGCTCGCCCCCAGGGATCTCGTGGTACTCGTGAGCCAGCTTGTGATCCGCGAGCTGCTTGACGAGCTGCTGGCTCGCGGGAAGCAACGAGTCACGTGTGCCGCACGAGACGTAGAAGTACGTTGATGAGCCTGCCGCGCCTTGCACGGCCGCGTCCGCATCCATCCTGATGGCCGCGCTGAACGCGCCGACGACGCCAAATCGCTGAGGACGCTGCAGCGCCGTCATGGTGGCGATGCGTCCGCCCATCGAGATGCCCGCGATCGCTCGTCCCTGCTGCGCAGGGATCGTCCGGTAATTTGCGTCGACGTAGTCGACGAGATCGTTCGCGACGTAGTCGTGGTATTTCGCCTGCGCCTCCGGTCCCAGATTGCTGTTGTTCCGATCCGCGGCCGGCATCACGACGATCACCTCATTGCGCCGGGCCAGCGGTGGGAATATCGACCGGGCCATGAACGCCGTGTGATCCTGGCCGCCACCGTGAAACAAATACAGCACCGGGTATCGCTTCTCCGACTCGGCGTAGTCGGGGGGCAGGAGCACCGCAAATATCCGCTCGCCTCCCAGCGTCGCGCTGGCATGCCGGATCGTACGTGCCTGCGCATCCGCGTCCCCTATGCCGATCGCGAACGCCGCAACAGCCAGCAGGGCACACAGCAGTCGATTCATTGCGCATCAAAGCCTACGCCAAGTCGAGGTCTGCATCGAAATCGGTTTCCAACACCTCAGACAGCCCACGGGCCGCGGAGGCACGGAGACGCGGAGATCGTTGGGTTCTCAAGACAACTCTGCGCGTCCCGGCCTGAATGGTCGGACAGTTGAAGTTCAGGAGCAGCCCAACCGAGAGAGACGTCACTCGCAGGTAAGTGAGCACCTGGGAGACATGAACCGGAGCGAATCGTTCGATGGCCTTCACCTCAACGATGACTCGCCCCTCGACAATCAAATCGGGTCTGTGTTCCGCAATGAGCTCGCCCTTGTAGTAAACAGGTACTCCGACCTGCCTCTTGAACGACAAGCCACGCAGACCGAATTCGATGCACAAGGCTGACTCATAAGACGATTCCGGAAGACCGGGTCCAAGATATCTGTGCACTTCGATTGCGCATCCGAGTATTTGGTCCGTGATATCGGTCTCACCATCAAGCATGACTAAATAACCTCCGCGCCTCCGCGCCTCCGCGGCTTTGTGATCAGTGAATGTCTTTGAACGCGGCTAGAGCGGCCCTCTTGGTTTCCGCCAGAATCAACGGAAACGTCGAAAGCACATGCTCGAAGTCGCCCGCCGTCAATCCGTAGAGTCGTGCGACCAGGGCCTGGAGCTCGGCGTACTCAGGCATCTCTTCCACGGGGGTGGTCGCGCGGGTGATCGTGTCCGATAGGCGTCTGAGGCGTTCGTACAGTGGATGTCCGTCCTTGACGACTGGGACGGGCAATCGCGAGGTGAGCGTGACGGTGACGTGGGTGTTCACGCGGAAGCGAATCAGGTAGTTGGCGACGAAGCTGTTGAAAAGCGCGCACAGCACGTGTTGTTCCCCGAGGGGAAGAATGGTCTTGAGACAGAAAAGCGTGTGCGTCGTGACGGCGCGGGCGGGGATGATGGCGGCGATGAGCGTGAGGCGATTGGTGGCGCTCGCGACGTCGCGGTAGGCAAGACGCGCGCGACGAGGGACCTTGAGGCGGGGTTCGGCACGCGGATCGAGCTGCAGTCGACAGCGGTCCAGCGACACACGGAAGGGATCAATGTGCTTGCCTTCGACAATGGGCCTCGAATCGCCGGCGCCGGAGAAATCGATGAACGCATCGCGGTCGTCGCTCGCGTTCAGCTCGCGGCTGAAGTGCAGGCCCCAGCCGTCGTCGCCTCCCAGACGCGGGACGGTGGCCGTGATGCGCTCCAGCAGAGAAAGATCCCGCCCACCCGTGAGCTCCGGTACCCCGAGATCCTCCTCACCCGAGAGGCGGGTCAGGAAGGCCCGTGTCAGCAGGACCGTCTTGCCCGTGTCTGTGTCGATTCGCTGTAAGTCATCGGCCCGCGAGACGCCGAACCGGCATCGGAACACATGCGTCGGCAATCCCGACGTGCACGTGAGAAGCACGAACCGTGTGCTCCGATGGATGGGGAAGATGGCGTCTCGGTTGTCGAGCCCCGTAATCTCATCGACCTGGGCGTTGTCGAAAACATGGCGTCGTAGTGGGGCAGCGCCCGCGTCGCTGACGACGCCCGACGGCAGAACCAGGCCAATCCGACCGCCGAGGCGAACCAGTTGCAGCGTGCGCTCGACAAAAAGCTGATAGAGGTTGGCGTGCGCGCGGCTCTCCACACGATAGATGCCGGACTCGCGCACGAAGTCAGTCAGTTGCCGTGCATTCCGCTTTCGCTCTCCCCGCATCTCATCGTCGCCGCTGTCGCCGCGCACCATGTCCCAGGGAGGATTTCCAACCACCGCATCGAAGCCCGGATTCGACAGGGGCGCGCCGCGCTGGTCGACGAACACTTCGGGAAAGACGACGGGCCAGTGGTGGAATCGATATCGAGTGGAGACACGCTCGGCATTGGCCAGCAAACTCGAACAGATGCGATCCGGAAGACTCGATCGTCCCTCGAGCACGTAGGCCACCAGTTCGCGGAACGTACCTCGGTCCGGCGCGGTCCCGCTGTCCCAGAACCATCCCGCGCACCACAGGTCGAGCGCGCGTGACCATGCGCCCAACGACGAATGGCGCTGCAATCGGGCGAGGGTCCGTTCCTTTTCGCGGATGATGGCTGGCGAGTCGTCGGGTTGTGACGTGAGGTCCAGGCGGACGCGGACGGCGTGCTCGAAGACATCGGACAGACCGTCTTGTTGAAAGAGGGGCAGCGCCTCCTGTCGTCGGCTTCTGCCAGAGCCGCCGCTGGGCTGACGACGAAGGTCGTCTGGAGTGGCGCCGATCAGACTGTTGCCAGCGACGAGATGGTGGTCCAGGAACGACAGAGGCTTGTCACTCGCAAGCGACCCGAGCCAGATTGCCAGCCGCGCCAGCTGCACGGCCATCGGATTGACGTCCACGCCGAAAAGACAGCGGGATGCGACCTCCCGACGCACCATGGCTCGATCGGCCCTCGTGACGTCGTGCGGGTGCCACTTGCCTTCGCGAACGAGAGCGTCTTCGACTGCGGCCGCAAGGTACCGACAGGCAGCGACAAGGAAGGCGCCGCTCCCCATGGCGGGATCGAGGATGCGAAGCCCAAGAATCTCGTCGGAGCGTCGATCGGCGACGAGTGGCTGGAGCGTTCGTCGGACGAGTGATGCCGTCACGAGACGTGGCGTGTAGAACGTGCCGCTCGATTTGCGAACGTCGCGAGTGCGGGTCAGCGAGCGCGTTGGTGTCGGCTCGTAATCGAGCACGTGCTCGTACACGGCACCGAGCTGCTCGACGTCGAGGTCCCGATACATGATCCTGGCGCGGGCCCCTCGTCGCGCGATAGGCGTCGACGCCACGGCGACCACGGCACTCCCCATTACCGCATCGCTGATCGGTGTGCGTTCGAACGCATCGGCATGTGCCGGCGAGAACAGTCGGCCGTTGAACGCCGTCACGCGAAGCTCGCCCGCCGTGCATCCCGCATGCGCCAGACGCGAGATCGCCTGAATGGCCTGCCACAGCCCGCGATACTTTCGACCGGTCAGCAATGCCTCGACGATGGTTTCGACGCTGTATCGATCGCGGTAGACCGGATGCCACAGTGGAACCAGGCCGCGGGCTTCCGCGAAGAGCAGAAACAGTATTCGGTAGAGCACCGTGAGTGACTGCTCGAAGAGATCGCGCACCGGAGCGCGTCCCTTGCGTGTGGCGAGCGCTCCGATCAGCAGCTCGAGCGCTTGCAGAACGCCCGCTCCAAGCGCCCGACAGACATCGAGCCCGTGCCGGCTCGACATGATGACCGCGCGATCCAGCACGGGCGGGTCGCTGGCTACCGCGTCTGCGCGCAGAAGACACCAGAAGACGAATTGCGTACCGGGTTCCCGCCCGAGCAACGCGAGGTCGAACTCGAGATACTCGCGCGACCACGCGCGTTGGCTGTCCACGATGCGCAGCCCCTGACCGTTGCAGCAGAGACACCACCGCGCATCGGTGGCGATCGCTCGAACGATCGACGATCGCCAGAGTCGCTCCAGCGGCTCGCCCCAGCCGACGACGTAGGCGACGAGCTGAGAGCGTCCCGCGCGGATATGCAGCGTGCAGTCGTCGTTGGTGTCTGTTCGTCTCTCGACTCGAAGATCGAGGATCGCCAGCAGCGGCATCACGCCGATATCGGTCACCGCCCGTACGCTCGACGCGCCCCCGAGTGCGGCTTCGAGACGTTGCGACCACGAAAGCAGTGACGAGGCGATCGCGCGCGGAACGGAAACCGCATCGGGCAGGGACGGGAGAACGTCCGTGGCGAACGATGTGCTGATCAGTCTGCCCCGGACGCCTGCAGTCATCGGCGAGTCATGCCGAACACGAGTCGACGTCGTTCGACGAGGTGCTCGGCTCTGGCGAGCTCCTCGAGACGAGTCGAACATCGCCCCAGCGCCTCATCCAGAATCGCGCGTTGCGCCGCCGCCGTGCGCTCTGCGCGGCGATCGAACAATCCTGGCTGCAACAGAGCCGCAGCCAGTCGGCCTCGTTGTCTCTCGAGACCCTCGACGATGGCCTGCTCGCGCCGAATTGAGAGCA
>Ga0114129_10002389_pt1 | contig 26083 bp, 21 predicted proteins | sample RhiMetdeltSRZDD1_FD_80071 | JGI IMG/M metagenome (GOLD analysis project Ga0114129, IMG submission 80071) | Populus rhizosphere microbial communities from Tennessee, USA - Rhizosphere MetaG P. deltoides SRZDD1 (version 2) (version 2) | ecosystem: Host-associated > Plants > Roots > Rhizosphere >...
TATTTCACGGGGAAGAACAACCGCTTCGTGCACAATACCTATTACCTGGGCACGGCGGCCCAATACTTCTACTGGATGAATGGGATGCGGACCGAGCAGCAATGGGTCGGCTATGGCCAGGACATCACCGGAACCTTCACTCGCTGACCACCCGGCGGCTTGATCCTCTTGCGCGGACGATCACGCGGCCCGGTGGTTCCGCCGGTGATCGCCGCGGGCGAGGACGATGCCGACCTTAACGCACCAAACTGGCGTCGCCGTCAAACAACGAAGGAGCCCATGCACCTCGGTCGCTCAAACTCTGCGCCAAGGCTGGGTTATTTGCGCGGTAAAAGTAGATCCAGGTAAGGAGCTTGCGCCGATATGGAGCGATCATGTCGAACAGTTCTCCCCGCTCGAGCCAACGACCGATGTTTTCGAGCACGTGGATACCCTGGGCTCTGCACCGCCTCAGGGCCCAAGACAGCAGGGGGGGCAGCAACGCGGTACTCCCATCGAGCGATTGAAAATCGACCAGTCGCGCCCGCTTCAACCCGAACCGATTGTCCCGCCTATCGAAGACGGCGTATGCGATGATCTGAGGCCCGTCAACAACGGTGGCGATCCAGAGCCGGTTGTTCAGCAGCGCGTATTTGTAGTGCCATTCCAGCACTTCGCGCGTGCGGATAGCCAAGAGCAGCTGCGGACTGCGGCTCTTCAGGGCCGCCCAGAAGTCGTTAAAGCGGTCATCGAAAGCCGGACAGGTTGTCACCTCGACATCCCCCGCATCCCAGGCCTTTGTGGTAAGCCGGTCCTTGACATACATCGCGGCGGAAAGCGGATAGGTCAGCGGTTTGGCCAGTCGATAGTTCCCTCGTGCCAGGAGACTCTCTGCGAAACCTCGGTAGTGCGTGATCCAAAAGGCGGCTTCATCCCATATGCCCACGGGCACACGTGGGCACTCGAAGACGCCCACGGCCGCCGCGCTCGCCGGATTGACCGTGGTATTCAAATAGAGATCGACATACCGCTGGTTGATGACGTGATCGAGAAGTAAGAGCGAGGCACTCCGGTACTCTGGGGCAGCGACCCAGGAGCGACCCGAGGCAGTCAGGATCCTCCTTCCCTCGAATTCATACAGTAGAGGAATGTTGCCCATTGAGGCGACAATGCGATCGTTGTCATCTTCGAGCACCCAACCGATGCTCCAGCCTGCCTGAAGCTCCTGGTAGAGCGGGTTGCCGAGCCACAGGTGGCTCCATTCCTCGTAGCTTTTCGCCTTGAGCCCGTACTGGGACTCGAGCACCGCAATCTGGTCATAATCCTTGAACGAGGCCTCGCGAAGCTTAGGCCCCCGGCCGGTCTTCCGCCGAGGCTCGGCCGGCTTTGGAACGTCTGTCGTGGTGTCCACTGACGTCCTCGCTATGCTGGCTGGGGCTCTACCGTCCCGCCTGCCCGCCGGACCAGTCCCACGCGACCGGCAGGGCTTCCAGACCTCGAAACGCCATGTTGCGCCGCCAGGCGAGGGGGGCGTACTCCAAAGTCAGATTCGGAAGCCGGCGCAAGATGGTAGCGAAGGCGATCTGCCCTTCAACCCGCGCGAGTGGCGCTCCAAAGCAGTAGTGAGCGGCCCAACCGAAGGCCAGATGCCGGTTGTCCTGTCGCCCGATATCGAGGCGGTCCGGCTCGGGAAAATGCTCCGGATCGCGGTTCGCGGCGCCCATCAGGGCGACCACTGCCTGCCGCTTGCGGATCAGTTTGCCCCCCAGTTCAATGTCGGCTGGGGCCAGGCGAGTGGTATACTGAATGGGACTCTCGTAACGAAGCAGTTCCTCGATGGTTGACGGCAGCAGCGAGAAGTCGATTCGAAGCCGCGCCAGCTCGCCCGGATTTCGCAATAGCGACAGGAGGCCGTTCCCGATCAGATTGGTGGTGGTCTCCTGCCCGCCGGTCATCGTGATTATCGCATTCGCGATTACTTCCTCTTCGCTGAGCCGATCGCCATCGATTTCGGCACTCATCAGGGCCTGCAAGACCCCCTGCCTGGGCTCACGGGCCTGCTCGTGCAGCCTGGCCCGGAAGTACGCTGTCATTTCGTTGATCGTCTTCAGCATCAACGCGCCCCGCCCAGGATTATGCTGGAAGTTTCCCAGCATTTCGGAGAAATCCTTCGACCATGTTTTCAACTGGTCGCGGTCGGCCACCGGTACGCCCATCATCTCGGCGGTCACGGTAGCAGGCAGCAGGTCGGCCAGATCGGCGATGAGATCCATCCGGCCTTTGGGCAGCACCGCTTCGATCAGCGCGTCCATAATCTCCTGAATGTGCGCGCGAAGGGCTTCTGCCCGGGCCGGCGTAAACGCCGCAGCCGCCAGGGCCCGCAGCCGGTTATGGGAAGGCGGGTCCATGAAGAGCATCTGCCGCACCAGCACGCGCGCGATGGGGTTCAGCTCCGAGAGGCCGAGCGCGGTGAGTTGTTCGGGAGTAGGGGTCCGAGCGGCCGAAAAGCGCTGCAACACCCTCACCACGTCCGCGTAGCGGCTCACTACCCATGCGTGCAGATAGGGATCCCAATGCACCGGGTCCTCTGTGCGGAGCCGGTGGTAAAGAGGATACGGATTGGCGAGAACCTCCGGATCGAGCAGGTGGTAGAGACTCAGCTCCGGGTCGGATCTCGGCACCTCTGTCGAGACGTTCGAGGTTGTCATCAGCCTGTACCTACTCGCGATCCCGGCGTCACGCACGACGACGCCAGGCTTGGTTTTGAAAGGGGCTCCCCATTTCCAGCGAGACGCTCGACTTCTGCTGAGAGAGCTGCCACCGTCGGTGCCTCGAAGAGACTTCGTAAGGTGATTTCCACCCCGAAGGCATCTCGCAGTCGCGCGATGAGCTGCGCGCCCAGCAGCGAGTGGCCTCCAAGCAGGAAGAAGTTGTCGTCCAGGCCAATCTCCTCGAGGTTAAGGAGCTCTCCCAGGATCCGAGCGACACGTTGCTCGGTCGGCGTGTGCAACACCGCCGGCGCGTCGTCTTGGAGCCGGCTTGTGGGATCCGGCGCGGGGAGCGCCGCGCGATCGATCTTGCCGTGAGGCGTCAGCGGGAACGCATCCACCCGAACGAATGCCGTTGGAAGCATGTACTCCGGCAGGAAGCCGCGGAGAAAGTCGCGTAAGCCGGTATGGCTGACCTCAGCGTCCGCATCCAGCACCACGTAGGCCACCAGCCGCTTGTCCCCGGGGCGGTCTTCGCGCGCAACAACCAGGCTTGCCCGGATGCCGGGATACCGGCTCAGCACGCTCACGATTTCGTTCGGTTCGATCCGATAGCCGCGGATTTTGATCTGGTCGTCCACCCGGCCAAGAAAGGCGATCTGGCCGTCGGGCAGGAGGCGGGCCAGATCGCCCGTCTTGTAGAGGCGGCTTCCCGCCGTGTTGGCGCAGGGGTCCGGGATGAACTTCTCGGCAGTGAGGCCGGGCCGGTTGTGATAGCCCCGGGCGAGACCCGCACCGCCAATGTAGATCTCGCCGGGCATGTCGGGCGGCACCGGCTGGAGGCGATCATCGAGGATGTAAATATGTGTGTTGGCGATGGCCCTTCCGATCGGCGGTAAGCCATTGGGAGACCGGCGGGGCAGGACGGGCCCCGAGGTGGCCACTACAGTGCACTCGGTTGGCCCGTAATTGTTCACTAACAGAAAAGGCAGACCCGGTGGTGGGTAGTGATGCAGAACGTCGCCGCCGGTCAGCACAATACGCAGATCGCTGCCGCGCGGACATCTCAGGCTCAGGGTGAGCAGCTGCTCGGCCAGCGGTGTGGGGACGAAGCTGATGCTGATCCTCTGGGCCAGCAGCCAGTCCCAAAGGAGCTCGGCCGAATTGCGGATATCCTCATCAGCCAGATGAACGCTCGCTCCCGCTACCAGGTAAGGCCAGAGTTCCCACACGGCCGCGTCGAATCCCAGGCCCGCGACGTGACTGGCCCGGTCGGCGACGGTCACCGAGAAGGCGTCGTTATGCCAGTGCACAAGGTTGGCCAGGCTGCCGTGCGTAATTTCGACCCCCTTTGGGACGCCGGTGGAGCCGGAGGTGTAAATGACGTACGCGAGATTGCTGGGCGCGCACGTACTCGGTGGTGCGGTCGCAGGCTGGGCAGTGATCTGCGGTGCGTTGACGTAAACCAGAGTGTGCTTGGCGGCTGGGAGCCGCTGGCCCAAAAGGGGCGTGCTTATCAGCACGGGAGCTCGCGCATCATCCAACATGAAGGCTAGGCGATCGAGAGGATACGCTGGATCCATGGGGACGTAGGCGCCGCCTGCCTTCAGGATTCCAAGGGCCCCCACCACCATATCCGAGGATCGCGGCAGACACAGCCCGACGAGCACATCCGCACCTACGCCGAGTGATCGCAAGTGATTCGCCAGGCGGTTGGCGCGATCGTTCAGCTCACGATAGGTGAGACATGTGTCGTCAGCTGTCAGGGCAAGCGCATCGGGATGCCTGGCTGCCTGCGCGGCCACCAGCTGGGGGATACAAAGAGCCGCTGGTTCAGAAGGACGGACCGCCGTACCAGCCACACGCGCGTGCTGAAGGATGCTCATGTTTGTCACTAATCTCTCGAGCTTCCCACTTCCAGTACTTGACGTTGAAGTTTCCACCCCACGCCACGAGCGCGGCTACGTACCCCGTGCATGGCGAGAAACCATGGTGCCACCACTGCCCCTGTTTCTCCATAGTTCCCGCCGCGCAAAAGGATGCCGGATTGCGGAGGCCCAGCGGGACATCCAAGGTCTCAAGGCCAAAAATGAGCCCTTCCCCCCGGGCCTTCGAGTACGCCTCCATCCGAGTCCACAGGTGGAAGAAGGCGCGCCCCTGCAGCGAGTGGGGGAGCGCTTCGAGAAGCCGACGCGCGTTCGGAGGTAACCACCGGGCCACGGCTTCCGCGACCCCCGAGTGGACACGTTCGCCGTCCACACCAAGAGCAGTGCGACTGACGGCGCAGAGGGCAAGAGCGTGCGAGCGAGACAGGTTGAAGTGCACTGCACCACTCGCAAGCTCAGGCTTCCCCTGCGGTCCGTGTCGGAACACCAGCTCGCTCGGCACTGACTTCAGGTACCGTGCAAGGATGGTTCGCAGAGCCCCGTGCGCCACGATGTAGCGATGGCGGTCCAGCTCCGATCGCAGCTGCTTCGCCCGCGCGACCTCTTCTGAGGACAACGTTTTCTTGAGCATCGAGAACGCGCTCACGTGACGGTCCACTTTTACCCGCCACACGTGGATCTCACCGATTTTCAACTCGAGCGGGCATCGAACCGCGTCCCAAGTCCGTATCGACATCGAGTTCGTAACTCCCATATGACCCAGGAGCCTCGATTTCTCGTTGGAAACGCCGATCATCGGTGCGATATCCGCGCCCGCGAGGACTTCCAAGCTGGGTGGCGCTGGAATGAGAAGCGGCGAGTCGATGGACGCATCCAGTCAGGCAGAGCACCTGCTGGAAGCAACCCGCAGCGCGGCACCCGGGCTCTTCCGAGACGGCCGCTGCTCATAAGCCCCTAATCTCCGCCGGCGTCGACCACTCCGTGATTGGCAGGCTGCTGTGTTGTTACACGGACGGAGATGGGTGAATTGCTCGATACGGCGGTGGGGTGCAGGCAAATTCTGCGCTCCTTGTCCGTGTCACAGACCTATGGGGCGAGGACTCCGGGAGACCAGCCAGGGTCCGCTGTTGTGCAGGCCTGTAGCGGGACCCCGCTTCACTCCTCTAGATGCCGAGAACCGGACCAGGGATGGACACTGAGCGGATCCCGACCGCTGGTTCGGTAGCGCTGATTCGGCGGGCAGGTTGGGGCATTGCCGACCAAGCCCTGTCGAGCCTGACGAACTTCGCGCTGGGCATTTTGGTTGCGCGCGCCGTCAGCCCCGCTGGATTCGGGGCATTCACGATCGTGTTCGCCACGTACACGGTGGCGCTCGGGCTTTGCCGCGCGATCGCGTCGGAGCCCTTGCTGGTCCGCTACAGCGCTTCTCCAGACTCCATGTGGTGCCGAGGGACAGGTCCGGCCGCCGGAGCGGCTCTACTGATCGGTGGAGCACTGGGCCTGGGTTGCATACTGGTCGGGTGGATTCTGCGCGGTCAGCTGTGGGGACCCCTCGTGGTCCTTGGCCTGACTCTGCCCGGCCTGCTTCTCCAGGATTGCTGGCGGTATGCGTTTCTCGCCCGCGGCAGAGCTAGCAGCGCATTTGGGAACGACCTAGTATGGGCGCTTGCGCTTTTCCCGGCGCTCCTGCTCCTCCAACGTGGGCACCCATCCGTCACCTTGCTTACGCTCGCCTGGGGAGCAGGGGCGACAGTAGCTGCCCTGTTCGGGATTCATCAGGCACGCGTTACCCCGGTACCGCTAGCGACATTCAACTGGCTGCGTGAGCAGCGAGACCTGTTCCCGAGATTCCTCGGCGAATTTGCCGTGTTGGCTGGAGCAGGCCAGCTAGTCGTATACGGGCTCGCCGCCCTCGCGGGGCTCGCAGCGCTCGGCGTGTTCCGGGCTGGTTACATCCTATTCGGACCGATCCAGATGCTGATCATGGGGATCGGGTGGGTTGCCATCCCAGAACTGGTTCGAACTCTTCAGCGCTCCACCAGAAGCCTTCTGTGGGCTACCACGTCGCTTTCTCTCGGGCTCGGCGCTGCCGCGCTGTCTTGGGGAGCGATCGTGCTGCTGCTCCCGCCTTCGCTGGGGTTTCCATTGCTTCGGACCATGTGGGTGCCGGCCCACCATCTATCGGTAGCCCTGACCGTCAGCTGGATCGCCGGGGGAGTTATCGCAGGTGCCGCGGCAGCCCTGCGCGCCCTGGCCGCGGCAAAGGGGAGTCTCGGTGCCCGCCTCGTTGGATCTCCACTCGGCGTGGTGGGTGGACTGGTGGGGGCGGCGATAAATGGCGCTGCGGGGGCCGCCTGGGGCCTCGCACTCGCGGGTTGGATCGAAGCATTCGTATGGTGGCGCCAGTTCACGCGGGCATTGCGTGAACGCGAGCGCGCGGTGCCAGCCGAGGCGAGCGGCCGCGCCCACCTCTTCGGAGGGCCGCCCGTGATCTCCCAGGAGTGTTCATCCTGAGCCGGGTGAGCCTTCCATCGCCCAGCATGAGGTGTCACGCGAGCACGACAATGATGGGCGAAGTGACGAGCGACAACGTAGCTCGTTACCAGCAGCCGCGATGCTCCCTGTTCCGTGGCGAGCGGCAACTGGTCGACAACCTGCTTAGGCCGGGCATGCGGGTGCTCGACCTCGGGTGCGGAAGTGGAAGGGTTTCCAAGTACCTGCTCCACCGCAGTGCACGCGTCCTGGGATGCGACCTGAGCCGCGCGGCTCTGCGAGAGCTCCAAGCGAACCTCTCACTCCGCCGGGGCTTGGGCATAAGCCAAGGCGATGCGCGGCAGCTTCCGTTCAAGGACTGCTCCTTCGATGCTGTGATTTTTGCATTCGCTGGAATCGACTACATCCACCCTGAGGCGGGCCGGATCACCGCGCTCCGAGAGGTCGAACGGGTCTTGGTACCGGAAGGGTACTTCATTTTATCGTCTCACAATCCCCTCGGGACCCTCCTCTCCCCTCGTGGCTTCCGTTCGTGGCGAGGGTGGCGCTGGCGCGGCCAATACTTGCTATCGGGGGCCTGGGGGAAGGCGTACTTCCGAGACTATGGCGGCTTATTGCTGTATCAGGCCCTCCCACGGAAGGTCATCGAGCAGGTCACGATGCAGACCCGAATGCAGTTCTGTTTCGCCCTCAGCCGATCCGGGGGTATGAGGTCGCTCCCGATCCTATCAATGCTGTCTGCCGGGCCTTACTATGTTTTTGTTAGGAGCGGCCCCTATGCTGGTGGTAAAGGATCGCTTCCTCCTGTTTGACGGGTTGCAGATCTGGTGGCCCGATAGCCCCGAAGACGTAATTCCCCTCCTCTCGCGATCACGCGTGGTAAGTGTCATGCAGTGTGGCGATCACGTCGCGAGCGCGCTGGAGCCGCAGGCATTTCGGAGCAAGCCCTTCTATACCTCTTTGATCGACCTGTCATTATCCGAAAACGAGTTGTGGTCTCGACTCGATGCGAGGTCATGCCGCCAGCCGATCCGGAGGGCCCGAGACATCGGTTGCAGTATATCGGTCAATGAGAAAGGGGACCAGGCTTTCGACTTCATCAACCGCTTCATTCATCTCCGACACTACAGGCGGCCGATCTCCACTCGAGCTTGGCACCGCAACCTCGAGCACGCGGACGTGTTTACCGCTAAGCACGACGGCAGAATACTTGCTGCTCATCTCGTGCTGGTTGACCGGCCCTTCCGTGTCCGCCTTCTTCTGGGCGCGACGGCGAGACTCGAGGGAGGCGTCCAGCGCACTCTGATGGGCGGAGTCAACAGGTACCTGCACTGGTTCGAGTTCAACCACTACCGGGCAGAGAACATCCCCTATTACGACTTCGGTGGTGTCGACCTGGATCAGACGTCGCCTCTGTACTCGATCACCAGGTTCAAGCTGTCCTTTGGAGGCGAAATTGTGAGACAGCACATCCTTCGGCTCGCCGCAAACCGCGCCCTTCGCGTCACGCTGAGAGAGCTGGCTCGGGCGAAGCGACTGGGAGAAACGATAAAGAGACTATTCCGGGGCGTAGCGCTGGCGACCCCACCCTCGTCGTGGTCTCACCTGACACACGCCTCGATCAGTGTGGGCCGAGGCCATCACTGACGCGGGTCGATTTGAGCTGGCTCAGGCGTCACGAAGCTGCACGTATTGGTTCAGGTGGAGGCGCGCGATTCTTTCCCAGGAAAAGAAATCGCTGACGAGCCGTTGGCTGCAGAGCGCGGCCCTCCTGACCTCTGGCAGGCGCTCGACCATCTCCAGCATGGCGGCGGCGGCTTCCTCGCTGCTCGGAGGAACGATCCTGATGTAGGGTAGTGCAGCTATTTCGGGGTACGAGATCGTACCGATAGCGTTACTGAGCACAGCAGGCTTGCTCGCCAGCAACGCTTCGGCCACGCTCAATGGGAAGCCGTCGTGGCGTGACAGCTGAACATAGATGTCGGCGGCAGCAAGCGCTGCTCCAATCTGGCCCCCCGTGAGTGTGCCGGTAAACTTTACCCGCTCCCTGACGCCCAGCTGCGCTGCTCGCTTCTCGAGCCAGGTGCGCCCCCCTTTCCAGTCGGGACCTGCCAACATCAGACACATGCGGGCGCCTGCCAATCGGCGCGCCGCCGCATCAAAGGCGTCCAAAAGGATATCGAGACCCTTGGTAAAGACATCCAGCCGCCCAACAAAGAGAAAGCTGACTTGACGTTCTCCGGCCGGTTGTGTCGCATCACCCCGTCGTGAGAGGTCCGGCACAAACACACTCGGACCCTGAGGGACACAATATGTCGGGGCGCCAGGGAAAAGGGCCGCCAAATGTTGCGCCTCGGCAGGTGAGAGGGCATGGAACATCCTCACGTGGTCTCGCAGCAGCAGGCTTTCGGCCGCGAGGTAGATCCTTTTCGCTGCCCGTCTGCTCTTTGCTAGGACCACTGGATGACATGCTCCGTGCGGACTGATGACAATGGGGCACTGGAACAGACGCGAGACCCCAAGATTGCTCAGGTTAAACTCGCCATGCACGTGGACGACATCGGGTCGTACCGCGCCGAACTTCGCGGCTTCGCACCGCGGCATTAGCCGCACCGAGTGGCGGCCAATCCGCAGCGTTCGCCACGGGCGCCACGTCAAGATCTCCACGTCCGACGGCTCATCGGGCGGCTCGTACATCGAACGCTGTGTCGGCGTCGCCGCAGCAATCACCACCCGCGAGCAGAGGCGCGACTGGGCAACCGCAAAGCCCCAGACCGCGTTCGCCACGCCGCCGCCGTGCAGAAAATCAGGGCACCAGTGCAGGACTCTCATGCCCATTCACAAAAGTCCTCCGGTGACACTATCCGTGCGAACCAGAGGGGGCATCGCTCCTGCCACATACCTATCAAGTCCCATGCCCCAAAGACCTTCTCCCGGAGCCCGGTTACCGTATCCCGTGTGACAATGAGCCGCGGAATCGCGAGTCGCGAATCGGACGCGCGAACGGCTCGGAACAGCACTGCGCAGGCATACTCGTAGCCGACCTCCTCCACCAAGGTGGCGGTTTGGCCTGTGAAGTGGCGACCGGGCTTCCCAAAAGGGTATGCCATGGATCGGACTTGTGTGCCGAGACGCTGCTCGATGATCTGTTTCGACCGTCCGAGTTCATCGCGCGCTTGCAGGCGGGTTAGCCTCGCCAGGTTGGGATGGCTGTACGTATGGGCGCCGATCTCCATGCCCGCCGCATGCATGACCCTCACCTGCGCCCATTCCAGGGGGCGCACATCATCGTACGTACTTTGACGCAGCATCTGCGCCCGCGCGAGAACCACGGGATCCTTTTCCAGGAGTCCTGCGGTCACGAAGAATGTCGCAGGGAGGTCCCGATCCTGAAGCAGGGGAAACGCGAAGTCATAGTTGTCGACATAGCCGTCGTCGAACGTGATCGCGACAGCAGGTCGTGCCCTGCGCGGAGTCGCCACGGTCTGCGGGATGTGATCCAGTGGAACGACATCGCACTTCGCGGCGAGCCAATCGAGGTGACGGCCGAACGTCGTGGGAGTTGCGGAGGCGAACGATTTGGTCGGATGGATGGAATGGTAGCACAGGACCACTGCGCGCGGCGAGGGATCGCCCGGAGCCCACCCCCGGCTCGCCTCCCGGGCGACAGCCATAGCTGCGTGCTTGAGATAGATCCGTAGGCCGGTCATCCCAACCATCCCGCCGCCGGTTTTCTGCATGTACCGCTGGGGTCAACGTCGAGCATAAAACGCGCTACGCAGTCGGGACTCGGCGATTGGTCGTGTGGGCGAGTCGTCGGTACATTGCGCTCACACGCTCCCCTTTGCGTTCCCATGCGTACTGGGACGCGACGCGATCCTTACTAGCCTGTCCCATGCGCGCTCGCAAGCGCCTGTCTCCCGCCAACACAGTCATGGCCCGGGCCATGTCTTTCACGGTTTGAGGGGGGGTTCGAGCAAGGATCTTGAAACCTGTCTCGCTCGTGACTTGTGCCCCTGGGCCTCCGAGGTCAAGGCAGATGACAGGTTTGCCTGCAGCCATCGCTTCGATGCACACCCACGCGCCGGAATCGTGAAGGCTTGGGTGCACCAGCACATGACAAAAACCGAGCTTGGACAGGGCTTCGGCTCGCGGCAGGGCCCCCCAAAAGCGGACCTTGTCCTCGATCCCCAAGGTTCGCGCCAGATGCTGCAAGTGCGCAGCGTACGGTCCATCCCCGATCAGCCAGTACTCCGCGGAAGGGAGGTTCGCCGCCGCGAAGGCTCTCAGACCCAGATGAAATCCCTTCCAGTGGAGCAGGTTCCCCAGGCTAAGGAATCGCACGGGCCCCCCTGCGGCGGTTGAATCGAGACTGGCCAGATACGACCGTTCCGCCGCGCTCAAACCAACCTGACTCAAGATCTCCACGTGCTTGGCGCCGATCGCCCGCAGCCGCTGACCCGTTTCTTCTGTCACGGCCAGAGCCAAGGCACTGCGCCGGGCGGCCGTCAGCACGAGCGGGTCCCTCTCCGCACACCGACGAACGGCGCTTCGCACCGCCTCATTGAGTCTGCCTCGCCAGCCACAGTCCGCCTGGAGTGACTTCGGTGCCGACTCCCCGCCTCCGACGGGCCCCCATAAGAACGGCGCGGGGAGCAATGGAAGGGGTGTCGGCGCCCAGTACTTCACGAAGGTCACGTGGTGAGTGACGTCGAAGCGAATGCTTCGATACAGCCGTCGGACGACGGAGTAGAGGGCAAGCTGCCAGAGGTAGTAATAGAGTCGGCCGCCCCTTGCGCCTCGCTTCCACCAGCACGCCCAATGCGGCAGGTCGTAGTAGACCATGTGCAGGGTCGGGATCGGGTCGCGCGCGAGCTGCGCCTCGATCGCGGGCCGGTTATTCGCTCGCGTGATCGCCCAGACGTCGTGGCGCCGGGCCGCTTCGATAACGACGTTCCACCCCACGCCCGGTTCCGAGCCCTTTCCAGGCTCGCAAGCATAGGCCGAGATGAGGACCTTCAGGCGCGTCAGGTCGACGTGGTCTGCGGCTCTCGTCACGAGCCTCCCATCCTGTCGAGGGTTTTGCGAAGCGCGTGAGTAAGCCGATGGTCACGGGCATTGTCGGGTTGCGCAAACATGCGTTCTCGCCAGAACCGCACGGCTTCCGGTATATCGCAACGATCGGCGAGCCGGTGCCCGAGGGCCGCTCGCGTGGCCTGGTAGAAGACCTCGTCTGCACCCGGAGGCGCCCACCCAGCGTCTTCCCAGTCGATGAGGACAAGCGATTCTCCACGCAACTCTCGCAGATTCCAGGGAGCGAAGTCTCCGTGCATTGGGCGCCAATGGTCAGGAGTCTCTGCGGGTCGTGGGAGCCCGACCAACGCAGCCCCGACCTCGGCTGTGATCGCTCGCAGCGGAGGGTTTCGAGGTGGACGGTGCAGACTCGATGGCAGCGGTGCGACAACGAGGTAGTGCCAACCACCTGCAGAGCCAAACGTGAGGGGCTCGGGAACTTGGAATGCCCGCGGTCGATAGCTCCACACTGCATCGAGAGCGCGCCTCTCGTTGGCAAGACTGCCGCAGTCGCCCTGCCTGAGCTTCACGAATGCGATCGGTGAGCCGCCCCGCAGTAACAGGAGCGCCAAGCCCGGCCGGGAGGTTCGGAGGCGACTATAACCGGCGATGTCGTCGAACGGCCCCAATTCGTGGCACCACGCATCAGCAAGTTCTTGCCAGGCTATTCTGCTTATCGGAACCCACGGGAAACTCCGGCCCGGGAGCGCTATTGGCCCGAAGAGCGCCACACACGCCCTCGCTGCCCACTGAGCCCAGCGTGCTCTCCGTCGGCACGGGCTGTAGAGCCCCAACCCGGCGATTGCGGCCCGCCTCGAGGACACAGGGACCTTTATGTGCCCCCAGCCAGGCGGAAAGTCCTTGTAGCGGGCGTCTGAGTTCGCCACCTGGGCGTCGCCGCTGTACCTGGCCGTCAGCGCCATCCCGGCCGCAAGCGGAATGTGCCCACCGACGATGCCCTGGCCGCCGAGCAACCCTCGCGAGACGTCGAACAGGTGCATCGATCCTCCTTGCCTGACGACCGCCCATCAACCTTACGGGAGAGCTCCGCCACAACCCCGTGGGCCGACATCCCCGCGCTACTGCGTGGCTCCAGAAGCTGGCAGCGCGGCCGCCGTAGTTGGCTGACCTCGGGCGCCTGCGATTGACCCGCGATCGGGTGACTCCGTGGGGCGGGGCGCTACGACACAGGGGCCTTTGAGCACGACCTGATAGATTTCGTACAGCAGCCGGTAATTCCGCTCTGCCGTATAGTTCGCTTCATACTCGTCCCGCGCGCGGCGCCCCATTTCGACGAGCTCATCCGGACGATCCAGTGCCAACTCTATCTTGGCTGCCAAATCGGTGGCGTCCCCCGGCGTGAAGAAGAGTCCGGTTTGGCGGTCTTCGACGATCTCGGCCATCGCCCCGAGGTGACTGGCCACCACTGGCAGACCGGTCGCGAAGGCTTCCGCTATGGTCGTAGGAAATCCCTCATAGCACTCGGAGGGGAATACCAGGATGGAGGCCCGCTTCATCAACGCGAGCGCTTCCTCGTGGCGTACTCGCCCCAACCACTCGACGCCCGCCGGTGAGCTGCGCGCGAGATCCCGCAGCGGCCCGTCGCCCGCGATCTTGAGCGGCATCCGGCGTCCTACGTGCTCCCAGGCCCGCAAGAGCGTTGGAATCCCCTTTTCTGGGGAGAGCCGCCCCACGAACAGTGCATACTGACCGCAGTGGTCTCCCACGCCGGGATCCTGCGCCACGAAGTTGGGCTTGACTACGATCTGCTCCGCCGGGAAGCCTCCCGCGATGAGCTTTTGCCGCATGAACTCCGTGAGCGCGATGTACCTGGTCACTCGTCTGGTCCAGGTACCGAGGAGCTGGTGCACGCTCAGCATCACCACCACCGCACTCGTGGCGCTGCGGCTGTGTCGGTAACACGCATGGACGATTCCCGGCCACGCGACGCGCCGTCCCACGCAGTCTTCACATATGCGCTGCTCGCGAAGGAGCAGCGCCTGGGGGCAGATGAGACGGTAGTTGTGCAGCGTTTGGACTACAGGCACCCCCGCTGCTGCGGCAGCGTAGTAGACCGCGGGCGAGAGAAGCGGCAGCGTGTTGTGGACATGGACGAGCTGCGGTCGCTCGCGCTGCAGGACTGCTCGCAGTTCCCGGTAGGTGGTCCGACTCCAGCTGGTCCTGAGCCCCAAGCTCAGCTTGCTCAATTGAGTGACCGCATCGTTGTGGGCCGTATAGCGGACGACCTCGTGACCATGCGACGCTAACAGCTGGAGCTCGGACCCAAAAACCTGATCCTCACCGCCGGGCTGTTGGTAGCTGTTGTGGACGAGCAGCAGCTTCACCTCCACCTCCGATCCCGGGGGGCAACTCCCACGGCCACGCTGCCTCCCCGCTGCGCTTCGAGCGCTGCGATGCCCAGCCCAAACAAGCTCCAAAACCAGATCCCGCCTTGCGGGCCCTCCAACACCACGTCGAACCCCATGTTCGTCAGGGAGGCGAGCCAATACGCGAGGACCCACAGGTTCACCCGTGCCCAGAAGTCTCGCCTGGCGCGCCGCGCTCGGATGTATGCACATGTCATCGCAACGGCGAAGGCGCCCTGGAGAAATACCCACAGGGTAGCCCCCGGCACGCCTTCACGTGCCAGGATTGTCAGGTGAGCGTTGTGCGGGCTGCGGAGCGTGCCATCGCCGACCTGAAAGCCATCCTCATCAGCGAGATTCACCCCGAACCCCTTGCCGGTCCAGAATCGCCCACCGTAAACGGTGTAGTCCAGGATCGTCCTCCACCAATCGAGCCTCCATCTTCGGCTCCCCTCTAGCATCTCTTCCTGGGCTGGTGGCGTGAGGATACTGCCGAGGTTGGCAGAGACCTGACGCAACGAGATAGCGCGGTCGCCTTCCGGCGATTTGAGGAGCGGAGCATCCGAGGTCCGGGAGGCTACGAAGAGAGCGATTGTCAGCGCGGCCGTCGCCGCGACGGCTGCGAGCTTGCGGCCCGCGGCCGCGGGCCGCAGGGCCAACACCACTCCCAGAGCAACGAGCATTGCAACGAATCCCCCACGGGTCAGGGCGGCCACGAACATGGCGGCAACCAGCCAGAGACTCCAGAGCATCCATTCCGAGACATGGAACCCGACGTCCTCCTGTTTACGCGACGGGGTGTAGAGGCCTACCAAGAGGAACGCTGCGATCCCCGCGAGGTGGACTGCTGCATCGCCCGACTTGAAGCTCGGGATCGGAACGTCGCTCCCCGGCGCGCGCGGAATGACAGCATCGGCGAACCGACTCGTCCACCAGAGGACTGGAACCCAAACGAGGAAGTAGGGGAGCCACCGTCTGTACTGCTTCACCACTCGTGGCAGCGATTCGCAGCTGAGCAGGCACGACGCAATCAGGATGGCGAAGATGCTGTAAATCCACACCACCGCGTCGCGGAGTGCATCGGTGCCATACGCCCCGAGGTACGGAAGGGTTCGCGCCGCGCCCAACAAGTCAAACGCAAGGACCAGCCAGACCAGGCGCGACCGAAACCCCAGTCGAACGCCGCCGCTAGCGGTACCGGCCAGCAGGCCGAAACCGAGGACGACCTCCCCGATATACACCGGGGGGGCCCCCAGATACGCGAACCCACGGCCGAGGAACGCGTACCCAGCAAGTAGACCGCCCACGACTCCGAGGAAGAGCTGGGGCAAGCGAGACGCATGCAGTACGGCAATGACGATGAGACACATCCCGGCAAGCGCGCCGGCAGCAGGAAGGGGACTCCGCGGCACCAGGGCCCCTACCGCAACTGCAATCGTCAACAGAGCCACGGGCAGCCACTGTGTGGGAAATGGTCGGAGCCCTGCACTCTGCATAGCGTCCATCCTCACCGCGATGCCGCTGTTAGCGTCGTCCGCTCTGGCGCCGCTCCGCGATGACGGACTTCCAGGCGGCGCGCGGTCCGTGAGGTCAAGAAGTCGAGCAGGATCGTGCCTGCGGCAGCAACCACGCGGTCGGCCGGCTGTGCGGCGTCCACGACGTCGGCGTTTGCGAGTGTCTCGGCAATCTGCCGGTAGGCATCACGCTGGCGGTTGGTCTCTGCGGGCGACACTTCCTGCTTGCGGGCCCGCAGGATGGCCGCAGGGGCATCCAGCAGTATCACTAGATCGGGCTTGGGGACGAGCGACCAGGCGACGCGCAGGACCCAGCGCGGACCGCCGTACCGGTAGCGCCTTGCGTCAACCAGCGCGTCGACCAGATACCGATCGAAGAGGACCAAGGTCGACCGGACCAGGGCCGGACGAATCTTGGCGTAGTAGCCCAAGGTGTAGTCGAAGACCCAGTAGGCCGCCTTCGCCAGCGATCCGGCTAAGGAACGCGGAGGCTTGCTGTGCGGGAGTTGCACGGCGCAGTTCGCGGCTGCACCACGGAGGAGCGCGGGTGCCAGGTGCCGCGAGCTGACCCGTCGAAAAGCGGGCGCGAGAGCAGTAGCAAGTGCAGCGAGGGTGGTGCTCTTGCCCGACCCATCGGGTCCCAGCAGGACCACCTGGGCGCCGGTGGGCGCTCGCGAACGCCTCAAACGGCGCCGTACATCCCCCACCCAATATCGGCCGGAGGACCACCACTGACGTACGGTGGCGGGCCACACGAGCTCCCTCCGAAGAAGCATGAGAAGCGCCCGGACCGGGCTCCACTCGCCCGAGGCGGCAGCACTAACGATCAGGCGGGCGCTCGGTCCCCGCCAGAATCGCGCGACTTGCTGGTCACACCCGGTGGGATCTTGATGGTAGAGTTGCGTGAGGCGCAGGGCGTCGTCGTCTCTCAAGCACCCCTTGGCCACCTTCTTCACCAAATAGCATCCGAATTCGAGGGTCGGCGACGGTACCCAAAACCCCCGAACCAGATGCCGAGAGGCCAGGATCTCCTCACCCGAGTAGAACACACGCCCGTCCCTTCGGTAGTCGGAAGAGACATCAACCGCAAGAAACTCCCATCCGGGGCCGGCTTCGTCGGTCGCGAGAACGAAATAGTGTGCCGTGGATTGGTGCTGGATCCATTGGACGACCCGCGCCCCGAGCTTTTCTCGGTTTGCCCAGAGCACGGTCGCCAGGGCCCGGGGGATGAACCCAGCCGGCATGACACAGTCAACATCCGAGACGATTCGCGCCGGATACCCCTCGTACCCATGCAGGATGCAGTATGGGATGCGGGCGGTGTCAACGATCTCCAGGAGCAGCTGAAGCAGCTCCCCGCGCCGACTCTCGACATCCAGGCTGCGCGGCGGCCCGCTCTGCGGGAGGGTCGCGTTACAGGTAATCGCCATCGGCACGCAGCTCATATCGGGCGATTCCGGCGACCTGCAATAACACGCGCCAGATAAATGCCGGGTTATTACTCAGGTAGCGGCGCCAAAGTCTTCGCGGCTCCGTCGCCAGACGAAAGAGCCACTCAAGCCCGCTCCGCTGGATCCATCGCGGAGCTTGGCGTTTGAGGCCGGCGTGAAAGTCGAACGCTGCCCCGACACCGATCAGCACAGGAGCGTGGAGGCGGCGAACGTGCGCATGCATCCATCGCTCTTGCTTCGGGGTGCTGAGTCCGACCCACACGATATCCGGATCCGCCTCATTGATTTGTTGCACGATGGCTTGGTCTTCCTCTGTGCTGAGGGGGCCGAACGGCGGGGTGTAGGTGCCGGCGACTATGAGGCCCGGAAAGCGGCTGCCAAGCCGGTCCGCCAAGCGCTGAGCGACGCCCTTCGCTCCACCGTAGAAGAAATGCCGATACCGCCTGATGCTCGGCCGCTCGCAGCAGGCCAGCATGAGATCCGGCCCGTACACCCGTTCGACGTGACGCTGACCACTCAGCCAGCTGAGCCAAACCAGTGGCATGCCATCGGGCGTCACGAGCCCAGCACGATTGTGAATCCGGCGGAGCCCCTCATCCCGGTGGCTCTCCATGATCCCGTGCACCCCGGTGACGCAGACGTAGTGTTGCTCCCGCCGAGCGACCCAGTGATCGATAATCTCGAGCGCCCGAGCTCGGTCGATAGCGCTTACCCCGACACCGAGGATGTTGACTCGCTCAATGCGGTCTCGCGCCTCCGCTGGTTCCAATGGGCGGGCGGCGTCCACTGCGGCACGCTGCGTAGCGACCCCCGGCCGTACTTGGCCACGTACTGGTCGTAGATCCAGGCGTAGGTCGTCTCTAATCCCTCCGCCAACGTAATGCTCGGCTCCCAGCCCAAGAGCTCTCGGATCCTGCTGTTGTCGGAGTTCCGACCATTGACGCCCTTCGGCGCGGTAAGATCGTAATTCCGTTTGAGCTTGACGCCGGCGATCTCTTCCACGATGTCCACCAGTCGGTTAATAGTGACCAGCTCGCTCGAGCCCAGATTGATAGGCTCCTCGATGTCACTGGCCATAATCGCTGCCGTGCCCTTGATGCAATCATCGATATACATGAACGAGCGCGTCTGCTGGCCGGTCCCCCAGATCGTGATCTCGCTTGACCCGCTGATCCTGGCCTCAATGATCTTGCGGCAGATCGCTGCCGGCGCCTTCTCGCGCCCGCCCTCCCAGGTCCCGTATGGTCCGTAGACGTTGTGATAGCGAGCAACTCGCGTCATCAGCCCAAAGTCCTCGCGGAAATGGCGGCACATGCGCTCGGAGAAGAGTTTCTCCCAGCCATAGCCATCCTCGGGCATGGCGGGATAGGCGTCTTCCTCCTTGAGTGGCACCACTTCCGGACTGCGCTGCTTGTCGGCGTTGTAGACGCAAGCCGAGGATGAGTAAAACAACCGCTGAACCCCCGATTCCAACGCGGCAAGCAACATGTGGGTGCTGGTCAGGACGGAAAGCATGCACAGGGCCTTGTTGTGCTCAATGAAACCCATGCCTCCCATATCTGCCGCGAGCTGGTACACAACATCGGCACCCCGACAGGCCGCGACGCATGCCTCCTTCAGCTTGAGGTCGGTTACGACGTGCTCGACATCATCGAAGACCTGATACCATTCGGCGAGCGGCTTGGCATCTACGGCTCGCACCGCATGGCCCTGCCGACGCAACGCAGCAACGAGATGTCCACCGATGAACCCGCCGGCACCTGTCACCACAATCAGCTGATCAGTCATGGATGCTCCGCCCTCTGAGGTGCTTGACAGCCTGTCCCCATGTTGCTGCTCGAATCACCCGCGTCTGCTTACCCTTCAATGAGCCACACGCCAGACCTCAGCCGACCGATCGGTTGGTGTGCCCGGCGTAGGCATCACCGCGGGCGTAGTACCGGTAGGCCTCGTCATAGGCGGCATCGCGTCGGAAGTCGATGTCGTTCAGAACAGCACCCAGCACCGGCGCACGCACGTGCTGGAGTTGATCCATAGCGAACGTCAGCGCCTGTGCTTCGGTGATCCCGGCGCGAGCGATGACGATGACGCCGTCGCTATGCACCGCAATCAGGGAGGCATCCGCAACTACGTTGGTTGGTGGAGTATCGACGATGATGGAGTCGTACTCCTCCCGGAGTGCTCCCAGCAAGCTCCTGGCCTGGGAGGAACCGAGGAGCTGGGCCGGGTTGTCGGACGCCTTGCCGCGAGCGAGAACATGCAGGTATCCGGTGTCACTGATTGGAATGCTGTGCACAGCCTTGCGGATGTACGCCCGGTCGAGCAGGACGTCGGAAACCCCTGGCTCCTGCGGGATGCGGAAGACAGTAGCGATGGCGCCCCGCCGGAGATCGGCATCCATGAGCAGCACCCGTGCGCCCCGCCGGGCTAGCGTGAGGGCGAGATTCACGGCCACCGTCGTCTTCCCTTCACCCGGCAGCGGGCTGGTTACCGTCAATAGCTTGGTTGGTGCACCCGGTCTTGCAAAGGTGAGATTGGTATCCAGCAGGTTGTACGCTTCGACGAGAGTGAGAGCACTGCTCCCACGAATCAGGCCGGTCGAGGCAGCGGCCTGACCACTTGCACGTGTCTGGCCAACGCCGTGCTCAATGACCGCGTGATGCCTCGACCCACCGGCGCGGAGGCGTAGGGGTTTTCTCCACCCGCCCCTCCGGGCCCGAGGAACCACGCCGAGAACTGGGAGACCAGTAGCGATGGTCATGTCATTCCGACTGCGTACAGTTCTGTCCAGATGCTCCCGCAGGACCGCCCCTGACGTTCCGAGCACGAACCCCAGCACGAGGGCGAGGCTGAGGTTCAGAAGCGGCTTTGGGCTCACCGCCTTTCTGGGAGCTATGGCCGCGTCCAGCAGCCGCACGCTGGCGTCGTCCACGGCTTCTTCGATCTCAGCTTCCTTGAGGCGAGACTGCAGCTGGGTGACAATCTCTTCGAACCCCTTGGCGTCACGCTCGAGCCGAGCCAACCGAAGTTCCTTTTCGGGAATCTGACCGAGCTGCCGGTGCGAAAACGTCAGCGCCGTATCAAGCGCGGTCACCTGGTCACCCAGGCCAGCAAGGTAGGTGAGCGCCATCGCCCGGACCTGCTCGCGAAGTTGCGTCGCGCGCGCATTCAGGTTCTGCACATCCGGATCTTGGGCTGAACGCCGGGAGAGGAGCTCGCTGCGCCGGTCCTCGACCGCCGAAATCGCGGTCAGCAGCCCGGTCATCGCCTCGTCGTGGAGCAGGGTTGGGAACCCAATAAGGTTTTGGTATGCGACGCCGGCATTCGTCGACTCCCGTGGCGTCGAGTCTTGAATCGTTCGTATTAGCCTGGCCAGCGCCACACGTTCTGCCTCGATCCCGTTGCGCTTGGCCTGAAGCTCCGCAGCTTGGGTAACTCCCGAACTCGCCTCATCGGCTAAACTCACCACTCCCGCGCGCTCCCGAAAAGCACGCAATGCATCCTCGGAGACTCTCAGCTTTGCTGACAGCTTTTGAATCTGCTCTCGGAGGAACTTCGCGGTGCTCCGGGCTTCGGCGTGCCGCTCGCTCTGCCGCTCCGCGATGAACCGCATGGCAAGCGCGTTGGGAACGTCTCGCACCAACTGCCGATCTGTCGCCTGATAGCTCACGTCGATGATGTCAGCTTCGCGACGCCGCCGCTCGATCGTCAGAGCACGTTCCAGTGCCTCGACCGCGTCCGGGAACGACTGGACCGCGAAATCGATGTGCTGGTACTGAGTCGCTCCAGGAGCGAGCGTCGCTTTGAATCCTCGAACCTCGATGGGGGTGCCCAGCTTTGCCCTGCCGACAGGCTCACCCGTCAGGAGATCCCGCAGTTCGACATGCCCGCCGGGCCGGAACGCCAGTCGATACTCCCCGGGCGGGGCATCTCGTGACACCCGAACGACTGAAAACACTTCCTGGCGCGTCACGTTCACCGGCACCTGCAGCGCTACCTGAAGGGCGAGCGACTCGGCTACGGCCTCGGCGAGGACCCGGCTTTGGAGTATCTCGATCTCCGTTGGAAGCTCGTTGGGCGAAGGTCCACCATCTCTATCCATGGTGCCAACGCGGGGCGCGTCGTGCTCGATACGAATCGAGGCGGAGGCCTCATACTTCGGCGTGACCTGCAAGGTGACATAGGCGCTTGTCACAACCATGACGACCGTGCAACTCACTATCAGAAGACGGTGGCGCCGCAAGACTGGCCCGACCCGCGAACGAGCAACTGGCTGATTCGAGGGGTACCGACCATCAACCCATCCATGCTCTGCGTGGCGCACCAACATCTCATTCATCGGCAGCTCTCAGCGAACCACCAGGACCAAAGTGCTCACCGCCGAGATCATTCCCACGATCAGACCAGGATTGCGGCTGATCCAACCCCGCTCCGTCACGTACAGCTGATCTCCCGAGCGGATCGGGGACTCGCCGATGAGCAGCCGCCCGGCAAGCGTCTCCGGCAACTTCTCCCCCTCGCGAATGATTTCGACTTCATCCGGGCGCCCGCCCGGCAGAACCCCGCCTGCTAGGGCAAGGGCGTCGCCGACCGTCATGAGCGGATCGACGTGATAGAGGCCGGGCTTCTGCACCGCTCCGGCGATTTGCACCCGGCGAAGAAACGTCACCTCGATCGAGGAATGGTTGAGGAACGCCCCAAACCCTCGTACCAGCGTCGCCTTCAGCGACTCCGGCGGCTCCGATGTGACGTCGAGAGCCCCAAGCCTGGGAAGCACGACGACGCCGGCTTCATCGACCGTGAAGTCGCCCGAGAAGTCCGGCTCTCTCCAAATCCGTAGCCGGATCAGATCACCCGGTCGCAGGGCTGCTGGCGGTGCCGCCGCCGGACTTACCGCTGTCGTGTCCAGCTGAGCCGACACAGGAGGCGCCACCGAGACAGCGGCTAGACCGAGCCAGAGTAGGACTCTCGTGACGGAGTCGTACCGCATCAAAGAAGCGTCGAGCACGTGTCCTCCTGGCCGTGCGGCCATCCTTCATAAGAGATCTCAGTTACCAACTCATGTCGCCCCGACCCCGCGAACGACCGCTGGCACTGTCTTCGCGAGAATCAGAAGGTCGAGCGCGAGTGACCATTGGTCGATGTACTCGAGGTCCAGCCCCATCCATTCTTGAAAGCTCAGTTGGCTGCGACCCTGGACCTGCCACAGACAGGTAATACCCGGCCGCATGCTGAAGCGACGCATGCCGGTAGCCTCCGAGAACCTGGTTACATCACGCACCGGCAAAGGGCGGGGCCCCACGAGTGACATCTCTCCCCGAAGCACGTTGACAAACTGCGGTAGCTCGTCGATCGAGCTCTTCCGAAGAAACCGGCCGAGAGGAGTGATCCGGGGATCGTTCCTGATCTTGAACACGGGCCCGGTAGCTTCGTTCAGGTGCTCGAACGCTGCCTGGCACGCTTCAGCGTCAGCGACCATGGTCCGGAACTTGTACATCCGGAACCGACGCTTGTTGAGCCCGAGCCGCTCTTGCGTGAAGATCACCGGGCCCGGGCTCGTCAGCTTGATCGCGATCGCAGTAAGCACCAGGAGTGGGGCGAACACGATCAGCGCGACGACGCTGCCGGCGATATCGATGAGCCGCTTGACGATGAGGCGGCCATCCTCCGGCGCGATCGCCATTGCGACCGCGGGGAAAGGTCGGGACTCCTCGAACCGAAGCCTTGCGACTGAATCGGGGAATACATCGGCCAGATATTTCGCTCGTACGCCGACCCGCTCGCAGACTTGAATGGCATCGTGAATGGCGTTGTATCCGGATCGCATCGGGAGCGCGATCACCACCTCGTCCAGCGCCTGCCGCATGAGGATCGACTCGAGCTGATTCAGCTTGCCAAGGAGCCGACGACCGATCTCCTCACTGGAGACGGCCTCGTTGGAGTCCACGAACCCGAGCACGTTGTACCCGGTCTGCTGATCACTCGAGAGCTGGTGGTACAGGCTCAGGGCCCGGGGACCGCTGCCAACGATGATGACATCCCGGGTTCCCGCGCTCGGGGAAGTGAGTGCTAGCGCGCGCAACGAGCTCCGCAGCAACAGGACAAGGCCCGTGGCTGCCAGCCAGAAGTACAGCAAGACCTCAACGTCGAATGCGCCGCTCACGCTGTACATCACGAAAATCAGCGTGAAGCTGCTACCGACGGTGCTGGCGGCAACTGCTGAGGAAAGTTCCTGTGACCGGGTGATGATGCCTTTCCACGTATAAAGCCCGCAAAGCCGGAAGCCGCTCCTCCACGCGAGCAGAAAGAGCCCAACGAGCAGCAGCTTCTGGTACGTGATCCGCATGGCGAGAAAGTCTTGCAAGCCAGCAGGCATGCGGTCCAGGTTGGTGAGGAGGAAGGCCGCAACAAGACTCACCAGGGCCGCCGCGGTGTCAGAGACCTGACAGAGCGCGATGTAGAGCTCGCGATCCCGAGGTTCGCGCGCGGAGAAGGTGGGGCTGTCTTGTGCTGGATTGCGCCCAAGCCGGTCTCCAGTTGGCAGCTTGGCGTCTTGCCGCGCGCGACGATCAGGCAAAACGGCAGTCATCTCTTCAGATCGGCCTGTGCCAGATTACCCCATTGTTACACGGAAAGCGGCAACCCCTTTTGCGCAGGGCACCTTAGGGGTCCGGACTAGAAGTCGTACTGAGCGCTCTTACGCGGCCGGGGTGGGGGCTCACTCGAGATGGTGCGACTCGGGGCCCAGTTCCACCTGCTTGCGCACCAATCGCCTGACCTCGAGTACTTCGTTGAGGCAGGCCTGGCACTCCGCCAAATGAGCTTCCAGTCGCAGCCGTGCTTCCTCGCAAATTGTTTGGTCGACATAGCTGACAATCTGCTCAGGGCTGAGATGCCCCGCACCGGCGCCGCCGTTACTCTGACTCATGCCCCGCCCGAGTCGATGGGTTCACTTCATCTATACACGGACGAACGCGAATGGTCTTTCCTGGACGAACGTCTAGGAAATGGCTTCCAGGTACTCCCGGGTGATCCGCCTTGCGAGCGTCGCCAGAACGGCCCTGAGTCGGCGGTAGACATGGAACGGCGTGGCGAAGCTCATGATCTCGATGATCTCATGAGCTGCGAACTCCCGATCGAATCGAAGTGTGAGCAACAACTTGTCACGGAGCTCAAGTGAGCTCACCGCGGCGTGCAAAGCTCTTCATTCCCAACCAATTCGGCGAGATGCCTTCGCATAGCAGATGATGCCGTGGCCTCTGGGCATCGGTCTCCGGGGAGCGACCGGGTCCTGTGGGCTTCAGTGCATCGGTACACGGACTCGGGCGAATAGTTTTCGCTGATGGTGAGGAACTGCGGCAAGTCTCTGGTGACTGCCTGGAAGGTGACTTTTGCCTACAGGATGGCTTCCGCGTATTCCCGGGGGACCAATCGTCCCAGTGTCGCGAGCACAAGCCTGAGCCTGCGGTAGACATGGAATTGGGTAGGGAAGCCCATGACCTCCGCAATCTCATTGGCTGGGAGCTCCTTGTCGAACCGGAGGGTGAGCAACAACCGGTCCCGGGCCTCGAGAGACGCCACCGCAGCGGACAGAGCCTCCCGCCATTCGGCCGTGCACGCGGTAACCTCCGGATCCGGTTTCGAGGAATCTTCGATCGCTGACAGGGGCGCGTCATCACCCATCATTTCGGCCAGTTGCCTTCGTATCGCCGACGAGGCGGCGCTCTCTTTTCGTTCCTCGCCGCTCGGCGGCCGGGCCCGCCCATAGCGTTGTCGGTAGTAGTCCAGGCACAGCCGGCGTGCGACTACGACAAGCCAAGTGGTAAATCGTCCCGGCCCGATGGCGGCAAACCCTCGAAGCCGTTGGAAGTCATTCCGATAGAGCTGCTCTAGAAAGAAGCTGTAGCGGTCCATGGCCTCGTCGTATGTGTGCCCGAAACGATAGGCCGTATGCAGCAGTAGCGGGGTGTAAGTCTCCACGAACGCTGCCCAGGCAGTCTCCTTGGTTCCTCGATCGGTGGCAGTGAGCAGCGCCGCCAGGGTCGGCGGCAGGACGCCGATCTCTTCGAGGGCGCGACCAGGCCTTCCCGTTGATCTTCGGCCTTCGCCCCACCGGGTGGCCCAGGCGCTCGAATGACGAGATGAAGCCCCCTTCTCTCGATGGGGAGAAGCCTGGTCCTGAGGCTCGGTTGACACAATTCCGGTGATAACCCGGGTTCGTACGTCGCCCGGCAGCGGAGCGCGGTTTGTCGCCACTCGAATACTCCCAGAGCACGAGAGTGTGTGCGTTCTGTTTCGATAGTGGCGGAGAGGTACAGACGCGCTGGGTAGCCTGCGGTTAGGTGCCGGTTAGCGCTTGGTTTTGCGACCATCCAATCGCCCGCTCCTGCTTGGTCGCCCGCTACTCCTGCTTTGTCGGCGGCTGGTGCTTGGTTGAATGAAAGCGATACCCCTTTGAGTTGCCGAGACGCCTTTCGCTGCTGGAGAGTCACTCATGCGACTCATGGTCGTGGTTAGCTCCTGGTTAAAAATTGGTTATAGGAGGCTCCGGAGCGACCCGGGAGAGTCCTGATATCCTTGCGGTTCCTCCAGAGCGCATTCATGTTATCCACA
>Ga0114129_10002390_pt1 | contig 26079 bp, 18 predicted proteins | sample RhiMetdeltSRZDD1_FD_80071 | JGI IMG/M metagenome (GOLD analysis project Ga0114129, IMG submission 80071) | Populus rhizosphere microbial communities from Tennessee, USA - Rhizosphere MetaG P. deltoides SRZDD1 (version 2) (version 2) | ecosystem: Host-associated > Plants > Roots > Rhizosphere >...
CACGCGGGGCGCGATCTGCTTCACCGCGCGCGCCACCTGCCAGCCGGAGACGCGGGGCATCGCGAGGTCGGTCAGCACGACGTCGAACGGCTCCGCGCGAAAGCGCGCGATCGCCTCGGCGCCATCCTCGGCCACCGTCGCGCGGTGGCCCGCCGACTCGACGGCGTCGGCGAGCATCGCGCGCACGGCGTCCTCGTCGTCCACGATGAGGCAGCGCAGCGCGCGCACCGGACCGCTCGGCGGCCGCGGGGGCGCCGGCGGCGTCGGATCGACGGTGGCCGCCGATGGAAACGACAGGCGGAACGTCGAACCGCGGCCTTCCTCGCTGTCGACGGTGACGGAGCCGCCGTGGCGCGACACGATGCCGTAGGTCATCGAGAGGCCGAGGCCGGTGCCCTGCGGCCCCTTGGTCGTGAAGAACGGGTCGAAGATCTTGTCGCGCACCGAGGCCGGAATCCCGACGCCAGTATCCGAAACGACGACCTCCACGTGCTCGTCGGTGGCGCGCGTGCTGAGCGTCAGCGTCCCGCCCTCCGGCATCGCGTCCACGGCGTTGAGGATGAGGTTGGTGAGCGCCTCGCGGAGCTCGGCGCCGTCGCCCAGGATCGGCGGCACCGCGGCCAGCTCCGTGCGGAGCTCCACGACGATGCCGCGGCTCACCGGCTCCTCGCGCCAGCGCAACTGCGTGATCTCGAGCGCGTCGCGGACGATCTGCGTCACGTCGAGCGCCACCATCGGCAGATCGCGGCGGATGCGCGTGAACTCCTGCAGGCGCCGCACCGTCTGCGCGCCGTCGAGGGCCGAGCGCTCGATGACCCGCAGCCACTGCAGCTGCTGCGGATCCTGCACGCGGCGCATCAACAGCTGGGCGCGGCCGAGCACCGCGGCCAGCAGGTTGTTGAAGTCGTGGGCCACGCCCGAGGCCATCTCGCCCAGCGCGCGCAGCTTCTCCGTGCGGACCAGCTGATCCTGGGCCGCCGCCAGCTCGCCGTAGGCGCGCGAGCGCTCCTCGAACAGGCGCACGCTGCGCAGCGCGAGCGCGCCGAGGTGCGCGATGTTCAGCAGCAGCCGCTCGTCCGCCGCGCTGAAGGGCCGCTGGCTGCTGCCGAGCACGATCACGCCGAGCACCCGCTCGCCCGCCGACATCGGCACGCCGAGCCAGTGGCGCAGGTGCGCCGAGCGCGCGATGGGCTCCACGCCGTGGCGCTGGCACTCGGCGGCGTAGTCGTCCGTGCGCAGCGGCCGGCTGGTCGCCAGCACGACCGACATGAGGCCGATGTCGCCGATGGGATAGCGACGCGGCTCGCGTACGTCGTCGACGCCATCGGTCACCCGCAATCCGATTTCGAGCTCGTCGCGCTCGGTGTCGCTCAGGACCACCGACATGTTCCGCGCGTCGAGGACACGGGCGACGTGGCGGCGCACCGCTTCCACGATGGCGCCCCGATCGAGCTGGCCCGTGACCGCGCGCGACAGGTCGTGCAGCACGGACAGCTCCTCGAGGCGCTGCCGGTTCTCCTCGAACAGGCGGCCGTTCTCCAGCGCCACGCCGGCCTGGTTCGCGATGGCTTCCATCAGCGCGATCTCGTCGTTCGAGAATCCGCGCGCGCGCTCCCACCACACGGCGGCGAACGCCGCGATCACCCGGTCCTTCACGACGACGGGGACGAAGAGCTGCGTGCGGTGCCCTCCATGCTCGCGGACGAACGACGGCAGCCGCGAATCGTTGGGCGCGTCGCTCGTGAAGACCGGCCGCCGGCTGAGCGCGGCCTCGGCGTAGAACGCGTGCTTGATCAGCGACAGGCGCACCGCGCGGAAGGCGTCGAGACGATCCGGCGGGATGCGGTAGCCCGCCACGGGCTCCATCCATTCGCCGTCCTCGCCGACGAGCCACGCGCCGACGGCGTCGGCGCTCAGCGTCTTGGCGACCGCGCGCAGGAAGTGGCGCAGCAGCGCCTGGAAATCGGCGGTCGAGGACAGCGCGCGGCTCACCGACAAGAGCGTCTGCGTCTCGGCCAGCTTCACCTGCGTCTGGCGGGCGAGCTCGCTGTTCTCCATGGCGAGACCGACCTGCGCCGCGACCCCCTCGATGAGCCGGATCTCCGCCGGCTCGAAGACGCGTCCCGGCTGCCACCAGACCAGGAACAGTCCGCCCACCGGCTCGCCGTGTGCGAGGGTCGGCACGAACAGGACCGAGTGCGGAGGCAGCGCGCCCTGCCACGACTGGTCGAAGCGAGCATCGGCATGCGGGTCGGGGCTGGACGCGGCGCGGCCGGCGCGCCACGCGTCCACGAGCCACGGAAAGCGGTCGATGACGATGGGTCGCTCGGTGAAGAAGCGCAGCAGATCCTTCGGCACGTGGTAGCCGCCGACGGCGACCAGCCGCTCCTTGCTCTCGTCGAGCAGGTACGCCCCGACCATGTCGGCGCCGAACGCGCGCGCGACCTCCGCCGCCACGCGCCGCATGACGTCTTGCCCGGCGTCCGGCTGCGACAGCACGCCTCCCACCGCGAGCAGCGTCGTGGTCTCGCGCAGCCGCTCCTGCGCCTCGGTGAACAGCCGCGTGTTCTCGAGCGCGAGCGCGATCTGACCCACGACGGCGCTGGCCAGATCCACCTGCCAGGGCGCGAACGGCCGCGCGCGCTCGCAGTAATCGAGCGTGACCACGCCGATGACCTCGTCCTGCCGCACCATCGGCACGGTCATGTACGCCTTCAGGCCGAAGGCCGCGACCCACTCCGGCGGCGTCACCGACGCGTCGCTCGCGTCTTCGACGATCACCGGACGGCGCGTCTCGATGGCGCGCGCGTTGACGGGCACCTCGCGCAGCGGCCGGCTGCTGACGCCGAGGAACCGATCCCACATCGCCGGCATCTTGCGCCCGTCGGCGAACTGCGACATCAGCGGCACGACGTGGTCGCCCTCCCAGCGCTCGATCGAGCACCGGTCGACGCCACAGACCTGGGCGACCTTGACGGCGAGCTCCTTGAGCAGCCGGCGCGCGTCGAGCGTGGAGTTGAGGATCTCGGCGACTTCGAGCAGCGCGCGTGTCTGCGTGAGCCGCCGCGTCGTCTCCGAGTACAGGCGCGCGTTTTCCAGCGCGACGGCCGCCTGCGCGGCCAGCGAGCCCATGAGCGACTCGGTTTCGGGCGTCGCCGGCCACGAGGCCGCGCGGTGCACCGCGAAGGCACCCAGCACGCGATCGCCGATGATGATCGGATAGGCGGTGAACGACGCGAATCCCGCGCGCAGGAGCGCGGCGGCGTCGATGATGCGCGCGTCCGTCGCGACGTCCGTCCACAGAATCGGCGCACGGTGCGCGACGACCCACCCGACCGCGCCCTCACCCGGCGCCAGCTCCTGGTGCAGCTGGGAGGCGACGTCCGACTCCCCGTGGGTGAGCGCGCGGCGCAGACGGCCCGTGGCCTCGTCGAGGCTCCAGAGGCTGACGTACGGCGCGTCGAAGAACTGCGAGATCGCCCGTGCGAGATTGGCGAGAACCTCGTCGGGCTCGAGCGACGAGGACACCAGCCGATTGACCTCCTCGAGCGCGCGCAGCCGCTCGGCGTAGCGCCGGGCCTCGGCGTACAGCCGCGCGTTCTCGATGGCGGTGGCGGCGTGGGCGGCGAAGCTCTGCAGCAGCGCCAGGTCCTCGACGTCGAACGGCACCGCGTCGTCTCCGGCGCGGCTCATCGTGAGCACCCCGAGCGCTCGATCGCGCAGGATGACGGGCTGCACGATCACGCCTCGCACGCCGGAGGCGACGAAGCGCCGCAGGGCGTGGGGCGAGCTCGCGTAGTCGTTCGTGATGAGGCCGCGGCGCTCGCTCATCGCGACTCCGGCGAAGCCCTCGCCGGCGGTGAGCCGCGCTCCCGCGAGATCCTGGCCCGTCCACGCGCGCGGGACGAGCGTGCGGTCGTCCTCGAGCGTCCACAGCGCCCCGCTCGCCTTGAACAGCGCGGTGGCGCGCTCGACGATCAGCGCGGGGAGCCGCTCGGCGTCGAGCACGGCCGCCAGCTCGCGCTCGATGTCGGCGAGGGCCGCGAGGTGCTGGCGCCGCGAGCGCTCGCTCCCGAACAGGCGCGCGTTCTCGAGCGCGAGTGTGGCCTGGTCGGCGAAGGCCTGCAGAAGCGCAGCCTCGCCATCGGTAAAGACGCGGCCGCGCCGGTCCACGACGCCGAGGGCGCCGATCAGCGCGCCCTTGGCGCGCATGGGCACCGCCAGCACGGCGGTGTCGCTGGAGCTGCGGAACACCTCGGCCAGGTCGTCGGAGACGCGCGTCACGTCGTCCGCGAGCGCGTCGGACGTCGCCACCGGACGGCCCTCGGCGACCGCCCGGCCGAGGACGCCGACGCCCGGCGGCAGCACGTGGCCGGGCGCGAACTGATCGGCCATGCGGCCGCCGCGCGCGCGCGCGACGAGCGAGCCATCCGGCTGCAGCAATCGCAGCATCGACGACTGGGCGCGGAACAGCGGCACCACGCTCTCGACGGTGCGCTCGACCACTTCGGAGACGTCGAGCGACTCGCTCAGCGTGCGCGCCAGCCGTGCCAGCTCTTCGGCCTCCGCCCGGCGCTGCGTCGACTCCGCGTAGAGCCGCGCATTGGCCAGCGCGAGCGCCGCCTGGTCGGCGAAGGTCTGGGCCAGCCGCGCGTCGGCGTCGTCGAAGACGCGGCCGCGCTCTCCACTGACCGTGAGCACGCCGACGACGTCGTCGTTCACGATCAGCGGCACCGCGATCGCCGAGTAGTGGCCCACCGCGGCCACCCACGCCCGCAGCGCATCGGTCTTCTCGATGTGCGGATCCTCGAAGACGTCGGCGGAGACGACGACGTGGCGCGACTCGGCGGCGAGGCCCGAGATGCCGACCCCGCGTGGCAGCACGGGCGCCGGCGGCACCGTCCCCGTACGCGCGGTCGACGTGGCGACCGGCACGAGGTCGCCGCTGATCGGGTCCACGCGGAAGAGCGAGGCCGACACCGACGAGAACAGGCTGCGCACGCAGTCGGCAATGCGCTGGCTGACGACGTCGGGATCGAGGGTGCCCGCGAACACGCGCGACAGATCGGCGAGCGCACGCATGCGCTCGGCCTGCGCGGAGGCCTCGCGCACGAGACGCGCGTGCTCGATCGCGATGGCCGCCTGACCGGCGAACGCCTCCGCGAGCTCCTGGTCACGCACAGTGAAGCGGCGGCGCGCGCGGAAGGTCAGCACGCCGATCGTGCGGCCGCCGATCGTCAGCGGCACACCCAGGAACGTCGTGTAGCCGAGCACGCGGTCGGCGGCGGTGTGCTCGGCGATGACGCCAGGAAAAGAGGCGAGGTCGTCGAGAATCAGCGTCTGTCCGGTGGCGAACACCCGGCCGCTGATGCTCTCGTCGAGCCGGATGCGCTCGCGCCGCATCGTCTCGCGCGCCGCTCCCGCCAGGCCCGCCAACACCAGCTCGTCGCCTTGCCGCAGCCGGAAGCCGGCGTTGTCGACGTCGAGCAGGCGCGCCGCCTCCTCGGCCACCGAGGTCAGCAGCGTCTCGGTGGAAACCATCGTGCCGATCTTGGTATTGATGTCCAGCAGTGCGGCCACGTGCTCGCGACGCATGCGCTCGCTCGCGAACAGCCGGCCATTCTCGATGGCGATGGCGGCCTGATTGCCCAGTGAGGCGAAGACGTCGAGCTCCTCGGCCGAGTACTCGTGGCGCTCCCGGAACCCGATGGCGAGCGCGCCGAGCACGCGGTCGGCGACGAGTAACGGCACGCCGGCGAACGCGCCGAGGCCGGCCGCGCGCAGCGGCTCGGTGTTGAGCGGCCGCGCGTCCGTGGCCATATCGGCGATCGCGAGCGGGGCGCGCGTCTGCACGACGCGCCCGACGAGCCCCTCGCCGATCTGCATGCGCTCGACACCGCCCGCGAGATCGGCGCCGGCGCTGGCGCGAACGGACAGCGTGACGCCGTCGTCGTCCACCAGCCACACCCGCGCCACCGGCGCGTCGAACATCTCGCGCGCGCCCTCGGTGACGCGCTGGAGCAGCTCGGCCTGGGGCAGGGTGCCGGTCAGCCGCTCGGCGACGCGCGTGAGGATCTCGAGCCGGCGCGATTTCAGGCGCAGCTCGCCGATCAGCGCGGCCCGGCCCACCGCGAGCCCTACCTGATGGGCGGCCGCGCGCAGGAGCACGAGCTCGTCGGCGTCGAAGCGCCGCCGCGTGCGCGACACGAGCGTCATCACGCCCCACGTGACGCCCTGCACCGGGATCGGCAGCGACAGCTGCGTGCGATAGCCCTCGGTCGAGACCGCCTCTCGGAGCGTCGCGTCTCGGATGCGCGTGGGATCGAGGTCGACGAGCGTGTGCTCGCCCGTGCGCGCCACGTCGCCGATCCGCGAGTGTCCGATGTCGCGCGTGCGCAGGAAGTCCATGTAGCGTGGCGGAATGCCGTGGTGCGCCACGAGCAGGAGACCACCGCTTGCACGATCCACGCGATAGACCATGCCGAGGTCGACCCGGGCGACCGTGCAGATCACGTCGAGCGTTTGCATCGCCGTCGATTCGAGCTCCGCGCCGCTGCCGACGGCCACCGCGGTGGCATAGAGCGCCTGCAGCTCGCGGTTGCCGCCCCCCGCGGCTGACGTCGCCGCCGCCGATCCCGGTGCGGCAGCGGCTCGCGCGTCGGCCCGCGCAGAGACGGACCGTCGGCGCGGGGTGAGCAGCACCGCCAACAGCGCCGTCGCGATGATGGCCAGGCCGCCGCCGGCCACGAGCGCGCGCACGGCCGCGCGGCGTTCGGCCGCCGCGTCGGTGAACCTCACCGCCGCCCATGCGACGTCGCCGCCGAGCCGCCCGACGCTCCCGAAGCGCCACGGCTCGCCGGACAGCTCGCGCGCGCCGGCGGCGATGGCCGCCGCCCAGCCGTCCTGCGGCACGGCCGGCACCGTCGAATACCGGAGCGCATCGCCGTTCACGACGACCAACCCCACGCCGCTGCCGAGGTTTGGATCGAGCCGTTCGGCGTGCCGCCCGACGATCACCACACCCCCGTCGGGCTCACCGCCGATGGCGGCGATCGCGAGCAGATACACGCGGCCGTCGAGCGAGGTGAGCAGCGCCTTGACCTTGACCGGTGCAGCGAACGCGGGCAGCGACACGCGCGGCGCGGGCGGGATTTGTAGCAGCGGCGTGCCGCCGATGTCCTGGACGACGACGAGGTCCGCCATACGGTCGAGCGTGAGGCCGCGCAGCCGAGCGGCGCCGCGCGCGAGCGTCGCCCAGTCGCGCTTGCGCGCGCCCTCCACGACGGCGGGATCCTGCGCGAGCAGCGTGGCTTCGCGCAGCAGCGTGTTTTGTTGCTCGTGCACGGCGCTGGACACGCGCTCGACGACGACGTCGACGAGCGCGTCGTGCCGCGCGTCGATCTGCCGCAGCAGCAACTCGATGCCGCCGGCCCAAATCCCCGCGACGCCCGCGATGGCGACGACGAGGATCAGGAGCCGGCGGCCCCCGCTCAGCGGCGTTCCCCGACGCGGTGGATCTTCATGAGATTGGTCGTCCCGGTCACCCACATCGGGGAGCCCGAGATGATGACCAGCACGTCGTTGGCCCGCACGGTCCCGTCGCCGAGCAGCGTGGCCTCGATCTCCTCGACCATCTCGTCGGTCGTCTCGACCTTGCGGATCAGCCGCGACGTCACGCCCCACGTCAGCGCCAGCCGGCGCTGCACGGCGGCGAACGGCGTGAACGCGATGATCGGCATGGCCGGCCGCTCCTGCGACATGAGCCGCGCCGAGAACCCCGACTGGGTGAAGGCGACGATGGCCCGCGCGTCGAGCGCGCGGGCGGCGCTGGCGGCGGCGTCGGAGACGGCTTCGGGGAAGCCGACCGGGGGACGGCGCGCGTCACGGCGCCGGCGCGTCGGCTCCAGCGTGAGCGTGGCCTCCTCGGCCCGCTCGGCGATGCGCGCCATGACCTCGACCGCCTCCGCCGGGTAGCGGCCGGACGCCGTCTCGGCCGACAGCATGATCGCGTCGGCGCCGTCGAAGATGGCCGCCGTCACGTCGGCGACTTCTGCGCGCGTGGGTCGGGTGTGCGTCACCATCGACTCGAGCATCTGCGTGGCCACGATGACGGGTACCTTGGCCGCGTGCGCCTGACGGATGATCTCCTTCTGGATGTGCGGCACGTCCTCGAGCGGGACGTCGACGCCGAGATCGCCGCGCGCCACCATCACCGCATCGACGGCGCCGACGACGGCGGCGAGGTTCTCGAGCACCTCGTGACGCTCGAGCTTGGCGACCAGCGGGATGTCGGCGCCCTGCTTCTCGAGGAACTTTCGCACCTCGCGGATGTCGTCGACGGTCCGCACGAACGAGACGGCGACGAAGTCGACGCCCTGCTCGATGCCGAACTTCAGATCCTCGACGTCCTTGTCGGTCAGGCAGGAGGCCGGCAGATCGACGTGCGGGAGCGAGATGCCCTTGTGGTCGCTGATCCGGCCGCCGGCGACGACGACGCAGCGCACCTCGTCCGGCGTCGTCGACTCCACGCGTAGCTGGATCATGCCGTCGTCCATCCAGATCTCGTCCCCGGCCTTGACGCGGCCGAGATATTCCGGCGGCGAGACGAACACGCGCGCGCTGCTGCCGACGCAGGGTGTGCGGCACAGGCTGAACGGTCGGCCGACCTCGAGGTCCACGCGACGGCCGCCGCCTTCGCCGAAGGTGCCGAGCCGGATCTTCGGCCCCTGCAGGTCTTGCAGGATCGCGACGGGCCGGCTCCAGCGCACCTCCGCGTCGCGGATGCGGCGGATGACCTCCGCGTGCTCGGCGTGGGTGCCGTGCGAGAAGTTGAGCCGCGCGACGTCCATGCCGGCGGCGGCGAGCCGGTCGAGCTGCTCGACGGTCGAGGAGGCCGGCCCGATCGTGCACACGATCTTGGTGCGCCGCATCGGGCTACGCGGCGCGCGTGCCGGCGAGCGCGGCACGCAGGAACTGTCCGGTGTAGGACTTGTCGGCCTGGCGCGCGAGCGACTCCGGGGTCCCCGTCGCCACCACGCGCCCGCCGTCGTCGCCGCCCTCCGGGCCGAGATCGATCACCCAGTCGGCGGTCTTGATGACGTCGAGGTTGTGCTCGATGATCACGACCGTGTTGCCCTGATCGACGAGGCGATTGAGCACCTCCAGAAGCTTTTCGATGTCGGCGAAGTGCAGGCCGGTGGTCGGTTCGTCGAGGATGTAGAGCGTTCGTCCCGTCGCGCGGCGCGAGAGCTCCGTGGCGAGCTTCACGCGCTGCGCCTCACCGCCCGACAGTGTCGTGGCCGACTGGCCGAGGCGGATGTAGTCGAGGCCGACGTCGTGCAGCGTCTGCAGCTTCTGCTTGATGACCGGTACGGCGTCGAAGAACTGCAGCGCCTGATGCACGGTCATGTCGAGGACGTCGGCGATGTTCTTGGCTTTATATTTGACGTCGAGCGTCTCGCGGTTGTAGCGCTTGCCCTTGCACACGTCGCAGGTGACGTACACGTCGGGCAGGAAGTGCATCTCGATCTTCACGAGCCCGTCGCCCTGGCACGCCTCGCAGCGTCCGCCCTTGACGTTGAACGAGAAGCGTCCCGGCTGATAGCCGCGCATCCGCGCCTCCTGCGTCCGCGCGAACAGCGCGCGAATGAACGTGAAGACGCCGGTGTACGTCGCCGGATTGCTGCGCGGGGTGCGGCCGATCGGTGACTGGTCGATGTCCACGACCTTGTCGATGTGCTGCGCGCCCTCGATGCGCGTGTGCGCGCCGGGCCGGTCCTGCGCGCGGTGCAGCATCTGCGCCAGTGCGCGGTAGAGGATGTCGTTCACGAGCGTCGACTTGCCGGAGCCCGACACGCCGGTCACGCACGTGAACGTCCCGAGCGGGATGGCCACCGGCTGGCCTTTCAGATTGTGCTCGCGCGGCTCGTGAATGATCAGCGCGTTGCCGGTGCCCTTGCGGCGCGTCGCGGGGACGTGGATGGCGCGCGCGCCCGAGAGGAACTGGCCGGTCAGCGACTGCTCGTTCGCGAGGATCTCGTCCGGCGTGCCGATGGCCACGACGTGGCCACCGAGCTCTCCGGCGCCGGGGCCGAGATCGACGACGTAGTCGGCGGAGCGGATCGTTTCCTCGTCGTGCTCGACGACGAGCACGGTGTTGCCGAGGTCACGCAGCCGCTTGAGCGTGTCGAGCAGCCGTCGGTTGTCGCGCTGGTGCAGGCCGATGGACGGCTCGTCCAATATATAAAGGACGCCCACGAGGCTCGAGCCGATCTGGGTGGCCAGACGAATGCGCTGTCCCTCCCCGCCCGACAGCGTGCCGGCAGGACGGTCCAGCGTCAGGTACTCGAGACCGACGTTGCCCAGGAAGCCCAGGCGCTCGCGGATCTCCTTCAGCACGCGGCGCGCGATGGCGGCCTCGCGCTCGCCGAGCCTGAGCGACTCGAAGAACGTCGCGGCGTCCTTGATGGTGAGCCCGACGACGTCGGCGATCGACTTGCCGGCGATTTTCAGTCCGAGCGACTCGCGTCGCAGCCGTGACCCCTGGCAGACGGGACACCGGCGCTCGGCCATGAAGGCCTCGACCTCGCGGCGCGCGTCCTCGGATTCCGTCTCGCGGTAGCGGCGCTCGAGCAGCTTCACAACGCCCTCGAAGCCGCCGTCGCGGTCGCCATAGAGGATCACGTCGCGCACGGGTTTCTTCAGCTTGGCCCACGGCTCGTCGAGCGAGAACTTGTAGCGCTTGGACAGCGCGGCCAGCGTCTGCTTGAAGTAGCTGCTCTCGCGCCCGGCCCACGGCGCCAGCGCGCCGGCCTTGAGCGAGCGATTGACGTTTGGCACCAGCCGTTCCGGATCGATCTCGAAGCGCGTGCCGATGCCGCCGCACTCGGGACAGGCGCCATACGGGTTGTTGAACGAGAACATCCGCGGCGAGACCTCGGGGAAGGAAATGCCGCACTCGGCGCACGCCAGGCGCTCGGAGAAGACCATGAGATTTGTTGTAGCGGGTGCCGCGAGCCCGGCTCGCTCCGAGGGTGGCCTGCCCGAGGTGCGCGTGGCTCCGTCTCCGCTTTCAACCGTCTCGACCTGGACCACGCCGTCGGCGAGGCGCAGCGCGGTCTCGAGCGAGTCGGCGAGGCGGGCCGCGAGGCCGTCCTTGACGACGAGGCGATCCACCACCACCTCGATGGTGTGCTTGCGCTTCTTGTCGAGCTCGATCTCCTCGCCCAGCTCGCGCACGACGCCGTTGACGCGCACGCGCGAGAAACCCTGTCGCTGCAGATCGAAGAAGAGCTTCTTGTATTCGCCCTTGCGCCCGCGCACCACCGGAGCGAGCACCAGCAGGCGCGTGCCGGCCGGTTGCATCAGGACGCGATCGACCATCTGCTGCACGGTCTGGGCAGAGATGACCTTGCCGCACTCCGGGCAATGCGGGACGCCGACGCGCGCGAACAATACGCGCAGATAGTCGTAGATCTCGGTCACGGTGCCGACGGTCGAGCGTGGGTTCTTGCTCGTCGTCTTCTGCTCGATCGAGATGGCCGGTGACAGCCCCTCGATCGAGTCGACCTCCGGCTTCTCCATCTGCTCGAGAAACTGCCGCGCATAGGCGGAGAGCGACTCGACGTAACGCCGCTGGCCCTCCGCATAAATCGTGTCGAACGCCAGCGAGGACTTGCCGGAGCCGGACAGGCCGGTCAGGACGACCAGCTGATCCCTGGGAAGCTCGACGTCGATGTTCTTGAGGTTGTGCTCGCGGGCACCGCGGACCACGATCCGATCACTGGCCATGGACCACCATTATGGTGGGCCGGCGGGCTCCTTGCCAACCCTCAGCGTGCCGCCCGCGCCTCGCGTCGTAAAAGTTTCACGATGAGCCACGCCGCAGGCGCCGCCGCGAGCACCGGCGCGTCACGCAGTGGGGCCAGTGGCCCGGGCAGTCGGGCCCCATACGCGATCACCGCGACGAAGACGAGCGCGCCGATGAGGCCACCGACGGCAGACGCGGGCCACGACGCGATGCGTGCGCCGTCGGCGCCGGCAAAGCGCGGGGCCGCAACGGCTGCACCCGCGAGGCCGAGACCGGCGGCGAGCGGCGTCCACGGCGCCACACCGTCGAGCGTCGCCGCGACGGCGGCCGCCGCGACGAGGACAGCGCCCCACAGCTGCGACGAGCGTGCGCCGGCCTCGGCGATGGGCAGTCGCAGGACGGCGGCGGCGGCGACGAACAGCCCGAGCAGCCCGAGGGCGACGAGAGCCGTGAGGACGGAGGGGCTCAGGCCGTATCCCGGCCATCGCGCGGCGCGCGACAACGACAGCAGCGCCTCGACCGGTGAGCCCGCCAGCCCTGCCTCGGGAGCGAGCAGCGTCGCATAGGCGCCCCACGACACGACGCCGGCGGCAATCGCGAGCGCCAGGCCCGACGCGACGCTCGCGCGACGCGCGAGGCCGGGCATCAGCGCGCAGCCGCCCAGCCCGACCGTGACCACGAGCGCCAGCGCGTCGATCGGCGACGCGCGCGGTGCCGCATCCGCCCATGCGGAGCCCGACGGCGCCGCGCCGGGGACGCGCTTGCCGGGCTCGAAGCGCAGCCGGCTGCCCGGCTCGGCCGTCAGCGTGTCTCCGGGCCGGAGGCTGAGCGCATCGCCGGCGCCCAGGCGCCAGTCGCGCACGACGGCCCGCGCGCCGTCCGTCTCGACGATCCGGAACGTGCCCGGGGCAACGGCGACGACGCGCTGACCTTCGAGGAACGGCACCGTCGTGCTCCGCACGAACCGCGCGCCGTCGTCGACCCACGGACTGCCGCCGCCGAACACCAGCGCCGGTCGGGCGGCCGCCGCTCGCCATGCGGCCCATGGCGGACGACCGAGCGTCGTGCCGGCAACGATCAGCACGACCACGAGCGCGGCGACGCCGATCGCCAGCGCCACACCACGCCAGCGCTCGGCATTGGGCACGGCGGTGGCGAGCAGCGCGAGCGCCGTCGCCAGCACGCACGCCTGCCAGCGGCGCGCGCCGAGCAGCGCGGCCGCGTCGGCGAGCACCGCGAGGTGGGCCCACAAGAGCAGCCCAGCTACGGCGAGGCTGATCGCGAGCGCCACCGGATGACGCGCGGCGGGCTCGCGCGCGGGCTGAACGAATGCCAGCAGCGGCGCCAGGGCGACGGTGAGCAAGAGCGTGGGAGCCGCGGCGGCGCCGGCGGCGACCGCGGCGACCATGGTGGCGATGAGCGCCGGCCCCGGCCACGCCGCGATTGCGCGCAGCCCGGTCACCGAATCGCTCGAGCGACGAGCGTGGCGAGAACCGCCGCGAGCGGACCGACGCACGCCGCGTACCACCAGAGCAGCGTGACGCCAGCGACTTGCACGCTGGCCGGCGAGCCCGGCAGGACCGTCGCGAGCGGCGGCACCGCGAGGAGCAGAACCAGCACGAGCACCGCGACCCGGCGTCCGCGCTCCGCCATCGGCACGGGGGATTATCGCACGGTGCCTCACGCGAATCGGTATCCTGAACGCGGGTATCTCAATGACACACTCTCGACGGGAGCGATGCTGCGCATGACCCAGCCGATCCGACGCGTGTTGGTGATCACCGCCCACCCCGACGACTGCGAATTCGGGGCGGGCGGCACCGTGGCAAAGTTCGTGAAGGAGGGCAAGGACGTCGCCCTGGTCGTCGTCACCAACGGCGACAAGGGCTCGAGCGATCGGACGATGACGTCCTCGCGACTGGCTGCGATTCGCGAGGAGGAGCAGCGCAACGCCTCGCGCACGCTCGGCGTCGAGCAGGTCACGTTCCTCGGGTATCCCGACGGCGAAGTGGAGGACACGCGGGCGCTGCGGCGCGACGTCGCGCGCGAGATCCGGCGCTACCGTCCCGACCTGGTCGTCTGCCAGAATCCGCAGCGCACGTACAATCTCGGCGCCTCGCACCGCGACCATCGCATCGTGGGCGGCGTCGCGCTCGACTGCGTCTATCCGCTGTCCCGCGATCACCTGGCCTTCCCGGAGCTCATGCCGGAGTTCGAGCCCCACAAGGTGCGCGAGGTGTACGTCATGCAGTGGCAGAGCCCGCACGTCGTCGTCGACATCTCCGAGGTGATGGACCTCAAGATCAAGGCGCTCGCCTGTCACGCGAGCCAGTTCCAGGACTTCGCGGCGGTCGAGAAGCGCGTGCGCGATCGCGGCGCCGAATTGGGCCGAGCCGCCGGCTACGCGTACGCCGAGGCGTTCGACCGCATCACCATGGCCTGAGTGTCGATGACGAGATCCGGCTGGCTCGTGGCGCTCAGCCTGCTCGTCTCGGCCGCGGCGATCGTGGTCTACACGCAGTTCCTGCACGTGGCGGCCATACGCAACAATCCGGAAGGCTACCTGGCGGCGTTCGCCATCGCCGCGACGATCGCCGGCATTGCGGTGGCGGTCGGTCGGCGCTGGTACGCGTGGACGACGCTGGCCGTGGTCCTCGTGTTGCTGCTCGGCAGCGCCACGTTCAACTTTGTCCTCGCGCGGATCCCCGAGGCCCACACGACGCTCCGTGTCGGCGAGCGGCCGCCCGATTTCACGCTCACGGACGCGGACGGCCGTCCGGTCTCGCTCGCCGAGTACCGGGGCAAGAAGCCGGTCGTGCTGGTGTTCTATCGCGGTTACTGGTGACCGTTCTGTGTGGGAGAGCTCCAAGGGCTTGGAGCCGCGCTGTCGGAGGCCGAGAAGGCCGGTGTCGAGATCATCGCCGTGTCCCCCGATCCCAACGCGCGCAGCCACGAAATGGCGCAGCGCCTGCGCCTGGCCTATCGCTTCGTCGCCGACTCCGATCTCGCGGTGACTCGACGCTACGGGCTGGTGCATGCGCGCGGCGGCGAGCACGGCGAGGACGTGCCGACACCGACCACCGTCGTGCTCGACCGCGACGGCATCGTGCGCTGGCTCTGGATCGCCGACAACTTTCAGGTGCGCCCCGACCCCGACGACGTGCTCCAGGCGGTGCGCGCGCTGTAGCCTCACGATGGCGACGGTCAGCGCGCGGATGACGGAGCGCGAAGTCAGCGTGGCGCGGCTTGCGGCCACACCGGTCCTGCTGCGCGAGATGACACGCGATGCCACCGGTGAGCTCGGATGGACTCCGCCCACGCCGGGCGAGTGGTCGATCGGCGACGTCGTCCGGCACCTCGTGGACGGCGACCGTGAGACGTTCTTGCCGCGACTGCGACGCATGCTGTCCGAGTCGCGGCCGGTGTTCGCCAAGACGTTGCCGACGGAAGGCGATCACGCCGACCTCGCCACCCTGGTGGCGGCGTTCACCGATGCGCGTCAGCAGGCGGTCGCCCTGCTCGGGGGACTCGCCGAGGCCGGCTGGCAGCGCGAGGGCGTGAGCCCGAGCCGCGGCGCGCTCACGGTCGAGACGTATGCAGGCACGATGGACACACACGACACGGAGCACCTGAGGCAGATCCAGGACGTGCGCGCCACGCTCGGCCTGACGCCGCGGCGCTGCGAGGCACGGATCGCGCTGTCGGTGGCCGAGCTGCGCACCGCCCTGTCGGTCACGACCGACCGAATCGCCGAGCTCGCCGCGGGCCTCGACGCCGCCACGCTTCGCGAGCGGCCGGCGCTCGACGAGTGGTCGATGAAGGAAGTGCTCGCCCACCTCATGGAGCTCGAGAGCCGTCTGTTCCTTCCGCGGTTGCAGCTCATGGCGACGCAGGAGCGTCCCCGCTTCGAGGGCTTCGATCCGGTCGCCTGGGCCCGCGAGCGCGACCGTCGTGAGGGCCGCTTCGAAGACGACCTTGCGGCCTTCCGCCGCGCGCGCGCCGAGACGCTGGCCTATCTGGTTACCCTGCCCGCGGGAGCGGCCGAGCGGCCCGGCCTCTCGGGTCACTTCGGTCCGGTGACGCTCGGGCAGTACGCGACACACGTCGTCGATCACGACCTCGAGCACCTCGCCCAGATGCATGCGTGCCGGGCCGCCGTCACCGCCCGTGGCTGAGCTGCCGGCGAGCGCCCGTCGCGTCGCGGATGCCCTCGCCGCGGCCGGCGTCACGACCACGATCGTCGTGCTCGACCACGCCGCGCGGACGTCCGCCGATGCGGCGGCGGCGGTCGGATGCCACGTCGGGCAGATCGCAAAGTCGCTCGTGTTCCGACTGTGCGACAGCGGGCGGCCGCTGCTGGTCATCGCCAGCGGCGCGAATCGCGTCGACGAGGCGAAGGTCGGCGCCCTGGTCGGCGAGCCGATCGGCCGGGCCGACGCCGATTTCGTGCGAACGCACACCGGATTTGCCATCGGTGGCGTGGCGCCGCTCGCGCATCCCGCGCCGCTGACCACGTTGATCGACGAGGATTTGCTGACGTGGGACGCGATCTGGGCCGCCGGCGGCCACCCCCATACCGTGTTCCGCGTCACCCCCGATGAGCTGCGTCGCCTGGCGGGTGGCCGGGTGGCCGCAGTGCGAGCCTAGCCGAGCGTAACGCGGCGCGCGGCGTCGAGCGGCGCGACGCCGCGATCGCGGTAAAATACGCCGAATGATCCGCCGCTCGGCGACGCGCCTCGCCTGCGTGCTCCTCCTTCTGACGTCGACCGCGTCGGCCGTCTCGGCCGGCGTCACTGCGCCAACCGCTCCCGAGCTGCGCGCCGTCGTCGATGTGCTGACCGCGCCCGAGATGGAAGGCCGGCGCGCCGGCACGGCCGGCGGCAATCACGCGACCGATCGCGTTGCCGCATGGCTCGCCGCGGCCGGCCTGCGCCCCGGGGGAGACGCGGGGTCATTCTTACAATCGTTCACCGTCGCGCCCGGGCGTCGCGTCGGCCCGGGGAGCACGCTGCAGATCGGCGGCCGAACGCTGACGCCGGCCGTGGACTGGACGCCTCACGGCGGCTCGCCGCGCGGCGAGGTGACCGGTGCGCTGCTGTTCGCCGATGATGCCTGGAACGGTGACCTTCGCGACAAGATCGTGATCGCGCCGGCGCGCGGCTCTCGGCTCGAAAGCCTGATCCTCGCGCGCCAGCGCGGCGCCGCGGCCGTGCTGCTGATCGCGGACACGCTGCCGCCGCTCGACGCGACGCCGGCGCCGGTGGGCATCGTGTCGGGCTCGATCACACGCGGCGCGGCCGACGCGCTCCGAGCCGCCGCGCCCGCCACCGCGCGGATGGTCGTCGATCTGGTCGCGGCCGACCTCCGCGCCGCCAACGTCATCGGCGTACTCCCCGGCACCGATCCCGCGCTGGCGGGCGAGACGATCGTCCTCGGCGCGCACTGGGATCATCTCGGGACGTCGGCCGGCGCGGTGTATCACGGTGCCGACGACAACGCGTCGGGCACCGCGGTCGTCGTCGGGCTCGCGCGCGCCTTCGCGGCCGCGGGCGGCGCGCGACGCACGCTGGTGTTCGTGCTGTTCGGCGCCGAGGAGCTGGGACTGATCGGCTCCGGGCACTACGTCAAGCATGCGGCGCGGCCGCTGTCCGAGACCGTCGCCATGCTGAACTTCGACATGGTGGGACGCATGCGCGACGACAAGCTGACGATCGGCGGCGTGGACTCCGGCGATCGCCTGCGTGCGGTGACCGCGGCCGCGGCGCGCGCGGTCGGCGTGAACGCCGAGCTGCGCGGCACGCCGTTCTCGCCGTCCGACCATACGCGCTTTTACTCCGCCGGCACGCCGGTGCTCTTCTTTCACACCGGCAGCCACGACGACTACCACCGTCCGAGCGACACCGCCGACCGCCTGAACGCCGACGGCATGGCGCGTGTGGCCGCGATCGGCGCGGCGGTCATCGGAGCCCTCGACGATGGCACGCGCCCGGTCTATGCCAAGATCGCGCCGCCCGCGCGCAGGCGCGGCAGCACCCGCGAGGCCGGCGCCTTCCTCGGCGTTGGCGGCGATGCGCTGGGCGGCGACGGCGCGCGGCTCGCGCACGTGATCCCGGGCAGCGCGGCCGACCGCGCCGGGCTGCGCGATGGCGACGTGCTGGTTCGCGTCGACGAAGTGGCCGTCGACGGCTTCGAGGCGTTGCGCCGCGTCATCCGCGCGCGCCAGCCCGGCGAGACCGTGCGCCTGGTGTACCTGCGCGACGGTCGTGATCACGAGACCTCAGCGACGCTCGAGGAGAGCCGATAATGAGCGACCCGAAGGGAGCAACCACGCTCGTCGATGTGATGCGGCGCCGGACGGCCCTGACGCCCGACGCCCAGTATTTCTCGCTGTTCGACGAGGTCGTGACGTATGCGCAGCTGTGGGAGCGGAGCGCGCGCTACGCGGCCGGGCTCACCGCCGCCGGCCTGCGCGCCGGCGACAAGCTGTGCCTGATCTATCCGACCTGCGCGGAGTTCTTCTACACGTTCTTCGGCGCCATGCGGCTCGGCGCCGTCCCCGTCCCGCTCTACCCCACGCTCTCCGTGGAAGCCACCGCGAGCGTGTTCCGCGATGCCGAGGCGGTCGCCGTGGCGACCATCGGGTGGTTCCGCGCGGGGGTGGACGCGAGTGTCGCGCTCGCGCCGACGGTGCGCCAGGTACTCGAGCCCAACGACCTGGACTCCGACGCGCCGCCGCCGCCGGAGCACGTCGCGCAACCCGACGACCTGTGCTTCCTGCAGTACACGTCCGGCTCGACCGGCCAGCCGCGCGGTGTCGTGCTCTCGCACACGAACGTCGTCGAGACGACGAAGTTCATGTCCGAGGCCGCGGGGCTCACCGTCGAGGATCGGGTCGTGTCGTGGCTGCCGCTCTATCACGACATGGGGCTGATCGGCTGCGCCTTCACGCCGCCGCTCACCGCGACGCCGATCTGGCTGCTGCCCCCGGACCTGCGCAATCCCCGGCCGTGGCTCGAGACCATCACGAAGGTGCGTGCGACGTTCACCGTGTCGCCCGACTTCGGCTATCGCAACTGCGTGCGCAACGTCCGCGACACGTCGGACTTCGACCTGTCGTCGCTCAAAGCGGCGCTGTCCGGAGCCGAGCCGGTGCGCTCGTCGACGATCGATGGCTTCGAGTCGCACTTCGGGCTGAAGAACGTCATCGCGCCATGCTACGGCCTCGCCGAGGCGACGCTGGCGGTCGCGATCTGCGCGCGCGGCGTGCCGCCGCGGTATGACGCCAGCGGGCGATGGCTATCGGTCGGCCAGCCCTGCCCCGGCGTGTCGCTGCGCATCTCCGAGCCCATGCGCGACGATGGCCCGGTCGATCTCGTCGACCTGCCGCCCGACACCGAGGGTGAGATCTGCGTGAAGAGCCCCGGCGTGATGCAGGGCTACTACAACAACCCGGAGGCCACGGCGCGCGTGCTGACCGCGGACGGCTGGCTGCGGACGGGCGACCTCGGCTTCGTCGATGCGGAAGGATTCCTCTACGTCACCGGCCGGCTCAAAGACATCATCATCGTCGGTGGACAGAACATCGTGCCGGCCGATGTGGAAGAGATCGTCGATCACGTGCCTGGCGTCCGCTATTCCGCCGCCGTGGGCGTGAACAGCGAGCGCACGGGAACCCAGCGGCTCCATGTCGTGGCCGAGCTGCGCGAGGCGACGGCGGACGCCGGGTCGGTCGTGCGGGAGATCGTGCAGCGCGTGCACGGCGGCCTGGGGCATCGGCCGGCACGCGTGCTGCTCGTGCAGCCGTCGACGATTCCCAAGACCTCCAGCGGAAAGATCCAACGTTCGCGGCTGGTGCAGATGATCGAGAGTGACGAGCTCGCCGATCGCGTGATCGAGTAGGGTCATCACGGGTGGCCTGAGAGAGATGCGTTTCGGCTGCCATCTGTATAGGAGCGCTTGCACGGAACCTCCGTGGGTGGCCTGAGAGAGATGCGTTTCGGCTGCCATCTGTATAGGAGCGCTTGCACGGAACCTCCGTGGGTGGCCTGAGAGAGATGCGTTTCGGCTGCCATCTCCCCGTCTATGGGCCGGCGGCGACGAGAGAGACGCTCGTCGGCTTCGCGCGGCGCGCGGAGTCGCTCGGGTACGACTCGCTGTGGGCGAGCGATCACGTCGTCCTGCCGTGGCGCATCGCCTCGCGCTATCCCTACAACGCCACCGGCGATTTCCCGCTGCCGCCGGCGACCGACTTCCTCGAGCCGCTCACCGCGCTCGCGCTGGTGGCCGGCGTCACCGAGCGCGCCGCCCTCGGCACGACCGTGCTCGTACTGCCGCACCGCCACCCGCTCCTCGCCGCCAAGATGCTCGCGACCCTCGATCACCTGGCGCCCGGCCGCGTGATCCTCGGCGCGGGGGTGGGATGGATGCGCGAGGAGATCGAGGCGCTCGGCGCGCCCTACGACCGTCGCGGCGCCTGGAGCGACGAGGCCATCCGCGTGATGCGCGCCTGCTGGCGCGACGAGCGCGCGGCGCATGCCGGCGAGTTCTTCCGGTTCGACCCGCTGGCCTGTCGGCCGGCGCCGGCACGCGGCACGATTCCGATCTGGATCGGCGGCCACACGCCGCGCGCGCTGCGGCGGGTCGCCGAGCTCGGGGACGGCTGGCACGCAGCGTTCCCGACGGCCGCCGCGCTCAACGATGGTCTCGAGCACCTGCGTGTGGCGTGCGCGAAGGCCGGCCGCGATCCCAAGACGCTGACGGTCAGCGCGCGGCTCGGCCTGCCGGGCAAGAAGCCGAGCGCTGAGCTGCTGACGGAAGTGCGGGCGCTGCGCGATCTCGGCGTCGAGCACGTGATCCTCGAGCCGCCCGCGCGCGACCTCGCCTCGATGACGTCCGCGATCGAGCGCTTCGCCGCCGAGGTGCGCGCGAAGCTCTAACGCGCGACGCTCTAGAGCGCCACGCCCAGCAGCCGCTTGGTGAGCAGGCCGATCGTGTAGGTCACGACGACGGCGAGCCCGGTGATGATCACGTTCAGCACGATGCGGCGCCGAACGTTCATCCCCGAGATGAACGCGACGATCGCGGAGACGGCCACGATCATGGTGCCGCCCGTGAGCACGGTCGGCCACACGGTGCGCGCGCCGAAGACCACCGGCAGCACGGGCACGACGGCGCCGACGACGTAGCCGATACCGACGATGGCCGCCGACGCGAGCGGACTCTCGGCCGCCTCGCTCGTGACCGTCTCACCGAGGAACCGCTTGCGCGCGTCTTCGGTCTCGCGCAGCTCAGCCTCCGAGCCGGCACCGATGTAGGCGCCGGCCGCCATCGACAAGGCACCCGCCACGCCCACGGTGAATCCCGCCGTCACGACGGCCACCGAGCTGTTGAACGCGGCAAAGAAGCCGCTGACGGCGCCGACGATCTCGACCAGGCCATCGTTGAGACCGAGGAACACGTTACGGACGGTGTCGGGGTTGATGCGCCGCTCGCCGCCGTCGGCGGTGACGACCATGTCCTCGTGCTTGAACTCGTCCTCGAGAATTTCACGCACGGCGGCGCCGAGCGCGGTGTCGCCGTAGCGCTTCCAGACGTCGAGGTACTTCTTGACGCCGTGGACCTCGATCGCCTCGAGCACGATGTGGACGGCGGGCGCACCGAAGAGGCGGCACACGGCGACGAGGAGCGCCAGCTTGAGACGGCGCGCCGCATCGAGTTTCGTGACGTCCGTGAGTCCGAAGAACTCCTGCCAGAAGCGGACGTGGCGCGTCTCGATGGGGATGAGCGCGTCGAAGATCGGCCGCAGGCCGGGCGGCCCGATATCGCGGAGCGCCCGGTAGAGCGAGAGGTCGAGGATCTCGTCGAGGACGAGGCGGCGGCCGAGCCGCGCGTCGGCAACGGTCGCCGCCATCGGCGCTACAGCTTGCCGCCGCTCTTCTGCCAGTCCTCGAGGAACTTCTTGAGCCCGATGTCGGTGAGCGGGTGCTTCATGAGCTGCTGCAGCACGCTGAACGGCATCGTGGCGACATGAGCGCCCGCCTTGGCGGCGTCGATTACGTGCAGCGGGCTGCGGATGGACGCGGCGAGCACCTGCGTCTTGAACCCCTGCACGCGGTAGATCTCGCAGATATCGCGCACGAGGTCCATGCCGATCGCTCCGATGTCGTCGAGGCGGCCGAGGAACGGGCTGATGTAATAGGCGCCGGCCTTGGCGGAGAGCAGCGCCTGCGCCGCGGAGAAGCAGAGCGTCTGGTTGACGCGGATACCTTTGCCGGTGAGGTACTTCACAGCCTTCAGCCCGTCGGGCGTCAGCGGGCATTTCACGACGACGTTGCCGGCGATCTGCACGAGCTCCTCGCCTTCCTTGATCATCCCCTCGAAGTCGGTGGCCACCACCTCGAGGCTGACGTCACCGGGCACGACGCGGCAGATCTCCTCGACGAGCGGCCGGAACGGCTTTTTCTCCTTGGCTGCCAGCGACGGGTTCGTCGTGACGCCGTCCACGACCCCGAGCGCGACGCCTTCCTTGATCTCGTTCACGTTGGCCGTGTCGAGGAAAATCTTCATGTTGCCCCCCGTTCGAGCGTCACACGCGTCCCCGCGCGGACTTTCTTGAAAACCGTCGCATCGCCACTGACGCGTCCGACGACGTTGACCGGGCTCGCGGGCCGGATCTCGTTGCCCCGGCTCGCCGGCGTCGGCCCGAAGAAGATGCAGAACGCGTGGCCGGGAGGCCAGTACCCGAGGTCACCGAGGGCGACGACCTCCTTCGCCCCGTCGGCCTCCGCGCGCACGGCGATGCCGAAGTAGATCTCGTCGCCCCAGGTTTCGGCCTTCGCCTCGATCGGCAACGCGTCCCAGATGGCGCTGGCGGTTTTGGAGTCGTTCAGCTGAGCTTCGGCGGAAACCTCTCCGGCGGTGATCCGAATGACGCGAGCCATCGACCCCGAGCCTAGGCTCCGGCTCGGAGTGAAGTCAAGGCAGAGCGATGGGTCGTCGTCCCTCGACCGTCTCGCCGCGCGCCAGCGCGGCGAGCGCCGCGGCCAGCTCGTCGACGGTGAGCATCGCATCGACGTCGTCTTCCGCGATCGCGGTGCACGGCATGCTCTGAAACTGCGCCTCGCCGGGGTGCTGGACGAGCGACACCCCGCCGTGCTTCTTGATGGCGATCAAGCCCGACACACCGTCGGAGCCCATGCCCGACAGCAGCGCGGCGACGATGCGCGGGCCGTAGCGTTCGGCCGCCGAGCGAAACAGCGGATCGATGGCGGGGCGCGTGTGATGCTCGCGCGCACTGCGACTGAGCCGCACGACACCGTCCTCGAAGAGCATGTGCTGGTCGCGAGGGGCAACGTAGACGGCCCCGGAGAGCACGGGATCGCCGTCGGCCGGCTCCAGCACGGAGAACAGCGCGTGCCGGTCCAGCACCGACGGCAGGCGCGTCTCGTGATACGGGCTGCGGTGCAGCACGATCGCAACGGTCGCCGACAGGTTCGGGGGGAGGAACGCGAGGAGATCCTTGAGCGGCTGAACGCCGCCGGCCGAGGCGCCGATGACGATGATGTCGCGCTTGAGGCGCGCGGCGTTGATCACGACGGAGAGCCTTCGGACCGCAGCGCCAGAGGCCTGTTGTCCTCGATCAGGCGTCGGAGCCGGGTCGCCTGCGAGCGCGCGACCTCGCTGCGTTCGGCATAACGTCGGTGATCGTCCTCGCGGAGCTCGCGCGCCGCGAGGTCGCCCAGGAGCGCCACCAGCTCCGTCAACGCCGTGTACACGGTCCAGAGCCGCTCATGGAGCCGCTCTTCCTTGGCGACGAGCAACTCTTCCATCGAGTACCGATGCCCGACGCGGCACTCGAAGACGAGGTCGGCGCGCTTGCCTTCGGTCTCGACTCCGAGGCTTCCGCAGCAATCCGGGCACGACACCCGCGACCTGGGGCTCGGGCGTCGCGTCGACACGCGGCGGTATGGCGTACATAGCCACCATGCGCTGCAGTTACGTGCGCGTCTGCGGGGCCCGCTCCGGTAGGAAAAAGTTCAACGCCGCCCGTCCGCCGACGTCGCGACGCCGACGACGCCGACGACCGCGCCCACGGTGTCGCGCAGGGGGAGGACTCTGACGGTCGCTGCTCGACGCTCTCCGTTCGGCAGGACATACGGCACGTCAGCGACCTCGACCGGCGTCTCCCGCTTCAGGGCGGCATCGAGCGCCGGTCGGATCGTACGGATCATGTCACCCAGCGGCAGGGCGGCGAGATCACGGCCGACGGCCTGCTCGGAGCGCAGGCCCCACATGCGCTCCGCGGCCTCGTTCCAGCTGGTCACGACGAGCGTGCGATCGGTCATGAAGATGCTCTGCTCCAGGCTGTTCAGCAGGCTGAAGTGGTACCCGTCTGCCCGTCGCAGCTCGCCCGACCGGCCCTCGAGCTCGGCGTTGAGCGCGCCCAGCTCCGAGTTCGCGGCCTGGAGCTCCTCGACGGTCGTCTCCAGCTCCTCATTGGTCGACTGCAGCTCCTCGTTCGTCGTCTCCAGCTCCTCGTTGGTCGACTGCAGCTCCTCGTTCGTCGTCTCGAGCTCTTCGTTGGTCGACTGCAGCTCCTCGATGGCGGTGGCGTGCTGCTCGGCGATGCGTGACATCTGCTCCTTCAGGCGGACGTGCTCGGTGGCCTCGACGGCATACACGAGGACACCGATCAGCCCATACGCCTCGAACAGCGGCGCGATCGCGATGTCGGCGTGCACCATCTCGCCGTTGCGGCGCGTGAACGTCACGTCGTCCATCCGGCTGGCGGCGTGACGCGCCTTCACGTCCTCGATCCGTGCGCGCAGGCCCTCGACGCGATAGCTCACGTCGAGGTCGCGGAACTTGCGCGCGAGCGCACTGGCCATGGGGAGGTCGAACATCACCTCCGCGGCGGGATTCCACGTGAGGATCGTGTCGCCGATGTCGATCACGAGGACCGCGGCCGGCAGCGCTTCGAGCGCACGTTGCGCTCGGATCCCCGGCGCCGTCGCGTCGGCCCGCGCGGCGGCCGGCTGCAGCGCCGGCGCCTCGGGAAGCACGGCCGCCGCCTGGCGCGACACCGAGGCCGTCCGCTCGAAGATGCGCCATTTCAGTTGCACAGGCGTGAAGAGGCGCGAGCGGGCCAGCAGCGACTCGGAGCGGCCCAGGAAGAGGCATCCATCCTCCCGGATCGAGTAATGGAAACGCGTGAGGATGCGCTCCTGCAGCTCGGAGCTGAAATAGATCAGAACATTGCGGCAGACGAGCAGGTCGATGTGCGAGAGCGGCGGAGCCTGCGTGAGGTTGTGGCTGCCGAACATGCACCAGCGGCGGACGTCCCGCCGGAACCGATACAGCTGTCCGTCGCGCGCGAAGTAGCGATCGACCAGCCGGTCTGGAATGTCCCTGAGCTGCTCTGTCCGGTAGACGGCGTGACGCGCCGTCGTCAGCGCGGCCTCGTCGACGTCGGTGCCGTAGATCTTGATCGAGTAGTTGTTGGCGGCGTCGCCGAGCTGCTCGGCCAGCAACATGGCGATCGAGTACGGCTCCTCGCCGGACGAGCAGCCGGCGCTCCAGATGCGCAGGCTCCGAGACTCTGCCGCTTCGTCGACGAGCCGCGGCAGGATGTCCTCGGCCAGCGCCTTCCACGCGTCGGGGTCCCGGAAGAACGTCGTGACGTTGATGAGGATCGTGTTGAAGAGGGCGACGTGCTCGCTGGGATTCGCATCGAGGAAGGTTGAGTAAGCGGCGAACGACTCCATGTGCGCCTGCGCCATCCGGACGCGGATGCGCCGCGCCAGCGACGCTTCCTTGTAGTCTCGGAAGTCGAAGTTGTATCGCGAGCTGAGCTTCTCGAGCAGTCCGCGAAAGTCGCCGGCCGTTTCCTGCGGAATCTGCTCGGCGGTGTCGTCGGCGCCGTCGCCGTCGCTCATCCATCATCTCCGGCCGCGGGCACCACGAGACTGGCGAGCGCGGGACCGATGTCTTCGAGCGGCAGCGTGAAGTCCACGCAGCCGGTGGCGCGCGCGGCGTTCGGCATTCCCGAGTGCGCCGCGGTCGCCGGGTCCTGGACGAGCGTGGTCCCGCCCTTGGCCTTGATGGCGCGAATGCCGTCGGCGCCGTCTACCCCGGAGCCCGAGAGGATCACGCCGATCGCGCGGTCGCCATAGGTGTCGGCGACCGATTGGAAGAGCATGTCGATCGACGGCCGGCTGAAGTGGATCTGCTTCGTGTCGGTCAGCACGAGGCGGCCGGCGCGGACGATCAGG
>Ga0114129_10002391_pt1 | contig 26078 bp, 30 predicted proteins | sample RhiMetdeltSRZDD1_FD_80071 | JGI IMG/M metagenome (GOLD analysis project Ga0114129, IMG submission 80071) | Populus rhizosphere microbial communities from Tennessee, USA - Rhizosphere MetaG P. deltoides SRZDD1 (version 2) (version 2) | ecosystem: Host-associated > Plants > Roots > Rhizosphere >...
GAGCTTCAGTTGTCCAAAATGCAGGAACGCAACAATATGGCGTTGCGAGGGCTGTAAGGGCAAGCAGAAAAAGTACCAATGTATAGCTTGCGGTTATAAGGGCCACTAAGTGAGTACTTTGAAAAAGTTTGTAACAAGCTCTCTTTGGTCCTGCTGCATAGTGATAACAGCTTCTACCAGCTCTTTTTCGACTATTATCTGCTTGGATATGACTGACCTCAGCTTCTTTATATCAAGCGGTACAATGCTATCAATTGTCCCAGTGCTGTAAGCATAAATGTATTCGTTGATGATCTTTGAAACAAATGCTGGGGCTACCAATATCAGAAATAGCAGACTCTCTTTCATTATCATGGAATCCGAGTCACTTGCAGCCAGTGATGCGATGTATGACCGCAGCAAGCGCATACGGTTATCACTGATCTCCTCAATTGATGATGCTACCAAAATACCAGTATCCGTTAATTCGTAGAATGGCACTCCTTCTAACTGAAGTGCTTTCGGCCCCCTCCTCAGGGGCAGCCTGCCGCCCTCCCTTACCACACCTGCTGGAATGAGAACTTCGTCAAGGTCGCGGAATATGCCTGAGTAGATGTTTTGCCATAGGATACCGTGTTGCTTAGCAATGGCATGTGCTATTGACGTCCGCGTGCGAAGGTCTGGACTCTGCTCTGTGGCCAGATGTGCTATGATGCCACGCTGCCGCTTTGCCTCGCCGGTAAATTTGTTCTTGCGGGTCTTAAAGGTGTCAAATATGGCAATAGTTGATTTTTTCACTTGCACGAAAGCACCATCCACAAGGTTAATTTTTACAGTGATCTGTTAATATTTTAATTTGTTGTTTTTTTAAAAATATATTTCAATAGGTGTACTATATATTATACACAAAAATAAGGGGCTCTTCCAATAAACTCAACACACTTTCTTTAGATAATTATCTTGTCCCTTAAGGTATATTGTCCATTCAATTATAAATTTTATATTGTGGGCAAAGATCCTTGAATCCTTTTATTGATGCATACCCGACCTTAGGCAGTGGCAACACGGGGCATGATAATCGTAATAGAGGGTACAGATAAGGCTGGCAAGGGTAGCCAATCTCGCATGCTTGCAGAGACCCTGAAGGCCTCCGGCAAGATTTGTGTCATTCTGGACTTTCCTGACTACACTACATCAATTGGAATGGAAATAAAAGCATTCCTTGAGGGTAAGCGTGATTATCCCTCAGAGGTCAAGCACTTGCTGTTCTCCGCAAACAGATGGGAAAAAAAGAAAGAGATCGAGAGCATGCTCGAAAACGGTACGATTATTATCATGAATCGTTACTGGCAGTCAAACCTCGTATATGGCGTGGCAAACGGCATGGACATTAACTGGCTCCTTCTGCTAGACAAGGGCTTACCAAAAGAAGATGTTGTACTTTTGATCTTGGTCAATCCAAGCATATCTGCCAAGCGCGCTGAGATACAAGATACATTTGAATCCGATGCTCTGCTAGCTACAAATGCTCATAAAAACTACCTGAAGTTTGCAAAGCAGTACCAATGGAAGGTTATTGATGGGGCAAAGAGTAAGGAACAGGTCCATCAGGAAATAATGAAAATAATAAGGAAAGAACTCAAAGTTTAAGTCCCCTTCTCTTATGATACAAAACAAGTAATCAATATGGATTTCGCAGGCGAAATAACAGACCCCATCCATAGATACATTCGATTTTCGCTGGTTGAAAAACAACTGATCGATAGCCCTGCTTTTCAGCGCTTGCGGAGAATAAGACAACTGGCTGGCGCACATCTAGTGTACCCGAGCGCACAGCATTCGCGCTTTGAACACTCCCTTGGTGCAATGCATATCGCCGGTCTTGCAGGGGAAACACTGCTTGGCAAGGGATACATCGATCATGCCGAAATCGTACAGGACCTGCGACTTGCTGCGTTGCTGCACGATATTGGGCATGGACCTTTTTCACACCTGTTCGAAGAGGTACTTGAGTATCGTTGTAATACCAGCCATGAGGATATTGGAAAAAAGATTATAATGCAAAGTGAGATTGCTGACATTTTGGGAAGATACGGCTACAACGCACACCAGATATGTCGACTCTCGTTCGGTCAGTCAAAGGTTAATTTCATGAATGAGATCATTTCTGGTGGACTGTCTGCAGACATCATGGACTATTTACCTCGAGATGGGCTTTTCACGGGTGCAGAGTATGCCAAGCTAGACTACCACCGGCTTGTAAGTTCTCTTGAAGTTTCGAAGAACCGACTTGCAATAAACAGGTCTGCTCTCAACTCACTTGAATCCATGCTGATCTCACGCTATGAAATGTTCAAGGCAGTCTATTTTCATAAGACAGTTAGATCTGCTGAAGTAATGCTACTGCGTTCAATGATTTCCGCAGACGAAGCGCTTGGATTGACGGATACTTCGCTGCATAACTACCTTGTGCTAACGGATGAAGCCACACTTGAGCGGCTGTGTGCACTTTCCGGCAAGTATGCATTTTCCGCCAAGATGGCTCAAGATTACCGCGACAGGAGGCTACTTAAGAGTGTCTACGAAAAGTTCTTGCATAAACGCGATAGACAAAGGATGGATAGAAAAGCATTGGAGGCACTTTCCTCTCATATTGCTGATGTAGCAGGTGTCAATAGCAACTATGTCTTTGTCGATGTATCTCGTGCCCCCTCGATGCCACTGACTCCAAGCAAAGAAGAGATGTATTCTGTATTGATTGTCGATAAAGATCGGGTATATGAGATGCCTGTGTCAGAGATTCCACTTGTAGAATCCATCTCAGGATTCTTTGACATGCTGCGTGTCTATACTACTGCAGAGAACCGTGATAAAGTGGAGCGAGCTATTAAAAAGGTACTTGGAGATCAAGGCATATTGAATATGGGGGCGGGTAAGATTCACGCAGGCTAGGTATCGGATTGTAATCAAATTATCTGGGAAAGCGTTTGGTGATGAATCTGCAGATGAACTGAAGAGGTATGCTAGTATGCTGAGCAAAATAAGCGAGAGAGTGCAACCAGTGGTTGTAGCTGGCGGGGGGAAGTTTGCGCGTCATTACATCTCTACCGCAAGAAGTTTTGGCTCGGACGAAGCATCTTTGGACATAATAGGCATAGAGGTTTCAAGGTTGAATGCAAGACTCTTGATTCTTGCGCTTGGCGATCAGGCATACCCTGCAGTCCCTGAAGACTTGGAGCAGGTGAGCAAGGCTGTAACAACCAACAGAATAGTTGTGACAGGCGGCCTACATCCTGGGCAGAGCACAAATGCAACAGCTGCACTTATTGCTGAAAAGGTCAAAGCTTCTAAGTTTCTTAACGCAACAGATGTTGATGGTATTTATGATTCCGATCCCAACAAAAACAAGGACGCCAAGCTATTCAACGAAATAACTGTCAAAAAGTGCATAGACCTATTGGGATCTGAAGATTCGGCTGCAGGCGCTTATGACTTGATGGACATTGTTGCGCTTAAGGTGATAGAGCGGAGCAAAATACCTACAGTAGTAGTAAAGTCCGATCCTGTAGTGATTGAGAAGGCAATTTCTGGTAATAACCTAGGGACACGCATTATTGTATGATTCTAGCTGTAATAATTTTGGTCATCGCCTGACCTTTGCTACTACTATTAATCACTGGTACACAGACTATTACCATTTTTTCTCTCTTTTTTCTGATCGTTCAAATTAGTATATTGCGCTTACGATACTGTCTTGATTTCGCCAGTAAATTCTTGCATACCATCTGCAAGCATCCTTTTGAAAGCTTCTACTCCCTGTTCAATTTGCATTGGCTTTGATTGAGCCTTTGCATAGCCATCCTTATCGCAAATAAAAAGCATTGACTCCTTATCATTAGTCATCTTGCCGACGAGCTCTTCTTCGCCCACAGGTTCGAACCCTGTTGTACCTTGCTTGATGGTGTAGGTTAACATAGCAAAGCCCGTGTAATCAAACAACCTCATCTGAGCTTTCTGAGCTCTCTCACGTCCAATGTTCGCAGCTTTGTGGTATTGCAACCTGCAGCAATTTTTCTTGTAATGACTAGTATAAGCATTTGGATTAATCGACAGCTTTAAAGCGTTGACGAACACGAAAAGGGTACCTGTGAATACAAAGGTTATTTTTGTAGCAGCTGGCGGCGTTGCAGCAGCCGCTATAGCTATTTTTTTTGTTATGGGGATGGGAAATTTTAGGCCTCTTGGCAATAATGAGGCTTCTCCTAGCGAATCCCCGACTCAGATTGCCGACCTACAACTAGGACTCCAGGACATCGTAGTTGAGGCAACAGACGAAGAGAATGCAACTGTACAGGTCGTCTTTGACGTTCATAATCCTAACAGAAGCACCGCCATTCTTGAAATGATCCACTATACTCTTGATGTGGGTCAGTATCAGATGACAACTGGGGATATTGGAATAAGCCCTGAAGGTTTTGTATCCGGACAAGAGGACATATTCCCGATAGTTGGCAACAGTACTGTCACTCTTAAAGACACAAAAGTTGCAATTCGTAACAACCTAACTGCCAGTAGCTGGGATAGCATGGTAGATGGCACTGGCCAGTACCGCGTTGAGGGAAGCTATTCCTACAGGTTGACTGGATCAAACTTCCAAACAAGTTACTTTGAGAAAGAGTTTGCTTTGACATTTCCCTGACATTTTATGATATTATCATAGTATGCTATAATGCAATTCAAAAAGGTATTAAGTTTCCTACAGGGCTCCACGATATAATATGGCTGAAGAAATATTCATGTTTGCTGTGACTGCAGGAGTATTTGTATTCCTTGTGGGTGTGTTGTTTGGCTCAAGGGTAAGAAGGTATAGCCAAGGGTACGCAACGTCTCAGAGTCATAGCGAGCATACATAGCTACAGAACACTTTCTATATTTTCGTAAGAATTATTTTTTGGATTTAAAGATCTCTTCTAATATAAAGCCTGAGCTTTCTTCTTTTACCTGCTTTCTTGCATAGCATCTTTCAAAGTATTTGCAAGTTGTACATAGGTTGGATGGTTCGACTATTGGAACTCTATTTTCTTTTAGTAGTGTGCTGAGTACCCTTGCCCTTCTAACAATTTCTTCAAACATCCTATTATTTTTGGTCACAGAGAACTCGACCATCTTGCCCTCCTCGGTCATGTAGATCAAAAAACCCTCATCCTTGTTAAATGCAAAGAGACATGCATTAAGATATAACATGTGCTGTGGGTGTGGAACCTCTGGTAAGGTAGGCACAATCTCAAATCTTACGATAAATTCATCGGCCATTATCATGTCTGCATTAACTTCGAGCGCTAGGGCATCAATCTTATATTCGCCGCGAATGTTGCTCAGTGAATGGCGCATACAATTTCCAAGCAAGCTTGAGACCTTTGCTGCATTATCTGAAGGTAGCGAGTCCTTACGCTCATAGTATGCAAATCTTGTGCAGCTCGATGCTTCTATTGCATGGATCCTATCGTAGTTAGTTTTGTCTATTTTAACACTCAGATTCTTGTATATATCGTCAATGGCATCTTCTATCATTTGATGCAGGTTCTTGCCACCACGCATATGAATATCCTGTAACACGCTGCAGTGCTATATATTATATTGACCGCCTTCTTGATTTCAAGTTTTTGGTTTAGAAAGAGTATTTCTGTTGCAAACAAGGGAGAATTTCTATTAGTTCATAAAAAGATTGTTGTGATGTGTCAAATGGATGGATGGATGGATGAATAAATAGTATAGTTAAATTGTCTCTGTATTGGCGGAGGATATGTTGCCTTTTGATTCTTAATGATACTAAATTTGCCGCAAAAAAGCTTCTTTTACTAATGTAACTAAGAAGACTTAGAGAGCCGATAAAAACACCTTAACTGTAGATTAAACTTTATATGATGATGATAAATAATACTCTTAAGAACAAAGGTATCTACAGATAACAGGAGCAGTAAAGGAAAATACCTGCGCTTAACTATTAGACGGGGGCGCTCCTCGTTGCTTATTATTATTTAGAAAATTTTTCACTGTCATTGAGTTTGATTTGAGCGATTAAAAGCCACTCTTGATTGGATCATCTGGCTTGATTATTTCGCGTAAGAGGGTGGTGGCATATGATCCTTTAGGCAGCTTGAATGACACCTTTAGTGGATCTCGTTCATAGCAAAAATCTGTGCACCATAGTGGAGCCTGTCTAAAGCCTCCCTGGTGGCTCAGTTCTTGCATCTCCTTTATGTAAAAATCCTTTGCATCCACTTCTTCCTCTTGTAGTATTGCTTTTGTGATGCTTTCAAATCTGCCCCTGCCCGGTTGAAAGGTATACCCTGCCATCCTTATTGCCGGAACCAATCTTACAATTGTGCTCGGATAGTACTTGATTATTCTGCCAAAGGTTGCAGGCCCCTCCATTTCAAAGCACAGGTCTCCTGTCTGTGGTTGCAACAGATCTTCCCCTGCCATGATGGCTCTGCTAAGGCATATATTGAAAATATACGCTTGATATGCTTGGACGAATAGTCTCCGTATTGTGATCGGTATAGCGCGTAGCGCTGCAATGCTATCTTTGCCAGCGACCAACGCCGATAGCACTTGCCGCTCAATGTCCATGCCTCTCGGAAGAATCTTGAGCACTTGCCGATAGTTGCTTGGATCAGAGCACCTGTTTCTGATTTCCTTGCTCATTTGAGTATCAAATTCAGTGGTGTAGGAGAGCAACAGCTGGACAGCATGTAAAAAGTTGCGCTTGATGATTTCCCTACCCACAAGGTGGGTCACCAATCTTTCGCTGCCGAATCTCTGGAGACCGTAAAAATTGCCCACCTTGCCTATCTGTGAAATAAAGCCAGAGAGATCTGATGATTGGGCACTGTAGATCCTTATCTCAAACTTGTTGCCTGCAAGGAATTTTTTGTCAAGAGGGTGTTTGGTGAAACCTTTCAATATAAGCCGTGTATGTCTGCTTTTCAGCTCCGTAGGCGGATTTCTCATTACTTGCTCGGTACCTGCATACTGTGTTGTTACAGCCTTAGCATCTTTTATGCCCATTATCCTAAACCTCCTGTGTAAGTCTCGCTCAATTTCAAATAGGGCATGGTTTGAGTCTATGTCCCGCTTTTCAAGAGTATAAAGGGGGTAACGGTGACTTTCAGTATATGATGGAGAGATGTGGAGCGATTCATCTACCAGCTCGGATACCACAAACCCTTCGCTCCCCTGTTTTATAGACCCGCCTGTTCCGACAAAGCTTGTGCAGTAACAGTCTATGCCTGCCTGTGAGTCGATCCTGGGGATAGAGGTCATTTGCGAGTTTTAGTCCTATCTCTCCTACTTATTGGTCTTCTTTCTTGCAATTTCATTCTTCTTATGTCCCACTATGACTGTTTAACCTGATATTATTAACCGAATTCGATCAATTTTTCTTTATCGGTAATTTTGTTGGATCCTAGATTAATAAATCCCTTAGATGGTGAACTAAGCTTGACGCACTCTAACACTAGTTCAAAGCCGCTTATCATGAAAGGGGAGAGGAAATAGATGATTATTATAATAATGTGACGCTAATCTTCCGCAAAGATCATTTTTTAGTCTGTGACTAACATACAATTCTATAAGACAATGAGTAACGAACGACAACCTCTTGAAATTGAAGTTCGAAAATGGGATGCACATTCATTTACCATAGAAGGCGTAAATGATCAATTGGAAAAGCTCCTCAAGGAACAGAAGATAATTCGGACTCTTGCTCTAAGGCACAACGGGAAGATGGTCAGGATTATTAGAGATGTCACACTTAAAGCAAGAAAGGACATTAACCTCGCAACGGAGCTTGAGACCACCTCAACTGACAATACACCCGTTCATGGTACTACATTTGAGTATGAAGGACTTGACTGAGTCTTTGTTATACTAACGAAAAAGGTCAAGCAGCTACGACTGGAGTCATTTTTCAAAGAAAGAGCATAAATTCGTTTAATGACATAAAATAAAAGTGGAAAGTCCCCCTCTTTGGATCTGGGCAGTCATCGTAGGTGCAATAATTCTTGCAAAATTCACTTTACGATGGTCAAGACTAAAGCGGCTTGCAAGAGAACTAAGAAGGAGGTAATAGGACAGGATCATAGTCAGTAATAATAAATTTGTTTTATACTATGCGGCAGCGATATTATCATGACAAGTCAGCTTATATCTACTGACAAACAATACCCTAAGCTCTCAAAGGCAGTTTCGGGGTACCTCGAGATAGACCAATTTAAAAATGCCGACTTGCATACTGGCTATTTCTGCTACAACTGCACATACTTCATTAAAGACAACCACTGCGCTATAGTCGAGGATACTGGACCTGACATTAACGGCCGAAAATCTGGTATCATAGCTCCACATGGCATCTGCACCTTATGGGAAGCAAACAAGGAGGAGGCGCGATAAAAGTGGCAGAAATCGGAAAGAAGATCAAAGAAGCTGCTGGTGCAGTCGATAATCTGACCAAGTTCAAGAAAAGGAGTAAACTGCAGGCATCATACATCGAATACGATAAATTTGCAGACTCAAACTTGCATGAAGGATACTTCTGCTACAACTGTATTTACTGGATGAGCGTTAGTGTAGGCAAGTGTATGTTGGTGGAGGACAAGGGCCCGATGTGATGGGCAAGGTATCAGACGTAATTGCGCCCCATGGATGTTGCACTGCATATGAACCTAACTACGACAAGCTGCACGATACACGGAGCCCAAGCGAAGGTGTTGCAATAGATACGGAAAAGAATAAGAAAAAAGTCACGACTGCTGACGTCGTGTAAAAATTTTTGTTGCAGGGCAACATAAGCAGTCCGGGTAAAATAATATCTAGTCAAATGTGGAACATTCTGGAAGTTATAGAACATAGTTACCTGAAACTTTTAACGCTTTGCAATTAAAGTGGAAAGAGGTACTATTGCAAATGGCAGAAAAACTCAAAGACGTAAAAAAGACTGCGTCTGATGCGGTTGAAATAATAAGAGAACTTGGATCGCCCGACGTTCAAAACTCGCTTGAGAAGATCCGGGATACTGCCAAGGTTGGCAACGAGATAATAAAATCGCTTAAGGAACCAGCCATGGTAACTAACATTGAGAATATTCGTAAGACTACTGAATCATTTGAAAAAACCAGTGCAAGACTAGAAAAGGTTACACTGGAATTGAAGAATTCTGGAGTACTTGATGAGACAAGAGAAACAATTAAGTCCACCAGAAATACTATCAGCTCGGTAGGCGATAGCAAGAATATTGGTGAAACGATGGATGCTCTCAAGGAGATGCTGCACTCTATTTCTGCGCTTGTAGATGAGCTAAAACTTATTGTGATTGAATCGAAACAGTCGGGAACAATTCACAATATAGAAGAGGCAATACGAGAGACGAAGAGCACATTTACGGAATACAAACGATGATGGAAAAAATAGATGATGGTAATTACTCCTAAGTATTGAAGAAGACAACTAAGCCATAGATGCGCTGAGATGCTTTGGGACAACTAAAAAGGTTAAATTCGCCTCATTACTCTAAATTTTATAGTAAAATCCATTATAATAAAACCTCGAGAGGCTTTTATAGACGTTAATACCTAGGATAGGCATGAAATATAGAAGCAGAACTGATATAACTGCTCAAATTCTAGAAGCTGCAAATGGCGGTGTCACTAAAACTAAAATAATGTATAAGGCCTTTCTCTCATACGCTCAGCTTAAGGAATATCTTGCAGTCCTAATAGAAAATGGGCTGCTAGAGTATATCGAAGGAGAGCAAATCTATCGTACGACTGAGAAGGGTAATCGCTTCCTAAAGATATACAACCAGATTGGCGAGTATGTAGCAGCAGACGTCTCTGAAAAGAAGTAGTAAATAATTTAATTTGAATGACATATGAACAGTAAATAAGCAGAACTTAGAAGATATTGGGTAATTGCAAACATTCCATACTAGTAGGAGTAGCATTAATGCCTACAATAACGCCTTTTCTTCTTCATCCTCCTCCTTACTTGAAAGAAACAACAATCAGATCCTAGAGATTCATTGGGAGCATCAGATAGACGTAAGCAAGGAAGGTGTGTTATCTTATATCAACGCCTACGTGAGATTTTACCATCTTTATGAAGGGGAGAGTGAAGGGCAAGAACAAGACCTGTTAAATGATAATAATGACAATAAAAACAAGGGTAAGAAAATAATAACAGCAACAACCTTATCGCTATGACTGGCTGATTGATGAGGACATCCAAACCATTAGAATAAGATAATTGATTTTGTGAATCGCAAAAAGAAAGATGGTAGGATTGGAGGAGGTAGAACGGGAAGAAATGAGGCAGAAAAGATTATGACTCTGATTTGTCCTTATTCCAAGTTCAAGAGAAATAGTCGTATAGATATGTCTTCTACATCAATGACATCATTCATGGATGGATTAAGATGGTTTGGTAAATCTACTATTACCAATAACAATATCTTGTACACAGAAGTATATTTTATCAAAAAATTTAATCATATTAATTAACTATGAGAATACTTGGAGCTTTTGGAATGGCAGCTAAATACAAGACTGAGGTAAAAATAGGCTATGACTTAGCAGGTGAGGCATTATACTATATTGCTGACAAGCTTTCTTCGACAAGAAATGATGATGACGACGACCAGCTTAAGGTGAAAAGCGAGCTCATAAAACAGGAGTTGGATGTACATATAGAAGAATGGAGAGATAATGCAAGACGTCTGCGTGAAATCGATCAAAGGTCAGATACACAACTACCCCCTCCTGGTAGCAGAGAACGTGAAAGAGCTATACTAGCAATGGAGGAGGAGGACAACTTTGTTAATTCTATCACTGGATTAGTCTGCTTCGCACTTGGAGTATATGGCTATGACTTGTTCCAAGCAAGAGAAGATATAGCTAGACAAGTTGTAATAAGAAAGCCTAGCCCTGAATACTTACAGGCTTTTCTCAGAATGGACGAAGTGGAGAGACAGTTGGGAATCATTCAAGTAGCGATGAAAAAAGATTGGTGTGGAAAATAGTAATACATCCTTTCATCAATCATTTGTTGTAGCGTTATTATCATTATGTAGAACGAAACCAAGCAACAGATGGCTGGCTATTGAACAAACTAGCACTGAAGGGGGAGGAGTTTTTCATACTACACAATATTATTAGCAGGGAAAACAAACACTCTTGGATTATGAAAAAAGAAACATGAGCTGTCAACAGGCGTCGCTTATCTCCTCGCCAACTGCTAAACTCGATGTCTACCTTTATCAATAAAAGCTAAAATAGTAAATCCCACATTACAAAGAAAAGCGAAATTTGGCAAATACATTTTCAAAATGTCATATATGCGGAAAATTTTTTGATTCCAAGAGGAAGTTGAAAGATCACAAAGATAACGATCACAGAATATCAAGTCATATGACACCCAATACTAGCGAGGCTCAAAGAATGGTACGGGATATCTTATCCTTCAACGATGAGATTCTGACTGTAGCTGTAATTGATAGGGGTGGACAAATCATTGCAGGTGATTCTAGAGCGTCTTTTAGAGAACGATTTGAATTGGGCATTCTGGATGGAAGAAGTAATTATGGTGGAACTCTTGCTATTGCAACTCTTAGTGTGGCTAATGAAGCAAAAGCTGCATTTGGAGAACCAGAAGCCGTAATCACCATTACTAAAAATTGTAAATTGATGTTGCTACCTATGCTATCATATAACACACTCATAGGACTCGTACTTGAGCGATCGGCTAATGTGGACTATGAGGAGCTTGTCAATAGAATTGAAAGATTGGTGGCACATGCTCTCAAGCCATAAAGTTGGTTATTGTAGGTATTGTTGTTATTGTATTTCTCTTTGTTCTAGTCGTGGCAATGATGATGAAGATGATGATTTTCTTGTTTTAGCCTTTGTTACATCATAATCTATCGCTTTGTAGGCTTTGAGAAATGTATGACCTTCTTCAGTAGTTTTAAATCTGCCAGTATTTGAGTCAAAGTTAAGCAAGCCCTTTTGAATTAGAGGGTTTCAGTATTCTTTCAATCTAGGGTGGTCAAATAAAACATGATACAACAAAATGCTGGTTGTCATCGCCGTCACTGCTGCTTTTTTTATGTCATCAATATCAGAAGAAGAAGCATCTTTTGCAGTCTCTAAGGTAATGAGCATAACATTGATCACATCTTTTTCGTTCGATCGCTCCCAACTTCAAGGCACAATTATCTGCAATTTTCCACGGTAGAAAAATTCTTAAACATTCGTCTTCTCCAAGAGAATTTGCTTTAAATAATGCAATTATTGCATTCTTGAATAATTATTTTTTCGTGATGCAGCAAGTCGATGGCTATGACTGATTGACCGATTATTTAGATAAAGTATTGGGGTCAAATCAGGCTTATCATACCATAGTCTTTCATTATTTCCTTGCTTTAACTGAACTAAATAATTTATTTTAAATAACGAAGATTACCCAATCACATTCGTGTCTCAAAGACGTCGTGCAGCCATCCGACGCATGATGATACTGACCGCCATATTTGCATCATTGGGCATTGGGGTAAGCGTAGCTCTTATTGCAGCAGGCGGTGGCTTTGAAAGTTCAAATCCAAATATCTTAGACCCACCCACAGAGGCCGATATCTGGGAGGTTGGAGATCATATACAAAACGGAACGACTCTAGAATATGTCTTAACTTCAAGAGGTGAGCAAGGCTCACTTGAATCTGCGCGGCTATCGATAAATTTTGCCCAATCTGGTGAAAATTGGAACGTCAGGTTCACTGTTACAAATGGTACCGACCAGCAGCCAGTAAACCACACTTTGGTAATGTCAAAAGAACTAACGCGAGAGGGTCAGCTTGACGGGTCATTTAGGCCATATTTTGAGAATATACAATCGTCAATTCTTGCAGTCCGCGACATGGAGTACGGCGAAAGCCCAAAGTATCTCGTAGTGGGCGCACCGTGGGATACAATATTTGTTGGTTCCTCTTCAGTAACAACTAGGGTGACAAGTGAAGAGCCTATAAGTACTCCTGCTGGAGCCTTCGATTCATTTGTGCTCAGTTACAAACTTGCAGAAGAGACGAGCAAAATCTGGGTGGTTCGTGACATGCCGTTACCAGTTAAGGCAGAGGTATATGACGCAGAGGACAACCTTCTCTACCAATACGAACTCACAAATATGTCGGGCGTGAAATCATCAACAGTTACTAATAGCTCACTGTAAGCAACGTTCAAGAATTCTTTGGAAAATAGACATTTTCCATCATCCAGTCCCCGTACGATCTGATCCTACCATCAATCTTACACCAAAAATGTATTGAGCCAGGCAGAACTTCAATACTGCCTTTGGACATGATTATTATCTTGGCGCCCTCTTTACCTTCATACGTGTAGGCGTCCTTCGGCTTAGCATCAATGCCTATAAGTTCGATTGCCTTTTGTTTCACAGTCTCATTTGGTATAGGGAAGACTCTGCGAAATTTGTCTACTACGAGGCTTATATTTTCAGTGCCATATGAATCAAGATCAGAGATCTTGCTTGGAATAGGAAAGTGCAGCTGTAGATCAACTTTATAGTGCGATCCGACGAATTGTGCAAGCTCATTTACCTTCTGATACGCTATATTGGGACTTCTTCTCTTTAATGCTAGAGCAAGACTGTCACGGTTGCGTTTGATATTAAGATGCAGGTCGTCCAGAAGGTTAGAAAATGTTTCCAATGCAGTTTTCTTGCAATTTGTGGTTAATTAGCATTATAATTATTATAGCTCTTAATGGAGATCAATACATGATTGAAGTCTGATCAGCTCTTCGCCAAGGCAAAAAAAATCTTGCCCGGCGGAGTAAACAGCCCAGTGCGCTTTTATGAACCTTATCCCTTCTTTGCCACCTCTGCACTTGGAAGCAAGCTCACCACTGCCGACCATCAAGTATATCTTGATTACTGTATGGGTTATGGATCTCTGATACTTGGTCATAGCTATCCCTCAGTAATTGAAGCTGTGAGATCTCAACTAGATAACGGGACACTCTATTGTGTGCCTACAGAATACGAAATCACGCTTGCAGAAATGATATCTCAAGTTGTCCCATGCGGAGAAATGATCCGCCTTGTCAATACCGGCTCTGAAGCCACAATGCATGCCATCAGGCTTGCTCGTGCTTTTACAAAGAGAAAAGGGGTAATTAAGTTTGAAGGTGGATATCATGGTGCGCATGATTATGTTCTTGTCAAGGCGGGCTCAGGCGTGGCTAGCATGCCTGCATCAGAAGGGATGCTTGAAGAAGCGTCATCTTATACAAAAGTTGTGCCATATAACATGCCTACTGAGCTTGAGCGGGCAATTGAAAAGAACCGTAACATTGCATGTGTGATAATGGAACCAGTGCTTGCAAACATTGGACTTGTGTTGCCAGAAAAGGGATTTCTTAACGAAGTGAGAAAAATAACAGAGCAGAATGATGTTATCCTGATATTTGATGAAGTGATCACTGGGTTTCGTCTTGCACTTGGCGGCGCCAGTGAGTTCTTTGGAGTTATGCCCGACCTTGCCACATTTGCAAAGGCTCTAGGAAATGGTCTGCCGATCGCTGCAATTGCAGGTCAGAAAGAGATAATGAACAAGCTCGCACCTCTAGGCAGCGTCTACCAGGCAAGTACATTTGCTGGCAATCCTGTATCTGTAGCTGCAGGTATTGCTACATTGGAAACATTGATCGAGGCCAAAAATATCATTTACCCCAAGATCGCCAAAACATGTGATAACATTGTTGATGGCCTCAAGGATGTGCTGGCTAGAGAGCAGCTTAACTGTGCTGTGAATTCCATAGGCTCAATGTTTCAGATATTTTTTACTAGCGAAAGGGTAAAGGATGAGGCTGGTGCCAAGAAGGCAAACTCAAGGATGTTCCGCAAATTGTTTGATGAGCTGCTAAAGCAGAACGTCTTCATCCCTCCTTCGCAGTTTGAAACTTGCTTTGTATCATACGCACACGCTGAAGATGATGTGGACAAGACAATAGAGGCATATGGCAAGGCGTTTCGTGAGGTGAAGAAATGATGAAGACAGTACGAGTTGGAACCCGAGGCAGTAGACTTGCAATAGCACAGACTGAGATAGCACTCGCCGCTTTGCGTAAGGTTCATCCCCAAATACGATTTGAAATAATTGCAATAAGCACGAAGGGTGACGTTGATAAAAGACCACTCTTTACCCTAGATGAAAAAGGAATCTTTGAGAAAGAAGTGAATGAAGCAGTCAAACAAGGCAAGGTTGACTTTGCCGTCCATAGTCTCAAGGATATTCCATCAGACCTGTCCGTTGATCTTTCAGTGGCATGCATTCCCAAGAGGGCAAGTCCAAACGATGTGCTTGTTACCGACAATGGGAAAAAATTGAAAGATCTAGCACGTGGTTCAGTCGTTGGCACAAGCAGCCTTCGGCGAGCTGTACAGCTTACAAAAACTAGGCCAGATCTCAATGTTAAACCGATAAGAGGTAATGTAGAAACAAGAGTGAAAAAGGTAATAAGCGGTGAGTATGACGCAGCGGTTCTAGCGGAGGCTGGCCTTTCCAGATTAGGCATGAAGGATGTTATTGTTCAGCGTTTTAGCATCAGAGATTTTGTACCTGCGCCCGGTCAGGGCGCTATAGCCATCGTATGCAGACGTGATCACACAGCACTAATTGACATGCTTCGGCAGATAGAGGATCGTCATTCGCGCATAGCAGTGTTTGCAGAAAGAGCACTTATAAAAAAGGTAGAAGGCGGCTGTAGATTCCCACTAGGAGCAGTGGCAATAACCAATGATGACAAAATAACACTTTATGCAAGTGTGTTTTCTGCAGATGGCAAGCAAAGTATTCATATCAAAAAGGCGGGCAGAGCAAGCAAACCAGAACAGCTCGGTTCCTCAGTGGCAAATATGTTAGTAAAGCAAGGAGCAATGGTTCTAGCAGAGGGTTGGCGCAGAGCAGTAGATGAGTGGAACAAGAAACTATGAAGAAGGGTAAGGTGTTTATTTGCGGAGCAGGTCCTGGCGATCCCAAACTGATGACCTTGCGTGCAATGGAACTCTTGAAGACATGCAGTGTAGTACTATATGATAGGCTAATAGGCAAGGAGATTATTGACCAGATACCTGTAGGATCAGAGAAAGCCTATGTTGGGAGGATGGTTGGTGATCCTACCACACATCAAGACAGGACAAATGAGCTTATGGTAAAATACGCAAAAAAGGGTAAAGACATATTGCGACTTAAAGGTGGAGATCCTTTCATCTTCGGGCGGGGTGCAGAGGAGGCTGAGTATCTTATCAAACATGGGATCGAGTTTGAAATAGTTCCTGGCATTACTTCATCCATTGCCTCACCAGCATACGCTGGCATTCCACTTACCCACCGTCAGTACTCTTCTTCCGTTGCCATAGTCACGGGGCATGAAGATATGAAAAAAGACAAGTTAGCCGTCAGATGGGACAAGCTTGCTGGTGCGGTGGACACTATAGTTGTATTGATGGGTATTGTCGAGCTGGATCAGATTTCACATAATTTGATAAAGGCCGGGATGAAAAAGAGCATCAGGGTTGCAATTGTCGCAAGTGGCACAACGGATAAGCAGAGGATTATCAGGGGTACACTTGGCACTATTGTAAAACTCGCAAAGAATGCCGACATTCGACCTCCTGCAGTAATTGTGATAGGGCAGGTCGCTGGATTGAGCGATAAGCTTGATTGGTTCAAGAGAAAATGAAATAAATGCCTAAGTTAAAAAACAAAATCCTTGCAATCACTCGAAGCAAGCAAGATGCAAAAGAGTTTTTGCAGCTGGTAAGGGAGCAAGGAGGCTGGGCGATAGCGCTTCCTGTGATAGAGATAGTGCCACGAGGTCCAGAAGTGGTAGAGGAGTTCCTTGATAAACTCCGCAAGAGAAAACACTATTATTGTGCATTCATGAGCCAACAGGCAGTAAACATTCTGTTTGATGTTGCTCACGATAAGATAGCACCACTTCTAAAATCTACTACGGTAATTGCTGTAGGCCCAAAGACAAAGCAGAGCCTTGAAGAACGTGGCATAAAAGTTGGACTGATACTAGAAAAATTCTCTTCTTTTGGCCTCGTAGACCTAATGTCTGGAGTAGGACCCTGTGGAAAAAAGATAATTATCCCTCGAAGCGCTGCTGCAAGCGACTTAGCCACAAAGGCATTGATCCGTTTGGGGATGGATGTCGACGAAATTCCCCTCTATACTGTCCGCACAAGGGAAATTGAACCCGTATGGAAAGAATTTTGTGAGCTATTATCTAAAAAAAGAGTGGATGCAATTATTTTTACTAGCACCTCGAATGTCAATTCCTTCTTTGAAATTATGGAAAAGCTCTCTAAAGATAGGCTGCAGTTGGATAACGTTACCAAGGTTGTTTCGATAGGTCCATTTACTACTAAAGCGCTGAGGGATCGAGGCATTCGATGCTTTGAAGCTGAGGAGCATACCGTGAGAGGTGCACTCCAAATTGCAGAGCAAATCTTGTAGCTCTTTTTAGTCTATGACTCATAGTGGATAAATGATAGAAGGAACTACGACAGCGGAATATGCCCTACTCAAAGATTCAATAGTAAAGGAAGTAATGGAAAATGAACCCCATCGACAAGTTTACGCTATCCTGCGAATCATGTCTCCCTATTTATTGCCACGATTTCTATCAATTTTTCTCTACTATAACGTATTTGCCTACTTTAGGACCTATAAGGGTGCTACCTAAAAATGCCCGATTATTGTATAAGCAACACGTACTTTTTTCCCCTGATTGTGTTCAATTTGGCAAATTCTATGCAGCAGTGTGCTCATATAGACAATCCATGTATTGTATTGTATATTAATCAATATAACAAAGAATCCCTGACAGTATGTGTTTTTTGGATAATAATATTTCCTCACACTAAATAAAGTGAAGAAGGGGCGATAACTGTCTGTTTGTATGTGATAGATAAGTTGACTCTATTATTCTCAGAATAAAAATTAGTTTGTGGTTATTCTCATCTAGTTCACCTTTGTCTCTACAGATTGAACCTTATCATCCAAGACGTTTGGTTTGTCCAACCTTTCGTCAATCCTAATTGTAGAGATTACTCGCTTGGCTCCAACTGATTTGGCAGAGTTATGGGCAACATGTATTGCTTGAAAGATATCATCCAGTTTGTCTGATTCTATCTGAGTACTCATTGGAGTGAGAGTTACCTTTTTGAGATTCGTTAAGTTGCGAATTGCGTTGTAGGCCGCTGCTATTTCTTTACTTATGCTTGTATCAGAAGTACCAATTGGCACGATGCTAATCTCAGCATTTACAGTTGACATGTTATTCATTCACTCAATATTGGCAAGTTTACTAATTAACATTTTTATTTACTCGCTACTACTTTACTAATTCATATTGAGAAATTAGCACTTTCATCAAACAACTACTCACAAACATTTAGCTTTTAGCGTTCTTCTTCTCTTGTTGTATGAAAGCTATTCAATTACTACCTCTTGGCTTTAGTCCTTATAGTTCAACATCTATATCTGAAAGTGACAGTATGACATTTTTTGTTCGATGATTGGGACTGTAATTTTTTCTCACGAACCTTCGTGGATATTTGTCTATTTGGAAAGATTAAGAAGAACCTAGATGAGCACCTGTTAAAGCATCGTATTGGGATTGATAAGGAATACATAAAAAATGTAGATATAACAAAGTCGAATTAGGGGGTTTTCTGATCTATTATTTTTGTTATTCGTCTTTTCACCATTTAGAAGCTTCTTAGGCTCTTTTCATTTGTGATTCTTAATCAGTTTGTTATCATTATAAAGAAGGTGTCTTTATAGCTTAGGATACAAAACTCTTCTTTTAGAATACCTTCCGTATTGTTTCCTATAGTAGTTCTTTGTCTTGCCTAAATAGAAATAAAGGATATTTCACGTGAGTTGGCTAACTGTATATTCCAGTCCCTGACCCCTGCTGCGTTTGCTGCTGATCTTGTTGTTGCCTTTTCACAGAATTGATCAGTTCCTGCAGATGGCGCTTGAGTGCTTCTGCTTCAGTCCTCAACTGACGCACATCTATTCTAAAGGGATTGTTGGCAAGCTCGTTTGTTTTTTCAATCAGAATGGCTGCTCCTTCTGGGTCTGGAATTCCCGTAATAGATGGTATCAACAGTGCAGTGCAGGGGATTGTATTTGAAAGACATGCCGCCAAGAGGCCGCCAGATACTCCGGAAATAAATGCAGGCGGGCTGGCTTCTGCCTTCGAGTCTTTTATGCGGCTCAGATAGCCGTGATCATCCAGCTGTCCGTCGTTTGATAGAACCCACGGCCTTCTACTTCCTTCCGGGACCCCCGGCGCAGCCATACCTTCTAAAACCATAATCTCCCGTACACCATTATTTTTGGCCCATATGACTACTGCATTTAGCAGAGAGCGAATGCCAGATAGAATTACTGGTGCATCGCATACAAGAACGCATGCAGTACCTTCATCATTTGCATAAATGCGAAATGGATGCCTTAACTTTCCTCCTATGTAAATTACACCTGGAACTATAAAGTCTGAATCGATATATCCTATCTGGTGCATTTTCGCCTGTTCTATAATGTAGCTCACGCTCATTGAGCCAACGAGGCCTGGTCCAGGAAAACCTGCGATCATGATCGCATCGTTTAATCTTATCGTCTTATTTGCTGAAATTAGCTTGATGGTTGTTTTTTCAACACTGTTGCTGTCAGCTTCTCTGTCCACCATCGTCTGTCTCTCCTTTTTCTTCTTTTTTGGAACTTGACTTTGGAATAGTTTCTCTTGTGATTTCATTATCTTTGATATCGCTTGCAACTGACAAACCAATAGATTTCTTGTTCGCTTTATCTCCGCTCAAACTAGGTGATATGGCATAAAATAGCATTAATGGATTATACAACAAGGTTCTACCAACACAACAATAACCAATCTCCTGCGGTACGATATATGCATCCCCTATCTGGTTTGAAACAAAATTCAATAGTTGCATAATGAGAACGAATTGAGAGAATGATATTTTGATGTTAACCCTGCAAAGCTAATTTATTCCGCAATTTACACATTTACTCATAAGGGTAGATACGCTGGTGTTAGGATCTTGCCTCTCTGCGCTAATATCCCGGAGAGCGCAATTTGAAATTAGAAACATGCTTAGCGTATAACAATGATGTGTCCAGGCGAAGGCTTTGGGTTTTGTCTATTGTTAGAATAAAGTACTCCTTCTCCTATAGTGGTATTCTCCTAAGTAGCAGAGCCATGAACAAGTAATGGCTACTATGCGAATAAGACGCGTTATAGCGGATAGTTAATTATATCATACGCTTCGTAGATTCGGTCTGCGTTCCTTCTGCGTGCTCATTCTTAAGATGTTCCGCAACCTGCTCGGCAGTGGGAAAGGAGTGGTCGCATTTTGGACATGTGAAGCCAGTATCAGACATGATTCTGATTGGACAGTAATAAATAAAAACATACATGGTCTGCCATGGCATTGTATGATTAGACCGTCTGACATGCTCATCTTTCTACTAGGCAATCGAGATAGCCCCGTTAGCAACATGGATGCAACCATGGTAAATAGCACTGAAGAATGTGTAAACATATTGTGACCCAATATCTAGTGCTTTTACTTTCTTAGATCCGTCAATACAAAATCATCAATCCCTTGATAGACTGACAGCACAGCGAAGAGACGTTCTAAAGATGGCGAATGACGATAAAGTAGATGCGCATGCAAGAGTGCAAGCCTATGATTTAGCAGCGCGTATGGATCAAGCTATTCTCACTCTTATTTCAAATACACCAGCAACGCTAGCGCGTAGTTTGGAATTGCCTAAGAATTTGATAGAAGAACGAAGAGATCTTAACTTACGTCTTGTTGTCAACTACAACAATGACAATGACAAACAATCACAACAACGACAACAGCCTACTACTTAATCTAACATGTCCAACCTGCGCAACTATCAATTATCAGGCGTAGTCTCTCGCAGTCATGGACTGTGTTGTGAGGTCTGCATCCGTAGCATTTATTCCACATTACCGCCAATCACAGAAAGAAAAACCAAGTCGACAAAACAATGGCGAAAAGAACATGATTATGAGATTAATAGTTTAATGCATTTAACCCAGGACCAGTACCTCGACCACATCCTCTCAGTTCATAGAACTAAACAGCAACGACAGCAACGACGACAACAACATAAGAAGAAGAATAAGAAGAATAATTACAGTATGGCGCAAAGTGGCAGGTTATTAGCTTACCTTAAAACCTGCGCTTGCTTGACAGGATTTCCTCTATACTTTCGTCATCGAACAGAGCCCTCCAATACAAAAATAGTGGTAACAAATATGCGAATGTTCATAAATAGCCTTCAACCTAGTTCGGCTCCTCTAAGAGTTGCCTTTGGCTCCGCCACCAGACGTCACGCCTCCCAGTTCTCCTGAACATCCACACCAGCATCAATTGGTGCGCTCACTAGGTCTACTAGACATAGTCATGGTTGGAATAGCAGCTATGATAGCAGGAGCCATCTTTATCCTCATTGGTCCTGCAATAGACTTGGCAGGCGGTGCAGTTCTCATTGCTTTCATCATCAATGGAATAATCACACTCTTTACTGCTATGGGATACGCAGAGTTGGGTTCTGCAATGCCAGAAGCGGGAGGTGGATATCTCTGGGTGCGAGAAGGATTGCCTCGACCAAATGCGTTCATTAGCGGATGGATGGCATGGCTTGCTCATTCCGTTGCAGGAAGCCTTTACGCGGTTGGATTTGCTTCATTCCTAGGCAGCTTGCTTGAGGGGTTTGGTCTTGTTATGACTGAGCCCCTCTTTGGAATAATTCCAATCGATAAGCTAATGGCGGTAGCTTGTGTTGCAGCATTTACTTATATCAATATCAAAGGTACTTCTGAAACTGGCAAGACTGGCAACATCGTGACTATAATTCAGCTTGGAGCTATTGGTGCGTTAATAATTGCTGGCTTTTGGAGTATGTATCTTCATCCTAACTGGACCAACAACTTCTCCGACTTTGTGCCAAATGGCATTGCAGGAATTGTGGCTGCAATGGGTCTTACCTTTATTGCATTTGAAGGATATGAAGTCATAGTTCAAACTGGTGAAGAGGTAAAGAACCCAAAGAAAAACATACCAAGAGCAATTTTCATATCCCTTGGGCTTGTAGTTACGCTCTACTGCCTTGTAGCGTTTGTTTCCATAGGCGGAATATTTCCTGAAGGTGAGCCAGCCTGGCAGTTTGTAGGAGAAAACCAAGAGCTTGGAGTTATGAAGGCAGCGGAATTACTTCTTCCATTTGGCGGTTTTATAGTCCTTGCAGGAGGCATAGTTTCTAGTCTTGCAGGACTGAATGCTACCACTTTTTCATCAGCCAGAGTTGCATTTGCAATGGGCAGACATTACAACTTGCCACATATACTCAGCTCAATTCACTCAAAAAATAAGACACCACATGTTGCTATAGCAATATCGGGCGTTATTATGGCTGTAATGGCTTATGCACTTCCACTAGACCAGATAGCAGTTGCAGCAGGTGTTATCTTTTTGCTGCTCTTTATTCAAGTAAACATATCCGTAATTACTATTCGCAAGATGCATGGTAACAGACTTGACTATGGTTTTAAAACTCCTCTATTTCCTGTAATTCCAATCATAGGTATATTCTTGAAACTAGGTCTTGCGTTTTACCTGCTTGTCACTCAACCGCTTAGTTGGGGTATTGCTGTATTGTGGGTTCTAGTCGGCTTTATTCTATATCGAATGTATACCTTCAAGCAAGAAGTAGAACACTATGCTCCTGTCATAACATCTGAGGGTGATCTTGCACGTAAAGATTTTCGGATCTTAATACCTTACACCCCTGAAAATCCCGATAGACTGATAAGATATGCCATAAGAGTTGCAAAGGAAAATGATGGTGAAATCAGTGTATTAAGAGTAATCACTGTTCCGCAGCAAACTCCACTATCAGCTGGAGCAGCTTTTGTAGAGAGTTCAAAGAGAGCATTCGCAGCACTGGACCAAATACTGGACAAAGAAGATGTACTAAATCACTACTTTGTCAGGGTTTCGCATGATGCAACTGAGGCAGTTCTCGCTACAATTGAAGAACAAAGGATCGACCTTCTTGTTACAGATTTTGAAACACTCAGAACCAACAAGAAGCTTCAGACTTTGACTACTTGTAGCATAATGGCAATTGATACATCTGGAGGTGGATTAGATGATACTATCCTGTCCAATACTAACACTCCTACTCATCCTACTATCGCCGCTGTTGCCTCCGCTACCAACAATGAGAATATCGAAAAGAAAAAGTTGGTGGTAGTCTATGACGAGGGAGACCACTCAGATCTAGTGTTGAAGACTACAAGTTGGCTAGAACATTCAGGTCTTTTTAACGTACACGTTTTGTTAGTAACAAATAAAGAAACTTTGCTAAAGCAGGAAGACTACCTTACTGCCAGAGAGAGCCAAGGAAGAAAAAGTCGTGACGATGATGAAGATGATAACCACGACAACAAAAATAAATCAGTTGCAAAGGGCTTAGAAAGAGAAGAATTTCTATCTAACATTGGAATTGAGTTTGATAGAGTCATTATGAATGAGGATAGTGAAAAGGATGCACATCAGTCTGCGAATCTTGTTTCCGCAGCGATTAATGCCTCACAGCCAGACATTGTAGTCACTGGAGCTAGCATAGGAAAATTCAGCATTTTTGATAATCCGCATTATGTGCAGTTGGTAGAGCGCCTGAACTGCCCCGTCATAATAATGAGAAGCTTTAGTATTCCAGGCGTAAACAAAGTTAAGAGTGCTCTTATGAGATTAGTTGGCAGATAGAGGAAACAGTCTTCAATTTTTCGGCAATCTTTCTTACAATTCAGTCAATAACTTTACCGATTAGAAGACCAATGCCAACCAAAATCAGAGCAGGTACAATTTTGGGAGCTACTTGGGCAATATTAGTTGCAAATTGAATCAAAGAATCAGAGATAGGTTGCATAAATGATTGAATACTTGCTTGTTGGAGCAAGGTGCCGACTGCAAACAATGCAACAAAAATCTGGCTTAACAGAGAGAAGTCTAGCACAGTTTAGAATAAGCTGGACATTATATAAAACACATGCCATATGTTTTAAACATAAAGGTCAATAGATTCAGATAGTCAATAGTCGCAAAAAAAGTATTATGACAATTTTGATCTTTATTAATTCATTTAACCAATTAATCAATTGGTCAATCGTTTAATAATGTATTATGTATGCACGAGAAAAAATTCTATTATTAGTTAGTCTGTTTCAGTCAATCCCGTCAGTCATACAGATCTGTTTTACCGATGGTTTCTTATCCACTCTTTCTTCTTCTTTTTCAGGTAGGCTTTGGATTCTTTTATTATTGACGTTAGCTTCTATTTGCTCAACGCCTGATGAGCATTCCTTCAGCTCCTTGTAATGATGAAAGAGAATCGATATGACGATAGGCTGAAGTGGCACAAGCTGGACAGAATTAGAGCAGGCTGAGATGTACAATTTAGGAATATCCCACATATCATCAAACTCCTTTCTTTCTTTCTTATCCAAGGCATTACGAAAGGGCTTCCATTCAGCCTTTTCCTCTGCAAGTACAATTCGAAAGGAAGGTACTGTTCTACCCAATTGCAGAAATCAGCACCGCCAGCATCTATGCAATTTGGCCGCCATCCCAATCATACTACTACTACTACTAGTTCTTTGAAATAAAATACAACACAAATAACAATTCTCTAAAAACTTAACATACTCAATATGCACATGGAAGAATGCGTGAGTCTCTAGAAGGTAGGGACTCACGCTGATCGCATCCCCGTCGGTTGGTCTTTTTTAAGATCAGCTGGCGGGTTTGATACTGCAGGTGCGAAGCTATCGCTTTTATACATTACAGGGCTTCATTTCTTCAATCTCGGGGAGAAAGAGCCAATTGTTGACAATGAACATGTAGCTTTCCCTAAATACAGAAGGGAGCCCATAAACAGTGAAAGGTTACGTCAATAGCTCATTGAAAGGAAAGACCTGAGAAAGCGAGCGGAGACAACATAGTAGCGAACAATTCTCTCCCTCTCAGGCCTACATTGTCTCACACTTTTTTGTTTGAGGGATGATGACAACAGCTTGCATTTGACAAAGAGAGTAAAATGTGTAACAAGTGCCCCTACTGGATAATACGGCTTGAACAAATACGCTGAGTTTAGCAGCTGGAAAACTACTACTACAACTGCATGAAAGTGGAAATGGAAAAGTAAAACTATTAACATTTTAGCAATTAAACAAAATTACAGAATAGTGTCATTTGCTGCAACAGACTTAGATGATGGTATTAACTATGGATACGTCATCATGGAGAAGAAAGGAGCAGCATAAAGCAAAATGACGACGGTAGTAACAGCAGCAGCAGCCGCCGCCGCTACAACAACACAACAACAGCTGACAGAACTAGCAAAGCAAGGTTCAAATCTAAAATAAACTGTCAACGTTCTGATTAGTCAAATCCAGATCCTTCGCTCAGAGTTGAAGAAGTAAGAAAATAAGAGAAGAAAAAAGAAAAGAGGTACGTTTTGTTGTTGTAGTAGATTCTTTTGTGATTTGTACTTGACTTATTTTCCTATGTAGTCGTCGTCGTTCTCTCAAATCTCACAACTCCTCTCTGGTGTCCTTAGTAATTTATGGCTCTTTAGACTACAGCTTCATTGGAGGTATTGCCATAGCCTTTGTTATACATATCAAATTCAAGAATCTCAAGGAGGAGTAGCATTCTTTTTGCCTACCAAGTATGATAACTGGTCTTTTCTAAGACATGAGATAACTACTCGAAATATCTGATTGCTTGTTAATCCTGGTTACAATATTTTTTCATCAAAGGTAACAAATCTTTTCTGGAGTAACCCGAGGTTAGATAGGCATTATCCTGCTCACACAAGGGTCAATAGTTCAAGC
>Ga0114129_10002392_pt1 | contig 26071 bp, 21 predicted proteins | sample RhiMetdeltSRZDD1_FD_80071 | JGI IMG/M metagenome (GOLD analysis project Ga0114129, IMG submission 80071) | Populus rhizosphere microbial communities from Tennessee, USA - Rhizosphere MetaG P. deltoides SRZDD1 (version 2) (version 2) | ecosystem: Host-associated > Plants > Roots > Rhizosphere >...
AAAGTGCTGTTGATTTTTATTATAAAAGAAGGCAGAAAAGGATACACAAAGGTTTATCCTGAAAAGTGAACGTGCTTATCCTGCAGATAACAGCCGGTACAATACAACGACAATGAAATTTTGCCTGCTAACTACATTCTTTAATTAATGCTCCCGGATGTTTTCCTTATTGCCCTCGGCGTTGAATTCGTCCACGATTTAAAGGCCTTTCTAAATGCAGTAAGGTCTGAATAACCTAAGATGTCTGAAACCTCGGATATTTTGATAGCCGGGTTTTGCATTAACTGGAAGGCAATTTCTTTTCTTATTTCTCCTGCAATATCACGGAAGGTGGTTTGTTCCTGCAGCAGCTTGCGTTGCAAATTGCGTGGTGTCATATTCAATGCCGAGGCAGCTTCTTCAATCGTAGGTATCCTTCCCTTGAACTGCATGAATAATAACTGTTTTAAATTTTCTGCCGTACTGTTTGTTTTCAACAGCGCCTCCTTATTAGCCACAATGGCGTTGAATAGCTGAAACATGGATTGATCGCTGGTGCGTATAGGGGCCGATACATCTTCTTTACTTAATACAATGCGGTTGGCTTCTTTATTGAAAAGCACCTCACAGCCAAAAAACTTCCTGTATTCTGAAATTTCCCGCATTTCGTAAGCCAGCTCAATTCTTAAAGGAACAATGTGCTTACCCGACAGGTTACGGAATGTATTGACGATTGCTGCGAATAAAAAATCGTTGGCATGCCTTGCCGGTTCCGGATGTTTCATCAGCCACATCTTGTTCTGCGCTATCTCAAGAACGGCCACATCGTTGACTGTATACCTATATTCAACCATAGGCGATGACATATGGCCATACCGGCATAATAACTGAAAACCCTGGTCAAGGTCTTTACTGCTTTGAATCAAAAATCCAACCATACCCTGCACCAGTGTGTTTACATCCGCGCCTACACGCAGTCCAATCAATGGATCACCCGACAGCTTTAAAAGAGGCACCCAAATGAGCGCTGCTTTCTCCCATTCAACCATGTTTTCCGAGTCGCCGATTTCTTCGGGGCTTATGCCCGATAGCTGGCAAAGTGTATCGAAAGCTGCTCCATATGAAGCAGCCGTTTGAAAAATTGTGCGAATGACCGTTCCCTGTAAAGCCATGTCGTAAAATATATCATTTTAGGCAGAAAATACTCCTTTTCCCGTCTGTAAAATGGTGGTGCTTTGCATTGTCAATCGAAAATATATGAAATCAGGTAAAAACATATTTTTAAAAAAGTGGGTAAATGGCAACCTCGCTGTTTATTGCGGCGCTTTAGGTCTTTTTCATCCGCTTATTGCGCACGGTTTTACCGGCGATCATGATAAACTGTTAACAACCCCACAGTTTATAATGCATACATTGTCATTATTTGTTTTTGTTTTCTTTCTTGTAAGAACGCAGAACAAAACATTTCAAATTGCAGGGAAACGGAAAACCCTGGCCGGCATCTGGCCGTTCTTATTCTTTACGCCCTGGGCGTTCTGGCTCGGTTATTATACCCTGTTCGTCCCCTTCGATATATTGTTTATGTTCCTGTCAATTGGTACGATCAATGCCATACAATTAAAACCGCTGGTTAAATTTCCAACAAAATGGGTAAGGCAATGCATCCTGGTATATTTTCTTGCAGCTGTAGCTGGTATTGTTATAGGGCTGGGCGCTTATCTGCTTTACTATAAGAACCTGCAGGGAATTGCGAGGGATATGGCCACCTGGCTATCAATCAGTATTCCTGCCGCGCTCGTGGTTGCTTACTTCTTCAAAAGTATTTTAAGGGTCCAGATCATCATTCCCGAAGATCATGAGTCTGATATTATGAAGTCTACGATATAGAAATTGAAGCTTTCATCAATTCATCATTTCATTCAGCTTATAACTGTCCTCCAGAAAATGATACTTCACAATCTTCCCTTCCTGCACTTTAAATGTAGCTGTAAATGCTGTCGAAAAAAGCTTATCGTATTTCAAAATCTTTGAAGTCAGGTATCCCACTGCTACGGCGTGCTCACCCTCAAAAGCACAGAATTCCACTTCAAAACTAACAGACTCAATATGCCTGTGGAAGTCCGCAAAAAATGCTGCCACTTCCTGTTTCATATGTCTTTTTCCTACCCATGGAAATTTACTTTCATTACCAGGCAAATCCCAGTCTACCTTGTCAGCAAATAAATCTTCGATCTTACCTGCTCTCTTACCAGCCTGAATCTCAAAAAATGCGGTTACTACTTCTCTTGTCATTGTATCAATATTTTATTTGTACCAATTGATCCGGAATAGGGCAAAAAAATTTACACCTTCAGACTATCGATTAAAAATCTGACCATTTCATTGACTTCTTTTTTGTTTTGAGACAAAATGTAATGGCTCCAGAAACTACTGAATGTATGAAGGATATATCTTGCTGCTATCCGGGGTTGTATATTATCTCTTATTTCTCCCTGTTCTTTTGCTTTTACCAGCAGCTGAAAAAGAATATTCTCCAATGCTACCCCCTTTTCTGTAATAATTTTTCTGACTTCATTATCAGTAGGAGCCAGCTCGAAAATCGATTTGACAATAAGACAGGAGCGGTTATCTTTCAATGTCTGGTCTACCACATCTTTGATCGTTTTCTCCAGTGCTTTGAATGGCGAAGCCTCTTTCCGGCCAGCCTGCTCATATTGCCTGAGTTTAAATGAAGCATAATCCAGTAAGCACTTTACAAACAGTTCATGTTTACCACCAAAGCTGTCGTAAATACTGCTTTTGTTCAGCTGCATCGTATCCATGATGTCCTGCAGGGAGGTGGCATGATATCCTTTTTCCCAGAAGAGGTTTCTGGCTTCGGTGAGTTTCTGTTCGTAATCAAATTCCTTTGCTCTTGGCATGTGGACAAAGTTAGCGTATTGAACCGATTGGTCCAAAATGAATTTTTAAATTCTTTTAACGGATTAAATTTAAAAAATAGGGAATTTGCTCCGGTGTCGGCAACTGACTAATAGTTGTCGTTTGATCTTTCGGCCTATGCCTTTTATACGTTTTTTTCACCTGATCCGTAGTAGTATGCCCCATCAGGTAAGCCACAGTCGCATCATCTACGTTTTTATCCTGCAACAGAATCGAAAAACTCAACCGGGCGCATGACCAGGTAATATATTTTTCTATACCGGCTGATTTTACCCATCCATCCGGGATCTTATTAGCACCGTCTGCTGTTGGCAGTGAAAACACTTCAGGATTCTTGATATTAACCGCTTCCAGCTTTGCTTTTTGCTTTTCAATGATAGACTTTGCAATGGAATGTAGCGTTAAGGTTACAGGCTGCCCGGTTTTAGCGTAGGTGCCTCATGTCACCTGTTAGTTATTGATTGGCACCCCTCCCCGGAAAAATCATGCATAAAACATAGTATTATCTCCATTCTTACTGCACTCCACTGCACTGAGGGGTGCACTGAATAGTAGAGGTAAAGGCACTCCCAGTGCAACTCCAGTGCAACCCCAGTGCAACCCCCAGGCATGGTGTACTGCTTCGGATGCAAATGTCTAACAATGAATGATACCATATCATGACTATTAGCCATTCAACATCGAGGCTATATAAGTGCCCGGAACAGGAAAATTATCTAACCAGTTGGTGTTGGAAATGATGGCTTTGGCGGTTTTGTAAGGGTGGAGGATTTGCAACTAAAACAAAAAAAGCCTTGCAAATCTTTCGACTTACGAGGCTTTGTGCCAGTAGCAGTATTTTTCTAACTATAGTAACAGATATATGCTACATCCGTAGCACACATTACTTCAAATGACGTGTGTGCGGCTATTTCAAAAGTATCATCCTTCTTGTGCGTGAGCCAGTCGCCGCCGCTCACCTTTGTACTCATGTCGCCCGAAATAATTACCATAGTCTCAAGCGAAGTGGTGTTAAATACATAAGTTCCCTTTTTCATAACTCCAACAGTTGCTGCCCCTTTCTCTGTTTCGATACCAAGGCTTTGAACTTTTCCATCAAAATATACATTATGCGAAACTTTATCTGTTACGCCTAAATAACTATTTGAACTGCTCATAATATTAATTTTTAAAACGTCACTATTTTTTTGATGCTCTAAATTAATTTATTCCGTGATATGAGATAGTAAAAATCAGACTTTTCAATTTAAACCTGTTTGACGCTAATAACTTACTTGAAAGGAACCCCCGAAAATGGAGTGAGTAGAATATTTTTTTAATAAGGGCATAGTCGTATCTTATTCAATGATTATTTTCTTTATTATTTAGTGGAATAGAAAGCGGATCTTAAAACTCCTGAAGCCATAAAAAATTAACAACATAATTATAAGGGGTTAGGGCGCCCTTAAATGTATAAATAACACTTGAATATCGCAAGATTCAGCCTGGCGATTTTAGTTTAAGACAAGAGTTTCAAACCTTACTTTTACCCGGGAAATGACCTACAATTATGAAGATAAGACATATCGAACCTGTAGATGCTATAGTAAGTATAACTAGCAATGTAGGATGTAGATAAAAAAATGGTATAAAAAAAGGCCCTGATTTTTGATCAGAGCCTTTCAAGTGCCTCACATTAGAGAATTATCGAACCAGGATACGGAGGATTTAGAGCTTATTTTTCAGATTAAACCATTAATAGCCAAAACGGAATAAATGTAATTGTTTTAGCTACCGACTTTTAATTTCTTCGATTTTCAAGGTACGAGCAGGGGTTACTTCACCATTGTAATTTGAATTCTACTAATATCAGTTCGGAGCGGGAAGATTTTCTTAAGCGCTAATTTCAAGCTTATATCCTTTGCCACGTATAACAACAATGGAAATATTGGGATCAGGTTCCAGTTTTTTTCTGAGTTTTGATATGAACATATCAAGACTGCGGCCTACTATAACACCTTCATCTTCCCATATCTCTTTTTGTAGCCGGCTTCGCTCTATTACCTCATTAGGAGACAAGGCGAAAATGCTTAATACACGGGTTTCTGTCCTGGTCAGGTCTATGGTCTTTCCATTTATCATGAGCTTACGGGTCTCTGTGTCGAACGACATCGACCCCAAAGTGAACATACCAGTATGCTGACTGCCAGGTAAGGCCTTCCGGGGCTTAACAGATCTCAAAAAAATAAATCCAACAAATGCTAACAATGATAATGATAGAGCGCCCAGGAAATATTTAGTCTTTGATGTAATTATAGCCGTTGGTTTAAATTTAATGTTGATCATGTAACATCCTTTGGGTTGCACTCTTCCTCTACAAGCTACAATATCATCTCTTTTATTGTTGGATATAGCGTATCCATAGGCTACATTGGAGTTGCCACAGTTAAGAACATTAACAACATAATCACTTGCGAGGGGGTCTTTGGCCAACAAACGCCGGGTAGTATTCATGAGGGAATCCGGTCGAAAAGTAAGCTCATTCTCAAAGCTGATCTGGTATTCATTTTCGGCGATCTTTTTTACCGGAAGAACCCTTGATTTACTATCGCCCGACTGTGTGAGTAGCTCATCTCCTATCTTCCGAAGAAAAACTTCCCTCCTTGCAATATCAAAGTCGTTACTGCCGGTCATACTGAAAGCCACGCATATTACAGAGATAACCAGGAGTAGTGTCAATCCCCACAGGTACTTGCGTTTCCCGAAAAGTAGATTTCGGCTATAAAACATACCATTTTACGATTTATTTACAAAGGTTACATTTTTATTTACAATCCAGGTTCCTCAGGCTGAAATACATCAAAGTATTTTTGTTGCACCAACTCTAAAAGGATACGAAAAATAAAAAGAAATGCCTTAAATGGATCTGATTTATCAGGAGATAGATTTATGTTAATTAAACCTACAAAAAATATGAAAAAAGTTATTTATGCGCTGATCTTACCGCTGGTTGTGGTAAGCGGACTAGTATTTGCCAATCGCGAAATTAAAAATGAAACTTCTAAAAAATCAGCCCCAAAGCCACTCTCTGCTGCTGAAATGAAAGCCGAAAGGAAAAAATGGTATATGGAAGCTGTTGTAACCTCTCTTCCGCCAGGCTCACGATTAGGTTTCGGAGTGATGGTCAGAATTAATGGTTACGATTATATTCTTAGTTTTGGGCGGGAAAACTATAATGAATTTCAGCAATTGCATAGCCTGAAAGTTAACGACAAAATAATTATAAGAAGCCATAGTGTATTTAGTGTATCGTACACGCCCAATTATTCATATCCAATTGTATCGGGCGACTATGTAGAACGAGATGGTAAAATAATTTATAAACGTGCCCCTCGCAAAGGCGGTTGCTGAGTAAAGTTATGATGAAATTACCTTTACGGACTTTAAGGGTAAAGAGAGGACGGCGCTAGGCAGACGGAACACAGAATACCGCCACATCGCCAATGCTTTTACGTTGGCTATTTTTGCGAATTGAAAATACTCAGTACTGTATACTGTTAGTGGTAAGTTTAACCCGCACCGGGAATCGAACCATATAAGCTATTGCTCTACAATGATTTGAGCTTTGTTATTCAAAAAGTAAAAATTGATTTAAACTAAAAAAGCCTCAAGTTCAACAACTTGAGGCTTTTTATTCTTGGGTGCCCAGGACTGGATTCGAACCAGCACATCCTTGCGAACGCTGCGACCTGAACACAGTGCGTCTACCAATTTCGCCACCTGGGCATTCTTACTCCCGCATGTAGCAGGCGTTCAGGCTCTTTATTAAATAAGTTGTAAGATCTCTTTATTTGTTGGTGTGCTCAGGACTGGAACCGAACCAGCACACCCCGGGAGCTGTATCAGCGTCCCGTTTTTAATTCGGGTTGCAAATATAGAGCTTAAAATCAATCTGCAAAAATTTAGGGTTAAATTATTTTGCAAAAATTGCCTTCCCTTGGTGCAGAAAATCAGACACTTAGCTCCCCCGCCTGTATTTGGGCAGAGGCCGCACATCGGTAACACCGGGCCCGTTATATAATTTCACTTTCACTTTATTGTCGGCAAATTGCATCTGGATATATAATTCAGAACAAACCGTGTAGGAATTTTGCTTTGCAGGAATCCATTGGCCCGAGGTGGAATTCAAAAACTGTACATATAAATGTTCCGTTTCAGGATCGCTCATCCTTCTCTTTATATCTACTACCTGTGCCTCTTTGGTAATAATCAAACTATACAGTTTAGTTCCTTTTTCCGGCATACTATCGTGTGTAATTAAAAACGCAGTGAGTGAATCTTCCAGCGCAGTTATACCATTTTTAAAATCAGGCAATGTTTCAACCCTTGTAAAAACCTTGTCGCAATGCTTAAAGCCTTCGTTTATGTATACCGTCTGAGCAAAAAGACATGTTGGAAACAAGATAACAGCTACAATTACAAGGATAACCGCTTTGTTTTTCATCAATTTTTGTTTAAGGGAATCTAAAGGTAGCATTAAATCATATTTTGAGATTTAAATGCAATGATAAAACCGGAAGAAATCCCTAAATCCCAAAATCTCAAAATAAAAAACGAGGCTGCCCGGATTAATTTCGGGCAGCCTGCGTATAATAAAATCTTCCCTGCAGGAACATTACATTCCCGGCTACTACATCAAAACGGGTGCTACTTTGCCAGAGGGAGAGTATCTTATGAATGAAACCAACAATTAGTTTTCAGGGCAGATGTGCCGTATAATGGTGGTTTTTCAATAATCATTTTAATGGATTACACTACTAGGATTATAAATACAGGCGCTTGCAGCAAGGAGCATTTATTCATCAAGGAAAGGATGAACGAAATAATCTATACCTAAATTACATAAAACTAATTAAATAACAAAATATCGTTATAACGCCCTGCATCAGTTACTTTTTACCCCAATTCCATCTAACCGATAAATTCACTACCCTACCGTCGATCGGCGCCCATAACGGTTTAAAAGCAGGATTGGTAATGGGGCCGGTATACAACGCTTCGTGGCGGCTTTGCCGATAGTCTAACAGGTTTTCACAGTTCAGCACTACACTAACGGCATCGCCGAATTTTCTTTCAACCATGGCGGCCATAAACATATAACCGGGCGTTTTGGAATCGTTGTCGCGGTATTGGTTGCCGGTATACGAACCTTCAACGGCAAACCGCCATTTTTCAGGAATTTCATATACCGTTACAAAGGCCATGCGGTTGCGTGGCGTAAGCGGCATAAACTGGTTTTGCTCTACATATTTTCGGTCGGCAATGGTATAGGTATAACCTGCATACAATTCCCAGTCATGAATTTCTAACCGAACATAAGTATCGAAGCCGCGGGTTAAAATATGACTGCCGGCATTGGCAAAAGTAACCTGCTCATTGGCCTGTTCGGTGGCTACAACGGGGTTATTGATCTGCGTAAGAAAAAAAGCATGGTTAATGAACAGCGATGCATGTTCGCTGAATTCTTTTTTATAATTGATCTCTGCGTTATAGCCGGTCGACTTTTCCGCTTCTATTCCGGCCGGTAACGGTTGTATGTTCTGAATAGGATAATCTACATTCTGAACCGCCAGCGGGTTCGGCGTTTTATACCCCCACCCTATTCCCAAACGGGTGGCCCATTGTTCGCTGAAGCGATGAAACAAAGCCATGCGCGGCAATATAAAATTACCATACCTGTTGTGATGATCGGCCCGTATACCGGCTTCGAGTATGGTATTAACGGGTAAATTAACCGTTGCCTGCGCAAAAGCGCCTACGGTATTGTTGTCGAAATTGTTCAATGCCACTGAATCAGACGGCAGCTTTTTAAACCGGTCGCCGGTTGCATTCACGCCTGCTACCACGCTGTAATTTGTTTTGGGTATAAGCATCGATACTTCTGTATAATAATTCAGCTGGTTGCCTTTAAAGTAATGTATGTTGGTGGCAATGCTTCGGTTGAACGAACTTACACTGGCTTTTATGTCCAGCTTATTGCCGTTGCCTGTTGTATGTTCTATCAGCATATCGCCGGTATGGCGGGCCGTTTGATTCTTTTCAAAATACTGGTGTATGGCGTCTTTATTTCCTTTGATCACCTGCATATCGCCTCCGTTGCGGGTTTCGAAAGTACCGGTATAGCCAAAGGCCATGGTTGTTTTGCTATTGGGATAAATAAAGAACCGGGGATGCACGATCACGGCATCTAACTTTGGTACATCCGAAAAAGAATCGTGGTTAACATCTACCGCGCCCTGGTGGGTAACAGCGCCAAAAAAATTATATCCAACGTTTTTATTTCGTTTGGCGATATAGGTATTGAAATTACTTTCTTTTAAAGTAGTTTGGTTAATAGTTATGATTCCTTCCTGCTCATAACGGGGCCGTTTTGAAATAAGATTGATCAGTCCGCCGATAGCGCCGCCGCCATACAGCGTTGAGGCCGATCCTTTGATCAGCTCTACCTGCTTTAAATCGAGCGGTGGTATCTGCATGATGCCAAAGCCGCCGCTGAAGCCGTCGAATAAGGGCATACCATCGCGCAGAATTTGGGTGTACCGTCCGTCGAGGCCCTGAATGCGTACATTCGCATTGCCCGATATGGCCGAAGACTGTTGTATTTGTATGCCGCTTATATCGCCCAATATACTGGCTATATTGCCGGGCTTTATGGTGTTTTCTTCGTCCATTTCTTCTTTTCCCAATACTTCTACCTTAAGGGGTGAATTTTCTATTCGCTGGTTGTTACGGGTACTGGCCAGCACGGTTACCTGCTCCAGTGATTTATCGGTGGCCGTTAATGATATTTCATGCAAGGTAGTATCGGGCAGCGTTATGGTTAATTCAAACACATCGTACCCCACATGTGTAAACTGAAAAGTGTATTTACCCGCCGGCAAGGTCATTGCTACCTGTCCGCTGTCGTTGCTCAATGCAGGTTTGGCCGAACGGGCAGTTACCGTTACGCCCGGTAATACCTGTGCAGTAGCTTTATCTTTAACAACAGCGCGAAATGTTTCCTGTGCAACAGTTCTCAAAAAACAAATACTGAGCAACAGAACAGGCAAACAGCTTTTAACCATGCGGCTTATCATTTGTACGCAAACGTAGCGGTTAATTTTGTATGATAATTGTTAACAGCCGGTATAAATACTGAAGAAAATCCGGAAAAAATCCCCGAAACCGGCAGGTATAACTATTGCACTGCTGCATGCACTATTAATTCCGATTGTATGAAGAACCGGATTGGGTTAATCATTGTTTTTATAACGACAATTGTTACAGGTTGCCATTCGCGCTGTGAAGAGCATATTAACGTGGTTACAGGCACGGCAGATACATCTACCCATTTTACCGGCTTCAATTTTTTTGTACTGGGCGACTGGGGCCGGCGGGGCAGCGCCTGTCAGCAGGCCGTTGCCGGGCAAATGATCGCCTATGCCTCAAAAAGGCATCCTGCTTTTATTATAACCACCGGCGATAATTTTTATGAAGAAGGCGTGCAATCGGTTTATGATAGCCACTGGACGGAATCTTTTAGTAATGTTTATAAAGAACTGACGAAAAACTATAACTGGTACCCGGTATTGGGCAATCACGATTACGAGGGTGATGCCTGGCCCTGGGCCGAGTTTACCTTTCACCGCATCAATCCCCGCTGGAACATGCCCTGGTTTTATTCAACAAGGGTAGCGCAAACGCCCGATCATGAAGCAGTGCGGTTCGTTTTTATTGATACCAATCCCTTTTACATCTATTATTATTTTTCGGGCGAAAACCGGTTTGTTGCATCACAGGATACAGCCAAACAACGGCAATGGATAGATTCAATCCTGGCAAATGCCACTGAGCCATGGAAAATTGTGGTTGGGCATCACCCGGTATTCTCCTGCGGTACCGATCATGGCAATACGCGCGAATTGATTGAACTGTTAAAACCTTTGCTTGAAAAATATAAAGTACAGGCTTATATAAGCGGACATGACCATAACCTGCAGCACCAGCGCCCGGCCGGCAGTTATGTTGATTATTTTGTTTGCGGCGCCGGCGCCGAAGTGAATGATGTAAATCAAACAGCCGAAACAAAGTTTGCTGAAAGCATACCGGGCTTTGCCGATATTGCCATCAGCCATGATACATTACGGTTGCAGTATATCGATTACAACGGTAAGGTGGTTTATTCTTATGTAAGAAAAAGATAGGTCATTAGCCCTGAGCGAAAGCCTGCCCCACTATTGGCCCTTATTGCATAATCTTTTTTAATAATCTGATTGATATTTATCAAATTAAATAGGTTGACGTTAGTCAAAAAGGAATCCTGCCTGTTTTAATAATGCTACTAATCAGAGCCTTAACCAAAAGTCGCGGTGTTTCTACATCGGGGCTTTATTTTTTCAGACCTCGTTCTGGTTTACGCCCCCGGCCTTTCCTTTATTAGCTCCTATGCAACTTTTATTAACTGCATATTACACCTATGAACAAGGCTATAGTGGTATGATGTAAACGCCGTCTGATTCAGGCGGCGTTTTTCGATTTTATGCCCGGCGCACAGGCACAAAAAAGCCGTCCGCTGGTTGGCGAACGGCGTTAGCAAATTATGCTTCCTATAGCGCTTATCCGCGCGAAGGCGAAGTTCCAATACCATTTTCGATAATTTCGATAATAATCTGAATGATGTCCATAGAATAATTGCTTTAAGGTTTTCCCTACTCTGTTAAGGCTTTTCGGAATCCGCCTGCACCAAGATAAGTTGAAATTTTCAGGTATCCATCAGCGAAGCACAACGTTTTATCATATTGAAAAACCTTATATTCTTTTAGTTTAACATAAATCAGATAAACATATAAAAGAAAATCTATTATTTTTTTTCATCACTTTAACTCAACCCGTTTGCCGGTTTTTACGGCCTGGTAAATGGCATCGATGATCGCCAGGTCCTTCACGCCCTCTTCCCCATCGACCGGCACCACAGGCTGCTTACCATCGAGAATGATCGCAGCCATTTCATCCATTTGTATGGTTTGATGCGTTATATGCGGCTGTGTTAATTCACCCTTATTCGTACGTCCCTGAATGGGTCCGTAACCGGTGGCCGGCAGCAACTCGGCAAATCCCTTTTCGCCATTCAGAAAAAAGCGATCGAGGTTATTCATTTTGTAGGTCGATAAACACGAAGCCACCACACCACCGGGAAAGCCTAGTTGAAACTGGATGGTTTCATCGACCCCTTCTTTAAATTTAACAGGATCGGTTTTGGTTTCTTCGGCCGTAACCCAAACAGGTTCTTCACCCGTCATATAGCGGGCGCCGTTTATTGAGTAAATACCTATATCCATCATGGCGCCGCCGCCCGATAGCTGTTTGTTCAACCGCCATTGTTTGGGATCGCCGATGGTAAAACCGCTTAAGCCCTGAAAGAATAATATTTTGCCAAACTCACCGGCCTTTCGCATGCGAATGATCTCAAGCGTTTTGGGCTCAAAGTGCATGCGGTAACCCACCAGCAGTTTCACATTCGCCTTTTTACTTGCATCGACCATCTCCTGCCCTTCCTTTGCATTTACCGCCATCGGTTTTTCGCAAATAACATGCTTGCCCGCTTTGGCTGCACGTATCACATGATCGTGATGCAGGGCATTGGGTGTAATTACATAAACAGCATCTATATCGGGATTATCTTTTATGCGATCGAAGTTTTCGTAGTTGTAGCAGTTGCCAGCAGGAATGCCGTATTTCGATTGCCAGTTGGTGATCTTAGCCGGTGTGCCGCTGACTACACCGGTTAACTTCGCCCGCTTACAGGCCAGCATGGCTTCGGCCACACGGGTGCCATAACTGCCCAACCCCATGATGGCTACACGAAGTGTGGGACCATCGGCCGGTTCGTAGATATATGGATTGCTTTTAACGGTATCATCGGGAACCAGTAACGGAAACGCCATGGCCGATGCTGCCAGTTGCTGTAAAAAATTGCGGCGCGAATTCATACCTGAAAATTTTTATGGTGAAGCAATGTCGATGAATTAAGATTTCCTCACCACATAGCACATAGATCCCGATGGCTATCGGGACACATAGGGCTTTTCTATGTGTGCCTTCCTATGTGCCCTATGTCCTATGTGGTGCAAGTCCTGGGTAAGCGATAATTTACTCAATTTTATTAAACTGCAAATGCAATACCCGGCCACTGTTCACCTGAAACCCGGTTATTTGCTTTTTACTGTTACGCGTTACGAGTAAATGGCTCATCCACCAATTCTGAACTGTAATATGTTCAGGGCCGGCCAGGCTCAGCGGCGAATCGTTGTACTTTCTATTGGTAAGCACCAGCTTGTGATCTTTCAATTCAATTTTATACCGGCAATCCAATTCGGGACTATAATAAGTGCCTACATACGGTTTCAGCACATCATCAGACGGTGTTTTATTATCCTGGTATTTTATTAGCAGCTTTTTGTCGCCTGCAATGTCAATAAACGCCGTAGTGTCGCCTGCTTTTATATTAAATGCAAACTTTAGTTTCGGGTTCTGCAACAGGGAAAAGGTATCCTTTTCACCTTTTACCATCAGCATACGGTCGCCATAGGCTACTGCAAACAATTTGTTACCGGTAAACCTGAAATTAACCTGTAAGCCATCTTCACCGATATATTCGCCGGTAAATTTTTTAAAGGCAAGGGTATCTTTTAAATCGGCAGTACTGCTGTCGGCCTGTTTGGGTGTTTCAGCGGCTTTTTTTGCTGAGGTATCGGTTATAAACAAACGCGCGATCTGATTTATACAGTTTGTTGTGTTAACATCACCGAGGTTGCTAAATACGGCAAAGCCCATTTTTTTATCGGGAAAAACCGCTAAAAAGGTCCTGTACCCGGCATCGGCGCCTCCATGCATAAATTCCCTCCAGCCATTATATTTATCAGATATAATTCCCAACGCATAATTTATTTCACTGCCGCTGTTCAGTTTACCTTTTGTGGTTAACAGGTCAATATCCTTTTGATCGCCTACCATATGATCATAAAAATTGATGACCCATTTACTCATATCATTGATATTGGTAAACAAACTGGTGGCGCCCGAATTGGAATAACTTAAAATACTGTTGGCAAAATGCGTGCTGTCCTGCCGGCTGTAGGAATAGGAACGATTTTTAACGATCTCGGTGCAGTCATCATGAAAGTTCGTGTTGGTCATGCCCAATGGTTTAAAAATAGCCGAGTCGGTGAATTGCCGAAGGGTTTGCCCGGTAATACTCCGTACAACTTCGGCCAGCAAGGCAAAATTGCTGTTTGAATAATTATATACATCACCGGGTTTTGAATTAAGCGCCTGCTGACTGGCCAGCACTTTCATAATATGTTCCTGCGTAATTACATCGCTTAGTCTTGTGCCTGAAATGGCCAGCAATTGCCAGTGATCTCTTATGCCGCTGGTGTGGTTTAACAGGTGCCTGATGGTGATCTTTTCTTTCAGATCGGGAAACCAGGTCAGGTATTTATGAATATCGTCATCGAGTTGCAGCTTACCTTGTTTTGCCAGCAATACAATGGAGAAGGCGGTGAACTGCTTCGATATCGAAGCCATATGAAAAATAGTTTCGGGTGTAATGGGAACGCCGTATTCAAGGTTGGCCATTCCATAGCCTTTGGCAAATATGAGCGAGTCGTTTCGTATAATGCCTACCGCGCAGCCGGGGCTATAAATGTTATCCCATTTCGAAAAAACCGCATTGATCTTTTTTACAATAGAATCGGGTAATGCCTGTGCGGGTGCGTTGGTTATTGATACCGCAATGTACAGGGATAAAAACAATGACCTGGCAACAGCCATTTTCATAACCATACAAATTTGTGATTACCGAAAAGTTGTTTTACTCCCTATAAAAGTATACCGAACTTTTTGTTATGGCATTACCGGTTATGCGAGGTGTAAACCACCTGTCAAATTAAAGATTACATGGTTCCTTCGCTACCCGTTGTGCCGAACGGATACATGATTCCATACCCCGGCTCAGGTTATCGGCATAGGCTCCGGCAAAATATCTTTGATAACCGTTACCAGGTTGGGCGGAGCAGGGCAGATCATAATCCCAAAGATCGTGATGAATGGTTTGAAAATGCCAGATACGTTGGCCGGTAGCTGCATCCAGCGCCACCACGCAATTACCATAAGTAAAGTAATAAATTCTATATTAATGATTTTTTCCGTGATCAGTTTATCCTAAATTCATTTTTGTTTTTCTTCGACTTTGTTTGTAACTGTTTTTTCTAATTTTTTAGCAATTTCCTGAGGTGTGTATACATTTAAAGCTACTAATATAAGAACCAGTCCTGCCACACCGGTAATTACAGTTAAAGACCAGTTTTTATGATTATAATGTACAGCCCACAGTATTGAAAAACATAATAGAAACAATCCCAGAACAGCTACTTTCATGCATGCAACGTTAAACACACCAATCCAAACACATGATGCAAGAACAAAGAAAATAATAGCCATTATCCAAATCCATATAGTAGGAAATGTTTTCTGAGGAGGTTCAACTCCAAGGTAACTGGCCCAATTACAAACTCCACTTTGGAAGAGATTGTTCACGTCAGACGCTTCACCTTCAATATCTTTAATTTTTAATCGTCCCATTGATTAAAAAGATTATTGAGTAGGGTATTTTTTATTAGCTAATAATTTGTTTAGGCGTTCCTGCACCTTTTTAATTTCATTTTCCAATGCCATACAGTCCTGCGCAAGTTCAACCGATGATCTTAGTTCTTTAATGAAAGTATTATCATTATTATCATATGAAGAAAATTTAAGATCCCAATCGTGCTCTTTAATGCTATTTATAGACAAAATCCTGGCATACTTGTCGCCTTCATAGTTCTCTTCTTTAAATCTCAGAATATAACTATTGATTTTTTCTTCATCCAGATAAACTTGTTTACCTGATTTACGGCTTAAGTTGGTAGCATCGAGCATAAATACGTTTTCAGACTTTCTACTCATATCAAATACAAATACAGTAGTAGATACCCCTGTTTCGGGAAATATTCCCGAAGGCAGTGAAATTATTGCTTCCAGTATATTTTTCTCAATTATGCGTTTTCTCAACTCCTTTATCGTTCCCTGACCAGAAAGGAAAATACTCGGTAGAATAACAACTGCGCGTCCATTATTTGAAAGATGATCTAAAGAATGACATAAATATGCCATATCAATCCGGTTAGATTTATGAACTAAATGATACCATTCACTGTTTAATTCGGGTAGCATATAACCGTGTGGGTAAGTTCCAAAAGGAGGGTTCGTCAGAATTTTATCGAATTTCATCTCTGTTTGAAATGTCACTTTTGTATCTATATTGATTTCAGTTGACAGATTTAATATTATTAGTCGAAGGTTGGCAAATTTCCATGGCAACCGCGATAACGCCCGCCCCTTTATTTTATTTAAACCCTTTATTTTCTGTGCTGCCGAATAAAGTAAATCTCCAGATCTGCAATAGGGATCATACAAACTTTTTCGTTCACCCTCTTCCAAAAAGTTAACCATTACCTCAACTAATTGCTTGGGGGTATAGTGTATAATTTCAAATCCCGCATTTGAAAGTCCGGATTCCAGGTAATCAATTATTAAACCTGCCACATTCTCATTTGGTGTCATACCAGAATAAGGTATTGATCTAAAAAAATCAACCCATTCACAACATATCCTCTGCCAGACATCGTCCGGCATATCCACTAAATTATTATTATCAATATACAGCAAGCCCTTTAATAAATGTTTGTTTTGCCATTCCCACATTTTTAATGCTTGTTCTACCTGATTCTTATTTATTTTTTCTCCATTGTTCTTCATCACATTATCAAAGAGAAACTCAGAAGCAGGAGGAGTCCAACTTTTAAAATGTTTTGCATCTTTAATAGAATAATCAGAAAGGGCTTTCCAAGCAATAATAGATAATGTTAAATCATTATAATACGCCCTATCAAATCCCGACGAGAGATATATTTGATATATATTTTCTAATTGTTTCTTTATCCTTTCTGTCAACATCATTTTTTAATTATTTGTTCCCAAACATAACTGGTACTGAATAGCTGTTTTTTTTCTATTAACTCTTTTAAAAGTTGCAGCTCCTGTTCTGATTCTTTTATAAACTCTATAATATACTTCTGCTCATTTATCGGAATAACAGGAATGGGCAGTTTTGATAAAACAACTTTAGTAATAGATGGAATAGTACTGCCAAATGAAGATTTTGAAAAGTATTCTTTTGCAGGAGGTTGATTAAGATACCAAAACAAATACCGGGATAATAACACATCAGGATTAGGAGTTATTACAAAAAAAGAGGAGGTAGCAACTGTTTGTGCAGGTTCCCCTTCATACAGGAAAGAGCCAAGTTTTGTTCCTTTATTTACCATCAATACATCTCCTATTTTTAATATATGATTCTCCAGGGCCGAAACCTCCGATTTATTTATACATACTGGATTTGATTCGATACGACCATTTGATATATCCTTTGGCTGCAAAACATTCAAATCACCATTAGCATTATGCTGCAACGAAGTTTTAAATGTTTGTCCAGTTCTTATAGAGGCGACACAGTTAGACAAAGGAACGTGCTCAAAAATTTCTCCATTATTCATACTGAAATAAAAATATGGCAAAATAAGATAAAAACAATGTAAAAATAGCTAAATTCCTTAAGAGGCAAGAAAAATTCTGTATTTACAATGGAGAATAACTTAGACGAAGAGATTTCAGCAGCTAAAATAATTTTTCTCGAACCGGATTTATGTTTTCGAACATATTTTTACAAACTGCAATTATTTAAATATTTGTCTTAAAAATACATTACTGTGTCGAAAATTCGACTTACAAACTTCAATAAATCCGGCTTTCAGAAACAATAGTGTGATTTAAAAAATGATAAATTTAACGCGTTAGAAACATAGATGACAATAGGGAAATCAAGATTAATAATATGTATTACTACGTGACTACTCCGATTTGTGATAAATATGTATGAAAAATGTATTTCGATAATTAAAAAACACTGAGGTTCGCCATAACGCGATTACACTAAAAGAGTTCTGTTATTACCATTACCCACACGTTTTTATTTATTCACCACCTAAACAACGTCCGCTCATCCTTCACATATATTTATTATTAAACTATTCACGTTTACAGCCGCTCCCCCATTTTGCATATATATAAATTTGTAACCTCACAAAACAGAAAAATGCCACTGTTGTACTTTAGCTTTTAGCTAAATGATATTATCAGTACAATTGGCATTATGAACCCGACCAGCCTGCTTGTACTGTTATTGCCTTTTGTTTTTGTTACTGCCATGGGAAATCCGGCCGACACCACGGTTGAAAGAAAAAAATATTACACCAAACAATTACAGGGATCGATCACATTAGATGGCATTCCATCGGAAGATGCCTGGAACCAGGTTGACTGGAGCGGTGATTTCACTCAATGGAAACCCGGTGAAGGCCAACCGCCATCACAACCAACCCGTTTTAAAATACTTTACGACGAAAAGTTTTTGTACGTAGCCTATCATTGTATTGATCAGCAACCCGACTCAATCATTAAACGAATGGACCGGCGCGATCAATTCCCCGGCGACTGGGTAGAAATAAACATCGACAGCTACCACGATCACCGCAATGCATTCTCCTTTACCCTATCGGTATCGGGTGTGCGGGGCGATGAGTTTGTTTCGGTCGATGGCAATAACTGGGATGTAAACTGGAACCCCATCTGGTTTGCCAAAACACATATTGATGAAACCGGCTGGACGGCAGAAGTAAAAATTCCTTTCAGCCAGTTACGCTATGGCAATGAAGCCGACAAAGTATGGGGCATACAGGTTACGAGGCGCCTGTTCAGGAAAGAAGAAATGAGCACCTGGCAATTCATTCCGCAAAGCACCGGCGTTTGGGTAAGCCGGTTTGGCGAGCTGCATGGACTTCAGCACATTCCCATGCACCGCCAAATTGAAATTGCCCCTTATGTAACGGCCCAAACCGATAAATATAAAAAAGAAGCGGGCAACCCGTTTGCCAAAGGCCGCGACAGCAAAATAACCGGTGGGCTCGATGGCAAGTTTGCCGTTACCAACGATCTTATTCTTGATTTTACGGTTAACCCCGATTTTGGCCAGGTTGAAGCAGATCCCTCACAGGTTCGCATCGATGGCTTTCAGAACTTTTTTGAAGAACGCCGGCCCTTCTTTATGGAAAGCCGCAATATTTTTGATTACCAGTTAACCGGTTCCGAAGCCGGCGGCGATTATGATTCAGACCTGCTGTTTTATTCGCGCCGTATCGGTGGCTCTCCACACGGCTACCCAACAACAACAAATGGTGAATACGTGAAGATGCCGCAGAATACAAGTATACTCGGCGCCGCCAAATTCAGCGGAAAAACAAGAAAAGGCTGGAGCATTGGCGTGCTGGAAAGCATTACCGAAAAAGAAACAGCCACCATCGATAACCACGGCGAACGGCGCGAAGAACTGGTTGAACCCCTGACCAGTTATTTTGTTGGAAGATTACAAAAAGATATTCATGCAGGCAAGACCATTATCGGCGGCATTTTTACTGGCGTAAACCGCAGCAACGGATTGAACGATCTGCTACATCGCAGTGCGTATTCGGGTGGACTCGACTTTTTACATCAATGGAAAAACCGAACCTGGTACATTCGGGGTAACATTATTTTCAGCCATGTGCAGGGAACCAAAGAAGCCATACTAAATACACAAACATCTTTCGAACATCTTTTCCAACGCAGCAGCGCCCCAGAAGTATCGGTAGACAGTACCCGCACTTCACTAACCGGTACCGGCGGCACCATTCGCTTTGGTAAAACAGGTGGCAGGTCGGGCAGGCTGGGTCAGGTATTTAAATTTGAAACCGGCGTTACGCTGCGCTCGCCCGAACTGGAATTGAACGATATTGGTTTTATGCTCACCGCCAACGAGATCAATCATTTTACCTGGGCAGGTTTTCATTACCAGAAATCGTTCTGGTTTTTCCGAAATGCGCGGTTGAATTACAATCACTGGTCGCGGTGGGATTACAGCGGAAAATTTACATACCAGGCCTTTAACTTTAATTCACATGCCACTTTTAAAAACAACTGGCAAACAGGCACCGGTACTACCTGGAACCCATTCGATATTTCAAATAACTCCTTACGTGGCGCAGTTGCCATTCGCCGGCCTGCCGGTATATCGCACAATTTTTATGTAACAACCGATTCCCGTAAAAAAGCCTATGTTAACCTTGGCCTGTACAACTTTTGGGGCTTCAGCAATACCATGAAAATAAGTGATTACAGTTTATCGTTCTATTTTCAACCCCTGAATGCATTGCGCATCAGTGTGTCGGGCGCTTATAACTATTACTGGCGCCGGCAGGACCAGTTCGTAAGCAATGTAGCCTTTAACAACACTGCCAGAAGCATTACCGGCGAAGTAAGGCAACATACGCTGCGTTTTACCGGTAGATTAAGTTATAATATCACACCCGATTTAACCCTTCAATATTACGGACAGCCCTATATTACGCGCCCGGAATACAATCACTTTGCCTATGTAGCGAACCCGCTTGCCAAAAAATTCAACGACCGGTTTCATGTTTTCAACAACAATGAAATAAAAGAAGTGAATGGAGAATATGTGGTAGATGAGAACGGCGACGGAACAACCGATTACTCCTTCAGCAAACCCGATTTCAACTTTGTACAGTTTCGCTCAAACTTCATTGTGCGGTGGGAGTACAAGCCCGGCTCTGAATTATACCTTGTATGGTCGCAGGGCAATACACCCGATGTGGCTGACGATCTCGACCGCGATGTGCCCCTGCCAAAGAGTTTATTTAACAACTCATTTACCAGCGATGCAAGGAATATATTTTTGATTAAGTGTACGTATCGGTTTTTGAAGTAGGCTTTAATTAAAAACCTTTATCATCTGCCGAAGGCCCATAAATAGAAGGAACAGGAATATCATTCAACCGCATGTATACGGTGAGCTGTCCGCGGTGATGCACCATATGATTAACCGACGACTCAATAAATTCCTTTTTAGGTGAACTGAAAAGAACCTGTCCGTTGTTTTTCAGATAAAAAGTTTCATTCAGTGCTTCGTTCGAAACTTTTGCCAGCGCAATTTTGGCGCCCTGTACATTTTCATCAAAATGTTTTACCAGCTCGGCGGTGTTTGCGGGTTTGAAATGCGAATAGGTGACAAAATCTAATTCAGATTGTTCTACCATAGTGGTTAGCCATTTGGGAATTTCGGCCACCAGCAATGCCAGGTATCCCATGGTCATCGATCTTTCATGCGGTTTATAATCGAACAAACTTTCAGGAATGCGTTCAAGGCATTTACGCGTAGCCGTTGTTTCGGCTTCCAGTTCTTTTAAGTATTCGGCGCCAAATGTAATTTCACTCATGGTAAATGGTTTTACGTTAAGTTATGACAAAAAAATACGATCCGCGGGCTGGCGGATCGTATTTTTTGCAGAGCGTTATTATTTCTGAATTTATTTATTGCAATGCAATACCTCCAACAGCATTGGTTTTGCTGGTAGTAGAGGTACCAGCGGTCTGCAATTTTCTTCTTTTATGATAAAAAACATAAGAAGCAGTTGCCAATCCCAGGGGCAATACCATAAACATCCAGTCGGGTTTGCCTATGGCGAGTATAGAGTAAGTAGCGCCTATCAGATCAAAGAACAATCCGGCATAGGCCCACTCTTTTAACCGGTGAAAACCGGGGACCAGTATTGCCACAACCCCTAAAAATTTGGCTACGCCGATAAACGGTACAAAGAAAACAGGATAGCCCAATTCATTGTGCATGCCCTGAACTGCAATCGGCGAACTGATAATATCAGGGATTGAGGAACCCAGCATTAAAAAAGCAAACAACCCTGTAAATACCCAGTAAAAAATGTTGGTTTTTTTCATAACAAATAGCTTTAATGATTGATGAATAGTTTTTTTGTTTTTTGCGTTTACTGATGATCGGCAGATCAGATTCAAATGCTGAAACAAAAATATATTCAAAAACCGGGTACAACGGGGTGTGTAAATGACAATGTAAGGGGGTGATTACGACTAATTTGAAAATTTGAAAATGCTTGCCCGACGTCCGCGTGTCGCTGAAGCTTTAGCGGAGGCGCAAGCTTTAGCGTAGGCGGGAGCAAATTTGAAAATGAAAAGGCCCCCGATACGTCGGGAGCCTTTTCCTCAATGCCTTTATGCCTTGTTGCCTCGTTGCCTTATTAATACAACATTCTAACCTTAATCGTATCCTTCACTTCCTTCAACAACTGAACCGCTGTATTCGAAATCTTTCTGTCTACATCCAATACCACATAACCTATTTCCTCATTCGTTTTCAGATACTGGGCCAGGATGTTGATCTTATGTTTGGATAATTCGGTATTGATAGCCGATAGCACGCCCGGCACATTGTTGTGAATATGCAATATGCGGTGGGTGCCTTCCTGCGGCGGCAGGCTTAACGGGGGTACCGTATGCGATCCGATACTCACACCCATTTCGAGGTACTGGAACAGTTTGTTACTAACATCTTCCCCGATATTCTGCTGCGCTTCTTCTGTAGAACCACCGATATGGGGCGTTAGGATCACATTGGGCAATCCCTGCAACGGCGAGGTAAATTTGTCGCCATTTTTCTCAGGCTCCCAGGGATACACATCAATTGCTGCGCCAGTCACCTGCCCTTCCTGAATTGTTTTACTTAAAGCATCCAGATCAACTACTTCACCGCGGGCATAGTTGATAAGAATTGAGCCTTTTTTGAAGTTCTTCAGTACGTTTTTACTGATCAGGTTTTTGGTGCTATCCGTTTCCGGTACATGAAGGGTTACTATATCGGCCTGGCTTACCACTTCTTTTAACGATTTTTTTGCCACTGCATTGCCCAGGGGCATTTTGGTTACGGTATCATAAAAAATTACCCGCATACCCATGGCTTCGGCCAGCACGCTTACCTGCGTTCCGATATTGCCATAACCTATGATCCCCAGCGTTTTACCGCGTAATTCATAGCTGCCCTTTGCCTCTTTTAACCAAATGCCGTCATGTGCAGCTTTGTTTTTATCGATAATGCGGCGAATTAACAAAACAGCTAGCCCGATCACCAGTTCGGCTACTGAACGGGTATTGGAATAGGGCGCATTGAACACAGCTACGCCATGCTCTCTGGCACTCTTTAAATCAACCTGGTTTACACCAATGCAAAAACATCCTATGGCCTGCAGTTTTTTGGCCGCTTCAAGCACCTTTGGAGTAATTAATGATTTGGATCGAATACCTAATAAATGCACATCCTTTATTTCACGGATCAGGTCTTCTTCACTCAAAGCCCCTGCTACCTTTTTCACGGATACATAACCATTGTCTTTAAAAAACTTAACGGCGGTTTCACTGATGTTCTCAAGTAGAAGAATATTTATCTTTTCCTTGGGGTAACTCGTTATTTTTTTATCAGTCATAATTGAATCCCCTTCTTTTACGTTATCTATTACGTTATCTTGTTAAAGGATTGCAAATATAGCTCATAGTTGCAGAATTGTTGACATATAAATACTGTTTAAACAGCTCAGTAACTGGCCCGATTTCTGTACCTTTGTAAATTAACTGAAACCAAAAAATTAGAAAATCCTGGTGAAAAACTTAGTAAGCTTATTGCTGGCATTACTGGCATTGCAAAGTTGCGCACGTGTTAACAATAAGAAGGTTACTTCTTCCCCTGTGAACGAAAGCGATACGGCATCTCTTCCCCATGTACCCCCATTAACTCCCGAAGAGGTGAGTTATTACAAGAGAATGGTTGGTAATCACCTCGATTCAACCCTCGGCAGAACCCGTTTTAATGGCAGTGTACTGGTGGCTAAAAACGGACAAATCGTTTACGAAGAATACAACGGCTTTGTAGATCCCCGTCATAAAAGAGATTCCATCACCCCCAATACGCCCTTTCATCTTGCCTCTGTTTCAAAAACTTTTACCGGCATGGCCACTTTGAAGTTGTGGCAGGAAGGCAGGCTGAATATCGATGATCCGGTATCGAAATACTTACCCGGCTTTCCGCTCGAAGACGTTACGGTAAGATTGTTGCTGAACCACCGCAGCGGTATTCCCAAGTACGATCATTATATGGGCGAAATGGGATGGGATAAGCACCGGATGGTCACCAACCAGGATGTGCTGGATTTTTTGATTGCGCGCCACAAAGACATACCCATCGGCGCTCCCAACCGGGGTTTCAGTTATTCCAATACCAACTTTGCCCTGCTGGCCCTGATCATTGAAAAGACAAGCGGTTTGCCCTATAAAGATTACTTGAAAAAGACCTTTTTCGATCCGCTGGGCATGAAAGATTCCTACGTTTTTACCATGGCCGACTCGAATCGCATGGTTCCCTCGTTTTACTACAGCGGCCGGCCTTACGCATTCGAATTTCTTGACCTGGTTTATGGAGATAAGAACATTTACAGCACCGTTCGCGACCTGCTGAAATGGGACCAGGCGCTGCAAAACAATACATTCTTCAAAAAAGAAATCCTCGATGCGGCTTATTCGGGCTATAGCTTCGAAAAGCCCGGTACCCACAATTATGGCCTGGGATGGCGCATGTACCTGCTGAAAAATGGCAAAAAACTCATCTACCACAACGGCTGGTGGCATGGCAACCGTACTTCTTTTTACCGCATGGTTGATGAAGACGCCACCATCATTGCTTTGTGTAATAACGACTGCCGGTATGTATATAAAGTAAAAGAACTGGCCGACATTTTTGGCGATTATATGCAGAACCAGAACCGGTACGACGATGATGAAAACAGTCATCTTGTACGGGCCGAAAAACCTGCTGCCAAACGCAGATCTCACGCCACCGCTTATAAAAAGAAAAGCTCAAACCGCCGCGCTACTGCCAAAAAGTAGGTAATTTTCCGGATGCAGATTTTTGCTACGGAACAAATCAGGGCATGGGATGAATACACCATCCGCCATGAGCCTATTGCCTCTGTAGACCTGATGGAACGGGCTGCCACGGCCTGTTTCGAGTGGTTATTACAGAATGGCTTTAAAGGAAAACAATTCTCCATTTTTTGTGGCAAGGGTAATAATGGAGGCGATGGCCTGGCCATTGCCCGCCTGCTGGCCGAAAGTCATCATACAGTTACTGTTTATATATTGGAATTTGGCCATAAGGGAACCGACGATTTTCAGGTAAACCTCGCCCGCCTGCACGAAACCACTGCCCAAATCAGGTTTATTTCATCCGAAGAAACGCTTCACCCGGTTCCTTCTGCCGATACTATCATCGATGCCCTGTTGGGCTCGGGTTTAAACCGGCCGCTCGAAGGATTAACGGCCAATTTGGTAAAACATATTAATCAAAGTGGCAATGAAATAATCGCCATCGACATACCCAGCGGTTTATTTGTTGATCACAGTTCAAAAAACAATGAGGTTATTCATGCCCGGCATACCCTCAGCTTTCAATGTTATAAGCCGGCATTTATGGTGGCCGAAAATGCAGCGTATATAGGCGAAGTGCATATACTTGATATCGGCCTGCATGCCGGTTATTTAAAAATCACCCCCTCCCCTTATCAGTTGATCGATGCGCCACTTGTTCGTTCCATTATACAACCACGCTCACCTTTTTCGCATAAAGGCGATTACGGACATGCGGCCATTATTGCCGGCAGTCATGGCATGATGGGCGCTGCGGTGTTATGTGCCAGGGCCTGCCTGCGCAGTGGTGTGGGCAAACTTACCTGTCATATTCCAGCCATCGGTTATACGATTATGCAGGTATCGGCGCCGGAAGCAATGAGTAAAGTTGAAGGCTTCGACCCGCCAGTAGTCGGGCAGGCTTTCGCTCAGGATTCCGCTCAGGGCTATATAAAATCGGTTAGCGACCTGGAGCAATACAATGCGGTAGGCATTGGCCCCGGTATTGGCAGATATGCTTCGCATACTGCTTTGCTGCAATCGGTTTTTGAGCAGAACCGGCATCCGATGGTGATCGATGCCGATGCATTGAATATTTTAT
>Ga0114129_10002393_pt1 | contig 26068 bp, 28 predicted proteins | sample RhiMetdeltSRZDD1_FD_80071 | JGI IMG/M metagenome (GOLD analysis project Ga0114129, IMG submission 80071) | Populus rhizosphere microbial communities from Tennessee, USA - Rhizosphere MetaG P. deltoides SRZDD1 (version 2) (version 2) | ecosystem: Host-associated > Plants > Roots > Rhizosphere >...
ATTACGGCAGGAGTGACGCTGGCTCCGGGTCAGCATTACCTGATTGGCGGGAATACTTATAGCGGATCGGTGACTCCTGACCAGGCAATGGTCCCCTTGAGCATTGCAAACGATGGAGGCATTGCTCTCCTGAACGGCGCCACGATTGTGGACCAGGTTGGGCTTTGTGCCACCACCATCTATCACGAAGGCACAACACTGGCTCTTCTGTCAACCAATACGAATCGAAGTTATGACCGCAGACCCAGTGCCTCCGGGATCTGTGTTGACTCAAACAACAATGCTGCAGATTTTCTGCTCCGCGGTCCAAGCGATCCTCAAAATTCGTCCAGTCCACTGACAGCTTGTGGCAATCCGACACTCACACCCACCGTCACACCTACAGCTACTCGGACGCGTACACCTACTCTGGTCCGCACGCCGACCCGCACCCGCACTCCCACGCGCACACCTACGCTTTTGCCCCCGCCTCCATTGATTGCCATCAACGAGTTCGTGCCGCGCCCCGGTCACGACTGGAACGGCGATGGCGTGGTCAACGTGGGAGACGAATTTGTCGAGCTCATTAATCACGGCGTGATCGACGTCAATCTCAGCGGCTATACCCTGGATGACGAAGTGAACATCGGTTCCACGCCGTACCGCCTGCCTTCCATCACGATGCGGCCCGGGGAGCGCAGGGTGTTCTATGGGACGGAAACCAATCTACTGCTCAGCGATGGCGGCGATGGCGTGCGTCTGATCAAACCGAACGGGCAGTTGGGCGATGCCTATAACTATCGCGTCGTCCGCTTCCCCGACCAGTCCTACTGCCGCCTGCCCGATAACGGCGGCCTGGATGACTGGAACCAGAACTGCTTCCCGACGCCCGGTTTGCAGAACTCGCTGGCGAGCTCCATCAACCCCCCGGCCTCCAGCGGAGTCGATCTCTGTCCCATAGCCGATACCCTGCCCATTGACTTTACGCTGGCGGAATGCCCGCCCTATGGGATCAATATCTGGAACCGGGACTACTGGGACCGCACTGGCTGGTATGGCCAGCGCTTCCTACCGGAGAGCCCGGGCAAATGGAATGTGATTGTGGACTAAATAAAATGGGATGACTTGCTGGCAAGTCATCCCATTCTTTTACTGCTCAGAGCGCCGGGGACGGCGCTCGTTTATTAGTTACCCCGCCTCGGACCCTTCGACAGGCTCAGGCTGGAGCAGAGATTGAAATCAATCTTCCGCAGCTCTCGCCACCTCTTCCGGCTCGAAGACCACCTCCTCCTTGCCGGTGAGCTTGTCCTCCACCTTCTCGGTGATCAGGCGCAGGTGACCGGGGTGGGAGACAAAGTCCAGGTCATCGGCGGGGACCGCCAGGACGGGGCAGAGGGTGAAGTTGTCGATCCACTGCTCGTAGAGGTCGTTCAGCCCGTGCAGGTAGTCGGGGGAGATCGTCTGCTCGTAGGTGCGGCCGCGGCTCGAGATGCGGTTCATCAGGGTGGGGACGGAAGCCCGCAGGTACACGACCAGGTCCGGGGGCGGCAGGAACTGCATAGTCGTCTCATAGAGATCCCGATAGGTCTTATAGTCGCGGTACTGGATGTGTCCCTGCAGGTAAAGGTTCTGGGCAAAGATCTCGGCATCCTCATACACACTGCGGTCCTGGACAACCGAAGTGGGGTGCTGCGCCAGGTCATAGTGGGCGCGCAGGCGGTGGGTTAGAAAGAACACCTGCGAATGGAACGACCAGGCGTCCATGTTTGCGTAGAAATCTGCCAGATAGGGGTTCTCGGTCACCGGCTCGAAGAACGGCTCCCAGCCCAGGCGCACGCTGAGCAGCTCCACCAGGGTGGACTTGCCTACGCCAATATTGCCAGCCACAGCTACGAACTTTTTCATCTCTCCTCCAAAAATTCAGAGCGGCTGTTTTAGCCGCTCTGAGAATTTACTGCGTTGGGATTTCTCCGGCCAGTTCCTTGTCTATCACCTGCTTGAAGACATCCAGCGGCTGTGCGCCCACCAGAGCCAGACCATTGATGAAAAAGGTCGGCGTCGAGCGGATGCCGAGATTGATGGCGAAGTCGCTGTCCTCCTGAATGGCTTGCTGATACTTATGGTCGCTGAGACAGGCTTCGAACGTCCCCATGTTCAGTTTCAGGTCCTGCGCATATTGAAGGTAGATGGTGCTGCCCAAAGATTCACTGCTGAACAGCTTTTCGTGGTATGGCCAGTAGGCATCCTGTTCCCCGGCGCACATGGCAGCCTCGGCCGCGGACATCGCGTCCGGATGGATGGACGTGAGCGGCAGATTACGATAGACCAGCCGGATCTGCCCGGGATAGGCAGCCAGGAGCGGCTCGTACACTTCGTTATGCCAGCGGCGGCAGAACGGGCACTGATAATCGCTGAATTCCACAATGGTGATCGGCGCATCCGCCGGACCGATGGCATAAGCATTCTCGATGGGGATGTCGTAGCGTCTAAACTCCCCTTCTTGCGGGGTGACCGGCGCTTCCACGACCCCGGCAGAAGCCTGGTTTGGCGTCTGCGCGGTCTCGGTCGCAGGGGAGCCAAAGCCCCAGACAACGTAGCCAAGCAATACGCCCGCGGCAAATGCGAACACCGTCAGCACGGAATAGAAATGGCTGCGCTTGAAGGTGACCGTATCTTCCTGGATCAGAGGAGATGTGTCTTCGGAGAGTTCTTCCGGCTCGACGACCGGATCGATCGTCGGTTCGATGGCGGGTTCAATGGTTGGTTTCTTTCTGGGAGGCATGATGGGCATTATACCGCTTGACTCGCGAAAACTGTCTGCTACTTTTGTAAGAGAGAGTCGTATGTTTTATTGGGTGACAGTCAATGTGCGCGCTCCGCTCCTTGTGCCGTGGCTGTCACCTCACTGAATATTTCTGACTTGGAGGTCAAAATGGCAACACATGAAAAACATCATACCCCCTGGTATCTCTGGCCCTTTGCGGCGATCTGGAAATTACTGGCAGTCATTGTGGAAATGACCGGTCGTCTCGTCGCGATGATCCTCGGTATCGTTCTGATGATCGTGGGCGTGCTCGTTAGCCTGACCATTGTCGGCGCGATCGTGGGTGTGCCGCTCGCGATCGTGGGACTGCTCCTGTTTATCAAGGGTATATTTTAGAACCAAGGAGTCCAAAGTCTCCAGACTTTGGAATTTCAACGCCAAAGTCTGGAGACTTTGAGTCCTCTTACGCCGCATCCACCTTCGCCCGAGGCTCTCGCTTTCGGAACAGGACCACGATCCGGTCCCGTGCGGAAGCGAGGGCTCTTTTCACCTGGGGGAGGCGCATAATCAGGAACATGATAATGATTAAAGAGTAGATCAACGGGCGAATGATCTCTCCCTGCAGGCGGAAGAAGTCACCCTTCTTGCCCCAGGCATAGTGTAGCGCGACCAGGGGAGCAATCAGATAAATAAACTGGTGCAGCCGTTTCCAGTTTTTGCCGAGGCGTTTCTTCCAGATATCGAAGGATGTGAACGCCAGGGGAATAAGCATCAGGAACGAAATCATGCCCACCAAAATATAGGGCTTCTCGATGATCGTTTGAACGATCAGACTCCATGCCAGCCCGTAATCCAAATCGATGAAGATAATCACATGGATGGTTGCATACAGGAACGCATACAAGCCCAGCGCCCGGCGGCGCTTGATGAGCTCACGCCAGCCAAAGAGATTGTTAAGCGGCGTGCATGCCAGTGACATGACAAGTAAGGTGATGGCATGCCGCCCTGTGCGCTGCTCGAGTGCCTGGATCGGGTTGGCGGTCAGGTTATCGGTAAATAAGTCGATGAGCAGGAGCACGAGGGCAGACCATCCATAGATGTGGATGGCGACCTGCAGCGGGGTGTAGCGTTTGAAAAAGGATTTCATAATAATTTCGATAAGACCCTAAAGGTTTTACTGGCAAAGCTAAATTAAGATCTGCGAGAAGATCATCTCAAAGCAGACATACGGTCGCGAATTAAACCTCTAGAGTCTCAACGATCAATAATTTTCGATCAGATCCATACCCTGATAAAGGGATGCAACCTGTTCCGCGTAGCCGTTGAACATCATCGTGGGACGGCGGCCCAGCTCGCCGATGCGCCGCTCAGATGCCTGTGACCAGCGCGGGTGCGGGCGGTCCGGGTTCACGTTCGAGTAAAAGCCATATTCATTCGATCCGATCGAATTCCACAGCGTGGACGGCTGCTCCGCGGTCAATTCTATCTTGACAATCGACTTGATCGATTTGAAGCCATACTTCCACGGTACCACCAGGCGGATCGGCGCGCCATTGGGGTTGGGCATAGGCATGCCGTACAAGCCTGTCGCCAGGATCGTCAGGTCGTGCATGGCCTCGTCGAGTCGCAGGCCCTCCTGGTAGGGCCACGGATAGAAGGGACTCTTCTGCCCCGGCATTTCCTCCGGGCGATAAACCGTTTCGAAACGGACAAACTTCGCGTCCGAGGTGGGCTCCACTTCGTTCAGGAGGCTCGCCAGCGTAAACCCCGTCCATGGGATGACCATGCTCCAGGCTTCCACACAGCGCAGGCGATAGACACGTTCCTCCTGCGGGAACTTGAGCAGGTCTTCGATGCCGTACGTCTTCGGGTTGTTCACCAGACCGGAGACTTCCACGGTCCAGGGCTCGGTGGTGAAACCCTGTGAGTACGGGTTGACGGCTTCCTTGTCTGTGCTGAACTCGTAGTAGTTATTGTAATGGGTGATATCCTGATACGAATTCGCCGGGTCTCCGAGTTCGTCAGATTTGGCGGGGAGATCCGGCATCTCCTCGGCCGGGCTCGTCGCTGCAGATGCACCGGGCGAGCAGGCAGCAAGCAGCGCAGAGCCGGTGAGGATGCCCGCGGTTCTGAGAAAGTCGCGGCGCGAAAGGTATTGCGAATACGGTGTGATCTCAGATGATTTTACAGGGACAGATTTATATGTGTTATCCATGATTACCTCTAATGTGATTCGTCATTGCGGGCCCGAAGGCCGAAGCAATCTCACTGCCTGTTACTGAGATTTCAACCCCTACGCTTCGACTTCGCTCGACCGCCCAACATACGGGCGACTCGCTCCGCTCAGCGCGGAGGAGCTCGCAACGACATGGTTTAGTACGTTTCTTCCAACAACGCCTTGATATTCTCTTCCGTCTGTTGATATCTTCCTTCGCCGATATTCATATAGCGGATGTGACCCTGTTTGTCGATCAGGTATAAGGCGGGCCAGTAATGATTCTTATAGGCTCTCCATGTGGCGCCCTCATTGTCCTGCGCGACCGGATATTCGATTTCATAGCGTGCGATCGCCTCCTTCAGGTTCGCAAGGTCGGCTTCATAGGAGAATTCCGGAAAGTGATTGCCGATGATGACGAGTCCCTGATCCTTATATCTGGCATGCCATTCCTTCAGGGAGGGCATAACGTTCTGGCAGTTAATGCAGCCAAACGTCCACATCTCCACGATGACGACCTTGCCGCGCAGGTCCGCGATGCGCAGAGGGGCATCCACGTTCAGCCAGATATCGTTTGTCAATTCGGGAGCGACTCCCAGGTCCGGGAGGGAAGTGATTTTGTGCATGGAAGAGTCCGCGTATGGCACCTCGCTTTGTTGAAGTGCACATCCAAAAAGAAATAAAGCCATCAAACTCAAAAGCCAGGGTTTCATCGTCAGCCTTCCTGATGGCTTCATTCTAAGAAAACTTCCTTACGAAAGTATTACGAGAAGTTTAAGAGACCATAAAGGTTTTTAGAGGAGGAAAATCTCAAAAAGAGCGAAAATCTAAAACCTTTAGGGTCTGAGCGCTCACGGCAGATGAAACGTGAATTGCGTCCCTTTACCCGGTTCACTCTGCACGTGGATATCACCCCCGTGTGCCTGTACGATACCGCGCGCAATAGCCAGCCCCAGCCCTGCGCCGCCGGTGCCGCGCCTGCGCGAAGCGTCGCCACGATAAAAACGCTCAAAGATGTGCGGGATATCCTGCCCGCGGATACCTTCACCGGTGTCGCTGACGGTCACGTCTACGCCGGGGCCCTCGCGCCGCACCCAGACGCTGACCCGTCCCTGGGGAGGCGTATGGCGCAGCGCGTTGCTGATCAGATTGTTGAACACGCGCCCGATCGCCTGGGTATCCATCAGGACCGGATCGACATCCGACTCCACCTGCCCTTCCAGGGTGATCTCCTGCTGTTTGGCAAGCTGCGAAAAACTTTCGAGCGTATCGGACACGAGATCGTTGAGGGATGCCGGCGCGCGGTGGAGTGGAAAGCCGCCCGCATCGAGCTGTGACATCTGGAAGAGATCGTCGATGAGCGCCGAGAGTGACATCACGTCGCGCTGTGCGGTGAGCAGATAGCGTTTCACCATCTCGGGCTCATCCACCACGCCATCCGATAGCGCCTCCAGGATGGCGCGCATGGAGGCAAGCGGCGTTTGCAGGTCGTGCCCGACCCAGGCGATCAGATCGCGGCGCAGGCTCTCAAGCTCGCGTTGTTTCTGGTCTGCAAGCTGCAGTTGCTCTGCCATTTGATTAAATGTGGTCGACAGCGCGGCAACTTCATCGCGTCCATTCACCGGGACGCGCGTCTGCAAATCGCCCCCGGCAAGTTTTTCTGCGGCGCTCTTGAGCAGGTTGATCCGTTCGGTCACGGTGCTGGCGAGGAAATACCCCAAAATCATCGCAATGCCGCCTGCAAAGACCAACAGCACAATTGCCAGCAGCAGGTCATGCTCGCTGGCAAACATCAACTGCGCTGAGAACCAGACGTTGAAGAACGTGAGAATGCTTGCCAGCGCGTAGCCGCCCAGTAACGTCCGGCGCAGGGTGGGAGACAGGTGAACCCAGCCGAGACGATAGGCGGCATAGCCAACCAGTGCCGATACCAATGCCGTGACTCCCAAAAACAGGGCCATCAACCCCAACTCGTTGGTCGGCGGCGACATGAGCATGTTGAAGAACGCCAATGAGATGGCAACAATCAGGAGTGTGCCAAACGCCAGGCGGGCAAGCATGGGAAGACGATTAAGGGATACTTTCATAAAGTATATTAGTGAGGAGTCAACGACTCCAGTCGTTGGAATTTGTGAGCTTTATATTCAAAGTCTGGAGACTTTGAGTCCTTCATAATTACGGTTCGAACTTATAGCCCACGCCCCACACGGTCAATAACCGCTTCGGGTGGGAAGGATCTTCTTCGATTTTCTCGCGCAGGCGGCGGACGTGGACGGTCACTGTGCCGGGGTCAATAAACTGCGCTCCGCCCCAGACGCGCTCCAGCAGCTGCTCGCGCGTGAAGACCTGTTTTGGGTGCCGTGCCAGCAGATACAGCATATCGAATTCCTTGACAGTCAATTCGATCGGCATGTCTTTGCGGGTGACCACGCGGCTGCGTGGATCAATGCTTAAGTCCTCGAAGGACAGGTCACGCTCCGGTTCCACCTCCACCTGCTCGCGCCCGAGACGCCGCAGTACGGCGCGGACCCGGCTGACCAGCTCCTGCGGGCTGAACGGCTTGACGACATAATCGTCCGCACCCATTTCGAGACCTGCGATGCGGTCGATCTCTGCCCGTCGCGCCGTCAGCATGATGATCGGTACGTTGGAACGATCCCGCAGCCAGCGCGTGAGCGAGAGCCCGTCCACTTCCGGGAGCATAAGGTCCAGGATCACAAGGTCTGGCTTGCGCCGCTCGAAGAAGGTCATTGCCTGTCTGCCATCCGCGGCGATCTGGGCGCTATATCCGGCGCGCTTGAGATACAGGCTGACTACCTCGGCAATGCTGGCTTCATCCTCGACAACCAGGATCAGGTTTTCCGTCATCGTTTCGATGATACACCAACGCCAAATGAATTAGTATGATTGTTCAGAAATCCGTAAGAATTGGTAGAACCCCGCTTTAAGATGGAAAAAGAAATCAGTCTTCCAGCGTGCCCTCAGCGAGCTGGATCTGATTGTAGGAAAGGATGTGATCGCGTCCGGCTTCCTTGGCAGCATACATAGCCTGATCTGCCGCGCGCAGGAGAACCTCACGTGTCTGTCCGTTCTCCGGGAAACTGGCGATGCCCATAGAGATTGTCACGCTGAGGCTGTGGTATTCGTAGGGAACACGGAGCAGAGTAAGGGACTTCCGTAAATCTTCCGCGCGCTCACAGGCAGTTTCCAGGCTTATGTTCGGCAGGACAACCACAAATTCCTCGCCGCCATAGCGACAGGCGAAGTCACCGCGCCGGCATTGATGGGAGAGGGTCATAGCGATGGCCTTGAGGACCAGATCGCCGGCTTCATGCCCATGCGTGTCGTTGACCCGCTTGAAGTGGTCGATATCCATCATAATGACGCAAACGGGATAATTTTCGCGCGCCGCACGGCTGATCTCGCGATCGAGAGTCTCGTCCAGGTAACGCCGGTTGAAAATGTCCGTGAGTGGATCGCGGATGGCTTGTTCACGAAGTTTGCTTTGCAGGAGTCCGATCTCAATCAATTGACCCTGCAGCCGGTCGTTGACGTAACGTAATCGCTTCTCGACCTGTTTGCTCTCCGTTATATCTCGAAAGATCATCAGGTGACCGTTCATCGATTGACCGCGGTCATATAAAGGGGTTACCTGTAAGTCCACGTAACGAGATGGATCCTTGGGAACTTTTAACTCAATACGCGTTTCCGTCTTCTCCAGGAAGAGATCTGTTTTCTCCATCCAGGGTTGAAACACCTCAAATGCGTTTTTTCCTATGTAGGATGAGGCATTCCCTTCTATGAAACTTCCCATGGCAGGGTTGATATCCATAATGCGATTTTGCAGATCAAGTACCAATACTCCATCACGCATATTTTCAATCAGTAGACTGCGCGCGATCGGTACCAGGTCCATAAAATGCGTATGAAAAATAGCGAAGACATAAATGATCCCTGAAAGCCCAAACATCAGCGGGGCGAGATCGAGTCCATGCCATTGGCGGAAATAAAATTCACTGTAAGCGCTTGCCGCCCAGGGAAGAAAGGAACCAATCAGGATCAAACGATATTGGTTCAGGTAAAGCGGACTCCAGCGCAACGCACACTGGCTCAACACAAGGAACGCAATCCCAATGATCGTGTAGGAATAGACGATATTGATCCAATACCATGGCCCGCGAACAAAGTCTATTGCCAGAAAACCATTTTCCTGCACCACATCCAGCGTCAGATAGAAAAGATGGTGCGACTTGTTCGTCCAAAACAATACCGTGGAGAGAATAGGTTGCAGTGAGAGCAGGAATAGATTGCGTTTGGTGAGCCAGGCTTCATTATGGGTAAATGTAAGAACAAATAGAAGGAATAATGTTGGCAGCCCCGACACCCCGATATACATCAGACTAAACCAGAAAAGTTTTGAATCGAGCGAAATATTTGTCCAGCGTGTGGAATAAAACCCGGACCACATCGTCATGGAAAGCAGCAAAAAGCTTAACATCAAAGAGCCAGGTCCAGACCGCCGCCAGGTTGCAATGGATGCGATCCCGGTAATGATCGCGGAAAGGATGGAAAGAATAGCGAAAGGATGAATATTGACGAACATCTTCTAGTATTTTGACCTGCTACCCGGCTCAATCGCATGTTCTCTGGATTGATTTGTATATTCAGGGGGTGCGTTTCAATTTTAGCCTTTCAGGTATTTAAGGACTTTGCAAAGAGTTTACAAATAATGAGTTGGTTTGCGGATAGTCTGTTAACACAACGGGAAATTGCTGGATTGGCGGAACGAATTACAACTTCGGCGCAACACAAAAGGCTCCTCTGCGTTAGGGAGCCTTTCCTTGCAGTTGCGTTGTTTTCAGTTCGTCCTGGCAATACACTGGTGCCTTGTCACCTGCAGCATTACTCTTTCCCAAAGGATTGAAGTGCAGTATCCTGGCTTTCGTACATGGGGATATTCTGCAAAAAGCCAGTAATACCCAGCACGTTATAGATCTGCGGAGGCGCATTGCATAACTTGAGATGTGCTAGCTTGAACTGATCCTCTTTCGGCGTGAAGATCTGGTACACCTTTTGGATGGCGCGCATGCCCGCGCTGGTCAGTGTATCGAGCTCGCTCATATCGATGAGAAGATAGCGTGCACCATCGTCATAGGCGGTACGCGCCGCGATGAGCAATTGTTCCTCGCTTTGCGCGTCCAGCCAGCCGCGCAGGCGGAAGACGGTCACTGGCAGATCGGCTTGTATTGATTCGGATGAGATTCTCAGGTCGCTGTTCATCTTCTGCTCCTCGCTCCCGGTATTTCGTACCTGGATTTTACCGCTTATCTCATAAAGAAGTTGATTTTTTACATACCTTGCAGGCGAAGATTCGAATTTCGGTACGGCAAGGTAGGTCAGGGAAGGGATACAAATTCCGCGCTGACATACCCGCGCTGGTTGTCCGGTGTACGCACATGCAGCCACTGGTTGGCTTTGCCGATTCGGGCTTTTGCTTTTTTCCCAGGGTCAAGCACGCTCAGGCGTGTACCTCCCTTGAGAATGGCGATCAACGCCCCGCCTTTTGACGGGGTCTTGCGCAGGCGCAGCCCACTCGTGCCGACTGCGCTGGAGACCACCACAGTCAACCTGTCATCTCTCTGTTCGTCTGCGGGAGGCTCTGCCGGCGTGGATGGCATGCTGGGCACGCTCGGCACGCTGGGTGTGGACGATGTGCCCGGCGTGGAGACGGGTGGCACTTCGACGGGAGTGGGTTCTGTCACCGGACCTGGAAGCGCCACCGGGACCGCTTCCAGGTACCAGGCCGCGGCGAAGCCTTCCTGCCCCTGGGGTGTGCGGACTCGCACCCACTGGTTGATCGCGCCGATCTTCGAGGCGCCATCCGATTCGAGCAAGGCAAGCTGCGTCCCGGCGGGGACGACGGCCAGGACATTCGCCAGGCTCGAGGTATCAATGCTCGAGCGGACGTTCAATCCCCAAGTGACTGAATCCTTTACGCGCGCGGAGACTTCTCCGGTTGGAGCGGGAGTCGTCCCCGGCGTGGAGGGCGTCGATATGGGTCCGCCTGAGCCGAACACCTCATACAAAATGACATGTGAGATGGCGCGCTTGAGTATATTTCCCTGTGCGTAGCGCTTCATCAACAGATCTTCTTTTGTTAAATCTGTCTGATAGGGCCAGGGATCGAGCATCAGGTAGTCGTCACCCTTTTTGCCATAGAGCACGACCCAGTGCGTCTGAATGCCCGGCGCATTGGAATAATCCACCTGGACAATGGCGGGCTGACCGGCCGCGATCGCGGCGTCGATCAGCTCAAGCGGCGCGGGAGTCGTCGTACACGAGATATTCGACCTGACTGTCACATTCGGATATACCTGGCTGACCGAGCCCCAGCGGATCGCGGCGCTGACAAATCCCTGCACGTTCTTCAATTTCTGATTGAGCGTTTTGGGCGTCTCGGCGTAGCCATGTCCGCTGAGCAGCATCGCAACACTGGTCAGCGCGCAGCCCACATAACCGATCGTGTCCTCAGGGTCACCGAAGCCGAGGATATCGCTTTTCCATTTTTGGTCCTGCTGGGAGAGGTAAACGGGCTTAAAGGACATGGGTCAGTTCCTTTGGCAGTGAAGGACGATGGTGTGATTATACCTGTGGAGAAAGTAGGAAAGAAGAAAGAGCAAAGAGCAGCTTGCTCTCACGCCCACTCGGTGATCATCTCCGGGACCGGGTGGATGTTGACCATGAATGCTGGCTTCTCAGACCGGTTCTTGAATTCATGCCAGGTATCTGCGGGAATGATCACAATGTTGTTTTCACGAAGCGTTTCCAGCTTGTCGTCAACGATGGCTTCGATCTGCCCTTCGAGGATGATAAACGTCTCTTCATAAGGATGGCGATGCTTCCGGGGACCTTTGCCGGGAGAGAAGTGAACGATGAAGAATGAGACACTGGCTCCATGTTTCGAGCCTTGAAACGTTGCCACGTCCTGACCGGGCGGTTTCAAAGTATTGATGTCAAGGATGTTCATTCCATGCAGCTCCTTTCGCCAGTTTTGGCATAGCTATGGACCGTATGTTTCTGCCATCTCACCAATCATGACTGCGTACTTGAAACGCTGCTGTGTTTTTTTCAAAAACAGATCCTCCTCATGGAGCGGGGCATTCTGCTCATAATAAGTGCCAAGATGGCAGGCAAGCGGAAAATGCACAGCATAGATTAATGACCGCACTTCCTCCAGGCGCAGCGGATATTGTGTTTGATAGCCCTCCATAATGGCTTGGACTATGTCCCTATCAGTTTCTACGCAAAATGGCTCGTCCAAACGAAAGTGCGACGAGAGCAGCAGGTATCCAAGATCGAGAACGGGCATACCGGTGCCGATATTATCCCAGTCGATGAGATGCGCTTCGTGTACATCTGCTTTGATTGCATTCATGTACCAGCAATCGCCGTGTGTAATCCCGAGAGATAGGTCTTCCATCTGAAGGAATGCACTCATCGAATCGCTCAGACCCTGAAAGAGTGACGCATACGCTTCTGGAGCAGACCGCCTGCCGGCATTAAGCTGTGGAATGGTGCGGGTCCTAATCATTTCCGGGTGGCACCGGGAAATACGCACAACGGGCGCGGAAAGGTGATTCAAGCTATGCAACTGCCCAAGCCGGGCGCTTAAGAGACGGAGCTCGGATGGCTCGGGCCTGACCACTTCTCCTTCGATAAAGGAGAGCAGGAGAAGTGTCCAATTGTCCTGGATGCCAACGAGTTGTCCATTGCGTGTTCGCCCCACGTGGGGTACCGGATAGCGTTGCTGGTTCAACCAGACCAGAAGTGCCGCCGTGGTATGAAGCTCTTTGGCCGCCTCCGGGTGTTTGAGCAGACGCAGCACCCAGCGTTGTCCATTTCTGTCGAGGAGCGAAAAGATCCCGCGCCAATCGAAGGTATAGCGTTGGATGGGTTTGATCTCTGCTGGAGAAGAACCATAGATGGACTCAATTAGATCCGAAACAAGGGAACGATCGGGCATTCGGGCTCCTACATCGACCAGTGTTCCGCCTTCACGTCCAGCTCCTCGGACCAGCGACGGTGCAGCTGTGTGATGTCATCCACGATGTCTGCAGGGAGTGGTTCGATATTTCGACCAGCGTCCAGAAACTCCCTGAGATTATCCGGCTTGCTCGTCGCTCCCACCGTCGCGCGCACGAGCGGAAAGCTGTGCGCAAAACGGACGCAGAACTCCGTCCAGTTTTCGATGCCGGAGCGCTCGAAGATCGGTACCACCTCCGCCGCGCGCTCCTGCAGGTAGGACTTCCAGGCGTAGCCGGGCACATCCCGCAGGCGATGGATATTGCCACCCGCGACTGTCCGCATCGCGATCATCGGTTCGTTCCGTTCGACCAGTTCGTTCCACAATTCATTCGAAGCAAAACGCTGGAGTGGATTGAGATAGAAGATATATCCATCCACAACGCCTTCCGGGTAGCCGCCGCGTAGTGCCTGGAGCGCCACATGCGACGTCCACGGAAAGACTTCGAGCACGAAGCGATGGACCAGTCCCTGCTGCTTGAGACGCGAAAACTCCTCGTAGCATGCCCCGCCGCTGGCGTACTCCTCCGCCAGTGACTCGCTCAGGCAAAGCTGGCCGAGCTCCAGGCTTTCCAATCTTAATGCGATGAGATGCTGATGGACTACGTCGCGCAGTTCCTCGATATTCTTCCAGCCGATCTTAACGATCAGCCTGGGAATACGCGTGCCGTCCTGATCGAACGCAGCGCGCAGCACCTGGAGCGCGTTCCCATAATGGTGGCTGGTGTGAAACCAGGTTGTTCCTTCCATAGCTGCGCGCGCCACCTGGACGCGGTCCTCGAAGGGAATGTTCTGGTCGCCCAGACGCGTGGTGCCATAAACATAAGCAGGAAGGTCTGCAAGCAATTCTGATCTATCAACAGGCTGTGAATTGGTCATTTTTATTTACCATCATTTCTTGAAGGATGTGATTGTTTTGGCATAATCCATGGGCCTTACACATACCCGTGGGGTAGTTCCGCCATGAATCTCTCCCGATCCTGGGGGGCAATAAAAAGCTTTTCGATGCGTTTCGTGAACCCATTTGGATTTTTGGGGATCATCAACAAACCTTCCTTTGTATCCCGGGCGCGGGCGAATAAATCCCAGTCGAGGTCCTTTTGATAGGTGCTCTTTTCGATGCGGCTGATCTCACGGAAGGACAGGAACAAACGATAATCGATGTGTCCCGGCACGAAGCGGATGGCGATCCCGCTGGCAGTGATGATATACGTCACAGCCGCGCCAAAGAAGCGCGTATCCTGGTAAAAAACATTGAAGCCCACCAGCATGATCAGGATTTGCCAGAAGCTCAACCCAAACTGACCCTTTAGCAGGAAGGCAGCCAGGAAACTCGCAGCCGTCAAAACGGCGAAATTGCGTGCAGCCCCATGCCAGGGGACAGGCGGCTGGTCCACGTAAAATTTTCCGTCCCTGCCGGCATGCTCGCGCCGGATGTGCGAGATCCAGGCTGCCGTCTGCCAGCGCAGGGACAATAAGCCAACCAGGATGATGAGGAGGAATAAACTGGCAAGTGCGGGCGATCTGGGCCAGAGCGCGACAATCGCGATCCATGCATAAGGGTATTGCTTGAGGAAGAGAACCGGGAAGCCCAGGATGAAGCGGTCAAGGAAGGGTTTCATGGATTGATTATAAATCGCTGAGACACAATAGTGAAGCAGGGAAGGAATGGTAGACTCAACTCAAAGTCAAGTACAATACGAAGAACCCCTGACTCCATCCCGTCCTCAGCACAACGCAGGGAAATTGCTCTGGTTTTCAATATTTTATGAAATCGTCAGAAGATTACACCAAATTTGGTGACGAAAAGCTGATCAGCCTGATTGCGCAGGCGCACGAGCAGGCTTTGACCCAGTTATATGACCGCTACCATCGCCTGGTCTTCAGCCTTGCGCTTGCCATCGTGAATGACCGCGAAACCGCAGAAGAAGTTACGCTGGATGTATTCATGCGCGTCTGGCAGAAGGCCGGCACCTACCGCGCGGAGCAGGCGAAAGTGAGTACCTGGCTGACGCACATCGCCCGGCACCACGCCATCGATATCCTGCGCCGCCGGGCGGCAAGGCTTGATCAATCGGCCATTCACTGGGAGGATGCCATCTCCAAGCTGGAGTCCTCCTACCCGGATCCACAGGAATCGGCAGAAGTGTCTCTGCGCCGGGAGCACATTCATGCCGCGTTGAATCAACTTCCGGCCGAACAGAGGCAGGCTCTGTTACTGGCGTATTTCGGCGGCTATACACAGAGTCAGATTGCAGAATTGCTCGCGCAGCCGCTCGGGACAATAAAGACCCGGCTGCGTCTTGCCATGCAGAAGGTGCGTGAGTTTCTAAACAAGGAAAACCGGTCTGAGAATAAATCTATTGCGGCTGAATCTGCGTATAGTACAAAGAAGGAAGAATAATCAGGATTTCCCATGGCTGACCTGTCTCACGAGACTCACGTTCTAGATTTGTTGCCTGCGTATGCAATCGGCAGCCTGGATGCTGACGAGCTTAATCGCGTCGAACAGCATCTATTGAGCTGCTGGGACTGCCGGAACGAATTGCGCGCCTTCCAAACCGTTGCCGATCAATTGGGGTTTGCCGCACCGGTTGCAGCGCCTTCTCCCGATCTAAGGGATCGGCTCATGCAGCGCGTTCACAGCGTGAACACAGTGCGCTCGAAAGGACAGGAACCAGTCGCGACTCCAGCACCCGCGCGTCCGTTCTGGGAACGCCTGCTGCCCGCCTGGGGGCTGGCAAGTCTTTTCCTGATTATCGGGCTGGCAGCCTCCACGTTGATCCTGTGGCAGCGTGTCGGCCGGCTGGAGTTCGCCACCGCGCCCGGTGGAATGCGAGCCGTCCCTCTCAGTGCCACGGGTTCGGTTCCCAGCGCAACTGGCTTTGTCCTGATCAGTGTCGATGGGGATAACGGCGCCCTTGTCGTAGATGGACTGCCGCCTCTCGGAGAGAGCCAGCAATATCAGCTATGGCTGCTCCGGGATGGGCAACGGACCAGCGGGGCTGTCTTTTCCACCGATGAAAAAAGCTATGGCGGTACCCGGATTCGCGCGCCGCGTTCCCTGCTGGACTATTTTGCTGTAGACATCACCATCGAACCCACTGGCGGCAGTCCCCAACCGACAGGGACCCGCGTTCTGGGCGGGGCGCTTCCCAATCCCTAGCTGTTTCGATTCCAATAAATCCAAACGTTTTAGACGTACGTATATAACTATTAGGTAGTATGCCGCTCTCACTCAGAGTGTGGCCTCTCTTTCTCACGCCTGGCGGCAGCTGGCATTGGATTCCCGCCAAGCAACAATCCTCATTCCACTCCACCTCAGCCTCAATTTCAGACACTCCAACGAGCCGACTTTCACAAAGGTGACCGCCAGGCCAGTTTATTTCCATATCGGAAAGGAGTAAATTGCAATGGTTCGAAAAGGTATTTGGACAAAAATGGGGATACTCGTTGTCGTTCTCTCTCTGCTGATGAGCTTCAATTCGACCAACTTTGCCAACGCTCAGGCTGCGGGGCCGGAAATGCTGCATCCTAATTTGGATGTGAGGGCGGTGGTTTCCGGACTGGTTACTCCCACTACTATGGCGTTTCTGGACGAGGACGAATTCCTGGTGCTGGAAAAGAACACAGGCAAAGTTCAATACGTTGTCAACGGTGCCATTCAGAGTACTGCGCTGGATCTGGCAGTCAACATTGCTTCTGAACGCGGCCTGCTGGGGATTGCCTTGGATCCGAATTTCTCCTCAAATCACTATGTCTACCTTTATTGGTCCTGCCGCGCCCCGGCTCCCACGGATCCCTTCATTCCTTCACAGACTCGATGCGCGGAGCAACCAGAGCTTGGAGCAGATTCTGCTATCAATGATCTGTTAGGAGTACCGCTGCTCGGTAATCGTGTCGATCGATTCATCTGGAATGAGAGCACGCTTACATTTGACCTCAACTTGATTATGCTGCGCGCCTTCCAAAACGATGGTGGCCCAGTGCCTCCTGATCAGGGCGATGAAGGTCAACCTGCGCGCGGCAACCACGATGGCGGAGTCATTACCTTCGGTCTCGATGGCAAGCTCTACGTGTTCATCGGAGATGCAGGAAGACGCGGTCAATTACAGAATCTTCCCTGTGGTCCCATAGCTGTTTGTTCCGGCACGCCGGTTCCTGACGACCAGTTCGGCGGCCCAGAACCTGACAACGCCCATCTCACAGGTGTTGTTCTGCGGCTCAACACCGATGGCAGCGCGCCGTCCGATAATCCGTTTTTCAACGCGGGCGCCGCGATGGAAAATGAAGAAGTAGGCGCGAATATCCAGAAGATCTTCTCTTATGGACACCGCAACAGTTTTGGGATCGCCGTTGACCCTGCCTCCGGAGGAGTCTGGCTTCAGGAAAATGGGGACGATACGTTTAGCGAACTCAATCGCTTGGAGCGAGGGATGAATGGCGGCTGGATCCAGATCGCAGGTCCTGTAAACCGGATTGCAGAATTCAAAGGGATCGAGACAACCTTTGGTCCGCAGACTTTGCAGCAGTTACGCTGGCCGCCGACGAATATTGCGGACACTCCTCAGGAGGCTATGGCGCGTCTGTTCATGTTGCCCGGGGCAAAGTACGCTGATCCTGCCTTCAGCTGGAAATGGGAAGTGGCGCCCGGCGGTATGGGCTTCGTGAACGGGGCAGCCTTGGGACCCCAGTTCCAGGGTGACCTGTTCATGGGCGCGGCGACTCCAAACCTGGAAGGAGGCTACTTATTCCATTTCAACCTGACCGGCAATCGCAAAAAGATCGCAGTGGATGATCCCCGCCTGCAGGATCGTGTGGCAGATAACCTCGCCAAGCATGAGATCACCGAGAGTGAAAGTCTGCTGATTGGCCGCAATTTTGGCATAGTCACTGATATCCGGACGGGTCCAAACGGGAACCTCTTTGTGGTTTCACTTTCCAATGGTGCGATTTATGAAGTCTTCCGTCGCTAGCATGGAACTGCATTTTATTAACCTGAGATTAGACGAGGTTACACCCCGTTGAAAAGTCTTCAGGACTGGTGTATTGTATTAATGAGCATTGACCAATCGAATTGGTCACTAGGGAAAGGAGGTGAGCCCATTCTACGAAACTTGCAGAAGCTCGATGTATTTTCACAGCGGTTCATTTTTGACAGTCTTACAAAGAAAGGTAAACACAGAATGAAAAAAACCAGGATATTACTTGTAGCTTTGCTTGTGCTGACCATCATTTTTACCAGTAGCGTTGCTTATGCCAGTGCAGACGCATCTCGAAATTTCACTGCGGCGCTTAGTGGAGCTGCCGAACGTCCGGTTCCGAGAGATACGAACGCTCGGGGCCTTGCCCACTTCAAATTGAGCACGGATGGAACCGAGCTTGCGTACAAATTGAACGTGGCAAATATTGAGAATGTCTTTGCCGCACACATCCACTGCGGTTCGGAAGAGGTCGCCGGGCCAGTTGGTGTTACGCTCTATATGGGCACGCCAGGTGGCGGGAGCTTCGACGGGGTCCTGGCTGAGGGCACCATCACCGCCCCCGATCCTGGAAATAGTTGCGGATGGTCAACCCTGGACGATGTGGTGGCTGCTATGTTGAGTGGGAACGCTTATGTCAACGTCCACACCAACGATGGTGTGGCGCCACCGAATACAGGCCCCGGTGATTTCCCCGGTGGTGAAATACGCGGTCAAATTAAATAGACTTTCAGACATCAAAGCTTAATAAAAGAAACAAACAAAAAAAGTCCAGCCTAGTCGCTGGACTTTTGCTTAAGACGAACGAGGCTTTCGTGTCAATGTTCGTGCTCGATAGCCTCTCCGACAGGAACGCTTATTTTCATATCTTCATGATCTCGGAAGTGTAAAACGACTTCGATTTCGTCTCCCACGTGGAGTTCTTGTTTGAGACCAACGAGCATCACATGATACCCGTCTGGTATAAACACAAATTCCTTGTTTGCGTACACGGGTATCACATCTACAACCTCTGTGCCGTTTTGAAGCTGTACGACCTCCGCCGCCTCAGAAGATGCCCCAGTCAGTTGATCCGTTTCTGAATCATGATTGCGCATCGCTAAATAGACTGCGCGATCTTCGCCCTGCGCGGCGGCACCCATCTTGACCTGACGTACTTCTATTCCGCTCTTTGCACTTCCTGCACCACAGGCTGTCAACAGAACTGCTGCTAGAATAAGAGTGAAAAAGCGTTTTCTCATGCGGACGGTTACAGCAGAATCCGAAGTTGGCATTTGCAAAGTATATCATTCCCAACCTGTTGATAATCGTCAAATCCCATGAAATTCGGCAGTCGCAATACTTCTTTGGAATGGTTCGTCAACGAAGGGATGGGAAATTTTAGCACTCACCATTCTCCGGTCCGCGCAAGTGATTTCATCCGGGCGCGGTCGATGAGTTTGCCGTGACTGATCACATAAAGGGGTACTTCGTGTTCACGCAACGCTTCCAGGACATTTGGCGCTCCCAACACGACGAGGTTTGCCGGAGATCCAATCTGCAGGGAGTGATCCTTCACGTTCATGGCGCGCGCCGCGTTCCCGGTGATCATGTCATAAAGTGTTTCCAGTTCCCGGTTGGTCGTCATCCAGAGCAGGTGTGCCGCCAGGAAGGCAACTTCGAGCATGTTATTGCGTCCGAATGGATAGTACCCATCCGAGATGTCGTCCTGTCCAAGGCACACGTTCACACCCTCGCCCAGTAGTTCTTTTACGCGCGCGTGCAGCGGTCCGGTGTGTGGGTCGCTCACGATTGTCATGTTTGCCTGCTTCAGTAGCGCCGCGATTTTTTGAAAATAGGGCTGGGGATACAATTCCATCGCCCGGGCGTGGTGCGCCAGTGCCCGTCCCTGCCAGCCGCGGCGGATCGCCTCGACCGCCATGACCTCCAGTGAGCGCAGCCCGGCATCCCCGGCGTCGTCCACCAGCATGGACACATCCTTGTCAAATTCCTGTGCCAGGTCGAAGATCTCTTTCACATGTTCCCGGATATCCGCCTCTGTGTATTCGATCCAGGGAATGCCACCGGCGATGTCTGCACCCATCTCCATTGCCTGGTGCATCAACTCACCTGCTCCCGGCTCGCGTCGCAACCCATCCTGTGCGAACGCACAGACCTGGAGCTCGACGATTCCCTTGAACTCCTCGCGCGCTCGAATGAGTGCTTTTATCCCCTCAAGGCGGGCTTTGCTGTCGACATCTGCAAAGGCGCGGATATGCATACTCCCGTGCAGCGCCGCCTGCGCGAGTGCACGCCGTACATTTTTGACGATCCACTCTTCGGCATATTTCTCTTTGACCCGCGCCGCCAGCTCGATGGTGGTCATTGCCTTGCCCATGCCCTCGGCGTGATAGCCTGTCAGTGCTTCCTCGTCCATCATCTGGCGCGTGTAGACTTTGCAAAGATGCAGGTGCGGGTTGACGAAGGATTCGGTGACCAACTTTCCTTTTGCATCGAGTGTCAACCCTGCCTCGCCTTCAATCCGTTCTGTAAGAGCAGTGATTGTTCCGCCTTCGACCCCGATATCAACGGCCTGTGCTGCACCGCGTACCTGGGCGTGCCTGATCAAAATGTCGAAGTGCTTAGGCATGGTTAAATCTCCTGAATTTGTATCTGTCTATTATAGACAGACCCGTCCTAAAAACAAGAAACCGCGCTTCTCACGCGGTCTGGTTCGCTGCTCACAAAAGTGATTCAGGAAATTTAACGTTTCTTATCTTTTGCAATCAGTCCCTGCATCAACTGTGTTGCCGGGTCGAGAATGGATCTTCCCATGGTCTCTTCATACAGGCTCTGAAAGGGGCCATAACCGAAATGGAGTCCGCTTGGCGTGAGCATATTCAGGCGCACGTTATCACCCTGCGGTGCGGGGGGACGCGCCTGCTCCCATGGACCGATCACATTTGCAACCGCCTGTCCGGCCTTCAGGAGAGCATCTATCTCGGCGTCGAGGGATGTATCGGGGTGTTCCCAAATGACGCCTCCGCCGGTATGATGCAGGTAGCGGGCTGTGTGATCTGTATAGGCGGCGACAATATCTGCCCCTCCTTTCAGCGCCACTTCGACAACGACCCCGTATACGAGTTTGGCTTTCTCGGGTGGCGGATTCACACCTAGCTGGCGAAGGAAATGCCATGCCTGTAGGTAATGACGAGGCTCCAAGGCGGGAGTATCTGTGATCTTTTTCAACAAAACAATGGCAGAATCCTTATCTCTGCGATCCAGATGCTTCCTCGCCTGAACGAAGATTGACCATGGTTCCGCATCCGTGTCCGAATCGCTTGCCCAATCCGAAATAGGCATGTCGCCAAACAGAGTATCTCGAATTCCTATCGGTGCCGGGGACTTTTCTTTCTTCTTGAAAAAGTTGAACATAAATCCTCCTTACTGAATTGTTGCGGGCTATTATAGAGATCTACCGATAAAATATCAAGCCGCGCACCAGGCGCGGCTTGATGGCTCCGCAGGATAGGGGCAGGTCAGGTGCCGACCTCCACGGTGAAGCCGCCAGGCGCCTGGACGTAGAAGCCATACGAGTGACCCGTATCCTCCGGCGCGGGCACAGCAAAACCATCCTCCTTCAGGCGGCGATGGATTTCGTCCACAGTCTCTTTGCCTCCTGTGAAAAAACCGACATGAAAGTTGCCAGGATAGGTTCCCGGCGATCTTCCACTCCCCTTCATCAGGGTCAGCACGAATCCCCAGCCATCCTCCTCATCGGTCAGGAAGCCCATGCCCTTGTTGCCTCCCATGCTCAGCATCCCGAAATACTTGACCAGGAAGTCGCTTGCCTGCCGGACATCGCTCACCGTCAGATTGAGATGATTTAGTTTCATCGGGTGAGAACTCCTACTCTTGTTTGACAAACTCGGTGACGTGAGCAAATTCGTCTGCCAGCGCGGCCCTTTCCTCCTCTGTCAGCTCGAGGGAGCGCGCGGCTGTGAGCGACGCTTGCGCCAGCCCACGATCCCCGGTCCGAAACGCCAGCTCCGCTCGATATAAGTGCGCCTTTGCGCGTTCCACTGCTGCTGCTTCCGGGAACCGCGCAATGCCGTTTTCGAGGGTCTTGAGTGCAAGCGCCTCATCCCCATGCGCATCCCCCAGGCGCGCGGCCACGTAGATGATCTGCGCCAACCCTTCGGCTTTCTCCGCCGAATCTTCCTGTTCTGAATCACCAAGCTTATAGACCCGCAGCCAGTTTCCGCCCGGGTCGACCACGGTGAATCCGCGTACCGTGCCATATTTTTTGCGCGGCCGCAGAATGCGCGGGATGCCTGCGACCGGCAGCTTGCCATAGGTCTTCCGCAACCCGGCGGCAAAATCGCGATACAGGCTGTCTGGATCCGGTACCGCCACGATCACGCTTCCATACGAATCCGCGGGGTTAAAACCTTCCATGCCGAAGAGATGGATATGAATGTCCTCCAGGGCTACGACCGCATGAGGATTTGGCCGCACCTGCCGGTAAGTTTTTTTGAACCCGAGGGCCTCGTAGAACGAGATGGATTCGTCCAGTTCCCTGCAGGGCAGCAGGGGATACGTACGCTCATTTGCCATGCATTTGCTCCTTTTCTGAGGCCATCCGGAACGTGCCTGGCCTCTTTATTTCATTATAGAAGGTTGGTGGACATGGGGAGGGTTGGGAACGGCCTGCCAGGTGGCTATATGGTCCCTATATGGCAGCCAGCGCGAAAGATCCGGTGAAACTACCGGGATTGCGCGACAGGATTGTGATGACTTGCAGCTATTTTTGAACAGCAGGGAAATCAGGCTCTAGCCAAACAACCACTTGTGCAGCATTCGCCCGGGCGAGAACGCAAACGCACCTGCCACCAGGATGCCGCCCACATACAGCGAAATCATAGCAAAACGATGAGCTCGAATATATCCGCGGCGAGCGGCCAGGTAGGCAAAGGGAACGCCAAAAATGGCAAGAAAGCTAAAGATATGGATGAACCCGAAGTGATTCAGGAATCGCGGTCCCACTTCGGCTGGCATGATGAGGGTGATGAAGCCTGTTGCCAGCATCAACACCATATAGATCTTTCCGAGAAGTTTATGGCTTCGGGTACCTTTACGTTTGAGCAATTGGAAAGCCCCGAGCAGAAACGCAGGCAGAACAGTTGCCAGGTGCAAATAGGCAAGTTGTGTATAAGTCATCTCTATCCTCCTGAAACGGGATGGAACATCTTATTCCTCAGCTTTTGCAGGTGGCGTATAGCCTCGCAGCCGGGACTCGATCAACTCGAGGTTCCAGCGCATCTGACTCAATTGAGCGGGGGAGATGCCAGATAACGTGTGGTCTGCCAGCTCCACGGCCAGCGGGATGGCCCTGTCCAGCAGCCGCCTGGCAGTTGCTGTGAGAGTCAGGCGGTAGGTACGTCGATTTTCTCCGGGCTTACGCGCGAGCCATCCCAGCTCGATCATCCGGTTGGTGAGGATGGAGATCGTGCCACGCTCGATCAACAAATGGCTGGCTAGAACTGACGGAGCAATTCCTTCCGCGCCGCCTTGGTCCCAGACCGCCAGGAGGATGCGAAACTGCGCCTGCGTAATGCCGAATTCGGCGAAGTGCTGGTCGAAACCAGTTGCCATCCTTGTACCGATCCGCATCAGTGCCGTACAAATCCAGGAAGTAAGCAGCTCATCACGATTCATAGTTTGAAATATAATAGTTATATATATAACTGTCAATCGAAATATAGACAACTATATTTATTTCATTCAAGAACGTTGACGAAGCGCGAACGCGAGGGCTGCCGCCCAGGCCAACACCTTGAACTCTCCCCTGTCCAAAGCATCTTCCATCTCGGAACGAGTCAGCAGCACGAGTTCCTGTTCTTCCAGATCGTCCGCATTTCGTGGAACAGTATATCGAGCCTGGCGAGCCAGGTACAAATGCCCGATCGCGACGCCTCGGTTTGGGTCTACGCGGTAACTACCCAGAGGAACCCAGTCTGTTGATTCGTATCCTGTCTCTTCGAGCAATTCGCGACGGGCAGCCCGCAGGGGTTCTTCCCCTTCTTCTACAAAGCCTCCCACAATGCCCAGGATCGTACCTTCTACACCATACTTAACCTGCCGGAAGCAGAGGAAACGCCCATCCACAGTGACGGCGATCACGTTGACATAATCCGGTGTGATAATCCAGGGCCAATCCGGAATCAAGCGTCCGTCCGGGAGCTCCACCGTGTGATTTTCCACAACGAGCCATGGACGCTGGTCAAGAATCGTCCGGCGGGTTTTGGTCTTCCATTGTTTCATAATCATCTCCCAAAACATAACAAGCCGCATCTCGCGGACACGGCTTGTCTACTCTCCAGTCTCTGGTCTCTCTTACGTTCTCACTCGAGTCTTCCCGTAATGCTCGCCATCTTCAGCTCCCCGATCGCCTTGGTGATCTGGATATCGCGCGGACAAGCCATCGTGCAGTTGAAGATCGTATGGCAGCGCGCCAGACCGTTTGTTTCGCTGACGATGTGCATGCGCTCGGCTGCGGCTTCATCGCGGCTATCGAAGACGAAGCGATGGGCAGCCACCAGCGCGGCGGGACCGAGGTAATCGTCACTGCCCCAGTAGGAGGGACAGGAGGTCGTGCAAGCCGCGCACATAATACATTTGGTCGTATCGTCGAAGCGGGCGCGCTGTTCAGGCGATTGGAGACGTTCCCGTCCATCCTCAGGGAGTGGCGACTCATTGATGAAATAGGGCAGCACCTTCTTGTAGTTGTCGAAGAATGGCTCCATATCCACGATCAGGTCTTTCGCAACCTTCAAACCCAGTAGCGGTTCGACGCTGATCGTTGTGCCTACGTCGCGCACCAGCGCCTTGCAAGCCAGCATGTTCTTGCCATTAATGCGCATCGCGTCTGAGCCGCATACACCGTGCGCGCACGAACGACGGAAGGAAAGAGTCCCATCGAGATAGCCTTTGACATGCTCGAGCAGGTCGAGGATGCGATCGGTCTCTTCGCCTTCGATGGTGTAGGTCTCGTAGTGGAATTTCTTATCCACCTCGGGGTTATAACGGAAAATCTTGAGTGTGATTTCCATGCTCTTTTAATCTCCAGTCTCTAATCTCTGATCTCCGCTCTCGCTTAGTAAACACGTGCCTTCGGTTGGTATTTGGTAACCACAACCGGCTTGTAATCCACCATCACTTTTCCATTCTCCTTCCGTGCCAGCGTGTGCTTGAGCCAGTTCTGGTCATCGCGGTTGGGGTAATCCTCGCGCGAATGCCCGCCGCGTGACTCAGTCCGGTTTAACGCGCAGACCGTGACCAGCTCCGCCACATCGAGCATGTTGCCCAGCTCCCAGGCGTTGAGCAGTTCCGTATTGAAGATCTTCCCGGTATCGGTCACATGAACCTGCTTGAAGCGGTCCTTCAGCTCCAGGACTTTGTCCAACGCCGATTCCATGATACTGCCTGTGCGATAAATGCCCACATCCTCGAACATCACCTTCTTCATCTCGGTAGAGATCGTGAAGGCATTCTCCTTGCCTGAGCCATTCTTCAGTGCTTCGAACTGGGACCGCGCACTGGCTTCCGTCTCGCCGGGCAGATTGGAGTAATCACTTCCTCTCGCATACTCCGCGGCTTTGAGGCCGGCGTGTTTGCCAAAGACCACGAGGTCAAGCAGCGAGTTCGTGCCGAGCCGGTTCGCGCCATGGACAGAGACACATGCACACTCGCCTGCGGCGTATAAGCCCGGGAAGACCGCGTTATTCCCATCGATCACAACTTCGCCGTACTTGTTCGTCGGGATGCCGCCCATCGTGTAATGCGCGGTTGGCTGGATCGGCATGAGCTGCGTGATCGGGTCCACGCCCAGGTAGACACGGCAGAAATCAATGATATCGGGCAGCTTCTGCAGGACCTGCTCACCCGTGATGACGTACGGCGTGCCGTCCGGATTGGTTCGTCCATCCATTGCCGCATATTTGATGACGCTTTCCGGGCGCACATCCAGATAAACATAATTACTGCCGTTCGCGCCGCGTCCCTCGC
>Ga0114129_10002394_pt1 | contig 26068 bp, 20 predicted proteins | sample RhiMetdeltSRZDD1_FD_80071 | JGI IMG/M metagenome (GOLD analysis project Ga0114129, IMG submission 80071) | Populus rhizosphere microbial communities from Tennessee, USA - Rhizosphere MetaG P. deltoides SRZDD1 (version 2) (version 2) | ecosystem: Host-associated > Plants > Roots > Rhizosphere >...
ACATCCTGACCACGCGGCGCCTGAACATCCTGACCACGCGGCGCCTGAACATCCTGACCACGCGGAGCCTGCACGTCCTGGCCACGCGGCGCCTGGATATCGTTACCACGCGGCGCCTGCACGTCCTGACCACGCGGCGCCTGGATATCACGCGCACCGGCTAGCGAGCGCGGCGCCTGAACATCCTGACCACGCGGCGCCTGAACATCCTGACCGCGAGGGGCCTGGATGTCGTTGCCACGTGGAGCCTGAACATCCTGACCACGCGGCGCCTGCACATCACGCGCGCCGGCGAGCGAGCGCGGCGCCTGGACGGTATCCGCCTTCGCCGTCCGCGTGTTGAGCATCTCCTTCGCCTTTGCGACTTCAGCGGGGCACTGGGTCTGAGCTTCGACGGTCGCCGTGGCGAACGTGGCGATCGCGAATGCGCTCATCAAGCCTGCGAGCACTCTCTTCATTGCGTCCCTTCCCGTTTGGTTAGGGTTGGTGAGGGTTGACTGGCGCGACCCCCATTGGCCGCCGCCCGATCTGGTCACCTCATTCCTCCTGCTTGAGATCCTCGGACCGCATTTGCGGTTCCAGAAACGATCGGTGAACGAAGAAGCAAGGACATTGCCAGGGCTCGCAACATCAGAATCCGCCAGCAACTTCGCAGCTTTGTCATTCATAGACGTCTCTGCCGAGGGCGATGTGCCGTTCGGCTCGAAATTCTTCGAGCGGCAAATTGCCCGTCGGTCTGTGAAGGGTCGGACCGATGAAGCAAAGGCCAAAGACGCCTGCCGTGATAGGCTCTTAGGGCTTATGGTTCGGGTGGTACCCATCGGTCTCGTGCTGCTCGTCCTCGCGCTGAGTTGGGGGTGTAGCGGCGTTCGAGCCTCTTCGCGCCCTGCCGCCGCCACGCCGAGCCCGACCCGTCACGTTCTCGCCAACGGCATCCCCGTGATCATTCAGGAACATCGCGGCAGTGACGTCGTCGCACTGCAGTTGTGGGTGCGCGCGGGCGCGCGCGACGAGACCTCCGCCGAGCTCGGGCTCGCGCACTATCTCGAGCACATGCTGTTTCGCGGCACGACGTCGCATCCCGGCGGCTTCATGGAGCGCGACGTCGAGGGAGTCGGTGGCCGCATGAACGCGGGGACGTCGTGGGACTACACCTATTACTACGTCACGCTTCCGGCTCGCCGCGTTGTGCCCGGGCTCGAGATGCTCGCCGACGTCGCGGTGAATGCCACGCTCGATGCGGAGGTACTGGAAAAGGAGAAGGATGTCGTCCTCGAAGAAATGCGCCTCAGCGACGACAACCCGCGGCGTCGGCTCGCGCGTCAGCTGTACACGCAGCTCTTCGATGGGCATCCCTACGGGCGCCAGATCATCGGCACGCCAGAGCTCGTGCGCGCACTCACGCGCGACACCCTGACGAGCTTTTATCTCCGTCACTACGTCCCCGAAACATTCGCGGTCGTCGTCGTGGGTGCTGTGGACCCCCGAGAGGTCTTGGCTACCGCGGCGTCGACGTTTGGCCGACTCCCGCGCCGAGGCGTGACGCGCCTGCCTGCTGCCCCGCCGCCACCATTCCGGCCGCAGCACCAGGACATCGCGCATCCGGGGGGCCATGCTCATCTCGGGTTGGCGTGGCCCGCGACGCGACTCGATCACGCCGATACACCCGCGCTCGATTTGCTCGCCTCAATCCTCGGACGCAGCCGCTCGTCGCGCCTCGTCCAGTCGCTGCGTGAGCGCGATGGCCTGGTTGTTTCCGTGAGCGCGTCGCTCACGGCACTCGAGGGAGCGGGAGGACTCATGGTCGTCGCGCAGCTCCCGCCAGGCAATCTCGAGCGAGCTGAGGCGCAGATCCTCGCTGAGATCCGTCGCGTGCGTGATGCAGGAGTGACCGACGCGGAGCTGCGACGCGCCATCACCGCGGCGGAAGCGGAGCACGAGTTCGAGACGGAGACCGCTGAAGGCCGGGCCGTGGCGCTGGGACGCGCCGAGACGGTTTGGACGCTCGAGGATGAGCTTGCCTACGTGAACCGCATCCGGTCGGTGACTGCAACCCAGGTACGCGCCGTCGCACGGCGATATCTCGACCCCGAACGATATGCGCGACTGGCGCTGGTTCCACCGAAGGCCGCGCAATGAGACGGAGCCCATTGATCGTCGTTATCTGCGGCATTCTGTGCGCCGCATTTGGAAACACCGGCGCCGCGCCGGCGCCGGCGGTCGTCCGAGAAGTTTTGCCCAATGGGTTGGTCGTGCTCGTCCGCGAGGATCCCTCCGTAGGAGTCGTCGCAGCATCGCTGCTCACACGTAGTGGATCGGCGTTCGAGACCGCGGATACCGCTGGAGTGACGAACTTCCTGCAAAAAATGATGCTGCGAGGAACGAAGCACCATTCGGCGCTGGCATTGGCCGAAGCCGCGGAGGGCCTGGGCGGTACGCTCGAGGCCTCCGGTGACGTCGACTACGCGGAGCTTCGCGGCACCGCGCTCGCGCAGCACTGGGAAACGCTGCTTGTGCTCCTCGCGGAGGTGGCGATCGAGCCGACGCTGCCGACAGACGAGATCGAGCGTGAACGAACACTGATTCTCGGTCAGCTACAGATGCGCGCCGATCAGCCTTTTCCCCGCGCCTTCGACGCGGTTGTCGCCGACCTGTATGGCGACCATCCCTACGCCTGGCCCGCGCTCGGACGACGGGAGAGCGTGTTGCGACTGCATCGCGACGCCTTGCTGGAGCGTTACACGGCTGCCTATCGCGCCGATCGCATGGTTCTCGCCATCGCCGGCAATGTCCCACGACAACGCGTGGTCGCCGCCGCCGAAAAACTGTTCAAGCGGCTGCCGCGTGCTTCGGCCACTGCTGTGCAACCGGCAACGGAGGCGGCGCCGCGCGGCGACCGCCGGGTTCTGGAGCGCGATGCACGCCAGGCGCAGGTGCTCGTCGGATTTCTGGCGCCGCCGGTGACTCACGCCGACTACGCGCCGATGCGCGTCCTAGCCGCGGTGCTCGGAGGTGGGACATCGAGCCGGATGTTCGTCGAGCTGCGGGACCGGCGCGGTCTTGCGTACTCCACCGGCGTGATGACGAGTAACCGCACCGGGCCTTCGATCTTCCTTCCTTATATTGGAACCGCCCCGGCGAATGCCGACGCGGCGGTGGCCGCTGTCCTGGCCGAGGTCGATCGCCTGCGCCAGGATCGCATCGAAGCGCGCGAGCTCGCCCGCGCGAAGGCTTGGCTCCTCGGTAACCTCGCGATGGACCGGCGGACGAGCGCTCGGCACGCGTGGTACCTCGCGTTCTACGAGCTCATCGGTACTGGCTGGGACTGGCCCGAGCGCTTTGCGCGCGCCGTCGATGCGGTGACGGTGGCCGACCTCACTCGCGTGGCCGATCGCTATCTGACACAGCCGACCGTGGTCGTGCTCCGACCGGCGGAGCCGGCGCGGTGATCCCGCTGCGCGATGACGTGGCGAGCCAATCGGTCCCCGTGGTGACGATCGGTTTGATCGTCGTCAACGTCCTCGTCTACCTCTACGAGGCTTCGCTCGGAGCCGGCGGCCGCGACGCCATCGGTCCGGGCGCGGCCGAGGCATTCGTCGTCGAGTTCGGCGCGACGCCGTGCCGGCTCAGCGGCGCCTGTGCCGTGGTCGATGATTTCCCCGGCCCGGTCGTCACGCTGTTCACATCGATGTTCATGCACTCGCTCAATCCTCTGCACGTCGTTGGCAACATGGTTTTCCTGTGGATCTTCGGCGACAACGTCGAGGACACGCTCGGGCATGGCCGGTTTCTCCTCTTCTATCTGCTGGCCGGTGTCAGCGCTGCGATCACACAGACGCTGAGCGCGCCGCGCTCGGCGGTGCCGATGATCGGCGCCAGCGGCGCCATCTCCGCAGTGCTCGGTGCGTATGTCCTGCTCTTTCCCTACGCAACGATCCTGACGCTCGTGGGTTTCGCGTTCTTCTGGCGGTTCGTTCACATCCCGGCCACGGCCATGATCGGCTTTTGGGTCGTCATGCAACTGCTTTTTGGCTATCTCACCGTGAGCGCCTCGACGCGGGGCGCGGAAAGTGGAGGCGTAGCGTGGTTCGCTCACATCGGCGGATTTCTGGCAGGCGCGGTCCTTCTGTTCCTCCTACGACCACGGACAAACGCGCGCTCGTAGGCCCGGACAAGCGCGCCGCCGTCCCGGAGAAGCGTGCGGTCGTCGCACCGGAGAAGCGCACCTCTATAATCGAAGGCGTGGCGACGCGCATGCGCCTGGATCGACTGCTGGTGGAGAAGGGGCTGCTCGACAGCCGCGAGAAGGCGCTTCGGGCGATCATGGCCGGCGACGTCCTCGTCGACGGTCAGCGCGCCGACAAGGCGGGCGCGCTGGTGTCGACGGAAGCCGAGATCGAGCTCAAAGGACGGTCGCCGTTCGTCAGCCGTGGCGGCGAAAAGCTCTCGCACGCCCTCGAGCACTTCGGCACCAACGTCAAAGGCCGCATCTGCGTCGACGTCGGCGCCTCCACCGGCGGTTTCACCGATTGCTTGCTCCAGCGTGGCGCGAGCATGGTGTACGCGGTCGATGTCGGGAGTGGGCAGCTCGACGACAAGCTGCGCAAGGACGCGCGGGTGGTGGTCATGGAGCACACCAACGCACGCACGCTCGATCCGCGACTCTTCGGCGACCAGCCGACGCTCGCCGTCGTGGACGTCGCGTTTATCTCGCTCGAGAAAGTGCTGCCCGCGATCTTCAACGTCCTGGCGCCGCGCAGCGAGGTCGTCGCGCTCGTAAAGCCACAGTTCGAGGCCGGCCGTGAGCATGTCGGCAAAGGTGGCGTGGTACGGGACCCGGCCCAACACCGCGCGGTCGTACAGCGGCTGGCGCGATACGCCGTGCTTCGCGGGTGGCACGTTCTCGGAGTCACGGCATCGCCGCTCCGAGGGCCGAAAGGCAATCGCGAGTTCTTCCTGCACCTCTCGATGCACGGCAGGACGGCGGCCAACCTCGAAGGGATCATCGATCGTACGGTGCAGGCGCTGGCGTGACCCGCGTCGGCCTCGTTGCCAAGCCGGACGCGGCGGGCGCCGCCGACGCCCTCGCCCGGCTGATTGCCTGGCTCGGGTCACGCGGCCTGCCGGTGGTGTTGGAAAAAGAGACGGCCGGGCTGGTGCCGACGGCCGCGCTGCCGAGCGTGCGGAAGTCGGACCTCGCCGGGCAGGTAGATCTCTTAGTGGTACTCGGCGGCGACGGTACGCTGCTGTCGATGGCGCGCGCCGTCGGCGACCTCGGCGTGCCGATCCTGGGCGTGAATCTCGGCGATCTCGGCTTTCTCACCGCGACGACGCTCGACGAGATGCTGCCCGCGGTCGAGGCGGCGCTTGCGGGCGGTATGGCGATCGACGAGCGGATGTTGCTGTCGGCTCGGCACATTCGTGGCGGCACGACGGTCGGCGAGCACACCGCACTCAACGACGTCGTCATCACGAAATCGGCGATGAGTCGCATCATCAATCTTCACGTCGCTGTCGAGGGCGGACATGCGACGGCGTATCGAGCCGACGGCTTGATCGTTTCGACCCCGACCGGCTCCACCGCCTATTGCCTCTCGGCCGGTGGCCCGATCCTCTTTCCCACGATGGACGCGATCGTGCTCGTACCCATCGCGTCCCATACACTGACCAACCGACCCATCGTGCTGCCGGCGACCCAGCGCATCGAGGTCACACTCATGACCGACCAAGAGGTCATGCTGACCATCGACGGGCAGGTGGGCGTCCCGCTGCGCGAGCGAGACGTCGTGCAGATCAGCAAAGCCCCCGGCCGCGTGCGCCTCGTCCGGTTCCCCCGGACGGATTTCTTCTCCGTCCTGCGCACGAAGCTCAAGTGGGGCGAACGGTGAGATACATCTTGAGGATCGCGCTGCGCTGACCTAGCATCGTCGCTGGATGCTGCGCGAGCTGCGGATTCGCAACTTCGCGATCGTCGAGAACGTCACCGTCCCTTTCGTCCCCGGCTTCAACGTCCTCACCGGCGAGACCGGTGCTGGCAAGTCGATCCTGGTGGACGCCATCCTGCTCCTGCGTGGAGCGCGCGCCCAGACCGATCTGATTCGTGGCGATGCCGAGACCGCGTCGGTCGAGGCGGTGTTCGCGGCGTCCGGCGCGGCGGTGGCGGTGCTCGAGGAGGCCGGGCTGCGCGCCGAGGACGGTGAGATCGTGATCCGGCGTGAGCTTTCTCGCTCTGGGCGCCACCGTGCATTCGTCAACGATGCTGTTGTCACGATCGGGCTGCTGGAACGCCTTGGCGACCCGCTGGTGCAGGTTCACGGCCAGCACGAGCACCAGCGCCTGCTCGAGCCGGCGCGCCAGCTCGAGCTGCTGGATGGATTCGCCGGTGCCGAGACGTTGCGCGAGCATTTCGCCTCCGCGCTTGCGAAACTGCGTGAGGCCGAGGCCGATGTCGAGCGGCGTCGGGGTGCCGGCCGCGATCGCGCACAGCGTGAGGATCTTCTGCGCTTCCAGGTATCCGAACTGGATGCCGCCCGCCTCCGTCCGGGCGAAGAAGAAGAGCTGCGCACGGAGCGGCGCCGGCTCCAACACGCCGAGCGGTTCGCCGCGGGGCTCCACGAGGTCGGCACGCTCTTGCACGACGACGCCGCTTCGGCGGCGACGCGGCTCGCCCAGGCCGGACGTGTGTTGAGTGAGCTCGGTCGGCTCGACGCGGCGTTCGCGGCGCCCATGGAGACGCTGGAGGCCGCGCGCGCGCAGCTGGACGAGACGGTCGCCATCCTTCGTATGCTCCGCGACACGATCGTCTTCGAGCCCGGTCGGCTCGACGCGATCGACGACCGGCTCGACGCGCTCGTCCGCCTCAAGCGGAAGTACGGGGATACGGAGCAGGCGATGCTGGAGTTTCGCGCCGAGGTCGCCGCCGAGCTCGACCGGCTGCAACGGTACGAAGAGCTGCTGGCGGAGGACGAGCGGCGCCTCGCCGATCTTCAGGCCGAAGCGGACGCTGGCGCGCGTGCCCTGGGCGCGACGCGGAGGGAGGCGGCGGCGAAGCTGACGCCGGCGGTGCAGCGCGAGTTGCGGCAGCTCGGCATGGAGCGGGCGCTCTTCGAGGTCGTGGTCTTGGAACTCGCGCGCCAGGACTGGAGCGCGCGCGGCGGGAGTCGCGTCGAGTTTCGCTTCACGGCCAATCCCGGTGAGGCGGTACGGCCGCTGGCACGTATCGCCTCTGGCGGAGAGCTCGCCCGGACCATGCTGGCGCTGCAGGTCGTCCTTGCCGCCTACGAGCGCGCGCCGACCATGATCTTCGATGAGGTTGACGCCGGCATCGGCGGCCAGGCGGCGGCGAGGGTCGGTGAGAAGCTCGGCGCTGTCGCGACGGGGCGCCAGGTTCTCTGCGTGACCCATCTGGCGCCGATCGCCGCGCTCGCGGACCAGCACGTGCGCGTCGCCAAGCGCGTGCACGGCGGTCGCACGCGCGCGAGCGCCGACGTGATAGCCGGAGATCAGCGGGCGACCGAGATCGCGCGAATGTTGGGCGACCGAGGCTCGACGACCGTCGCGCTGGAGCACGCACGGGCATTGCTGCGCGGTCGCGGCGCGCAACAGCTGCGAGGCCGGGGCGTATAATGTTGAAGCGATGATCGACGCAATCCTCAAGAAGATCTTCGGCACCAAACACGAGCGTGACGTCAAACGGATGTTGCCGGTGGTGTCCACGATTAATGCCCTCGAGCCCGCTATGCAAGCGCTCGACGACGGAGCGCTGCGCGGCAAGACGGACGAACTCCGCAAGCGATTCGCCGACGGTGCCGAGATCGAGGACGTGTTGCCGGAGGCGTTTGCGGTGTGCCGCGAGGCGGCGCGTCGAGCGCTGGGGATGCGCCACTTCGACGTACAGCTGATCGGCGGCATGGTGCTGCATGACGGCAAGATCGCGGAGATGGCGACGGGCGAGGGCAAGACGCTCGTGGCGACGCTGCCCGCGTACCTGAACGCTCTCACCAGCAAGGGCGTTCACATCGTCACCGTCAACGACTACCTCGCCAAGCGCGACGCGCAGTGGATGGGACCGCTCTACCACGCGCTCGGCCTGTCGGTCGGAGTGATCCAGCACGAGGCGTCGTTCTCCTACGATCCGGCCTACGCCACGCCCGATATCCGCATGACCGCGCTGCGGCCCATTGATCGTCGCGCTGCCTATCTGTGCGACATCACGTACGGCACCAACAACGAATTCGGCTTCGACTACCTGCGCGATAACATGCGTTTCTCGCTCGAAGAGCTCGTCCAGCGCAACCTGCATTACGCCATCGTCGACGAGGTGGACTCCATCCTCATCGACGAGGCGCGAACGCCGCTCATCATTTCGGGTCCGGCCGAAGAATCGACCGAGCTCTACTACAAGATCGATCGCATCATTCCGAAGCTCAAGCGCGCCGCCACGATCGTGGAAGGCAAGCTGTCCGAGATCGAGGAGCAGCGCGAGGGCGACTACATCGTCGATGAGAAGTCCAAGGCGGTGTCACTGACCGAGCAGGGCATCGCATCCTGCGAGCGACTGCTCAACGTCGACAACCTCTACGATCCGCAGCACATCACGATCCTGCACCACGTCCAGCAGGGCCTGCGCGCGCACGCCCTCTATAAGCGGGACGTCGATTACGTGGTGAAGGACGGCGAGGTCATCATCGTCGACGAGTTCACCGGCCGCATGATGCCGGGTCGCCGCTGGTCGGACGGACTGCATCAGGCGGTCGAAGCGAAAGAAGGTGTGCGCATCGAGCGCGAGAACCAGACGCTGGCGACCATCACGTTCCAGAACTACTTCCGCATGTACGAAAAACTCGCGGGTATGACCGGCACCGCCGAGACCGAAGCGGAGGAGTTCGCGAAGATCTACAAGCTCGACGTGACGGTGATTCCGACCAACCGCACGCTCATCCGTATCAACGAGCCGGACGTCGTCTACAAGACCGAGCGTGAAAAGTTCAATGCGGTAGTCGAGGACATCATCAAGCGCAACGAGAAGGGACAGCCCGTGCTCGTCGGCACGGTGTCGATCGAAAAGTCGGAAGCGGTGTCCAAGCTCCTCAAGAAGCGGGGAGTCCGCCACGAAGTCCTCAATGCGAAGTACCACGAGCGTGAGGCCGAGATTGTAGCCCAGGCCGGGCGGCACGGGGCGGTCACCATCGCCACGAACATGGCGGGACGCGGCACCGATATCCTGCTCGGCGGGAATCCCGATTTCCTGTCCAAGGAGATTCTTAGGAAGAAGGGGTTCGATCCGGCCACCGCATCCGCCGACGACCAGGCCGCGGCCCTGGTGGAGGCGCGCCGCATCACTGAGCCCGAGCACCAGCAGGTCGTCGACCTCGGCGGCCTGCACATCGTCGGCACCGAGCGTCACGAGTCGCGCCGCGTGGACAACCAGCTGCGTGGGCGCTCGGGTCGCCAGGGGGATCCCGGCTCCTCGCATTTCTATCTGTCGCTCGAGGACGATCTGCTGCGGATCTTCGGCAGCCAGCGGATCCAGAAGATCATGGAGCGCCTGGGGATGGAGGAGGGTGAGCCCATCGAGCACAAGCTCGTGACGCGCGCGATCGCCACCGCCCAGAAGCGCGTCGAGAACCACAACTTCGAGATCCGCAAGCACCTCCTCGAATACGACGACGTCATGAACAAGCAGCGCGAGATTATCTACGGCATGCGCCGACAGATCCTCGACGGTGAGAGCCAGGCCGATAACGTGATCGAATGGATCGAAGACCTCACGCTCGACACCCTCGACGCGTACGCTGCGCAAGGCGCGCATCCTGAGGACTGGGACCTCGCCGGGCTCACCGAAGCACTGCACCGGCAGTTCGACGTCAAGATCCCGACCGCGCAGTACGAAGAGGTCGTCTCTCGCGAGGGTCTCGCCGAGCTTGTGGGTGACGCGGTCAAGGAGCGTTACGCGCAGCGCGAGCGCGAGCTCGGCGAGGAGCTGATGCGGGCGCTCGAACGCCACGAGATGCTGATCGTGATCGACACTCAGTGGAAGGATCACCTGCTGTCCATCGATCACCTCAAGGAAGGCATCGGGCTCCGCGGCTACGGCCAGCGCGATCCGCTGACGGAGTACAAGAAGGAGGCCTTCGAGCTCTTTCAGGACATGGTGGAGCGCACGAAGGCCATCGTCGTCGAGCGACTGTTCAAAGTGCAGGTCGTGCGCGATTCGCCGATGGCGTTGCCGACGATGACCGCCTGGGCCGACGCTCAGGAATCGCGCGGAGCGCTTCCCACCGAGCCGCGAAGCGGCTGGACGCCGGCCGCGACGGCGGCGGCACCTGCAGCCGCGCCCGCACCGCGCCCCGCACCCCGCACCCCGACCGGGGAAAAAATCGGTCGCAACGATCCGTGCTATTGCGGCTCCGGGAAGAAGTACAAGAAGTGCCACCTTCTGCAGGAGAGTCGCTAGTCTTTCGCCGCGACCCGTAGGGCTTTAGCGAGTCCTCGGCCCCTAGTTCTGGTATTTTTTTCTTTGTCGTCCCATGACCTGCGTGCCAAGATTCGACATGCGCTTAGAGTCGATTGCGATCCACGGCTTCAAGTCGTTCGCCGAGAAAACGATCGTGAAAGTGTTGCCCGGAATCACGGCGATCGTCGGCCCGAACGGCTGTGGGAAATCGAACGTCGGCGAGGCTGTTCGCTGGGCGCTCGGTGAACAAAGCGCGAAGTCGCTGCGCGGTCACCGCATGGAGGATCTGATCTTCCACGGCTCGGCGTCGCGCAAGCCGGTCGGCTTGGCCGAAGTCGTGCTGCAGTTCAGCAACGACGGCGCGGTTTCGGTCCCGTGGAGCGAGATCGCCGTCAGTCGGCAGCTGTACCGCACCGGTGAGAGTGAATACCTGCTGAACGGCGCGCCTGCGCGCCTGCGCGACATCCTCGATCTGTTTGCGGGCACGGGCGCGAACCCGCGCGCCTATTCGGTCATGGACCAGGACAAGCTGAATCACGTTCTGACGGCCAAGCCGCACGAGCGCCGTGTCTTCATCGAGGAGGCGGCTGGCATCGCGCGCTACAAACAGCAGCGCAACGAGACGCAAGGCAAGCTCGAGCAAACGCGTCAGAATCTGATGCGCGTCCGCGACGTGATGGACGAGGTGCGGCGGCAGCTCGGCTCGCTCGAGCGTCAGGCGAAGAAGGCGCAGCAGTACAAGGCGCTGCAGAACGAGCGTCGCGACCTCGCCCTGGCCCTGGTCGCCGCAGACTACGCGGCCCTGACGACGCTCGCCACTCAGCTCGCGACGCAGCTGGAAGCGCTCCGCGAGACTGAGCAAGCCCACCGCACGCGCGGAGCGGCTCTGGCTGCGCGTGAAGCGCGCCAGCGCGAGCTGATCCAGGCGAGCGACCACGCGCTGTCCGATCTGCGCCAGCGCGTGCAGAAGGTGCAGGGCGAGCTCGAGCGGCTGCTCGAGCGTCGCGAGCAAATGGGCGTGCAGGTGCGCGAGCTCGGCGAGGAGACGGTACGCCTGCACGAAGAAATCCGCTCCGCCGGCGAGCGGCTCGATGCGATCGTCGGCGAGCGTGACACCGCGCGCGTGGCTCTCGCCGATGCGGAGCGGCTGTCGGCGGAGCGCGCGGCCGTCTCGCGCGAGCTCGAAGTGACGCTCGAGAGCCACCGCGAGATGCTCGGCAGTGACCGCGATCGCCTCGAGGCCCTGCGCCTCGAGCAGGTCAGGATTGCCGGGGAGCGTGTGGATCTCGTGCGACAGGCCGGTGAGTTGCGCGAGCGCGGCGCGCAGCTCGCGCGCCGCGGCGAGCGTCTGACGCAGGAGCGTGCAGCTGCCGAGGCCGAGGCCCTGCAGCTGGCGGCCGAGCGGGCGACCGTTGAGGCCGCACATGGGCGCGCGATGGCGGCACTCTCCGTGCTCGGCGTCGAACGCGAGCGTCTCCAGACTATGGTGGGCCAGCTCGAAGCCGAGCTTGCCGCTTCGGAGATGGCCCTCGGCGACGCGCGCTTGGCGTATGTATCCAAGAGCTCTCAGCTCGAGGCGCTCCGTGCGCTCGAGTCGGCACGTGAGGGGTATGACACCGGCGTCCGCGCGGTGTTCGAGGCAGGCGGGGCCTTGGCCGGCGTGCGGGGCACCGTCGCCGATCTGCTCGAGGTTCCTTCGGGGCTGGAGCGGGCCGTCGAGGCCGTGCTCGGTGAGCGTCTGCAGTGGGTCGTGGTCGAACGATTCGAGCATGCGCGAGCGGCGGTCGAATATCTGGGCGTTCGGCAGGCAGGAGCTGCGACCTTTCTGCCGCTCGAACATCTCGATCGGCACGCATCCAACGGTGACGACTATGCGAATCGGGGACTGACCTGGCTGGCGAAGGCCATCGGTGGTCCCGAACCCGCGCTGGCTCAGCATCTTATGGCGCAGGTCGCCGTAGTCGACGATCTCGATACCGCGGAAGCCGCATGGCGCCGTAACGGCGTCGTGGCGACGTATGTGACGCCGTCGGGAGAGGTTCTGTCGCCCGCCGGCGGCCTCCGGGGCGGTGCCGACGCCGATCGCGGCGGCGCCGGCGATCACTCCCTGCTGGCGCGCAAGCGTCAGCTGCGCGAGCTGGCTGATGATGTCGCTCGGCTGCTCGCCGACGTCGAGACGCGCCAGGACGCGGCGGCCGCGATGTCGGCCGAGTTGGGAGCGCTGCGGACCCGCCTCGGCAGCATCGATCACGACGTCCAAGCGCGACAGGTCGAGCGCCGTGGCAGCGAGAAAGACATCGAGCAGGTCGTCCGCGAGCACGAGCGCGTGCAGCGGCACCTCGAGACGCTCGGAAGTGAAATCCGACAGGTCGAGGCCGAGGCCGAGGAAGCGACGACGCTCTTGAGGCGCCTCGAGCATCACGTGGAGACCGCGCGCGAGGCGGAAGCGCGTCAGGAGTCCGCAATGGCATCGGCGCGCGCGGCCATCGAGATGGCGCAGGCACGCGAGACCGAGCTCGTCGCCGAGCTGACAACGTGCCGAGTCGATGCCGCGTCCGTCGCTGAGCGCGCAGAGGCGCTCACGCGCGAGCTGACGCGACTCGACCAGATGGAAGCGGACGTGACCGAGCGCATGGGGCAGGCCCGACAGCGGCAGACACAGCTGGGAGAGCGTCGAGAGTGGTTGACCGAAGAGCGCGAGCGCACCGACGCCAGCGCTCGCGATGTTGCGGTCGAGCGGGACCGGCTGGAGCTCGAGGCACGCGGCGCCGGCGAGCGTCATCAGACGCTGCTCGATGAGCTCGCTGCGATCGAAACGGACACGCGGGGCGTGCAGGCCGAGCTGACGCGCGCGGTGGGCGCGATCCACGATCTGGAGCTCCGGGCGACGGAGGGGCGTGTGCGACGCGAGGAGCTGGGCCAGGACGCCTGGCGTACCTACGGCGTCGATGCCGCGGCGCTGCAAGCGCTGCACGAGCCGGACCGCGATCTTTCAGCCGCGCGCGAGCGCGTCGAGGAGCTCGACGGCAAGCTCGGCGCTCTCGGCGCAGTCAATCTCGTGGCCGACGAGGAATACCGAGAGCTCGATGAGCGGCTGAATTTCCTCAAGGCGCAATACGACGACCTCACGGCGTCCATCAAGGACCTCGAAAAGGCGCTCCGCGGTATGACCCGCACCGCTCAGGAGCGGTTCGCACAGGCCTTCGAGGAGATCAACCGGCACTTCGGCGAGATCTTTCAGCGGCTGTTCGAGGGCGGGCGCGCCGAGCTACGACTGGTAGAGGCGGAAGAGGGCGGCGACCCCTTGGACACCGGCGTCGAGCTGATGGCGCAGCCCCGCGGCAAGCGATTGCAGGCGGTGTCGTTGATGTCCGGCGGTGAGCGCGCGTTGACCGGCTTGGCGCTGCTCTTTGCGATCTTCTACTTCCGGCCGAGTCCCTTCTGCGTGCTCGATGAGGTCGACGCGCCGCTCGACGACGCCAACATCCATCGGTTCCTCCGGGTCTTACGGGAGCTGACGAGCCAGACCCAGTTCCTGGTCATCACGCACAACCGCAAGACGATGGAAGCGGCGGACATCCTCTATGGCGTCACGATGGAGGAGCCCGGGCTGTCGAAACTCGTTTCGGTCAATCTGGCCGCCGTCAGCGCGCACGCCGGTTAGGGTGAAACGGCGGTTCGAATCAGCTAGACTCGATTCGTAGCATGGCCTCTGTCGGCGACCATCTCCGTGGACTCCGTGAACGGCGAGGTCTCTCGCTCGACGAGATCTCGCGAGCCACCCGCGTCGCCTCGCGCTACCTCGAGGCGCTCGAAGCCGATCGATTCGCCGCGCTTCCCGCGCCGGTCTTTACCCGTGGCTTCATCCTCGCGTACTGCCAGGCCCTCGGCGAGTCGGCGGATGAGGCGCTCGAGCTTTATGACGGCCGTGAGGGAGTTGCGACCGCAGCGCCGAGGCCAGTGGCCCCGCCCGCCGGACGCGCGCCAGTGGTCGAGACCGAGCCGCGCAGTCGGAGCGCGGTCCTCGTCAGCTTTGTCCTCCTGGTGATCCTCGGCATGGCCCTGTTTGCCGTCGCACTGATGACGCAGCCTGCGCGCGAGCAGCGCGTCGACAGTGGCCCCCAGCCGATCGCCGAAGCTCCGGCTCCGACGCCGACGTCGCCGTCGGCGACCGCTGCGGCGGACCCGGCGCCGCCGAGCGCGCCGACGAATACTCCATCGACGAAAACCCCAGCGGTTGCGACGTCGCCACCGGCGTCGTCGCCCACGCCGGTTCCCGCGGGCGCCGTCATCACGCCCGAGCCTCCGCGCGCTGCGGCTCCTCCCCCCGCGTGGCTGCCAGGCGTGCAGGCCGCGACCGGAGGCGTCGGATCGCCGTATCGCCTGATCGCGCGAGCGTCCGAGGCGACGTGGATTCGCGTCCGAACCGACGATGGGCACAGCAGCGAAGAGACCGTCCCGGCAGGGCAGAGCCGGGAGTGGGTCTCGAATCGTCCGTTCGTGCTCACGCTCGGCAACGCCGGCGGCGTCACGCTGGAGCTGAACGGCCGCACGCTTCCTCCGCTCGGCCCCAGTGGTACCGTCATCAGTCGGATCGTCCTGCCGCCTCAGTAACGACCGGGCTGGTCTACACTTACAGCCATGTCGTTGTTCTCCGGTCTGAAGGAACGCCTGCGCGACGGGTTGAAGCGGTCGCAGGAGTATCTCTCGACCGGTCTCGCCTCTGTCCTGGAGGCCGATCGACCGATCGACGAAGCCCTATATGAGGAGCTCGAGGAGCTGCTGATCGCCGCCGACCTGGGCGCGGCGATCGCGGCCGACTTCACCAACCGCGCGCGCGAAGAGGTGATGTTCGGAACCGTCACGCGTGCCGCCCAGCTGCGCCCGTTGTTTCGCCGATTTCTAGTCGACGCGCTGAAGCCCGCCGCCCAGCCGCTCGTCGTCGACGCTCGGCCCAGCATCGTGCTCATGCTCGGCGTCAACGGTGCGGGCAAGACGACCACGGCCGCCAAGCTTGCCGCAGCGCTGAAGGCGGACGGCAAGCACGTGTTGCTTGCCGCCGCCGACACGTTTCGCGCGGCCGCGATCGAGCAACTCGAGACGTGGGGCGCGCGCATCGGCGTCGACGTCATGCGTCAGGCCGCCGGCTCCGATCCCGCCGCGGTTGTCTTCGACGCGGTGAAGGCGACGCTGGCGCGTCAGGCCGATGTTCTCGTCGTCGACACCGCGGGACGCCTACACACCAAAGTCAACCTCATGGACGAGCTCTCGAAGCTCAAGCGCGTGATCGAGCGCCAGTGCCCCGGCGGTCCGCACGAGTCGCTCATGGTGCTCGACGCGCCGACGGGACAGAACGGCTTCGCACAGGCGCAAATGTTCCACGAGTCCATCGGTCTCACCGGCGTCTGCCTCACGAAGCTCGACGGGACCGCCAAGGGCGGCATCGTCGTCCGGATCGTTCGCGAGCTGAAGCTCCCCATCAAGCTCATCGGTGTCGGTGAGCGCGTCGAGGATCTCAAGGCGTTCGACGCCGAGGCCTTCGTCGACGCGCTCGTACCCGAGTCGCTCGAAGATGGGCAGACAAAGGCCGGATCGAGCGTATGAATTCCGAAGCGCTCATGCGGCGTGCGTTGGAGCTCGCCGAGCACGGGCGTGGGCTCACGTCGCCAAATCCGATGGTGGGGGCCGTCATCGCGCGCAACGGCGAAATCGTCGGCGAGGGCTTCCACGAGCGGGCCGGCGCGCCGCATGCAGAGATCGTGGCGCTCGAGGCCGCGGGCGTGCGCGCGCGCGGCGCCACGCTGTACGTCACGCTGGAGCCCTGCAACCATGTCGGCCGCACGCCGCCGTGCGTGTCAGCCATCTTCGCCGCTGGGATCACTCGAGTGGTCGCCGCGGCCGCTGATCCGAACCCGTTCGTCGTCGGCGGCGGCGCCGCAGCGCTCCGCGAGCGTGGCGTCGCCGTCGTGACCGGTGTGCTCGAGGCGGAAGCGGCCGCACAAAACCGCGCGTTCTTTACCGCGATGCGCACACGACGTCCGCACGTGACGCTGAAGGCTGGGATGACCGCCGACGGCAAGATCGCCGATGTCCATGGCGCCGCGCGGTGGATCACCGGGGATGCGGCGCGCGCGGAGGCGCATCGGCAGCGGAGCGAAATGGACGCGATCGTGGCCGGGGTGACGACGATCCTGCGTGACGACCCGGCGTTGACGGTCCGGCTGGACCGGCCATGGCCGCGTGAGCCATGGCGGGTGGTGCTCGACACGACAGCGCGTACGCCGCCGAATGCGCGTGTGATCGCCGGTGCGACGCCGTCCCGCGCACTGATCGCCGTGAGCGAGGCAGCGCCGACGGAACGCGTCGCGGCGCTGCAAGCGGCGGGCGCGACCGTCGTCCGCTGTCCTCTCCGCAACGGGCGGGTCGCCCTGGAGGCAGTGCTGGCCGCACTGTTCGAGCGCGAGGTGCGGGCGGTGCTGGTGGAGGGCGGCGGTGAAGTGCACGCGTCGTTCCTGGACGCTGGATTCGTCGATCACGTGACGCTGTTCGTGGCCCCGCTGTTGTTGGGTGGGCAGACGGCGCCGACGGTCGTCGGTGGCGGCGGACGCGAGCTCAAGTCCGCGATCCGGCTCGGCATGCTGATGACACGCATGGTGGGCGATGATCTGCTCATCGAAGCCGACGTGCTCCGCCCGGAGCCTGCGTAGCCGTGTTCACCGGCATCGTCGAAGAAGTCGCAACCGTTCGAGCGGTCGCGCGCAAGGGTGACGTCGTGCGTCTCGATATTGCCGCGCGCCTGACGCTCGAAGGCAGCGAGATCGGCGCGAGCGTGGCCGTCAGCGGCGTCTGCCTGACCGTAGTGGAACGCGGACCGGACGGCCTCGTGTTCGAGATGGGCCCCGAGACGCTTGCGCGCACCTCGCTCGGCACACTGCGAGCCGGGAGCACCGTTAACCTCGAGCGACCGCTTCGTTTCGGCGGATCCCTCGGCGGCCACCTCGTTCTTGGTCACGTCGACGGCACGGGCACAGTAGAGGCGGTGTCCCGTGTAGAATCGACGGCGCGGGTGAGGATCGGCTTCCACGACCGGGGGTTGGCGCCGCTGCTGATTCCGCAGGGTTCGGTGGCCGTGGACGGTGTGAGCCTGACGGTGGCGTTGCTGGACGACGCAGCCTTCGAGGTGATGCTGATCCCTCACACGCTGGCCGTTACGACGCTCGGCGGGTTGTCGACGGGGCAACCGGTCAACGTCGAGACGGACGTGATCGGCAAGTACGTGCAGCGGTCGCTCCTGGTCAGGGGGGCATGATGAGCGGCTTCGCGACGATCGAAGAGGCGATCGAGGAGATCCGACAGGGCCGTATCCTCGTCGTCGTCGATGATGAGGACCGCGAGAACGAGGGTGACCTCGTGATGGCGGCCGACAAAATCACGCCCGAGGCCGTCAACTTCATGGTCACGCACGCGCGCGGGCTGATGTGCGTCCCCATGCTGGGCGAGCGCCTCGATGAGCTCAAGCTCGGCATGATGGTCGCCGAGAACACCGCGCCGATGGGCACCGCGTTCACGATCAGCGTCGACGCGCGTCGCGGCATCACGACCGGCATCTCGGCCTATGATCGCGCCGTAACGATCCGCGCGCTCGTGGATCCGCAGATGACCGCCGCGGATCTCGTGATGCCCGGCCACATGTTCCCGCTGCGCGCCATGGAGGGCGGCGTCCTGCGCCGCGCCGGCCACACCGAGGCCGCGGTGGATCTCGCGCGACTCGCTGGGTGTTATCCGGCCGGGGTCATCTGCGAAGTCCTCGACGAGGCGGGTGGGATGGCGCGGCTGCCGCAGCTCACGGAGCTGGCGCGGCGCCATGGGCTCAAGCTGATCACGATCAAGGACATCATCGAATACCGGACGCAGAAAGAAAAGCTGGTCAAGCGTGTCGCCACCACGCGTCTGCCCACTGACTATGGCGAGTTCACGGCGATCGCCTACGAGGCCACCGTATACAGCCGCATGCATTTCGCGATCGTGATGGGGCAGGTGGGTGGTGACGACCCGATCCTCGTCCGCATGCACTCGGAGTGTCTTACCGGTGACGTGTTCCACTCGCTACGCTGCGACTGCGGTCCTCAGCTGAACATGGCCATGGCGATGATCCAGAAGGAAGGCCGCGGGGTGGTCGTATACCTGCGCCAGGAAGGTCGTGGGATCGGTCTGCACAACAAGATCCGCGCATACGATCTTCAAGACCAGGGCCTCGATACGGTCGAGGCGAACGCTGTGCTAGGGTTCAAGGCCGACTTGCGCGACTACGGCATCGGCGCACAGATTCTCGTCGATCTCGGGCTGAAGAATCTGCGCCTGCTGACCAACAACCCCGCCAAGCGTGCCGGCCTCGAAGGCTACGGGCTCACCGTCGTCGAGCGGCTGCCCATCGAGATCGCCGCGAATCCCGAGAATCGGAAGTATCTGAGCACCAAGCGCGACAAGCTCGGTCACCTCCTCTCTTCACTCCCCGACTGATATGGCCGGCCGTGCGCCGTCATCCCGGCTTCGGGCGCGGCCGCGCCCCAGCGCGAAGTTTGCGGTCGTCGCCGCGCGTTTCAACGAGCCGATCACGAAACGCCTGCTGGACGGCGCGCTGCAGTCGCTCGAAGCTGCGGGGGTCGCGACGCGGGATGTGGAAGTGCACTGGGTGCCTGGTGCGTTCGAACTCCCGCAGGCCGCGCTCCACCTGGCGAGAACTCGCCGGTTCGCGGCCGTCGTCTGCATCGGCTGTGTGATCCGCGGTCAGACACCGCATTTCGACTTCGTCGCCGGCCAGGCGGCGGCGGGGATCCAGCGCGTCGGACTGGAAACGGGCGTGCCCGCGACGTTCGGCGTCGTGACCGCGCTGACCGAGGCGCAGGCGTGGGAGCGCGCCGGCGGCGACGTCGCGAACCGCGGCGCCGAGGCGGCCGAGGCGGCGCTCGCGATGGTCTCATTCTTGAAGTCTCTTGAGAGCCATGGGAAAACGGCGCAAAGCTAGAGAGGTCGCGCTGCAATTCCTCTATCAGCTCGATCAGACGGGCGCGGCCGACCCCACGCCGTTCGAGACGGACTTCTGGAAGCGCCATCCGGTGGACGAGGACGCGCGAACCTTCGCTGCATCGCTGGTGCGGGGTGCCAAGACGCAGCAGGCGAAGATCGACGCGATCATCGCGGAGTCGACCGAGCATTGGGACCTCGAGCGCATGGCGGTGGTCGACCGCAATATCTTGAGAATGGCCGTCTACGAGCTGCTGTGCGAGCCCGGTGTCCCGGCGAAGGTCGCGATCAACGAGGCGATCGAGATCGCGAAGAAGTTCGGCACCGCCGAGTCGAGCCGCTTCGTCAACGGCGTGCTGGACCGTATCCACCGGGAGCTACGTCCCGCCTGACTACGCGCCGCCCGTGAGGTACGCGATCCTCTCCGACGTCCACGGCAACCTCGAGGCGCTGCGCGCCGTGCTCGCCGACGCCGCGTCACGCGCTGACGGCGTGCTGTGTCTCGGAGACAGTGTCGGCTACGGCGCGGATCCCGGCGCCTGTATCGAGATCCTCGATCGGCGTGCTCGCGCCATCGTCGCGGGCAATCACGAGCACGGGGTGGCCGGGCTGCTCGACCTCGAGTGGTTCAACGGCTGGGCGCGCGCTGCCGCCGAATGGACGCGCGATCGGCTCGACGATGATCACCGTGCGTGGCTGGCCACGCTGCCGCTGACGTCGCAGGTCGGCGACGCGACGCTCGTGCATGCCTCACCCGAGGCGCCCGACGAGTGGGAATATCTCGTCAGGGCTGAGGACGGGTGGAGCGCGTTCGCCCACTTCGAGACGCGCTGGTGCTTCGTCGGTCACTCCCACGTCCCGGGCGTCTGGTCGTTGGGATCGTCGGGACCGGACTTCGAGCCGCGCCCCGCTACCGTCGGCGCCGATTCCGGCCGTCGCTACATCGTGAACGTTGGTAGCGTCGGTCAGCCGCGCGACCGTGATCCGCGCGCGTCCTACGGCATTTGGGACCTCGATACCGCCCGTGTGGAATTGCGCCGCGTGCCCTACGACGTGCAGGCTGCGCGCGACAAGATCGTGGCCGCGGGCCTGCCGCGGTTTCTCGCCGATCGCCTGGCCGTCGGCACATGACGCGAGTCCGCGACGTGGCGGTGCACGCGGTCGTGCTCTTCGCTGCCGCGTTCGTGATGGCGCTCGCGTTTCCACGCACCGACTGGTCGCTCACGCCGTGGTTCGCGCTGGCGCCGCTCCTGGGGGTTGCCACGATTCGCACGCCCCGCACGGCGTTCTGCTGGGGCTGGGCGTCGGGCACGGTGTTCTTTCTCGTGTTGCTGCGCTGGCTGCAGTTCACGTTCCAGGTCTACAGTGAGATTCCCTGGCCGCTCGTCTACGGGCCCGTGCTCTTGCTGGCAGCGTACTGCGGCTTCTGGACAGGTGCGGTGGCGTGGCTCGTGTCGTGGGTGAGCGAGCGGCGCTCGGCCGCGTTGGCGCTCGCAATGGCGCCGTTCTTCTGGGTCGCTGGCGAGTGGCTGCGGGGTCATCTGTTCGGCGGATTTCCGTGGGGGACGCTCGGGTACTCGCAGTATCTGCGGCTGCGCGTGATTCAGATCGCCGAGCTGACCGGCGTGGCTGGGGTGTCTTTCTTGCTGCTCGCCGTCAACGCTGCGCTCGCGGCCGGCGTGGTCCTGCGCTGGCGCGGCGCCGTCACGGGCTTGGCCGCGGCCGGCGTGCTGCTGGGCGGCACACTGGCCTTCGGCAGCGTCCGACTCGCCGAGCCCACGCCGACGACGGCCATGGGGCGAGTCGCGATCATCCAGCCGTCCATCGAGCAGCCGGTGAAGTGGGAGCCGCGCCACACGATCCAGACGCTCGAAATCTACTTTGCGCTCTTGCGACAAGTCGGCGAGCAGCATCCCCAACTGATCGTCTGGCCCGAGACGGCGGCGCCGACGATTCTCAGGCGCGATCCCACCCTCATCGAGCGGTTCCGGTCGGCATCAGCGGAGCTCGGGGCGCCGATGCTCGTGGGCAGCATCGATGAGGTCGACGGTCGCTTTCGCAACACCGCCTTCCTGATCACCGATCAGGGCATCGTGGGCCGCTATGATAAGATTCAGCTCGTTCCGTTCGGAGAATTTTTGCCGCTGTCGGGAGTGCTCGGGTTCGTGCGCGGCTGGGCTCAGTTCATCGCCGAGCTCGAGGCCGGCTCGCGCGCCGTGGTCTTCAAAGCTCCGCCGGCTCCGTTCGGTGTCGTAATCTGTTACGAGGGTATTTTCCCCGATCTGTTCAGACAATTCGTGAGGGACGGCGCGCTGCTGATGGTGAACATGACGAATGACGGGTGGTTCGGGCGGACGAGCGGCCCCGAGCAGCATCTCTCCATGTACCCGTTCCGCGCCGTGGAGCATCGGGTGGGCATCGTCCGGGCCGCGAACACCGGCGTCTCCGCGTTCATCACGCCCAACGGAATGATCGTCCGACGCCTCAATCTGTTCGAGCGCGGCGTCATGACGGAGAGCGTGCCTCTGCGAACGCGGCACACCCTGTTCACGCGGATCGGTGACTGGCTGGGGCTGCTCTCACTCGCGGTGACGACCACGGTCGGAGCGGGAACGTGGCGCCGCGCCGCGGCCACGACGGGGAGCGTGTAGATGCTGAGCGACTTCAAGCGGGACGTCGCCGAGCTGACCCGGCGCGTGGACGAGCTTCGGAGGCACCTTTGACCTGCCGATCAAGGAAGCGCGGCTCGCGACGCTCGACACCGAGATGGCGTCGCCTGCGTTCTGGGACGACAACCGACGCGCACAAGAGCTGATCCGCGAGCGCGCCGAGCTGGCGCGCGTCGTCGCGCGTAGCAGCGAGCTCGCCGGCCAAGCCTCCGACCTCGGTGTGCTGCTCGAGCTGGCCGCCGAGGCCGGCGACGACAGTGTGGACGGCGAGCTTGGCGAGGGGATCGCCAAGCTGCAGCGCGAGCTCGACGAGTTCGAGCTGAAAGTGATGCTCTCGGGCCCCCACGACGCCAAGGCCGCCATCCTCTCGATCCATCCCGGCGCGGGCGGGACCGAGTCGCAAGACTGGGCGCAGATGCTGATGCGCATGTACCTGCGCTGGTGCGAGCGCGCGGGGTTCAAGGCCGAAGTGGTGGATCTGCTGCCCGGCGAAGAAGCAGGCATCAAATCCGCCACCATCGAGGTCACGGGCGACTACGCCTACGGCTACCTGAAGGGCGAGGCCGGCGTGCATCGGCTCATCCGCATCTCGCCGTTCGACGCGTCGAGCCGCCGACAGACGTCGTTCGCGTCGGTGTCCGTCACGCCGGAAGTCGACGACGTCGAAGTCACGATCCGGGACGACGAGCTGCGCATCGACGTCTATCGGTCGTCCGGGCCGGGCGGGCAGGGTGTGAACACCGCCGACTCTGCGGTGCGTATCACGCATTTGCCCACGGGCATCGTCGTCGCGTGCCAGAACGAGCGCTCGCAGCTCCGCAATCGCGATACCGCCATGCGCATCCTCAAGGCTCGGCTGTTCGAGCTGGCTGCCAACAAGCAGAAGGAGGAGCTGTCGCAGCTCGTCGGCGAGAAGAAGGGCATCGCGTTCGGCAGCCAAATCCGCACGTACACGTTCCATCCCGAGCAGCGAATCAAGGACCATCGCACGGGGGTCGAGATCGGCAACGTGGAGGCGGTGATGGACGGCGAGCTGGACGAGTTCATCAAGGCCTATCTGCTGTCGGTGCGGGGCAAGGCGTGATGGAACGCGACGACAACGACGTCGTCCGCCAACGGCGCGAGAAGCTCGAGGCGCTCCGTGCGCGGGAGATCGATCCCTTCGGCGGCCGCTATGCGGTCACTCACTGGGCGGGCGAGCTGACCGAACGGCTCGACCGTGCGGCCGACGCGGAGCTGGAGGCGTTCGGCCCCGTCAGTCTGGCCGGTCGGCTCGTGGCCATGCGCGATCATGGCAAGACGGCGTTCGCGCATCTGATGGACCGCACCGGACGCATCCAGCTCTACGCGCGCGCCGATCAGCTCGGCGACGAGTTCGCGTCATTTCGTGACCTCGACGTCGGCGACTTTATCGGTGTGACCGGCTCCATGTTTCGAACACGCACCGGCCAGCTGACGCTGGGCGTGAAGTCGTTCGCGTTCCTCGCCAAGTCGCTGCGCCCGCTGCCTGAGAAGTGGCACGGCCTCAAAGACGTGGAGACGCGCTACCGGCAGCGCTACGTCGACCTGATCGTGAATCCCGAGGTCCGTCACATCTTCCTCGTGCGCGCGCGGCTCATCCAGAAGCTGCGTGCCTTCCTGGATGCCCGCGGCTTTCTCGAGGTCGAGACGCCGATGATGCAACCGATGCCCGGCGGCGCCATCGCCCGACCGTTCCGGACTCACCACAACGCGCTCGACATGGACCTGTACTTGAGAATTGCGCCGGAGCTGTACCTCAAGCGCCTGGTCGTCGGGGGGTTCGAGCGCGTCTACGAGATCAACCGCAACTTCCGCAACGAAGGCGTATCCACACAGCACAATCCCGAGTTCACGATGCTCGAGTTTTACCAGGCGTACGCCGACTACCACGATCTGATAGAGCTGACGGAGGAGATGTTCACGGACCTCGCGCAGTCGCTGCTCGGGCGGCTCACGCTGACGTGGGGCGAGCACGCGGTCGATCTCGCGCGACCGTGGAGGCGCCTACCGTTCTTCGCCGGCGTCTCGCAGGCGCTGGGGATCACGGTGACGGTCGACACCGATGCGGCGACCGTGGCGCAGGCGGCTGCGGCCAAGGGCATCTCGGTCAAGCCGGGCGTGGCTGCCTGGGAGATCTGGAAAGAGGTCTTCGAGGAGCTCGTCGAGCCGACGCTGGTTCAGCCGACCTTCGTGCTCGATTACCCCATCGAGCTCTCGCCGTTGGCGAAGAAGAAGCGCGAGCAGCCGCGGCTCGTCGACCGCTTCGAGCTGTTCATCGGCCGCCGGGAGCTGGCCAACGCCTACAGCGAGCTGAACGACCCGATCGATCAGCTCGCACGCTTCCGTGAGCAGGCGGCACAGAAGGCGCGCGGTGACGACGAGGCGCACTGGCTCGACGAGGATTATGTGCGCGCGCTCGAATACGGCATGCCGCCCGCGGCCGGCGAGGGAATCGGTATCGACCGTCTCACGATGCTGTTCGCGGATCAGCCGTCGATCCGCGAGGTCATCCTCTTTCCACACCTGCGACCCGAGACCGGCACGCCACCGCCGGCGGAGGAACGACAGTGAAGCGCGGCCTGCCGCTGGAGCTGTTCCTCGGCCTGCGCTATCTGTCCGCGCGCGGCAGTCGCGCGAACCTGTCGCTCTTCGTGTGGATTGGCGTCGGCGGCGTGTTTCTCGGCGTCGCGGCGCTCATCGTCGTGCTCGCTGTGATGACGGGCTTCCAGGATGGTATTCGCGACCGAATCATCTCGGCGAATCCGCACCTGCTCGTGTTCCAGTCCGGGAGCGCCGGGCTGGCGGATCCGGCCACCGTCGTGTCGCGCGTCACGACGGTGCCCGGAGTGCGGTCGGCCACGCCGTTTGTTCTGCAGCAGGCGTTGTTCACCAGTGCGGGAGGCGACGCCCATGGCGGCCTCGTCCGAGGCGTCGACTTCGACTCGCAAGCGGTCCGCGAGGACCTGCGCGCGCAACTGCGGAGCGGTCGATTGGACGCGGCGGAGGGGCAGCAGGGCGGCATTCTGCTCGGCGTCGAGCTCGCGCGCACGCTCGGTGTCGTGCCGGGGGATTCCGTAACGGTCATCTCGCCGAAGGGCGCGATGACCGCGGTGGGCATGGTCCCCAAGATGCGGCGCTACGTCGTGGCTGGGACGATCGAAGTCGGAATGTACGAGTACGACGCCTCGCTGGCGTACTTGTCGCTCCCGGCCGCCCGCGACTTCGCCGGCCTAGCCGGCGTCACTGGCGTCGAAGTCCGGCTGAACGATCCGTTCGAGGCCAGACGCATCGGACGCACGGTGGCAACCCGGCTCGGCTTTCCATACTGGGTGCGCGACTGGATGGATATGAATCGCAACCTCTTCAACGCGCTGCAGCTCGAGAAGCTCGCGCTCTTCGTGGTCGTGACGATCATCGTCCTGGTGGCCGCGTTTGCCATCATCGGCCATCTCGTGTTGCTCGTCGCCGAGAAGCGCAAAGAGATCGGAGTGCTAAAAGCGATCGGCGCCAGCGCCTCGTCGATCACGGCAGTTTTCTTTTCGGTTGGGATGACCATCGGCGTCGTCGGCACCGTGGCGGGCAGCGCGGTGGGATTGGCGATCATCTGGCTCCAGAACACGTACAAGATCATCAAGCTCGCGGGGGACGTCTATCAGATCGATTACCTGCCGATGAAACTGGCCTTCGGCGACTTCGTGCTGATCATCAGCGCGACGCTGCTGCTGTCGTTCCTCGCGACGATCGTCCCGGCGCGCCGGGCAGGCGCGCTCGCTCCGGTGGATGTGCTGAGATATGAATGAGCGGATGCTTTTTTCGCCGACCGTCGGGCGCTGGAGCCCGGCGCAGGCGCCCCGACGGCAAGACGAAGAAATGAGCGGATGCTTTTTTCGCCGACCGT
>Ga0114129_10002395_pt1 | contig 26063 bp, 20 predicted proteins | sample RhiMetdeltSRZDD1_FD_80071 | JGI IMG/M metagenome (GOLD analysis project Ga0114129, IMG submission 80071) | Populus rhizosphere microbial communities from Tennessee, USA - Rhizosphere MetaG P. deltoides SRZDD1 (version 2) (version 2) | ecosystem: Host-associated > Plants > Roots > Rhizosphere >...
ACTGGGATCCGTGCTCGTCGAATCTTCAATGCGCGGCGATGGACATCCCCACGCCGAACCCCGCGCATCAGGACCCAACTGGGCCCGGCGGCAACCGCAGCCAGGTGATCGGTGATCCAGTCATCGCATATTCGACTGGGAGCCTTTCCTTCGTGGCGACGCCCGGCGGTCAGAGTCCGGGTCAGGCACTGACGATTGGGAATAATGGCACCGGCGTCCTATCCTGGAGGCTCACGACATCCGCCCCTTGGATCCGGTTATCCCGCGCACAAGGGGTCGCGCTTGGATCCGATCTCGGTAAACGCGACCAAACGATCACGGTCGTCGCAGATGCGTCCTCTCTCCTCCCGGGAACCCACACGGGGACAATAAATATTGAGTCGCTATATGGAGCCGGGTCGGGCGCGTCGATCCGGGTCACTGTCCAAACGGCGGACGGCGCGCTCATGGGCACGCCGGACGGCCGCGTTTACGTTCTCGTCGGAGGCATCAAGCGATACATCCCGGACACCGCGACGTTCGAGGCCAACGGCTACTCAGCGTCAAAGATTGTCGGCGTTCCTGCCGATTGGGCGGCCAGTGTACCGACCGGACAGCCTCTGCCTAGCGTTCTGGGCGACGGCCGGCTCCTACGCCCTCCAGGTGACAGTGTGCCGATCTTCGTAATGGAGAGCGGCGCGAAGAGACAGATCGTTGACGGCGGTTGGTTCCGGCAATGCGGGTACGGCTGGGACGCCGTGAAAACGATCTCTGCGGCCACGATCGACGCGATTCCTAACGGACCGGGGCTCACCACCTCCCCCTGCCCGCGGCCGTCGTTCGCCAACGGTACGCTCCTCCGCGGCTCCGACGGCAAAGTGTGGGTGGTGCAATTTGGCGGGAGAAGAGGGATCAACACCGCCACTACGTTTGCGAATTGCGGCTATCAATGGGGAAATCTCAACGATCTCGGCGACAGCACAAATGCACAGCTCCCCATAAGCCCCGAGCTTTTCGGATGCACCGGCGAGGGATCGCTCCTATGGACACAAGACGGCGCTCTCAAAGTCGTGGTCGGCGGGCAACTGAGACACATCCCCGATCCGCTCACCTTTGAGCTGGCCGGCTTTGGCTGGGGCAACGTCGCTCCCGCCGGTACCATCGGATTGCCGATAGGCGAGCCCGTGATTAGTCTCGCCACTTCAGGTATCCTCCTCCGGCCGCCAGGGGCGAACGTGCCGATCTACGTCTTGGACGGCGGGGGCAAGCGCCACATCACGAGCCCCGGCGTGATGGATAAATGCGGATACTCCTGGACGGCCATTGCAACGGTGTCGTCCTCGATCGTGAGCGGCATCCCCAACGGCCCTCCTCTCGAGGCTGCTCCCTGCCCCAGCCTCCAGTTCCCACTCGGGACACTTCTCCGGGATCCCGACGGCGCTGTCTGGGTGGCATACGGCCACGCGCGCAAGTGGGTGAGAACGTTCGGTGCCTTCGCGGATTGCGGCTACCAGGTCGGTAAGATCAGCGTTGCGGGCAGCGCGGTTCTGACTGCGCTCTTCGCCGCACCGCCGGTCTCAGGCTGTACCAACTCTAACACTCCGGTCGTGACCAGCGAGGGCAAGGTGTACATCGTGGTCTCGGGCTGGAAGCGCCACGTCCCCTCTCCAGCCACCGCCGATGCGCTCGGCCTCTCCTGGGCAAGTCTCATCCCTATTCCTGACGGCTGGCTACCCACCGCCAAGCCGCTGCTGGACATCGCAGCCACCGGCCGCCTCGTCCGCCCCCCCGGTGACAACGTCCCGATCTACGTGATGGACGGCGACGCCAAGCGGCACATCACGAGTCCGGCTGCTCTCGCCGCCTGCGGCTACGGCTGGGACGCCGTATTCACCCTGCCTGCCACGACTGTCGTGGGCTTCCCCGAAGGCCCCGCGCTGAGTGCCGCTCCTTGTCCACACGCTACATTCGCAAACGGCACGTTGCTCCTGGGCGTGGAAGGGAAAGTGTGGGCGGTCGAAAGCGGCCAGCGCCGCTGGGTAGTCGACTCGGGCGTATTCACCGCCTGCGGATACCACGCGTTCGAAATCGACCGCATCGCAGACAGCATCATCGCCGCGCTGCCGCAAGGCCCAAATCTCGGCAATCCGCCCTGCCCTTAGCCGTGGCGAGGCAAGCGTCATCGCGAAGATCCAGAAGTTGACTGCCAGCAAAAGCAACATCCGTGCTAGCATCACGGTATGATTACGGTTTCTCGCCAGCACAATAATCGATCGCCACGGCGGCCTATCGCGACGAGCATCTCAGAGCCATCCTCCACCCGCCGATACGTTCGTTAACGGTGTGGTGATGCACACACGTTGCCTCTGTTTGCCCTTCGCGTGCACACTTGCGCGGTGACGCAGTCATCTCGCGCATCCGCCTTCCAAGACTCGAGTAGCCAGCCCTCCGTCAACGAGTTAGGTGGTCCCTCCCGGGCGCGCCGAGTGCGCTATCTGGCCACAAGAACGGCGCGAGCACTTCTCCGTCGCCCCTGGGCCGCACTGCGCAGTCCCAGCGAGCTGCGGCGATGGCTCCGCCGCGCGAGCTCTGAAGCCTACACAGCGCCGCTCGAGCATCAGTACCAGCAATGGCTCAAGCGGCATGCTGTCACCCAGGATCGCCGCCGCGAGATGGACCAGGAGTGCGCTCGACTCACATACCGTCCCCTCGTCAGCATCATTACTCCGGTTTACAACACGCCGGAGCGCTGGCTGCGACTGGCGATCGAGTCGGTACAGGCGCAGATATACCCAAAGTGGCAGCTTTGCCTCGCCGACGACGCCTCGACCGATCTGCATGTTGGCCGCGTGCTTTCCGAGTACGCACGCCTCGACGACCGAATCCGGCTGGTGGCGCTGACCGAGAACAGCGGCATCTCAGGCGCCAGCAACGCCGCTCTTGCGCTTGCGGAAGGAGAATTCGTCGCACTGCTGGACCACGACGATGAGCTTCAGCCCGACGCCCTTCTCGAGGTCATCAAGGTGCTCAACGAGCAGCCCGACCTCGATATCATCTACACGGATGAGGACAAGAAGACGCGTGACGGACGCCGCATCAGCCCCTTCTTCAAGCCGGACTGGTCGCCGAACCTGCTCCTATCCTGCAACTACCTGGCACACTTCCTGGTCTATCGCCGCGCTCTACTTGAGAAGGTTGGCGGCTTTCGCAGCACTTTTGACGGGAGTCAAGACTACGACCTGATCTTGCGCGCGAGCGAGCAGACGCCCCACATTTCCCATGTACCGCTGCCGCTGTACTCTTGGCGGATGATCAGCGGCTCGGCGGCCGCGTCGGAGCAGGCGAAGCCGTATGCGTATACGGCAGCGAAGCGCGCACTGAACGAGGCGATACAGCGTCGTGGCTTGACGGGGCGCGTCGAGGACACGCAAGTGCCGGGAGTCTATCTTGTGCGGCCGCGCATCCAGCGTGAGGCGCTCGTCAGCGTGATCATTCCGACGCGGGACAAGGGCGGGCTGTTGATGCGCTGTGTCGAAGCGTCGACGTCGCACACTTCTTACCCGGCGTACGAAATCATCGTCGTAGACTCGTCGCCTGAGGAGCCCCTGCCGGAGTCTCTGAAGACGGCCGTCGGCGCCGTCGTGCCGTACGACCGGGATGTGTTCAACTTCTCGCGGGCGATCAAGCTCGGTGCAGCGAAAGCACACGGCGACTACCTTCTGCTGCTCAACGACGACACCGAGGCCCTGGCCCACGGCTGGCTGGAGGCGTTGCTCGAACACGCGCAGAGGCCGGAGGTCGGCGTTGTAGGTGCGCGGCTAGTCGACCGCCACGGGGAGCCGCAGCACGAGGGGATAGTCCTCGGAATCTGGGGTCTGCCGGCGGCGAACCTGCCCTTCCGGCACTGGAGCCTCGGCGATTGCCTGCGCGACTGCTCAGCAGTGACGGCGGCCTGCATGATGACGCGCCGCGACGTTTTCGACACTCTCGGAGGCTTCGACGAAGGAATGCGCCTCGGCTGGAACGACGTAGACTACTGCCTTCGTGCGCGGCAAGCGGGCTACGAGATCGTCTACGCGCCGGCGGCCGTCCTTCGCCACGACGAAGGCACCACGCGGGGAGCCACGAGGCACCTCGACGACGACGCCGTCTTCCGGCAACGCTGGGGGAGCCCGGAAGACCCCTTTTACAACGCGAACTTCGACCGGGAGCGGGGGGCGTTTGTCCTGGGCGCCTAGGTCTTCCCGTGATGCCTCATAAGTAACTGTTACCGAAATTGAAATGATGCCTCATAAGTCGGGTTACCCAACCTTGCGCCGTTGGGCTCGGTCGGTGCAAGCCCAGACGGCGCGAAGGGCGTGGTCGATTCTTCTTTGCAGGTCTGCCGGGTTAATCGCGAGGAACTGTTCTTCCAGACGCTCGGCCGCAACGTCGTCGAGGGGACCTCAGTCGAGCAGCCGTTGGTAGGGCCTACGAGGTGCGTCGTAAGCCTTCTGCGCTCTGGCCCCGCAGCTTCGCTTCCCAGTTAGCTTGCGGACGGGTCGCAGGAAGTTCAGCTGCAAGCGGCTGAGCGAGTACAGGCGGCCGAGAGCGGCGAAGGCGACCTTTGAGCTGTAGCGGTCGTAGCCGACGCTCCGGCGCACAGCGAGCCAGTTCCGCTGCTCCACGTAAGCCTGGTCGTTCTTCTTGTAGCCGCGGCCCCTCGTGAAACGAATTCACCTTCTCTGGCACCACTCGTAAAGCGCATGGTTGATGAACTCACTGCCGTTGTCTGAGTGCAGTTCGCGCAGGGAGAACGGCAAGCGCCGCCCGGCCTCGTTCACCGCCGCGCCTGTACGGCTCATCCCCATGCCCCAGACGGGCTCCAGTTCGGTCCAGCCCATGGCAACGTCAACGACCGTCAGTGTCGTTAGAAAGAACCCTTCCACGCTTTCGCCGCAGTGCAAAACGAGGTCCGCCTGGACCGAACCCGGAAGGGCACCCTGCCACTCGCTCCAGGTCCGGATCGGTATCTGCGCTTTCAGTGCTGTCGTTGCCGAAGCAGCCCGCCGGGGCTGCCGGCCCAGCTTTTTACGCGAGCTTCGCAATTGACGGTCGATCGTCGCCGCGCTCATTGCCATCAGCGCGTCTCGAACGTCCGCGTCAAGGCGTAGTCCGTCGTGCCGCTCAAGCCCTCCAAGCAGCGCCGGTAGGACAGCCACCAGCAGCTTGCCGCACATCCGGTCGCCCGCTTGCCACACCTTTACCAGTGCCTCTGTTACCTCAGCCCCGTAGCGGCGAGGCCGGCCCTTCTTCTTCGCCATCCCGCGCAATCGGCGACCCTGCCCCAGAAGCCGGATCGCCGCCTTCAGGTGCATTCTCGTCGTCTGACAAAACTCGTCCAGGATCCGGCCTTTTTCCCGCTTGCTTGCCCTTCTGTAACGCGGCCCTACCGTGGCCGCGTACTCATACAAGGTCACCCGAGTCACGTCGCCCCCTTTCGGTAACCCTACTTTTGAGGCAACGCTTTTCGTTCGGTAACCGTTTAAGTGAGGCAGATCGCTTCCTTGCCCCCGCCGGTGCACGCGCTTACAATTTCCGTTTGGATTCCCCCCGACAAGAGTTACCTCTGCGCCGATACCGGCGTTTGTATTATGTACGCATGAGACAGTCTATTCGTGTCGCCGGCCGCGACCACATCGGCACCGCCCTCGGCATCCCCGATTTCGTCATCTCGCTGGCGAACCTCTGGCACCGCCGCGAGCTGCTCTGGAATATGACCGTGCGTCACCTGCGCGGGCAGTACAAGCAGTCGATCCTCGGTTACGCCTGGGCGCTAATGATGCCGCTCTCACAAATGATAATCATGACGTTCGTATTCTCGACTATCATCCGCATCCAGTCGCCCGGGGTGCCGTTCGCGCTGTTCCTCTTCGTGGGCCTGCTGCCGTGGAACTTCTTCTCGAGCTCGCTGTCAGCGGGGACGGATAGCGTCGCCGGTGGGGCCAGCCTCGTCACCAAGGTCTACTTTCCGCGTGAGATTCTGCCGACGGCCGCCATCCTGACGAAGGTGGTGGACCTGCTGTTCGCCTCCCTGATTCTCGTGGGTCTGATGGTCTATTACGGGCACGGGACGACGGAAACCGTGTTGTGGGTGCCTCCGTTGTTCCTGGCGCAGTTCCTCTTCACGCTCGGGCTGACGCTGCCAATGGCCGCGCTGAACCTGTACTTCCACGATGTGCGCTACCTGGTCGGGGTGGCGCTCACGTTCTGGTTCTATATCACGCCAATCCTCTACCCAATCGATATCGTCCCGGCGCGCTACCAGATCTTCTTCGATCTGAACCCGAACTCCCTCTTCATAAACGCCTACCGCCGCGTGATCCTATTCGACCAGAGCCCAGGCATGGACAAGTTCCTGCTTGGCCTCGCGATCTCGGTCTGCACCTGCCTCATCGGCTACTACCTGTTCAAAAAGATGGAGCCGGGATTTGCTGACCGGATCTGATAACTACGCGATCGAATTCCGGGACGTCAGCAAGCGGTTCATCCTTGAGGAGGGTCGCACCCTAAGAGAGTTCATCCCCGCCCTGCTGAAGGGGAGCGGGTGGGAAGCGCCGTTCTACGCTCTACGGGACATTAACTTCACGGTCAAAAGCGGCGAGAGCGTCGGCATCGTCGGCCGCAATGGCAGCGGCAAGAGCACGACTTTGAAGCTCATCGCGGGCGTGATGGCTCCCAGCGAGGGTGAGGTACATGTTCACGGCCGGGTGTCGCCCCTGATCGAGCTGGGGGCCGGGTTTCACCCAGACCTGACCGGCCGCGAGAACGTGCATCTCAACGCGTCCATCCTGGGGATGTCTTCCCGAGAGATTCGGCAGCGCTTCGACGAGATCGTCGACTTCGCAGAGCTTTGGGAGTTCATGGAAACGCCTGTCAAGCGGTACTCGTCGGGAATGTACATGCGCCTCGGCTTCTCGGTGGCCGTGCACAGCGACCCGGACATCCTCCTCGTAGACGAGGTGCTCGCTGTGGGCGACGCAGTGTTCGGCCAGAAGTGCCTCGCGAAAGTGCGGGAGTTCCAGGAGCGCGGCGTGACGATCGTGATCGTTAGCCACAGTCTGGATACGGTAAAGCAGTTCTGTGGACGGGCAATTTTGATCGATCACGGCCGGATGCTGCAAGACGGCAGGCCTGATCATGTAATCCAACACTACTGGGAACTCGTGCATCGCGAAGAGGTGCCAGTCGGCTGAAATGAAAGTCCTCGTCACGGGAGGCGCGGGGTACATCGGCAGTCATACGGTCCACGCTCTGCGCGCGAGAGGCCACACGGCCGTCGCGTTGGATGATCTTAGCACCGGTTACGAATCGTCCATACCGGAGGAGTGCCTTGTGCGGGGGGACATCGCTGACGAAGAGCTGCTACTCCGCGTACTGCAGGAAAACCGTATCGAGGCAGTCGTCGCCTGCGCGGCAAAGGCTTCAGTGCCTGACTCGGTCGCCGATCCCGGACCGTACTTCGACACGAACATCGCCAAAGGCATCCGGTTTTTGGAGCTCCTCCGGGAGCACGGTCTGCAACGGATTGTGTTCTCGTCCAGCGCTGCAGTTTACGGCGACCCGGAGAGCGTGCCGATATCTGAAGATGCCAGAAAGCTGCCGAAAAGCCCTTATGGCCTATCCAAGCTCATGTTCGAACAGATACTGGAATGGTATGGGAAGGCGTATGGGACACGGTATGTATGCCTGCGTTACCTCTGTGCGGCTGGTGCGGCGCCGAACCTCGGGGTAGGGGAAGATCATCGCCCCGAAGCGCACCTCATACCCTCGGTGCTACTGAGCATCTTGGGACAGCGGTCGCATGTGGAGATCTTCGGGACAGACTACCCCACCGAGGATGGCACAGCAATCCGTGACTTCGTCCACGTGATGGATGTCGCCGAGGCGCATATTTCGGCGCTGGAGCACCTGGCGGCCGGCGGCGAAAGCCTCGTCCTTAACGTCGGGCTCGGCAAGGGCTTCTCCGTCAAGGAGGTAATCCAGACGTCCGAACGAGTCACGGGCCAGGCCGTGCGGGTGAAGCTGGCCCGGCGGCGGGCGGGTGATCCGGCGGTACTGGTGGCCAACCCTCAGGCGCTTATTAAGGCACTCGACTGGAAACCCCGCTTCGCGGAACTCGAAGAGATTGTCGCTACGGCCTGGGAGTGGCATAGGCTCCACCCGTCGGGGTTCGCCTCGTGAAAGCGCTGGTACTCGCCGCGGGCCTGGGGACGCGGCTGCGCCCGCTTACGGAGGAGCTACCGAAGTGTCTGCTTCCCATCGGTGGCAAGCCGCTAATTGCGCACATCCTGGAGCTGCTCGGCCGGCACGGCCTGCGTGACGTCTACATCAACGTCTACTGGTACGCGGACGCCATCCGTGTGGCCTTGGGCGACGGTGACGACTGTGGCGTTCGCATCGATTACCTTGCTGAGGAAGAGCTTTCCGGCACGGCCGGGCCTATCCGCAAGCTTTCCACAGAACTCTCAGGCGATCGCTTCCTGGTGCTCAACGGAGACAACCTGACGAACTTGGACCTGACGGCGCTGATCGAGTTCCACCGCCAATCTGGCGCGGAGCTGACGATCGCGCTGCACCGCGAGGCCCCTTCGGATCTGCCCGAGAAGAGCGTCGTACTGACCGACGGTGAGGGGCGCATCACAGAGTTCGTCGAGAAGCCGGTCGTCTCGGAGCTGTTCTCTGAGTGGTCGAGTGGCGGCGTCTACGTATTCGAGCCGTCGATTCTCCGGTCGATTCCGGAGGGGCGGCCGTACGACCTCGGACATGATCTCATCCCGGCGCTGCTGCGCGACGCTAGGCGGGTGTTCGGCTTCAAGTCCGAGTACTACCTGGTGGACATCGGCACGCCTGAGGCGTACGCTCGCGCCGAGGAAGATTTGATCGCCGGAAGGATCGCATGATTATTTGTCGGACGCCCCTCCGGATCAGCTTTGCAGGCGGCGGCACTGACCTGCCGGCGTTCTCGCGCGAGGAATCCGGCGCCGTCCTTAGCACGACGATTGACAAGTACATCTACGTCGTCGCCAACCGGCGATTCGAGCCCGAAATCCGCGTGAGCTACTCGAAGACGGAGATCGTCCAGAACGTCGCGGACATCCAGCACGACCTGGTACGTGAATCGTTGCGGGTGACAGGACTGCCCTCCCATCTTGAGATCCTGACCATGGCCGATATTCCCGCCGGCGCGGGACTCGGCTCCTCCAGCAGCGTAACGGTCGGGCTGCTGAACGCCCTTTACGCCTTCCAGGGCAGGTTGCGCTCGCCTGAGGAGCTCGCTCACGAGGCCTGCGAGATCGAAATCGACATCATCGGCAAGCCTATAGGGAAGCAGGACCAGTACGCGGCGGCGTATGGCGGCCTGCGCTTTTTCCAGTTTGAGAACGACGGAAACGTGCGGGTCGAACCCGTCGTCTGCACGGCGGAAGTGCTGGCGGAGTTGCAGCGGAACCTGATCATTTTCTTCACCGGCATGACGCGCTCGGCTGACACAATCCTGGAAGTGCAGTCGGCGAACGTCGCGAGTAATGACATCATCCGCAATCATCTGCGGCAGATGAAGGCGCTGGCGTTCGAGCTGCGGTCAGTTCTAGCCGGCGAACACCCGCTGGACCGCTTCGGCGCGATTCTGCATTCCGGGTGGCAGCTTAAAAAGCAAGCCGCGGAGGGCATCTCCAATCCCTCGATCGAGGAATGGTATGACAGGGCGATGAGCGCTGGAGCTTTGGGCGGGAAGCTTCTGGGCGCCGGTGGAGGCGGGTGCCTGTTATTCTATTGCCCGTACGAGCGACAAAACCAGATCCGCTCGGCACTCAGCGAACTGCCGGAGATTCACTTCCGTTTTGAGCCGGAAGGAAGCAAGATAACGTTCATCGGACGCTAGGCGAGCATCAGAAGGAACGCACTGTGAAAGTGAGCGCAACGTTTTCGCAACAGTACTTCGACCGCCTGCGGGATACGGCAGCTTCGATCCCGTTCGACCAAGTCGATGCTGTGGGGGAACTACTGTATCGGGCGTATCTGAACGATAAGCAGGTGTTCGTGATGGGAAATGGAGGCAGCGCGGCAACCGCATCGCACTTCGCCAGCGACCTCTCGAAGGGCACAGCGGTCGCCGGGCGCAGGCGCTTCCGCGTGATCTGCCTAAACGATAATTTGCCCGTGCTCACCGCGATTGCGAACGACATCGGCTACGATATGGTGTTCTCGGAGCAGATGCGAAACCTGCTACGAGCCGGCGACATCGTCGTGGTCGTAACGGGCAGCGGCAATTCGCCGAACATCATCGAGGCACTCCGCTGCGCCCGCTCCCACTCTGCAGCCACGGTAGGCTTCCTGGGCTTCGACGGAGGCCAGGCGAAAGACATGCTCGACGCCTACGTGCACATCCAGTGCGCTGATTACGGCCTAGTGGAAGACATACACTACGCTCTGGGCCATTGCTTCAAGGAATACCTTACCCGCCGCATCGAGGAAGAGACGCGAAACCTTCTGAACTCCTAGCGACTCCAATAATCCGCCAACCCCAGAGCCGCGATCGTCTACCGCACGTGTGAGGAAGCCTGCAAAACCTCCGATCCGTAATTCCTCGACCGCCCCTCTTTGATACCGGACGGGCGGGGCGGCTATTGCCGCGGGCGGACCGTTCGATATATCTTCCGCGCAGCCCTATACGGCAGGGTCGCACGAATCAAGTCCAGCGCGGTAGATCCATTCGTTCCCGAAACTTCGGACACCGGCACCGGATCGAGTGATTGGTGCTGCGGAGCCGCACCCTCAAGAGGCTCTTTCTCGAAGCAAAGCTGACAGTAGTTGTAGTCTTCCGTCCATAGCTTCGTCGCGCCGTGCAGACGGATATCTGGGCGATATCGGAGCGCTCCCCCGGTAGTGAACTTGTTGATCCACCAGACGGGATCTTCGAGGTTCAGGTCCGTAATATCACTCTGCAACATTGTCTCGCGCTCCTGGCGCGACCATTGATACGGACCGAGCTTCCATATCGGCATCACGTGGAACACCCAGCGTCGAGAAACCCTGGCCTGCTCCGCGATTGCCGGCTCAAGCAGGAACGGAGGAATGTGCTCAATGCAGTGGCACCCGAACGTTAAGTCGAATGAATCATCTGCGAAGGGCAGGTCTGTTGCCGACGCCTGCAGGACACCGTGGGTAACTGCATTTTTCGTCGCGTATTCGCTGATATCTATTCCGGTCACATTGACGCCCATATCGCGAAGGTGCCGCACTATGATTCCCGTCGCGCACCCGACTTCGAGCACGCTTTGCGGCTGGAATTTCTTTACGATGAGCTTCGCGTACTCCTTCAGGCCGGGGTGCTCGAGAAGGGATTTGGTGTAGCCCTGGTAAGGGCTACCATGCCCGCCGTGCTCGTAATACGCCTCATCATAAACTGTGCCGTCTACATATTCCGTTCTATGAGTCTTGTTTTGGACCATTTCGTCCCCCTATCGGCGATAACGTCTTGCCACAAGCATCGATTAGCGTCGTACGAACCTGAGCATCCTCGCGATCTTGCGTGCGGCCCGGTAAGGAAGGCTGCCTCGCACTGCGCCGAAGAAGTTGTGAAGGTCCGTGACACGCCGCGATACTTCAGCCTGACGCTGTTCCATTCGCTCGAGACGCTTGCGTAGTGAACGCATCTCCTCGCTCAGCTGTGACGACGTTTCGGAACCGACAGCCGCGCCTGTCGAAGCGTGGTTATCCGTGCCGTAGGTCTTATGCTGGCGGTCGGCATATCCCGCCCGCTCGGGCTTGATGAGATCTCGGAGCACGCTGGAGTCGCTGCGTTGGACGAACGTTTGGAACACTAACGCACCTTTGCCGGCGCGGCCGTTTGTCTGTAGCCGCCCTTCCTTGTAGAGAGTCTGGCGGGCGTAATACAGGCCGCAGCCGCGGCCCGGCTGCGCATCTGGCGAGGAGAGGACAAAGCGGTAATCTCGCCGTGCCGAATGGGCTATCGCTGGAAACCGGAATACCACCCACTCGTCATCCGCAGACTCGATGATCGGTTGACGTATCCGCTGCACCGGCGACTCCGTTTCCTCCTCGTAGAGCGACAGTTCCAGCGAGCAGGCATTCGCCCGTCCGTATCGGGCCGCTTTGACCGCTATAGCAGCCAGATTGGGCTCGTTGCACCGGAAGGTCTGCGCCACATCCTTTCCCGGCTGCAGCTCGCCAAATACCCCATCTTCCTGACGGCAGGTCACGTCTAGGAGCAATCCGTCGAGCGAGCGATGCTGTCCGTTGAGGATGGCAGATGCTGGCGCGGGAGCTTCCTCGGAGGATACGATGCCCAGTCCTTGCAGCAGGATCTGCTCGACGCGTCGTGCGGCCTGCTCTTCATTCGGGAGCATTTCGGCCAGGCGCATCCCAGCCTCCTTGTGCCGCTTGTGCAAGTCTGGATCATCGAGAAGCTTGTACATTGCGTCCGCGAGCGATTCCGAATCGGCCGCAGCAAGGGTCATTCCGTCCGATCCCATGTAGTTCACCCGATTCACTTCCAGGTCGATGTCCACTACCGGACAGCCGCATGCCGCCACTTCGAAGGGCACGAGTGACGTGTTGGTGGTCGAAAGGACCAACGCCACATCGGCGGAAGAATACAACTGCGCCAGGCGGTCGAGGTCGGGAATATTCCTCAGGATCTCACAAGCAAACGGTACCGATTTGGGATCTACTTCGTCGGACCCAAAAAGGGTTATCTGCACTTCGGGCAGGCGCTGTCGTAGCTTTTCCAGCGCTTGTAAGCCCAAGTTGTAACAGCGCCTGGGCATTTCCGGTCTGGAGAAAAACAGCACGCGCTGGCCGGGGCGATCGTCTGGCAGCGGTCTCGGATAGTAGATATTACGGTCCAATGGAAAATCGAAGTAGTCGGCGCGTGCGCCGTATTGCTCGCGGAGGTGCTTCGTGCACCACCTCCCCGACGTGATGTGGTGGAATCCGAATCGATACGTGGCCTCGGCCCGCAGGTATTCCTCGCTCATCGGATAGAAGTAAGGCTCAAAATCTTGAACGAGATAGAACTTTCCCTTGCTCGCGTTGATTCTGCCCAACTCTTCTGCTGTGAGCCAGAATGTAGAAATAAGGGCGTCGCTCGGCCCGATGTTTTCGAACCCCATAACGATCGGCACCGTCTCGCCGGGGAAGTTAGTCTCAATGAACGACCTCAAGTCCTTTTCACTGCGAAATAGTCCCATCGGGTCCACGTACAGAGTTACATCATGCCCAAATGTCTGCAAATAGCGGGCCATTCGCAAAATATTCCGCGCGCCACCGCCGCCACGAGGAAGTGCGGGGGCAAGAAAGCCAACTGTCAACCCCCGTTGTTGACTCTTTGGCTGTTCGCCGGCAATCGATACTTCGTCGCGGCGGCCTTCCGGCGCCGGGGGGACTGCTCCGTCCTCTAACTCCGCCGCCAGTGCCGTAAGATCGTCTGACTCTGACACGCGAGACAACAAATCGACCAACCTGCCCCCCATCGCGACCGGTTCGTATTGCGAGAGAACACGTTCCTCAGCGGCACGGCCCACTCTTCGCCGCAGCTCAGGGTCTAGTACGAGTTCCTCCAGGATTTCGAACCACTCGTTGTCAGTCCGCGCGAGGAAGCCGTTCTCCTTTGGTATCAACACCTCGCAGAAAGCAGACGTTGCTGAAGCAACAGTCGGTATACCCAGTGCGCCCGCCTCAAACCACTTCAGCTCACTCTTCACTTCGGAGTACGGATTGCCCACCTCAAGCGGCGCAACGTTAATGTCCCCCTGAGCGACACCCCACAGGTAGTCCGGCCATGGCATCCACGGCCACCGCCGCACGCGGCTCCCCATCAATTCGAAGCCGTGCCCCAGACGGACATCGCCCTGCGTTAGCACGTGGACTGACGGATACTTGTGGAGCAGCCGCTCCAGCGCGAGACCGCACGCTTCGAAGTCGACGTCGTGCGTGGCTGTGCCCGCGCCGTAATACACCACCACTTCCTCCCGCGCCGATCGCGCATGACGCGCAGCGCGAACAGTGTCCAGAGAACGCTGATCCAGGCCATTGCGGTGGACAAACGCCGGCACGCCCTCTGCCGCGACGTACGCAGCGAGCGCCCGCGTGGTTGTCAGTGCACCGTCACAGCTTTTCAGTGCGCGATGGTACCGTCTGACTCCATCTTCGTACAGATCAAGTTCACTATCGCTTAATCGCCGCAGCGCGCGCACCCACGGGATGACCATGGGCTCAAACACTAGGTCGTCGATGTCATACAACACGCGCATTCCGTGTTCGCGCGCCGACTCAATCAGACAGGCCAGGCGCTCGTCCCAGGGAGCGCGGTGGATTATCAGGACCCCTGATTGGTCCATGAGGCCTGCAAACGCCCTCGCTGGATCATAGTCCTGAGGCAGGAGAGATCCCCGCAGACCCGCCAGCCGCAACTGCTCCAGTGCGTTGAACACGCGGTAGCGAGCTGACGCCGCGGCTGGTACGCCGTCGAGGTAATAAACGGCGACTCCCCGCTGAGACATCGCTTAGAGCCGCCTTAATCGCATCGAACGCCTCACTTCCGGCGAAGGCGACTAGCGGTGTCCAACACATAGCCGATAGGACCGACGAGCATTTGGTAGAAGGCGCCCAACCTCGAGCCCGCCGGGAAGAGCCGGCGGACGATGCCCCGATATCCCTTTAGGAGTCGATATCCCTTGGACAAATGAATAGAGTCGAGTTCCTTAGTGGCCTCGCGTACCGTCCGTTCGTGCTCGGCGACGACCACTTCTGCCGCCGCCAGAGCCGCGTCTTTTTGAATAAGAACCACGTCCTTTTGTGTTATCAAAGCATCCTTCTCAGCGAGCAGTTTCTCCTTCTCGATCAGAATTGCGTTTTTCTCGGCCAGCTCAGCCTCGCGCCGAGAAAGCGCCGTGCTTAGGTCATCGACGATACTCGCCCGCTCCGGTCGGATCAGTTCGCGTATGTCATCGGCATCCGCGCGTTTCACGAACGTCTGGAACACCAGAGCACCGTTTCCAGATCGCCCGTTAGCGTGGAGTTGGCCCTGTCGGTAAAGGCTCTCGCTTGCGTGAAAGAGAGCGCATGCGTTACCCGGTTTAGCATCTGGTGAAGAGATCACAAAGCGATAACACCTATCTGCGGAATCGGATACGGGCTGGAAGTGAAATACCACCCAGCCGTCATCCGCAGTGTTAGAAACCGATTGCCTCACACGCTCTGGTGGAGGCAACGAATCATCCTCGTACAGTACCATCTCCAACGAACATGCGTCCCTTCGTCCGGACACGGCGGTCTTCACCGCGATGGCGGCGAGATTCGGCTCCTTGCATTGGAATGTCTGCGCCACTTCTTTTCCGGGTTGAAGCTCGCTCAGTAGTCCGTCTTCGCGTCGGCACGTAACGTCCAGAGCTAGATCGTCCAGCGATGCGTTTCCACCGATCCGCACAGCGCCTCTCGGCCCTACCTCTAGTGAGGATCCTTTCTTCGTCGCGGCTTCTGTCGCGACCCGCGGTGCGATCACGGCACGCTCGTCCATAACCCGCGCCAGCTCGACCAGGTCTTCTGCCGAAGCAATTCTAGTAAGTAAATCGAGCAGCTGTCGCCCCATTTCAGTCGGCTGATAGTGCGACAGCACCTCGGCTTCGGCTTTGGCGCCCACAGACTGACGCCGCTTGGGGTCGCCCACAAGCGCATCCAGGATTTCGAACCACTCATCAGTCGACTCTGCAAGAAAGCCGTTAAGTCCCGACCGGATCACCTCTCTAAACGCCTCGGTCGCCGACGCGACCGTCGGTATTCCCATAAGCGCCGCCTCGAACCATTTCAGTTCGCTCTTTACCTCGCAGAAAGGATTGCCTAGCTCCAATGGGGCGATGTTTACGTCAGCCCGGGCCAGACCCCGAAAGTAGTCCGGCCAGGGCATCCATGGCCAGCGCTCGATACGTTCGCCAAAGACTTCCAAGCCGTGGCCCAACCTCACATCCCCCTGAGTAATCAGATGGAGAGAGCGATGTTTGCGAAGCAGCCTCTCCAGCGCAAGGGCGCATGCTTGAAAATCAACGTCATGGGTGCCACTTCCCGAACCGTAGTACAGGGTCACCACCTCGCGTGGTGTCCGTGCTTCGCGCTCCATGCGGGCTACCTCCAAAGAGCGCTGGTCAAACCCATTGCGATGCACGAATACCGGCAACCCTTCCGCTGAAGCGGCGCAAGAAGCCAGCGCTCGCGTCGTGGTCAACATCGCATCGCAGGCCTTCAGCGCGCGGAGGTGGCGCCTGACTCCGTCCTCGTACTCATATCGGTCGCTCTCGCTAAGGCGCAAGAGCGCGCGCATCCAGGGTGTGGCGATTGGCTCAAATACCAGATCGTCTATGTCGTACAGTACGCGGATCCGCCGGACACGAGCTGCTTCGATTAGTGCAGCCAAACGTTCATCCCATTGTGCGCGATGTATCACCAGCACACTCGGACCGCTGCCGTGACCGGAGAACGCACTATCTGGTTGACAGTCTTGAGGGAGGAGGCTCCCCTCTACGCCGGCCAGTCGCAACTGCTCCAGTGCATTGAGCACGCGGTAGCGCGCGGACGCCTCTTCGGGCACTCCGTTCAAGTAGTATGCGTGCAGTCCCTCAGGGGCCGTCGCCGACTCCTCCATGCTCTTCTTCCAACAAGTGAGCCGACGGTGGCGAACGCTTTCTCCGTCCGCCACTTATTGCCCTCTTAGCGAGACTTACTAGGATGCGGACCATCCAACCAAGCAAGGAGCTTTCCGGAAGCAGTTTGCGACCCCGCCGCCGAAGCGTCTCTAGGAGAGTGTAGCCGAGCGACCCATAGACCGCCGAGAGATGCGCGTTTGCTTCCTGTAGTGAGCGCTCGCGCATGGTGAGCTTGTAACTCGTCTCCGCCAAGGCCAGATCTTTCTCACGAAGCTCGTTCTCCCATCGCCACAGATAGTCGAGCAGATTTCTGCCAGACTCGCTAGGAGTAGTAGGGAGGGATCGTCCGTTGGGCGTTGTCCCTAGCGGATAGGCCTTGACCACGAATTGATACGTTAGCCCCCCAAGATCACCGCGAGCCGCTTCGACCAGATGGGGTGGGTATTCGTCTTCTCTCAACTCGACCTCTGTCGCAAACGGATCAGCGAGGACCCGTCGCCACGATCGGACCCAATAGCCGGCATCTTTGAAGAGGTCGCCGAGCGATTCCAGAGTAAAAAATCGAAGGTGCGTACGGTCCAGCAGCCCCTTTTCAAGATAATCAAACCGGCCAGCGAGCAGTGATAGTCGAATGCTCCCATGCGCAACATTCGGCACGGACGCCACCACATATCCCCCTGGCTTCAGCAGATCCTTCACCCGTACGAGAACGCCCAGCGGATCGATCAGGTGCTCGAGTACATCGCCAAAAGTTACTACGTCGAAGCGCGCGTGCGGAAAGGTTGACTCGAGGTCGATCGTTTCTATGTTGTCAACGACCATTCGCAGGCAAAACGGCGCAGCCACATCTGCAGCTTCGGGATCGATCTCAACGCAACACACGCGACAGCCGCGTTGCTGGAGCAGCTTCGTGACATATCCTGTGGCCGGCCCAACTTCCAGAACGTCTTTGTTGCGCCCCGTGAGCCGAATCAGTTGGGCTTGTGCGGTGTTCTTTTGTGAGAGGTCAATCTCTGCGTGATAGCGGAGCGCGTTCTCCATACTCTGGCCAATTATAGCGCGCCGGCTGTCTCATGCCACGTCGGCTAGGCACAATGACTTGCACTCAGAGGCAATTCGTAACCCGGCCTCCAGTCAGACCCATCGATCCCCCCCCGGAGGCAGCGAATCAACGTCCAATGTTAGGCCGCGAGCGGTCGCGGATGTAAAATTGGCGCAATGTCCATGCGGCGTGCACCTCCGTCCACCACTGTGTTCCTGGATCGAGATGGTGTCATCAACAAGAGACCGGACGTAGGGAAGTACGTAACTTCGGCGCGACAGTTCCACTTTATCCCTGGATCCGTTGATGCCATCCGTCTCCTCAACGAAGCTGGAGCACGCGTCATAGTCGTAACGAATCAGCGCGGTGTTGCCCTGGGCGTGATGACTATGGATCAGTTACAAGAGGTCCACGATAAGATGTTGGCGGTGCTTCGGGCTGCCGGAGCCCGTCTGGACGCCGTTTACTGCTGTCCGCACGCAAAGGACAGTTGTGACTGCCGGAAGCCTGGCATTGGGCTTTTTCTTCAAGCGAAAGCTCAGTTCCCGGATATCGTCTTCAAGGAGTCTTATGTGGTTGGCGATTCGGAGCGGGACATGGAAGCGGGGCGGCGGCTGGGTGCTCGACTTGTTAGAATCGGGCCAGCAACGGCGCCGGACGAAGCATCCGCCCCCTCTCTGATCGAGGCGGTGACGGAACACGTTCAGGCCTTACGCCCGAAGTCGGCGAACTAACGCGGCTCGGCTGCGCAGTCAATACGCGCCGGGCAGCGTAAGCGTCAGGATGCCAATGTTCATGCCCAGTAGGACGATTGGGAGTACGATCGCGGCCGCGTGGTCACGTTGCGGATCGCGCTGAAACAGTGCGCTTATGCCAAGCGCAAGCAATAGCGCGATTGCTGGTTGCGCGACAAATAGAAATCGTCCCTGCGCTTCAAAGCTGATCCTTGTGCTGATCCAGAACACTTCAACAATTCCCATCGCGAATAATATCGTCAGAAGCACTGCCGCTCGACGCTGCAAGAGAGTGAGCTTATTGCCGACGGCGATGACGATGATGCCGCCCAGGGCCATCCCGGCTACCACGTTGAGGAACTGATACAGGGCATCTGCGATCCCTACGTTCATCCAGCCGCCGACGTACCAGTAGGACTTCTGCACGGAATCGAAGAATACTTCTCGATAGACCGGGTCCGTGATAGGGCGGGGAGGACCAAGACCCGTATTGATCTGATCGCCCGGATAGACAGCACCATACTCAATCAAGTTACGGATGTAGAACCACCCGGCTACGGCCAACGGCACCGTGACGAGAACGCTCAGCGCCAACCCGCGCCCTCGCCAGGAAAGCGGGCTCAGGAGCAGAGCAACCGCGCATACCACCGCCACCACGACCATTGAGGCCTCTGTTAGAAAGCCTAGGGCCAGGCTCCCGGCAGTGACGAGAACCCACACGAAAGCCCCTTCTTTTACTACCCTTAATATCGAGTACACCGCGGCGGCTCCAAAGAAAGCCACCGCAGTATCGTTCATCACGGAAGCGCCCACAAAAACGAATTGTGGAAGCAGTGCCGTATTCGCTCCGGCTGCCCACGCAAGCCACCGGCGGTTCGGAAAGAGCAGCAATGCTATGAAATAGACCAGTACGATTGTCCCGATGCCGAAGATTGTCGATATGCCACGGAGGGCGTGGATGCTCAGAACTGGCCCTCGATAGGGCAGATCGTTCTCCCCAGGGGTATGAAACCAATAGTTCGGTCCCGTTGAAGGATCATTGTTTTTCTCCAGCCCAATGAACGGCGGCGAGAGGCCGATGAGTTTGAGAGTTGCTGCCCCCACGGCATGATAGAAGGGAGGTCCTACTGCCTCATAGATACGGGACACGTCCGGAATGCGGCCCGTGCGCTGCAGGGCGTCTACGTAGGCCACATGCGATTGCTCGTCCGGGGCCTCATACAGTGGAACCTCAATGTTGTACGCGACAGCGAACGTTGAGTAGAGAACGATGAGGCTGAAAATTGGCAGCCAGACTCGGCTCATCCGGCGACTTGTCGCGTGCGGGCTTTCGTTTGGGTCGGCGCTCTCTTCCGGGCCGGATCGCGACGGGGCAAGGATTGTATTTCTAAGCGTATCCAGCCCCGTGAGCCTCAAGTTGCGCGAATTATAACATCGCTTACTCCAACGAACTATTCGGTCGCGTTAGGCGGGTTTAGGGCGGCACTAGGATAGAATCTCATCAAGCGATGCAGGGAACGACAGTCTACCGGACGACGAGCAGGAGCCTCGCTCGCGTCGCTGACTGGCTCACCGCGGAGCGCCCGCTTCCGGGGCCGCCGTGGCCGCTGAACGCAGCACTCCTCACGCTAATGACAGTGGGGCCACTCGTCGTCGCGGCCCTCATCCTGGAGGAGGTTTCGTTCGTCTTTTGGGCCCTGCTCATCGCCGATCTCGTGTTGCTTTTTGCCGTTGCGCTGGCGACCATCCGCACCCCCGCCTTGTTTATCGGCGTCATCGTCATTTGGTTTGCCCTACAACGCATCGTCATAGCTGTTCTAGCGCCGCACATCAGCGCCGATCTCGTCCGGCTGCTCCTCACATACAAGGAAGCGTTCTACCTGATACTCGTGGCCGCCGGCGCTGCTGGCGTGGCCGCGCGCCAACTGCGCGGCGAACGGGCTCTCCCAACTCTACTAGCAGCGGATCTGCTCGGTCTGGCGTTCCTTGGCTGGCTCGCCCTCGTCTTCATTAGCGATCCAGCGATGTCCACGCCTGAGCTTACATATGTACGGAGGTTTGCCGCTCCAGTTCTCCTCTATATCGGCGGTAGGGTCCTCATCGCGCAGGGCCGGCAATTGCTGGACAGCATGCGTCTGTTGGTCGCTGTGGCAGTGGGAGTCGCCGCCTTCGGCGTTGTAGAGCGCTTCATCCTTGACATCTCATTCTGGCGCGATACCGTCGAGGCTACGACTTTCTACGGTAAGCAAGTTGAGTCCGGCCTGTTACCGCAAAACTGGACGGTTATCTACCGGGGAGTCCCGGATGGCATCTTTATCGCCCTGCCCCTTCAGGAACCGGTCCGCCGCCTCGTCTCGACTTATCTCGAGCCGACCACGCTAAGTAGTTTCCTCGCGCTGGCGCTGCTACTTCTTGTCCTCGTCCCTGATCTGGTATGGAACGGAGGCGGGACGCTGCGACGAACGGGCGTTGCCCTGGCCATCGTCCTTCTGGGAATTGCTGCTGTGGCGACACTCAGCCGTGGAGGCATGGTTACCTTCGTCGTCGCCGTCGGCTTCGTACTGGCGGTGCGTTGGATTCGCAGGCCGGGTTTGAGACTCAGCGCACCGCTCCCCTTTCTGCTTTTTCCCCTGCTCGCCATGATGGGATTTGGCGTGGCGGTCACGTCCTTCGACAGCGTCCCGGCTGAGGGAACAGTCCGCGAGGTACTGTCGACGCGAGTGGTTTCTGGTCTCTCAGACGAACCCGTAGCTGCCGGCACGGCGCAGCCTCCGCCGGCGACGTCTGACACTCCGCTGCAGGAGATTGGCGCGCACCCACCCGGCAGCACCGCGGACGCTGCGTCCAAGCATTTGCGTGGCCTGACCAGCGGCCTCGAGGAGATGCTCACTCAACCGCTTGGCCGCGGTCTTGGCGCAACAGGCAATTGGAGCGGAGAACCCGGGTCCACAAATGAGAGCACGGTCGGAGTGATCGCCGCGCAGCTTGGGGTAATCGGTTTCGTTCTCTACGCTGCGTTTTTTGCCGCGGTGATAGCGGGCCTTCTCGTCGCTCCCTGGAACAGGCATGGCATCTGGTTGGACATCGCGCTGGTGCTCGCCGGGGCGATGCTGGGACTGTTCATCGTCTCGTGCGTCTCCGAGTCGGCCTCAGGTATTCTCGGCAATGCCTTCTATCTTTTGTTCGCCGGGTGGACGCTTTCGATGACGGGCGCTACCTCTGACAAGCTGCGCTTCCGTTTGCTGCCGGAGCGTACAGACGACTAGCCGTCCCATTAGTTGGAGTGCTCGTCAAGAGTTGACGCATTGCCTATAGCACTACCACACTAATGGGGTTAACCGGCCTTGGCCGCCCGAAAGTCTCCATTGCTAAACACTGAACCACTCGTAAGCATCGTCGTCCTCAACTGGAACGGTCTTGAGGACACCCGAGAGTGTATCCAGAGCCTTCAGCGATGCACCTACTCGACCCGAATCATCGTCGTAGTGGATAACGGCTCCGAGGGACGTGAGGGGGAAGCGCTTCGGCACCAGTTCCAGGACCGCGTAACTTTAATCCAGAGCGAGACTAATGTCGGCTTCGCCGCGGGCGCCAACATCGGCATACGCCACGCCCTTAGCGAGGGAGCCGACTACATCCTGTTGCTTAACAATGACACCACCGTCGAGCCGATGTTCCTCACCGCGCTTGTTGAGGCGGCCGAGTCCCGAGATGATGGGGCAGCCTTCTGCCCAAAGACGTACTTTTATGACGAACGTGAAATAATTTACTCCACGGGCGGTAGCGTCAACATTTGGACCGGGACCGCACAGCAGATCGGTCGCGGCCAAAGGGACTCCGGGCAGTTCGCCAGCGTTGCGACTCGTGATTATGCTGACGGCGTCTGCATGTTGTTGCCTCGCCGGGCGCTCGAAATAGTCGGCCTTCTCGACGACGACTACTTCGCCTATTGGGAGGAGACGGACTGGTGTGCACGTGCCCGCGCCCTGGGGCTCCGGTGCTACTACGTCCCCGAGGCGAGGATTTGGCATAAGGCCGCTCGTGTGCGGTCACCGACCAACCAGTATTATTTTCTGTATCGTCGCAACGCACTAATGTTCGTGCGAAAGCGCGGGACGGTACTTCAGCGCGCAACTGCTCTATTACTGCACATCTTCTTTTACGGCCCGCGGTACTTCGTGACTCATCCAGGGAAGATAGGCCGTGCACCGGCGGAGTTGAAAGCCCTGCTGTCACACACCAGTAACCAGCAACCGCGAAGGCCGTTTTTGTAAACAAAGCATGTCCACAACTGTCGCAGTCACGAGTAAGCGCCAAGGCACGGCCAGCCCCGCCGGAAGCGAGAGCGCATTAAAGGGGCTCGTGCTCAGCGGTGGAAAAGGTAGCCGCCTCCGTCCTTTCACCTACACTAACGCCAAGCAGCTCGTTCCTATCGCCAACAAGCCGGTGATTTTCTACACGATTGAGCAGCTCGTTGAGGCCGGCATAACAGACATAGGCATCGTTGTTGGCGACACGGGTGAGCAGGTGGTCGCGGCCATCGGCGACGGATCACGCTTTGGCGCGAAAACCACGTTCATTGCGCAGCATGCTCCTCTGGGGATCGCCCATGCGGTGGCGATCGCGCAAGACTTCCTGGGCGACTCGCCGTTCGTGCTCTACCTCGGCGATAACTTTGTAATGGGAGGGATTCAGTCGTACGTCCAGAAATTCGCGGCGAATGGCAGCTCTTCGCAAATCCTGCTGCACCCCGTCGCAAACCCTGAGGCCTTCGGCATCGCAGAGCTGTCGGAGGGCCGGGTAACCCGCATAGTCGAGAAACCTACGAACCCGAAAAGCAATCTCGCCGTTGTCGGGATCTACATGTTCGACCGGGCAGTCCACGAAGTCATCGCCGGACTTTCGCCCTCGTGGCGCGGCGAGCTCGAGATAACCGATGCAATCCAGGGTCTCCTTGACCGCGGACTCGATGTTGACGCCGAGGTCATGGACCGCTACTGGATCGACACTGGCAAGATGGACGACATGCTGAACGCGAACCGGATGGTGCTGAGTGCGATGGAGCCGCGCTGTGAAGGATCGATCGACGAGAAATCTCGTATCCACGCACCGGTCATCATCGAAAGCGGCGCCGTAGTCGAGGACAGTGTATTGAGGGGCCCTCTGGTCATCGGCCGCGACACGGCCATCGTTAACTCGTACATAGGGCCCAATACGTCTATCGACGCGCGCTGCCGGATCGTAGGCTGCCGCATCGAAGACAGCATTGTAATGGAGGACAGCCGCCTTGAGCACCTTCACTGGCCGGTGGCGAAAAGCATGATCGGCCGCTTCGTGGAGCTCCAGGGCGGCCATAATGCGGGCGGTATTTACAGCCTTACCCTCGGCGACCACAGCCGCATCGAAATGCCGGACGGCTAGCCGAATGGCCACTTATCTCGTTACTGGCGGCAGCGGCTTTATCGGCAGCAACTTCATCATACGGCTGCTATGCGAGCGCCGTGATGCCCGCGTCATCAATCTGGATAAGCTCACATACGCTGGAAACCCTGCGAACCTGCGCGACAAAGAAGGCGACGACCGTTATCAGTTTGTCCATGGCGACATTTGCGACGGCCAACTCGTTCGCAATTTGATGCGAGAGACGGATTACGTCGTGCACTTTGCGGCCGAGACGCACGTCGACCGCTCGCTCATGGAGCCCGGTTCGTTTATCCAGACCGATGTGTTCGGTACCTACACGCTTCTGGAAGCGGCTCGGCAGAGCGCGAGACTCGAACGATTCCTCCACATATCGACCGACGAGGTGTACGGTGAGGTGCTGCCGACTGATAAGCCCTCCGTCGAAACTGACCCTTTCAACCCGCGTAGCCCGTACTCCGCCAGTAAAGCTGGAGGCGAAATGCAATGCCGGGCGTACATCGAAACATACGGCCTCCCCATCGTCGTCGCCCGTCCGGCGAACAACGTAGGACCTCGCCAGCACGTCGAGAAGTTCGTACCCCTCTGCATAACGAACGCACTGAACGACCAGCCGATCCCGATCTACGGAGATGGCCAGCAGGTGCGCGATCGCTTGTTCGTAGAAGACCATTGCGAAGCGCTAGACCTGTTGGTACACGAAGGAGAGACCGGGCAGGCATACAACATCGGCGCAGATAACCAGCGTCCCAACCTCGAAGTTGCTGAACTGATCCTCGACCTGCTCGAAAAACCTCGTTCTCTCATCCGCTTCGTCGAGGACCGCACCGGGCACGACCGCGGCTATTTCCTCGACTCCGCCAAAATAAGGAGTCTTGGTTGGGCGCCGAAACACGGCTTACAGCAAACAATTGAGCGGACGGCGGAATGGTATCTTGGGAACCCCTGGTGGTGGGAGGAGGTCCGCGACGAACGCTTCGCCGAGTATTACGAGCAGCAGTACGGCAAGCGCTTGGCTGAGGCGGTCCCGTACTCCCCCGGGGAGGCAGCCACGTGATCGAAGGAGTCCAGATCAAGCAGCTAAAGCCGAACGTCGATGAGCGTGGTTACCTTATGGAGCTCATTCGCCGTTCGGACGAGTTCTTCACGAAGTTCGGCCAGTGCTACGTTTCGCTCAACTATCCCGGCGTCGTCCGCGCCTGGCACTACCACAAGAAGCAAGAAGATTACTTCGTGGTGGTCCAGGGTATCTGCAAAGTGGGCCTATATGATATGCGAGAAGGCTCCCGGACGAAGGGGCGGGCTGAAGCCCATTACCTTGGCACCGGCAATCACATCGTCCTCCGCATACCGATCGGCGTCGCTCATGGCTACAAGACGGTAGGTGCCGACCCGTCGCTCCTCGTCAACTTCCCCACGGAGGAGTACAACCCCGACGATCCCGACGAGCACCGGATTCCTTGGGACTCGCCGGACATCCCCTTCAACTGGGACATCGAATTCAAGTAGATGCGGATCCTTATCACCGGGGGCCAGGGCCAGCTCGGTCGCGCCCTCCAAACCGCCCTTCTTGGCGAAGACGTGACGGCGCCGGGCCACGCCGAACTCGATGCAACGGATGGCCGGCAGGTTCGAGACGCGCTGGCAAGCCGGCAGCCGGACGTTGTCATCCACGCCGCGGCCTGGACGGACACCGCGGGCTGCGAGGATGATCCCCGCCGAGCCATGCAACAGAACGCTGAAGCGCCCGGCCTCGTGGCAGCTGCCTGCACCGAACGCGGCGCGCGAATGGTATACATCAGCAGCAACGAAGTGTTCGACGGCGATAAGCATGCTCCCTATCTCGAAGAAGACGTGCCCAATCCGGTCAACGCTTACGGACTCTCCAAACTCGAGGGCGAGTTGCGTGTTCGCGCGGCTCTGCAGCGCCACTGCATCGTCCGCACATCGTGGCTGTACGGCCCCGGTCGCGTGAGCTTCCCCGAAAAGATCTTGGCGGCGGCAAGAGAACGAGGCTCCCTCCGGCTGGTCACCAACGAAGTCGCGTCCCCCACATGGACAGTCGACCTCGCGAAAGCCATCGCCCGCCTGGTGCGAGAGGAAGCCCTGGGCGCCTTCCATCTTACGAACGCCGGGAGCTGTTCGCGGAAGGAGTGGGCTGAGGAAATCCTTCGCCTTGCCGGCGAG
>Ga0114129_10002396_pt1 | contig 26052 bp, 26 predicted proteins | sample RhiMetdeltSRZDD1_FD_80071 | JGI IMG/M metagenome (GOLD analysis project Ga0114129, IMG submission 80071) | Populus rhizosphere microbial communities from Tennessee, USA - Rhizosphere MetaG P. deltoides SRZDD1 (version 2) (version 2) | ecosystem: Host-associated > Plants > Roots > Rhizosphere >...
GAGCTGGCGGGATCGTTCAATTCGATGACCGCGAGCATCGAGGACCTGCTGCGCCAGGCGGCGGAGAAGAAGCGGCTGGAGGAAGAGCTGCGCATCGCGCACGAAATCCAGATGTCGCTGCTGCCGCAGGGTCCGCTGTTGATGCCGGGGCTCTCGGTCACCGCGCTCTGCGTCCCGGCGCGCGAGGTGGGCGGCGACTACTACGATTTCCTGCCGCTCGACGATCACCGCGTCGGCGTGCTGATCGCGGACGTTTCCGGCAAGGGCACCTCGGCGGCGCTGTACATGGCGGAGCTGAAGGGGCTCGTGCTCTCGCTCAGCGAGATTCACCGGTCGCCGCGCGAGCTGCTGATCGCGGCCAACCGGATCATCGCGAAGCATCTCGACGCGCGCAGCTTCATCACGATGACGTACGCGGTGATCGACCTCCGCACCCAGACGATGACGTACGCGCGCGCCGGGCACACGCCGCTCATCTACGTGCCGGCGGACGGCGTCGATCCGCGCCGCGCGCGCATTCTGGCGCCCGACGGGCTCGTGCTCGGGCTGAAGATCGACAACGGCGAGCTGTTCGAGCGGCTGCTCGAAGAAGACACCATCCCGCTGCGCCCGGGCGACGTATATTTGTTCTTCACCGACGGGATCAGCGAGGCGATGAACGCGTACGACGATTGCTTCGGCGAAACGCGCCTCGGTCAGCTCGTCGAGAGCCACGCGCACCTGCCGTCGGACGAGTTGCGCGAGCGCGTGCTGCGCGAGATCGCCGCGTTCGTCGGCGACGCCCCGCAGCACGACGATATGACGATGATTCTGCTGAAGGTCGACGACGTGGCCGCCGGCGCTGGCCGGGCCGTCGTCGATGAGCAGATCGCATGAGTGCGGTGGGTCAGGTGGGTCTGGTGGCTCGGGTGGATCTCACCTACCCGACCCACCCGACCTACGAGACCCACCTGGCCTGGCCGTGATCGAGATCTTCCACACTCCCTCCGACGTCGAAGCGCGCATCGTGCGGGGCCTGCTCGAGGCGAACGGCGTCATGTCGGTGGTCATCTCGTCCGGCGTGTCGCATTCCATCTGGCCTGTGTCGGTGGGCGGCCTCGCGGAAATCCGGCTGTCGGTCCACGAGAGCGAAGCGGACGAGGCGCGCCGGATCATCGAGAGCCACCGCACCGAGCTGCCGAACGGCCGGGTCGTCCGGCTGCGCGACGAGTTCGAGTCGCTGCAGCAGGCGATCGGCTATCGCTTCCGCGATCGCGGCCTGGTCGAGCACGCGATGACGCACACGTCGCGGGCGAACGAAGACGTGAGCGGCGGCGTGGTCGACAACGAATCGCTGGAATTTCTCGGCGACGCGGTGCTCGGGTTCGTGATCGCCGATCTGCTGTTCCGCGAGTGTCCGGGCTGGGATGAAGGTCAGAAGTCGAAGACGAAAGCGGCGCTCGTGTCGACCGCGATGCTCGCCCGCCAGGCCGAACGGCTGAACCTGGGCGAGCACATGCTGCTCGGGCGTGGAGAAGAGAAGACCGGCGGCCGGCGCAAGCAGGCGCTGCTGGCGGACAGCTACGAAGCGCTCATCGCCGCGATCTATCTGGACGGCGGCGTCGAGCACGCGCGCGCCTTCATCGCGCGCGAGTTCGGCGCGCTCATCGGCGAGGCGCGCGACTCCGGCGGCGCCGGCGGGCAGGATTACAAGTCGGCGCTGCAGGAGCTGCTGCAGTCGCGCGACGACCCGCTGCCGGAGTACCGGCTCGTCGGCACGATCGGTCCGGATCACGACAAGAAGTTCCACGTCGAGGTCGCCGTCCGTGGCGAATCGATTGGCGAGGCCATCGGGCCGAGTAAAAAGGAAGCCGAGCAGGAAGCGGCGCGCGCGGCACTTCAGACGCTCGGACTTCGGGACTCGGGATTGGGGATTCGCGAGCGGGACTAGGCTGGTGGAGCGTACACGCTGAAACAGGACCAAGAACGCAAAGGCCGCGAAGGCCGCAAAGAAGTACGACTGAACCCGACGCGTCGGTTGGCGTCGGCGTCGCGCAGGCCTTCAGGCATCTTGGCGATGGTGACTTGATTCGGAATCAAATCACCATCACCAGACGGACCGACCCGTTGTCTCAGTCGATCTCGATGATGCCCGATGGCGGGCCGCCGGCCATGGCGAACGCGGGCTCGGCCTGCGGCGGCCTGGGTGCTTCGGTGTGCGGCGGCAGGCGCGGGAGCGCGTAGCGGTGCACTTCGCGCGCGAGGTCGTCTTCGCTCGGCGCGGTCGCGCGGCAGTGCAGCCGGACCCAGACGCGCAGCAGCGGATCGGTGAAGCTGTATCGCTTCGACCGCGACGTGACGAGGTCGACGTCCTCGAGCCACGACAGGTAGTCCTTCGTCGATCCGGGCGTGCGCTGCAGGCGCTGCGAGATCTCGGTGAGCGTCAGCCCTTCTTCGTCCGCCAGGATTTCGAGAATCGCTTTGAGCGCGCCGTAGCCGCGGGCGCGATGCAGGCGCAGCTCGTACGAGAAGCCGCACTCCTTTGCGAGCCGGCCGTCGGGCGCCAGCAGCGAGACGAGCGCGCTGAGCGGATCGGTGGTGCCGCCGGCCGTGCCGCCGGGCGCCGATTCGTGGTCGCGCGGTATGGCCGTTGGCGTCAGGGCGAGCTCGTCGACGATCGCGCGCACATAGGACGGCCGGCCGTCGGCCAGGCTCTGCACGGTGCGGGCGAGATAATCCGCGTCGTGCGCCGCCTCGTGTCCGGCGGGTCCGAGGATGTCCTGCGTATCCTCGGCCGTCAGCGACGGCATGTGGATGACTTCGAAGCGCGCCGATCGATCGCGGAGCAGGCGGAGCGCGCGCGCGACGTAGCGGCTCGTCAGCACGAAGCGGTTGCCGCTCGCCGACAGACCGTCGATGAAGTCGTGCAGCACGCGGCGCAGCCCCGGAAAGCTTTCGAACGTCCGCAGCTCGAGGAACTCGTCGAGCAGGAACGTCGCGGGCTCGCCGGCCGGCGCCGTTCCGGTCCGGCCGCGCGCCAGGAACGCCAGCGTCGCGTCGAACGCCGGACGCGCGCCTGGCTGAGCCGGCACCGCGGCGTCAATGACGGGGAACGCCGACGCCGACGTCACCGCGCGCAGAAACCGCTCGGGCGTCGTCGCGGTTCGCTCGACGTCGACGTACTGCGCCGACCCGCGGCCGATTCGGTCGCGGATCTGGTGCAGCAGCGTGGTTCGTCCGCTGCCGCATCCGCCGAGCAGGACGGGAATACGCGACGGCGAAGCATCAAGGGCCGCAGTGACGCGGCGGGCCAGGGGAGTACGAGGGGTGATCATGCGTCTTCCTCACGCATCGGAATTCGAAGGCCTTCGCGCTCGGCCGTGGCGATCGCCTCGGGATAGCCGGCGTCCGCGTGGCGGACGACGCCGATGCCCGGATCGCAGGTGAGCACGCGTTCGAGTCGTTCGTCGGCGTCGGTCGTGCCATCGGCCACGATGACCATGCCGGCATGCAGCGAGTAGCCGATGCCGACACCGCCGCCATGATGAACCGACACCCAGGTCGCGCCGCCCGATGCGTTGAGCAGCGCGTTCAAAATTGGCCAGTCCGCGATGGCATCGCTGCCGTCGCGCATCCCTTCGGTTTCGCGATAGGGCGACGCCACCGATCCCGTGTCGAGATGGTCGCGTCCGATGACGATCGGCGCTTTGAGCCGCCGTTCGCGCACGAGCTCGTTGAGGCGCAGGCCGAACCGGGCGCGCTCGCCGTAGCCGAGCCACAGAATCCGCGCCGGCAGACCCTGGAAGGCGATGCGCTCGCGCGCGAGCCTGATCCAGCGTACCAGCGACTCGTCGTGGCCGAACATCTCGAGCGCCGCGTCGTCCGTGATCCGGATGTCGTCGGGATCGCCCGACAGCGCCGCCCAGCGGAACGGACCCTTGCCCTCGCAGAACAGCGGCCGGATGTACTCGGGCACGAAGCCCGGGATGTCGAACGCATTCGCCACGCCGGCCTGCTTCGCCTGCGCGCGGATGTTGTTGCCGTAGTCGAACGTCACGGCGCCGCGGGCGGCGAGCGCGAGCATCGCGCGCACGTGCTCGGCCATCGCGGCCATCGATCGCAAGACGTAGTCGGACGGATTCCGCTCGCGCAGCCGGAGCGCTTCGTCGAGGCTCATGCCGTTGGGCACATACCCGTTGAGCGCATCGTGCGCCGAGGTCTGGTCCGTGAGCACGTCCGGTGTGATGCCGCGCGCGACGAGAGCGGGCAGCACATCCGCAGCGTTTGCACGCAGCCCGATCGATCGCGCGATGCCGGCGCGCGTCCATTCGGTCACCTTGTCGATCGCATCGTCGATGCTGTCGGTCGCCTCATCAAGATACCTGGTCGCCAGCCGGCGTGCGATCCGCTGCGGATCGACCTCGACGATGAGCGCGGCCGCGCCGTTCATCACGGCGGCGAGCGGCTGCGCGCCGCCCATGCCGCCCATGCCGGCGCTCACGAACAAGCGCTTCGTCAGCGAACCGCCGAACTTTTTCCGTGCAACCGCGGCGAGCGTCTCGTACGTGCCCTGCACGATGCCCTGACTGCCAATGTAGATCCAACTGCCTGCAGTCATCTGCCCGAACATCGTGAGCCCCCGGTGCTCGAGCTCGCGAAAGTTTTCCCACGTCGCCCAGGCGGGTACCAGCAGAGCGTTCGCGATCAAGACACGCGGCGCGGCCGGATGTGTCTGGAAAACGCCGACGGGCTTTCCCGACTGCACGAGCAGCGTCTCGTCGTGCTCGAGCGAGGTGAGCGAGCGCACGATGGCGTCGAACGCTTGCCAATTCCGCGCCGCCTTTCCCGATCCGCCGTAGACGATGAGATCGTCGGGCCGCTCGGCGACGTCGGGATCCAGATTGTTCATCAGCATCCTGAGCGCGGCTTCCTGCGGCCAGCCCTTGCACGTCAACGACGTGCCGCGCGGCGCTCGAATGATGCGAGTTGCTGTGGTCATTGAAAGGTGCGCGCGGAAGAAAGCTAGAACTTAAGAAGCGGCGCGCGTGTTGTCAAATTGAAAATGAAAAATTTTTTACTTGACTCGTGAGCCGCACGAGTTTTCCAGCTCGTTCGACGCGATCAATTCCGTGATCGCGACGATATCGGGCGACGGCGCGCGGTCGGCGTCGAGCGTCGGCACGCGCGATCGCACGAGCGCGTGGACGTTTTGCAACAACGCGGACGTTTCGAGCGGCGCGAGGAGATCGATCGCCTGGCACGCGCACAAGATCTCGACCGCGATCACTTCCCGCGCGCGCGACACGGCCTGCTCGGCCTTCAACGCCGCCGTCATGCTCATGCTGACGTGGTCTTCCTTGTTCGCCGAGGTCGGGATCGTGTCGACGCCGGCCGGATGCGCGAGCGTTTTCAGCTCGGACGCGATCGCGGCGGCGGTCACCTGCGCCAGCATGAGCCCCGATCGCACGCCGCCCTCGCGCGTCAGGAAGGCCGGCAGGCCGCTGAGCGTCGGATCGACGAGCCGATCCGTCCGGCGCTCGCTGATCGTGGCCAGGGGCACGACGGCCGCCGCCAGCAGATCGGCCGCCAGCGCGATCGGCGCGCCGTGAAAGTTGCCGCAGGACACGATGTCGCCGTCGGCGAACACCATCGGGTTGTCGGTGGCGCTGTTGGCCTCGACGTCGACGACGTGCCGCACGAACCGCAGCCCTTCGCGTGCGGCGCCGTGCACCTGCGGCGCGCAGCGCAGCGAATAGGCATCCTGCACCTTGCCGCAGAATTCATGCGACTTGTTGATGCCGCTGCCGCGCATCAGCATCTCGATGTTCGACGCCGACGTCTGCTGGCCGCGGAACGGGCGCGCGTCGTGGATGCGCGCCTCGAACGGGTGGATCGATCCCCGGAGGGCGTCGATCGAGAGCGCCGCCGCGATATCGGCGGCGCGCGCGAGCTGTTCGGCGCCGGCCAACGCCAGGGCCAGCACAGCCGTGGAGGGCTGCGTCCCGTTGATCAGCGCGAGCCCTTCCTTCGGTCCGAGCCGGATTGGGGTAAGACCTGCACGGGCGAGCGCCTCGGCGCCGGACACCACGACGTCTTCTGTGCGACCTTGGCGCTCGTGGCGTCCTTCGGCCGGCGCTTCTCCTTCGCCAATGAGCACGAGGGCGAGGTGCGCCAGGGGCGCGAGATCGCCGCTGGCGCCCACCGACCCGCGCGACGGGACCAGGGGGTGTACACCTTTATTAATAAGCGCGATGAACGCCTCCAGCGTCTCGACGCTGATGCCCGAGAAGCCCTTCGCCAGCACGTTCGCGCGCAGCGCCATGGTCGCGCGCACGGTCCGGATCGGCAGCGGAAGACCGACGCCGGCCGCGTGACTGCGCAGCAGGTTGATTTGCAGCTCGCCGAGCGCCTCGGGGGCGATCTTCACGTCGGCGAACGATCCGAATCCGGTGTTGATGCCGTACGCCGGCTCGTCGCCGCGCGCGCGGCGTTCGACGACTTCGCGCGACGCGCGCACGCGCGTCCGCGCCTCGGCGCTCAGCGCGACGTGTTCACCATGATCGGCAATCGCCAGGAGCTGATCGATGGTGAGGGAGCTTCCGTCGAGCAGGATCATTTACGGGTAAAATCTTACTCCGCTTATGAATCTCGCGATCCTCGGCGCGCAGTGGGGTGATGAAGGGAAAGGCAAAATCGTCGATCTGCTCACGCCGCACTTCTCGCTCGTCACACGGTTTCAGGGCGGGCACAACGCCGGCCACACGGTCTACATCAACGGCGCAAAGTTCATCCTGCGGCTGATTCCGTCGGGCATTCTGCATGCCGGCGTCACCTGCGTGATCGGCAACGGCGTGGTCATCGATCCGCAGGCGCTCTTCGCGGAAGTCGACGAGCTGAAGAAGAACGGCATCGACGTCGACGGCCGCATTCTCATCAGCGACAAGGCGCATCTCATCCTGCCGTATCACCGCGATCTCGATCTGCTGTCCGAGGCGCGCCGCGGCGAGCGGAAGATCGGGACGACCTCGCGCGGCATCGGCCCCGCCTACGAGGACAAGATCGCGCGGCGCGGCATCCGCGTCTGCGATCTCAGCGATCCGCAGGGGCTCGAGCAGAGCGTGCGCGACAACGTCACCGCGCGCAACCGGCTGGTGCAGGACAGCACGATGGACTGGAAGCCGGTGCTCGACCAGCTGCTGACGCACGCCGAACGGATGCGGCCGATGATTCGCGACGTCTCGCTGCTGGTCGCGGACGCGATGCGCGCGGGCCGGCCGATGCTGTTCGAAGGCGCGCAGGGCACGCTGCTCGACATCGATCACGGCACGTATCCCTTCGTCACCTCGTCGAACGCGTCGATCGGCGGCGTGTGCACCGGCCTCGGCGTCCCGCCGAAAGCGATCGGCCGCGTGCTCGGCGTGGTCAAGGCGTACACGACGCGCGTCGGCGAAGGACCGTTTCCGACCGAGCTCTCGGGCGAGATGGGCAACCGTCTGCGGGAAACCGGCAGCGAATACGGCGCCGTCACCGGCCGTCCGCGGCGCTGCGGCTGGTACGACGCGGTCGCCGTGCGGTACGCGGCGCGCATCAACGGGCTCGACGGCCTCGCGCTGACGAAGCTCGACGTGCTCGACGGCCTGGAGCAGATCGACATCTGCATCGCCTATCGCGCCGGCGAGCGCACGCTCGACGAGTTTCCGTCCGATGTCCGTCAGCTCGCGCAGTGCGAGCCGGTGTATCGGTCAGTGCCCGGCTGGAGCGAGCCGACGAAGGGCGTCCGCCAGTTCGATCGCCTTCCCGAAGCCGCGCGCCGGTACATCAAGACACTGGAAGAGGTCTCCGGCGTCCGCGCCTCGATCGTCTCGACCGGCTCCGAGCGCGACGACACGATCATCCGCGACGAAGTCTGGCGATGACGTCAAGCCGTTGCGGGTTCGTCGTCGACGATGTCGAGGACGCGATCGAGTCTGGTGATGGTGAGCAGCCGGCGCAGGTCGGCCGGGACGTTCTGCAGCCGCAGCTTCGCGCCGGCGCGGTTCGTCGAGATGTACGCGTGGGCGAGCGTGCCCACGACGACGCTGTCGGCGTGGGTGAGCGCTTCGACGTTCAGCACGATGTCGGTGCAGCCGTGGTTGGCGAGCGCGCGCACGCGGGAGAGGAGCGCCGGCAGATCGCCGCGCTCGCGGTCCACCGGCCCGTGAAGATCAACGATGATGGTCCCGCCGATCCGCCGCTCCTCCAGGTGCATGGCCCTCGATGAATCACGCGCGGCGCCGCGCTCATTCCGCTCGGATCAGCCCTCCAGTTCCGTCTTCTCGGATTCCGCGATCTGGATGAAGCGATCCAGCTTCGTGATCGCCAGCAGCTCCTTCAGTCGATCGGTGACGTTCACCAGCTTCAGCCTCGACCCGGAGCGGATGGCGGACGTATGCGACTGTGCGATGGCGCCAAGGATGACGCTGTCGATCGCCGTGAGCTCGGCAACGTTCAGCAGAACGACCTTGTACCCCATCGTCACGAGCCTTCTCAGGGTGACAACGAGCTGCGCGGCATCGCCGCTCTCCCGCTCGACCGGACCGTGGATGTCGACGACGATGGTTTCGCCGAAGGGACGTTCGTTCAGCCGCAAGCGCGGCAAATTATACCAACGCCGAACCGAGCCGAAGAACGCAAACGCGTCTCTCGGGTACGCACCCACGAAGCCCTTCTTCCGCGCAGACCACTCCACTTGTGCGTGTGTCTGGGTGAACGTCCCCTGGGGATGTTGCAGCTGGCCGAATCCAACACCACCGAGAGTGGAGCAATCGTCACTGCGGAGACTCTGTCACGCCTTCTGACGGGAGCAGAACGCCTCGACTTCGCCCGCATCGGCCTCGACGAACTCGATGCCGGCGCGATAGCGCGGACCGCTGCTTGGCTGGATCTCGAATGACGTCCACGCCACGGTGGCGAAGAACTCCGCGCCGCCGCCCTCGTCCTTCAGCGCGACGCGCACGCGCTGGTTCGGGCTGAGCTTTGCCGGCGAGACCACCTGCGCGCCAATCGTCGACAGATCGATCAGCGCTGCGGTGGCGCCTTCGATGAGGAGGGTGACCTTGTCCTTCATCTTGAATCGCGGCGCGCGGCGCGTGCCGCGCTGATCGAGGGCGGGCGCGGCGGGCGTCTTCTGGGTGCGCGGGACGACACGCGAGTAGTCGCTGTCGTGCGACAGCACACGGATTTCGGCGTCGGCCAGCTTCGGGTCCGCCTTGATGCGGTTGATCAGCGCGGCGCCGCGCGGCGTCATCGCGAACAGCCGCTCGAGCGTCACGACCTTCGGGCGGCGTTTGACGATGACCTCGAGCGCGCGCAGCGCGTCGTTGTCGGTGAATTCGAGGACTTCGCCGTTCACGCCGCCGACTTTCTCTTTCAGCGCCGGCAGTCGGTCGGCGTGTCCGATGATGACTGCGCAGGAGTCGGGCACAGGAGGAGGTCAGTATAATCTGGCCTCGCGCCCACGCTTTCCCACACATATATGGATCAGCCACCGTACCGTGACGTGACCGTCGGCGACCTGCTGGCTCGTCTGTCGGGCGCGCTGCCCGGCCACGAAGCGCTCGTCTACGCGGGCGGGCCGCGCCACAGCTTTGACAGCCTCGACCGCGAGGCGCGCACGGTTGCGCGCGGGCTGATGGCGGTCGGCGTCAAACCGGGCGAGCGGGTCGTCGTGTGGGCGACCAACGTGCCGGAGTGGGTCGTGCTGCAGTTCGCGCTCGCGAAGATCGGCGCGATTCTCGTGACGGCGAACACCTCGCTGCGCTCCAAGGACATCGACTACCTGCTGCGCCAGAGCGAAGCGGCCACGCTCGTCACGATCCGCGGGTTCCGCGACGTGGATTACGTGGGCGCGCTCGCCGAAGTCGGCGCGCCCGCGGGGGCCATTCCGAGTCTGAAACGCATCATCTATATAGGCGCTCAACCGCCGGCCGGCTATATCCCGTACGGGGCGCTGCACGCGAACGCGAATCAGGTGTCCGAGGCGGAGCTCGACGCCCGCGGCGCGGCGGTCGGAGTCGACGACGTGATCAACATGCAGTACACGTCGGGCACGACCGGATTTCCCAAGGGGGTGATGCTCACGAGCCGCAACATCGTGAACAACGGGCACGCGCTCGCCGAGCTGCTCGCCTTCACGCCGGCCGACCGACTCTGCGTGTGCGTCCCGCTGTTCCATTGCTTCGGCTGCGTGATTGCCGTGCTCGGCGCCTACACGCACGGCGCCTGCCTGTGCGTCGTCGAGGCGTTCGACGCGAAGAAAGTCCTCGAGATGATCCATCACGAGCGGTGCACCGCGCTCTACGGCGTGCCGACGATGTTCATCGCGGAGCTCGAGTGTCCCGACTTCGCGAAGTACGATCTGACGTCGCTGCGCACCGGCGTGATGGCCGGCGCGCTCTGTCCCGAGCCGCTGATGCGCCGCGTGATGACCGACATGCATCTGCCGGAGATCACGATCGCGTACGGCATGACCGAGTCGTCTCCCGGCATCACGATGACCCCGCGCGACTGCTCGATCGCGCAGCGGTCGCAGACGGTCGGCACCATCCTGCCCGAGCTCGAGGTGAAGATCGTCGACCCGGCGACCGGCGCCGGGCGCGCGAACGGCGAGCGCGGAGAGCTGTGCTGCCGCGGCTACAACGTGATGAAGGGGTACTACGACAATCCCGAAGCGACGCGCGCCGCGATCGACGCCGACGGGTGGCTGCACACGGGCGACGAAGCGACCATCGACGCCGACGGCTACGTGCGGATTACCGGACGCATCAAGGATTTGATCATCCGCGGCGGCGAGAACATCGCGCCGAAGGAAATCGAAGACTGCCTGCGCGAGCACCAGGCCGTGGCCGATGCGTACGTCTACGGCGTGCCGGACGCGTTTTTCGGCGAGGCCGTCGCCGCGGCGGTCCGGTTGAAGCCCGGCGCGACGGGAAGCGCGGAGGAGATGATTGCGTGGTGCGCCGGCACGCTGGCGAAATTCAAGGTGCCGAAGTACGTGCGATTCGTCCCGGACTTTCCGATGACCGCGTCAGGAAAGATCCAGAAGTACAAGCTGCGGCAGGAGCACGAGCAGCTGCTCAAAGCCTGAGGAGTCTCCACATGCGCAAGGCTGTCTGGTCCGTTCCGCTGATGCTGATCCTCGCCGGCGCCGGCATGCGGGCGCAGACGCTGTCGCCCAGGTGGGAAGAGCTGACGTCGGCCGATTTCGTCAGGGCGCTCGAACGCGCCGGCGCCACGTGCGCGCTGCCGTTCGGCATTCTCGAAAAGCACGGCCCCGCCGGACCGCTCGGCACCGATCTCATCAACGTCCGGTACACGACGCTGCTGGCGGCGAAGGACGAATACACGGTCGTCTTTCCCGAGTACTACTTCGGTCAGATCTTCGAAGCGAAACATCAGCCGGGCACCGTCGCCTACAGCTCGCGTCTGCAGCTGGAACTGTTGCAGGAAACCGTCTCGGAGATGGCGCGCAACGGCTGCCGGAAGATCGTCATCGTGAACGGACACGGCGGCAACACGCAGCTGCTCTCGTACTTCGCGCAGACGCAGCTGGATTCGGCGAAGGACTACATCGTCTACACGCTGATGGCGCTCGGATCGCCGCAGGGCGCGACGGCGGCCGCTGCGCCGTCGCGGCCCGGCGTCGACGGCCATGCCGGGGAAGGGGAGATCGCCGACGTCATGGCGTCCCGTCCGGACCTGGCGCACCCGGAACGATCGTCGTCGGAATCGGGCGCGGATCTGAACCGGCTGGAACTACCGCAAGGTGTGTACACCGCCATCTGGTGGTACGCGAGGTTCCCGAATCACTACGGCGGCGACTCGGCCGGCGCGACAGCCGCGCGCGGGCAGGCATCGACGTCCGCGACCGCGGCGCGCATTGCCAACGCACTGCGCGCGATCAAACGGGACGAAACCGGTCCGCGGCTGCAGAAGGAATTCTTCGAGCGGATGTTGAAGCCGCGTTAGCGGATCAGAAGATCGTCGCGGCCTGCAGCGGCCACCAGCGAACCTTCACCTTGCCGACGATGTACTTCTTCGGCACGGGGCCCCAGTGGCGGCTGTCGGAGCTGTTGTTGCGGTGATCGCCCATGACGAAGTAGTAGCCCTGCTGCACGACCTGCGGGCCGTAGTCGTCATGGCTGCGGAACTCGACGGGGACATAATCGTCGTGCAGCGGGACGTCGTTCACGTAGACGCGGCCGTCGACGATGCGGACCGTGTCGCCTTCCTTGGCAATCACGCGCTTCACGAACATCTTCTCGGGGTTGATCGGATAGTAGAGCATCACGATATCGCCGGGGCGCGGATCGCCGAGCTCGTACACGAGCTTGTTGACGATGAGGCGATCGTGATCTTCGAGCGTCGGCGCCATGCTCAGGCCGTCGACGCGCGCGACCTGAAAACCGAACGTCACGATGAGCGTCGCGTAGACGGCGGCCGAGACGAGCGTCTGCACACCCGACCACACTTCCTGCCACATCCGCGTCCATGCCGCTGTGGTGGCGTCCGGACCAGCGACCGCCGGAGCCTCGATCAATGGCACGAGCGCGACGGGCGGCTCGACCGGCGGCGGAAGCACGAGTGGGATCAATGACGCGATCGCGTGTGCCTCAACAATGGGATCGATCGTGTGAAGTTCGTCTGCCATTCAGATGGTCCAGAATACCACGGAGGTGCTATACTCGGCGCCTCTCCTCCGAGCGGTAGGTCCCAGCCCTTTCCGCGGCCGTTTTCACGGGTGAAAATTTCTCGCACCGACGGAGGTCCTGGTGATGATGCGTTTGGTTCGTCTCGCGGCGTGTCTCGGAATCGTGCTCCTGGCCGGCGCCGGCCGTTCTCAGGCGCAGACGACCGAGCCGCGCTGGTACGGTGAAGTCACTGCCGCAGCGACGCTTGGCCACAAATCGGACAAGGCATTCGGAGGCGAAGCCGGCGGGATTTTGACGGGCGACATCGGCGTCTTCATCGAAGGCGGACATATGGGCAACGTCGGGAATACCGATCTCGAAACGCGTGCCCAGAAGATTGCGACCTTCCTCGGCGGCAACGTCGGCAGCACGGCCTACAAGCTGAATTTCTTCGACATCGGTCTGAAGTACGGCGTCCCGATGGGCGGGCGGTGGCATCCGTACGTGGCGCTCGGCGTGGGCCTCGCGAAGATCAAACCCGAAGTGACGTTCGGCGTCGGCGGCACGGATGTGACCGGCGATCTCGCGAACCGCGGCGTGCAGCTCGGCACCGATCTGAGCGACTCGCAGAACGCGCTGTTCATCCTCATCGGCGGCGGAGCGATGGTCAACTTCGGGACGCGGTACTTCGCCGATGGCAGCTATCGCTACGGACGCACCTCGGCGGTCAAGGACGGCGACGAAACGGTGATCAAGGGCCTCAACACGCAGCGCGTGCAGATCGGCGTCGGAATCCGGTTCTAACGACCAGCTCGACCAGAATCGACGCCCAACGACGACACCCATCAGCACTTGGTCTACCTCTTGCTCGTCGTGTTCATGTCGAGTTCGAAAGACGTTGAAACACGAAAAGCAAAGGAGGCTCTGATGGTTCATCGCTTCATCTCAACCGTCGCGCTGGTGGCGTGCGCCGGCGTTTATGCGCTGGCCGCCACCGAGCGCGCCACATTCATCCTCACCAACGGCGAGCGGAAGAGCGGCACGATCGTCTTCCATGGTGGCAGCCACGAGAACCTCATCGCCGGCGATCTCAACCTCGGCCAGGACAACGCGAAAGATCTGACGTTTCCCATGGACCAGGTTGCGGTGATCGATTTCGTCGGCGGCCGTCCCGCCCGGGAGGAAATTTCGACTATCCCGGCGTCCGGTCATTTCCTGGTCATGCGCGACGGCAACTCGCAGCCCGGGACGTTCGTGAACATGATTGGCGGCGACACGTTGCTCTGGCGCAACCAGAGCGGTACCGAGCAGCGGTTTCCGCTGCGCGACGTGCGCCGGATCTATCTGAATCCTGACAGCGCCCGCACCGCGTTTCGTTTCCGCGGCACCGGTGCCAACGCTGTCGGAACTGCGGGACAGACGGTGCTCGCGCCCGGCGCGGTAGCCGTCCAGGCCAATCAGCCATGGACCGACACCGGCGTGGACGTGAAGGTCGGCGATCTGGTCAGGTTCCAGGCGAGCGGTCAGGTCGCGTTCGGCCAGGGCGAGACGCAGATCGCCGGCGCGGATGGCAAGGGCGACACACGGTCGCCGAACTATCCGGTGCCGGCGATGCCGGTCGGCGGAGTGATCGCCAAGGTCGGCAACATGGCGCCGTTCCCGATTGGTTCGAATCAGCAGCCGATCCGCATGCCCGCGTCGGGACGGCTGATGCTCGGCGTGAACGACAACGAAGTCGGCGACAACAGCGGGTTCTTCTCGGTCGTTGTCACGAAAACTGGACAGAACCGGTAGTGGAGTTAGGTCAGGTGGGTCGGAACCCACCTGACCTGCCCGGCCCTACTTGTTTCTCGCGTCCCGTTCCTCTTCCCCAATCAAGGCCGCCTGCACGATGAACCGCCGCGGCGCGTGTCCCACGAACTCGAACGGATAACACGTCACCAGCGTGAGCGTCGGCTGTTTCGTCGGGTTCAGGACGTGCACATCGTCGGGGTTCACGATGAGCGTGTTGCTGACGCGGTAGCGGTACACGCGATCGCCCGTTGACAGCGCCAGTGTGTCGCCGACGCGGACGCGGCGGAGCGGCCGGAAGATCGTGTCGCGATGACCGGCGATGCCGATATTGCCCTGCTGACCCGGAAACGCGGTGAACTCGATGTGGCCCGCGCCGCGATTGAGGATCGCATCGTCGCTGCCCTCGAGAACCGCCGTCGACAACTCCAGCGACGGCGCGTCGAGACGCGCGACGACGGTGCCGTTCGCGATCGATCGCCGCGACGTCGGCCGCGCGCGTGGATTGCCCGCGTCGCCCGGAAGCTCCCCGGTGATCGCGATCGGTTCGCCGATGGGACGGCGCTGCGTGTATTGCCCTTCCAGCCACACCGCCGCGCACCACGCGGCCGTCGCGGCGCCCAGGCACAGCAGGGCCCGTTCGATCCAGGCGAGCCACATGACTCGGGATTCGGGATTTGGGATGTGGGATTCGTTCGTGATTCGGGATTCGATCCCGATTCGCGATTCGCTCGTCACTGCGTCCTCGATCCAGCGGCGAAATAGCCCGGCCGCGTCCGGATGGTCAGCTTGCGATCCGGCGCGTCCACCACGACGCGGATGCGATGGTACGCGCCGTCGCGATCGGGCGGCGTGTAGCCAATCGTGTAGCCGCTGCGAATCTCGCGCGCGATCTGCTCGCATGCGGCGAGCAGGGGACTCGCCGATCGCGGAAGAAAGCGTTCGCCGCCCGTGGTGCGGGCGAGCGACTTCAGGACGCCGGGATTCTTCTCGGGATCGTCGTCATTGAAGAGGCCGATGGTGTAGATCGTCGCGTTCGACGCGCGGGCGCGCGCCAGCACGCGATCCAGATTGGCCCGGCTCGCGTTGTCGCCGCCGTCGCTGATCACGATCAGAATCTTCCGCGCGCGCGTCCCTTCCTCGAGATGGTCGAGGCCGGCAACCAGCGCGTCATACAACGCCGTGCGTCCCTCGGGCACGAGCGCCATCATCGTCTCCTGCAGCGCACTGCGATCGCTGGCCAGCAGGAACCGGCGGCCGCGCACCGCATCGCGTGCGTTGTCGTTGAACCTGATCACGAAGAGCTCGTCCTCGGGATGACTCGAACCGGCAAAACGCAGCGTGGCGACGATGACTTCGCCGAGCTTCGCGCGCATGCTGCTGCTCGTGTCGATGATCAGCCCGACCGTCACCGGCGCGTCCTCGTTCGTGAAGAGCTCGACCGGCACGCGCCGCCCGTTGTCGTGGACGATGAACCGGTCACGTTCGAGACCCGCCACGAACTGTCCATGCTTGTCGGTGACGACGACGGGAAGGACGACGAGCTCGCTGGATCGGCTGCTGAAAGTGGGAGTCTGCGCGATGGGCCGGACGGGCAGGATCGGCAGGATGGGAGGCAGGACGGAAAAGACGATCGGCAGGAAGGCCCGCGCACGCCAAAGGCTTCGCATCCTGCCGCCCGTCGTTTCCATCCTGCCCCCCGTCCAGCCCTCCTGGCTATCCTGCCCGGTGAGAGTCTACTGCGCGAGTCGCGCGCGCAGATGCCGCAGGCCGAAGCCGCCCGCGATCGTCAGGGCGCTGAAGAGCTCGAACAGCGCCATGTTGCTCGCGGTTCGCGGCAGGCGCGCCGGTCTGTCCGCCTGACCGCTCGTGCCGGCCGGCTGCTCGGCTGTCGCCACGGGCACGTTGCCGGCGCTGTTCTTCAGTCGCGCGTCAGCACTCGCCGTCGTCGTGGCCTTCGGTTCCGGCGTCACCTCGGGCGAGGTCACCGGTGCGGGCGCTGGAGCCGCTGCGGCCGTGGTCGTCGCCGCTCCGGCGGTCGTCGTCGTCGCCGTTTCGGTGGTCGTCGTCGACGACTTGGTTGCCGCCGCCGCAGTGGTCGTCTGCTGAGCAGCCGCGCCCGATTCGTCAATGCGCGTGATCGACGCCGACTTCATCGACTCGCGCCGCTCCTCGTCGGTCGTCGTGGCCGGCGTCTCATCCATCGAGAGCACCGACGTGTGGGACTCGCGGGCGATCTTCATCGCCTGGTTCTTTGGATACACGAACTCGTTGCCGATCGTTTCGCCAGGATAGAACCACGCCTTCACGGCCTGTGGACTTCCGGCGGGGCGTTCGGCGAACAGCACGACCGGCTCGTCGCTCGGATCGAGCTTCTGATCGGGAATCGCGAGGAGCGTCGCGTAGATTTTCTTTTCATCCTTGTCGAATACCTGCACCACGTGCCGGTTGCTCGAGAGATCGGCGAGCTTGAACACGTACGTGCCGGCGGCCAGTGTCGCGCCTGGAATCTGCACCGGTCCACTGAACGTCAGAATCGTCTTCTTGTTGAATTCGTCCGCGCGGACGCCCGGCGCCAGACACGCCGTCAAAGCAGCCGCACAACAAATTGCTTTCGCAAAACGCATGAGTTTTGCCTCCTTCTCGATGAAAGAAGGTGCACGTTCAGTGCCGCACCAGCGCGACCGTTTCGGCCGAGCGTTGTGAACACGACCGTTCTCGACATGGACGTCACTAATCGGACGCGCCTGATCCATAGATGCGTCGAACGGGAGCACATCGCGCCGTGAGCCACGCGCACAAGTCTTGCTTCGCGGGTTCGCGAATAAAGAAACGATTCACGCGAGTCTTTTCACCCCATTCCAGGAGGTACCATCCCATGTCCACGCTTGACTCGTTGCGCGATCTTCTCGACGACGAAATCAAAGACATCTACGACGCTGAAAAACAACTGACGAAGGCGCTGCCGAAGCTCGCGAAGAACGCGACGGCGCCGGAGCTCAAGGAAGCGTTCGAAGAACACCTTCAGCAGACGGAAGAACACATCGCACGTCTCGAGCAGATCTTCGAGCTGATGGGCCTGCCGGTGCGCGGCAAGAAGTGCGAAGGCATGAAGCACCTGATTGCCGAAGGCAACGAGATGATTGCCGAGGCCGAAGACGATGCGACCCGCGACGCGCTGATGATCGCGGCCGCACAGAAAGTCGAGCACTACGAGATCGCCACCTACGGCACGCTGCGCGTGTGGGCGGGTCTGCTCGGCAAGGACGAAGTCGCCGCGCTGTTCGAGGACACGCTCGAGGAAGAGAAGGAAACCGATCAGAAGCTGACGCAGATCGCCGAGAGCTTCGTCAATCAGCAGGCGGCGCACGGGGACGAAGGCGAACAGGACGAAGAAGAGGAAACCGGTCGCGGTCGGGGAGTTCGGAGCGGTGCGGCGCGGGGCCGCGTGGTCGCGGCGGATCGCGGACGCGGCCGTTAGCGGATGGCTGGTGGCTGATGGCAACGATAGCCATCAGCCACCAGCCGTGATCCACTTCAGCGACTAGGTACCGAACCGCCGCGGCGCAGCGCGGCCATGAACGGTTCGGTGACGGCCGGCGGTTTCACGGTCCCGCTCATCACCACGTCCCTCGGCTCGACGCTCTTGCCGTACAGATCGGCGTTGTCCTCGACATCGGGCCTGACGACGCCGCCGGACAGGTTGATTCCCGCAAACAGTCCCTGCGTCCGCGAATACGACAGGATTTCAGCCTTCAGTTGAGCGTCTGTTGCGGCGCGCGCATCGCGGCCGACGGGACCCGCGGCGACCGACGCCTCCGCGCCCAGCGACACCTTGTTCTTCAGCATCTTCTCCATGCCGCTGGCGTTCATGACGAGCAGCACGAGGTCGATCGACTGCGCGCCGATCTGCAATCCCCAGCTGCCCTTGCCTACCTGCATGAAGACCGGCGCGCTCCACTCGCCGCTGCGGCGGCAGCTCATCAGTCCGTTGCCGTACTCGCCGCCGATGATGAACGCGGCTTTCTTCAGGCCTGGGACGACGATGACACACTCTGCCTTTTCCCACAGTTCCTGTGGAATGTCCTTGTCCGGCACCGCATGGATCTCTTTGAGAACCGTGGCGGCCTCCTGGATGCGTTTGGTTTCCTTCGCCGAGAGTTCGCCCGCGGCGGCAGGTGCGGAGATTCCCGCGAAAACTCCGAGAATCAGGGCTCCGATCGTGACGCGCATCTTTCTTTCCTCCGTCCTTGAAAAACGTCCAGGTTGTAAACCCAGCAAGATTATTACCAAACTGTCGAAAGTCATGCGTTTTGCAACGCCTCAGCCACGATGATGACACCCAGCGCATCCATTCTCATCGCCGACGACGACGAAATCAGCGCCCGGTTCCTCAAGCGGCTCCTGACGCGCGAGGGTCATCATGTCTCGATCGTGAACAGCGGCGAGGAAGCGCTGCAGGCGTGCACGACGAAACCGCCCGACCTCGTCCTGATCGATCTGGTCGCGCCGACGGGGCATGGCTTCGACGTGTGCCGCCGGCTCAAAGAGCAGCCGGCGACGCGGCTGATCCCGGTGGTCGTCGTCACGGCGCAAAGCGAACGCCGCGATCGTCTCGACAGCATCAACGCCGGTGCCGACGACTTCGTGGCGAAGCCGTTCGATGCGGCGGAGCTGCACGCGCGCATCCGATCGCTCGTGCGGCTCAAGCGATACACCGACGAGCTCGAATCGGCCGAAGCGGTGATTCTCGGCCTCGGCGCCACGATCGAGGCGCGCGATCCGAACACGCAAGGTCACTGTCAGCGTCTGGCGAAGTTCGCGATCTCGCTCGGACGGGCGCTCGGACTCGACGACACCGACCTCGCCGCGCTCGAGCGCGGCGGCTTCCTGCACGACATCGGCAAGATCGCCGTGCCCGATTCCGTGCTGCTCAAGGATGGGAAGCTCGATCCGCAGGAGTCGCGTGTGATGCGCGAGCATCCGATCGTGGGCGACGCGCTCTGCTCCGGGCTCCGATCGCTGCAGGCGGTACGCCCGATCGTGCGGCATCATCACGAACGGCTCGACGGATCGGGATATCCCGACGGTCTGAAGAACGCCGAGGTGCCGCTGCTCGCTCAGATCATCAGCGTTGTCGACGTGTTCGACGCCATGACGATGGAGCGTCCGTACCGCCACGCGCGGCCGGCGGAAGAAGCGTTCGACGTGCTGTCGACGGAGGCGTCGAAGGGATGGCGCGATCGCGCGCTGGTCGATGCGTTCGCGGATGTCGTCGGCAGTCGGCCCGCGTCGCCGCACGCCTGAGTAGCACCGCAAAGGATTTGCTTTGCGGTCTTAGCGGCCTCTGCGTTCTTCGTCCGTTACACCCTGCGCAGTTTTCTCGTCCGCTGCCGGTACTGAAACGTCCCGCAGCCGGCTGAACAGTCGAAGTAGTCCCATTGCTCGGCGTGGTGCTCGTTGACCCCGCCGATGTGGCTGTGGCGGTACCGCAGCGTACGGGCACACCTCGGACAGAAAAGCGCCGGCGGCAGGGTTGGCGGTTCGGTCGTGTCGAACCGGCTGTACGCGCGGTTCAATATCGCCTTGCGCCGCTTGGTCGCCGACGACGTGGCGATCAGATCCTTCGATCGCGCCATTGCGCGCGTGGTCTGCTCTCGAACGGCCTCAACCCGCCCGCGCAGCCCGGTGGACGCATCGAGCAACCGCGCGATTTCCGCGAAGAGCGTCTCGGGCAGACACGGTTTGACGAGCACGGAGTCGGCGCCCGCGTTTTTCGCTCGATGGATGTGCTCGTCGAAGGCGTCGCCGGTGACGACGACGATCGGAATTGTCCGCGTCGCGGCCTCCTCGCGCAGCAGCGAGCACAACGCGAAGCCGTCGATACCGGGTAACCGCGTTTCGGTGACGATGACGTCGGGGCGAGCCGCGATGGCCTTGGCGAGCGCCTCGCGACCGTCTTCGGCTTCGTCGATGCGGCACGCGGACATTTGCAGATACTCCGCGTACATCTTGCGGGTGTCCGCGTCGCGATCGACGATCAGCGTCAGCGGGGGCGTCCGGCTCCACGCGGCCAGACGCTGAGCCGTGTCCATGGAGTCACCTCGGGGCCTAGACCGTATTGTGGCGAAAACCCCAGGACAGGGGAAGAATTTTCTGCGGAACGAATGATCTCTGCGCGAAACCGCCGCCAGGCGCCGCGGGGACGGGCCGGTCTAGACCTTGCGCAGCTTGCGCGTCCGGTGGCGGTACTGGAACGTGCCGCAGCCGCCCGGGCATTCGAAGTAGTCCCACTGCTCGGAGTGGCGCTCGCTGACGCCCCCGACGTGACTATGTTCGAAGCGCAGCACGTGATCGCACTCGGGGCAAACCAGCGCAGGCGGAGCGGCTGGCGGACTGATGGTGTTGCGCCGGTTGTGCGCGCGGCTCAGCATCAAGCGGCGCTCGTTCGTCCTCGATCGCTCGATCAGGTTTTCGGACCGCGCGATTTGTTCAATCATCCGGTCGCACAACGTCCGCGACTGGTCGCGCAACGTGCTCGCGGCGTCGAGCACGCGCGACAGTTCCGACGCGAGCGTTTCGGGCAGGCATGGCTTGACGAGAACCGAGTCGGCGCCGGACGATTTCGCGCGGCGGATGTCTTCCTCGAACGCATCGGCCGTCACGATCACGATCGGAATCGTCCGCGTCGTGGCGTCCCGGCGAAGCAGCGCGCACAACTCCAGGCCGTTGATTCCGGGTAGCCGCGTTTCGGTGACGATCGCGTCGGGACGGCGCGAGATGGCTTTGGCGAGCGCTTCGCGGCCGTCTTCGGCCTCGTCGGTCTGACAGTCAAACAGCCGCAAGTACTCCGCGTACATCTTCCGCGTATCCGGATCGCGATCGACGAGGAGCGTGAAGGGCGGCGACCGCTTCCAGACGGCGAGATGCGGAGCGGGTTCCATCGTTTGCCGCCGGATCTTCCGTTGAATTCCGACATCATACCTAAACGCCGCCCCGGCGGAGCGCCAATCTCAGCCGAACGAACGGACCGTCGACCGGATGCGCGGCGCGGAGCGAAGCAGGCCCGGAATCATGCGGTTTCCCGCGCCACCGGTTCGAGGATGCGTCCCATAAGGATGAGCTCGTGAAGCACACGGACGTCGGCGTCGACCAGCTGCGAGCGTTCCTCGAAAATCGCGGCAACCGATCGATGGCCCCGCTCGCGCGCCCGCGCGGCCAGCGTGCTCAGCAGTGCCACGCGTTCTTCGAGCGCGCGGAGCGCCACCCACAGCGCCCGCTCGACCGATTCGCCTTGCGCCGCCACCATCGAGTCGGGCGCGTAGGCGTGGCCGACGCGGCACCGGTAGCGAGTGCCGCCCTTGCCATCGTCGATTTCCCACAACGAGCCCGAACACTCCGGGCACGTGAACGGCGATGGCCTGCCCAGTTCGTCGGATCGAAGCGCCTCGCCGGGCTGCTCGGCTTCCTCCACCGTTTCGAGCGCCACTTCGCGCGGCAGCGTGCGCGCCGCCGCCTCGTTGGCGACAAGGCTGACGAGCAGCGGACCGATTTCGTCCGCGGGGACTGAGTAATCCACCTGTGCCCGCTCTTTCGCGTTGGCGGGCATGTCGCGTACTTGCGCATCATCGGGATCCTGGACCACCGCGATGCCGCCCCCGCGCTTGACGGCGAGCAGCCCTGCGGATCCGTCGTCGCGCGCGCCGCTCAGCACGACGCCGATGACGCGCACGCCGTACTGGTGGGCCGCGGTCCGGAACAACGGATCGATCGCGGGCCGGTGCATGTTCTCGCTCGGTCCTCGTCGAACGGCGATGCGGCCGTTGTGGATGTACATCTGCTGACCGGGCGGTGCGACGTAAATGCGCGCCTGGCGGATGGGTTCGCTATCAACCGCGTGCGCGGCAGGCAGTCGCCCGACGCGGTTCAGGATCGTCGGCAGTTGCCTCGGCGCATCCGGACGGACGTGCAGCACCACGAAGATCGCCGCCGGAAGGTCAGCGGGAAGCGCCGCGAGCACCTTGGTGAGCGCTTGGACTCCGCCGCTGGAGGCGCCGATGACGATGACGTCGCGATGGAGCATGGGTAATTCCCTGCAAACTCGATGCGGTCCCAACCGATGAGCCGCGACAACGCTGGTACGCCTGCATGAGGCCGGATGCAGTTGTCGCTCGAGAAGTCACGAAGTTTCGAGAGGACGGTCACATCATTCCGTGCGATCGCGCGCCAGGCCACGCGCGGCTCGCGGTGCGGGATCGGCTTGGTGATCGGCACGCACCATCGAACCCAGTGTGGTAGGGTTAACCGAAAGAGGAATGGGGTGCCGCACATTGACGAGGCGTCCGCCGAGCGACCGCACTTTCGCGTCGTCGTCGTTGCCGCGTCAGCGGGAGGGCTGACCGCGCTCGCGGCGTTGCTGACCGCACTGCCTTCCGACTTTCCGCTTCCGCTGGCCATCGTTCAACACATCGATCCGAATCGCGACAGTTTCATCGCGAACATCCTGGGGCGACGCACGAAGCTGGTCGTGAAAGAAGCCGAACGGGACGACATCCTGACGCCGGGCGTGGTCTACGTGGCTCCGCCGGGATGGCACATGGTGATCGTTAAGGGCGGCGCCATCACGCTGACGCACACCGCGCCCGTGCATTTCGTGCGGCCGTCGGCCGACGAGTTGTTCGAATCGGCGGCCCGTGCGTTCGGTCCGGCGATCGGCGTCGTGTTGAGCGGCAGCGGCACGGACGGTGCAGCCGGCGCGACAGCGGTGAAGGCATTGGGCGGCACGGTGATCGCACAAAACGAGGCCACGGCGATGTTCTTCGGGATGCCGCACGCGGCGATCGAGAGCGGGGCCGTCGATTACGTGCTGCCGCTCGACGACATCGCGGCGCAGCTCGTCAGCCTGGCCGGGAGCTCCACGTCATGATCGAATCAGGAGACGCGCGAGGATTCGACGGCTTGCTCGACTACCTGAAGCGCGCGCGCGGCTTCGACTTCAACGCCTACAAGAAGGAAAGCCTGATGCGCCGCATGCGGAAGCGCATGGAGGTCGTCCACATCGACGGCTTCCCCGATTACACCGATTATCTGGAAGTCCACCCCGAAGAGTTCTCGCACCTGTTCAACAACATCCTGATCAACGTCACGGCCTTCTTCCGCGACGAGGCCTCGTGGGACTACCTGCGCGACGCGCTCGTCCCGGAGTTGATCGCCTCGCGCAACCACAACGGCGCGATTCGCGTCTGGAGCGCCGGATGCGCCTCGGGGGAAGAAGCCTATTCGATCGCGATGCTGCTCGCCGAAGCCATGGGCCGCGACGAATTCCGCGAGCGCGTCAAGGTGTACGCCACCGACGTCGACGAGCACGCGCTGAATCAGGCACGGCAGGCCAGCTACATCGAGAAGCAGATCCAGAGCGTGCCGAAGCCGCTCGTCGAGAAGTACTTTACGCGCGACGCCGATCGGTTCGTGTTCGACAAGGAATTGCGCCGGTCGGTCATTTTCGGCCGGCACGATCTCGTCCAGGACGCGCCCATCTCGCGCGTCAGTCTCCTGATGTGCCGCAATACGTTGATGTACTTTCACACCGAAGCGCAGAGCCGCATGCTCGCGCGCTTTCATTTCGCACTGGCCCCTGACGGCGTGCTCTTCCTCGGCAAGGCGGAGATGCTGCTCACGCACTCGCAGATGTTCGTGCCGATCGATCAGCGGCGGCGGATCTTCCGCAAGGTCTCGAAAGACCACTGGCGCGATCGCAGGGCCATCATGACGCAGGCGAACGGAGAGGAAAGCTACGGGCAGGCGGGGAACCACACCTCGCTCATCCCCACGGCGTTCGATGCGATGTCGCAGGCGCAGGTCATCGTCGACAACGCCGGACTGCTCGCCCTGTGCAACGAGCGCGCGCGCGCGCTGTTCGGCATCGCGCCGAGCGACGTCGGCCGTGTCCTTCACGACCTCGAGATGTCGTACCGGCCGCTCGAAATCCGATCGCTCATCGAACAGGCGGTCGAACAGCGGCGCGCCATCCAACTGAAGGACGTCGAGTGGCGGGTAGACGGCGGCGATCCGCGGTACTTCGACGTCCAGGTGACGCCGCTGGTGGACGGCGGCGGCCAATCGATTGGCACGAGCGTGTCGCTCACCGACATGTCGCGGGCGCAGGAGCTCCAGATCCAGTTGAATCGCTCCAAGCAGGATCTCGAGACCACGTACGAAGAGCTCCAGTCGACCAACGAGGAGCTCGAGACGACCAACGAGGAGCTGCAGTCGACGGTGGAGGAGCTCGAGACGACGAACGAGGAGCTGCAGTCCACCAACGAAGAGCTCGAGACGATGAACGAGGAGTTGCAGTCGACCAACGAGGAGCTGCAGACGATCAACGAAGAGCTGCGCGAACGGAGCGACGATCTCAATCGATCGAACAGCTTCCTCGAGTCGGTCCTCACCAGCGTGCGCAGCGGCGTCGTCGTGCTCGACCGCGAGCTGGCCGTCATCGCGTGGAACCACCGCGCCGAGGATCTCTGGGGGCTGCGGAGCGAAGAAGTGCGCGGCCAGAACTTCCTCAATCTCGACATCGGGCTGCCCACCGATCAGTTGCGCGCGGGGATTCGCACGGCGTTCAACGGCGACGGCGGCTTCAGCGAGGCCGTCGTGCCCGCGACCAACCGGCGGGGCAAGGCGATCGCGTGCAGGGTGACGGCGACGCCGCTGCTCGGCGTCGGCAAGGAGGTCCGCGGCGTGATCCTGATGATGGAGGAGCAGGCCGCCGCGGGACGCCCGAATTAACGGGGCATCGGCCTTGCACCTGCAGTCCTGCCGGAGGTGTGCATGGCCAAGTACGGCAGGAAGGCCCAGAAAAAGGTCGAGCGCGCGATGCACGAGCGGAAGCGCGGCACACTGCGCTCCGGGCGCTCGGGCAAGCGCGTCACAAGTCGCAAGCAGGCGATTGCGATTGGGTTGAGCGAAGCGCGCCGGGAGGGCGCGAAGGTACCGCGCAAGCGCAAGGGCGGCGGAAAGCGGACCTCACGCAAGAAGTAGCCACTCGTCCATCGGCTCGGCCTTCAGAGTTCTTTCTTTACTCTTTTGCGTGACGGCGCAATCCGCGCCCGCACCGGATCCGTATATACCCCTGGCGGTTCTTTGCCGAACCAAATCCCTTGACCTCTGCGGTTTGGGCCCGTACGATCGTCAGGTTCCCTTCCGCGATCAGCCGAGGAGACTCATGACGCGACCGATTCTGGCCATGGGTACGTTCTGCGCCTTGGTGATGGCGGCGACGGCGGGCGCGGAGGCCCAGTCACCGGCCGCGGCCGTCCCGACGTTCAGCCGGGACATCGCTCCTATCTTCTTTAGAAGCTGCACCAGTTGCCACCGGCCCGGCGAAATCGCGCCGATGTCGCTGCTCACATATCAGGATGCGCGGCCGTGGGCGAAGTCGATCGCGGCGCGCGTCGCCGCCGGCACGATGCCGCCGTGGCACGCCGACTCATCGAGCACCGCGTTCACGAACGACCGCCGCCTGAGCGAGACCGACAAAGCGACGCTCCTGCGGTGGGCGAACGGCGGCGCGCCCGAAGGCAATGCGAGCGATTTGCCCGCGCGGCCCGCGTAC
>Ga0114129_10002397_pt1 | contig 26039 bp, 22 predicted proteins | sample RhiMetdeltSRZDD1_FD_80071 | JGI IMG/M metagenome (GOLD analysis project Ga0114129, IMG submission 80071) | Populus rhizosphere microbial communities from Tennessee, USA - Rhizosphere MetaG P. deltoides SRZDD1 (version 2) (version 2) | ecosystem: Host-associated > Plants > Roots > Rhizosphere >...
GCGCGCCAGCACGGCTGGACGCCGCCGGTGTTCGAGGACAAGCGCGACTCGGACCGCAACTTCGAGGCGCTCACACTGCGCCTGCTCGAGGCATGGCCGCACGCGCGTCCGGCGATCGCCTCGCACAACCTGCGCTCGGTGGCGCACGCGCTGGCGGCCGCTCGCGAGCTCGGGCTTGAGGACCGCGACGTCGAGTTCCAGGTGCTGCGCGGCCTCGGCGACGACCTCGCCGCCGCGCTTGCCGACCTCGGCCAGCGCGTGCGGATCTACTGCCCCGTGGGCGACATGGTCGCCGGCATGGCGTATCTGGTGCGCAGGCTGCTCGAGAACACCTCCAACGAGTCCTTCCTTGGCGAGCAGCAGCGCGGCACGCCGATCGAGCAGCTGCTGGCCGCGCCGTGAGCTTCCGCAACGAGCCGATCCTGGAGCTGCGCCGCGCGCCCGCGCGCGAGTCGCTGCTGGAGGCCCTGCGCGGCCTCGACGCGCGGCTGCCGCTCGAGGTCCCGATCCTCGTGGGCGGCGAGCGCGGCGCCGCATCCGGGCTCGACTCGACCGACCCGGGGGCGCCGGACCGACTGGTGGCGCGCGCCGGAAGCGCGACCGAGGCGGACGCCGCCGCGGCGGTCGAGGCCGCGGAGCGGGGCTTCCGCGAGTGGAGCCCGAGGCCGGCGGCCGAGCGCGCCGAGGTGCTGCGCCGCGCGGCGGCGATCCTGCGCGAGCGGCGTCTCGAGCTCGCAGCGCTCCAGGTGCGCGAGTGCGCGAAGCCGTGGCCCGAGGCGGACGGCGACGTGTGCGAGGCGATCGACTTCCTCGAGTACTACGCGCTCGAGGCCATCGAGCTCGACGCCGGGCGCCCGCTGGTGCAGGTGCCGGGCGAGCGCAACACCATGCGCTACGCGCCGCGCGGCGTGGCCGCGGTGATCTCCCCATGGAACTTCCCACTGGCCATTCCGTGCGGCATGACCGCCGCCGCGCTCGCCGCCGGGAACGCCGCCGTCCTGAAGCCGGCGGAGCAGTCGCCCGGCAGCGCCGGCGCGCTCGTGGACGCGCTGCACGAGGCCGGCGTGCCGCGCGAGGCCCTGTCGCTGCTGCCCGGCTACGGCGAGCCGGGTGCGGCGCTGGTCCGGGACCCGCGCGTGCACGTGATCGCGTTCACGGGATCGAGCGCCGTCGGGCTCGACATCCTGCGCGCGGCCGCCGAGACGCCGGAGGGGCAGGGCCACGTGAAGCGCGTGGTCTCGGAGATGGGCGGAAAGAACTGCGTGATCGTCGACGCGGACGCCGACCTCGACGAGGTGGTTCCCGAGCTCGTGTACTCGGCCTTCGGGTACGCCGGGCAGAAGTGCTCCGCCGCGGCGCGGGTGCTGGTGCACGAGGCCGCCGCAGACACGCTGCTCGAGCGCCTCGCCGGCGCCGTGAGCGTCCTCGACGTGGGCCAGGCGGACCGCTTCGCCACCGAGGTGCCGCCGGTGATCGAGCGCGAGGCCCAGGAGCGCGTGCTGCGCTATGCGGCGATGGGCGAGCCGGTCGCGCAGGCGCAGTCGGTGCCGCCCGAGGGCTGGTTCTGCCCGCCCACGCTGCTGGCGGACCTTCCCGACGACTCGTCGGTGCTCAGCGAGGAGGTCTTCGGGCCGCTGCTGGCGCTCACCCGCGTGCATAGCGTCGACGAGGCGTGCGACATCGTCGACGCGCTCCCCTTCGCGCTCACCGGCGGTCTCTTCTCGCGCAGCCCCGCGACCGTGGAGCGCGTGGCCGCGCGAGTGCCGGTGGGCAATCTCTACGTGAATCGCGGCATAACGGGGGCGATGGTCGGCCGCCAGCCCTTCGGCGGCAACCGCCGCTCCGGGATCGGCTCCAAGGCCGGCGGGCCCGACTACCTGTTGCAATTCGTCGAGCCGCGTGTAGTTACTGAAAACACCATGCGGCACGGCATACCCGTCGATTGAGCGGGTAGGAGGTAGCCATGATCGGAGCAATCATTCTCGGCCTCTTGGCCGGATACATCGCGAAGGCACTCTTGCCGGGCGACGATCCGGGCGGGTTCTTCGTAACGATCCTCATCGGGCTGGCGGGCTCGCTCGTCGGGTTCTTCATCTTCACGGAGCTACTCGGCATCGGCGACAGCGAGATGTTCGACCTGGGCGGCCTCATCGGCGCCATCATCGGGACGATGATCCTGCTGGGCATCTACCGGGCCATCGCCGGCCGGGACGAGGGTCCCCGGAGGACGGCCACCACGCCGTAAACAGGGCACGTTCACCGCGGGCCACCCTCTAATGTGTGGCCCGCCGTGAGCTCCCCTGCCTTCGACCTCCAGTCGCATTCGCTGCACTCCGACGGCGAGCTGCCGGCCGCCCAGGTGGTCGAGAACGCCGCGACGGCCGGGGTGGAGCTGCTCGCGCTGTCCGACCACGACACGGTCGACGGCGTGGACGAGGCTCTGGCCGCGGGTGCCGTCCACGGTGTGCGGGTCGTGCCGGCCACCGAGATCTCGGCGGTCGACGGCGACTACGAGGACCTGCACATCCTCGGCTACGGGATCGACCACCGCAGCGCCCTGCTCGGCGAGCGCCTGCTCGACGCCCGCGCCGACCGCGAGCGCCGCGCCGACGCGATGGCGGAGCGGCTGCGCGAGCTCGGCTTCGAGGTGGACCCCGCACCGATCGAGGCCCGCAAGGCCGCCGGCAAGCCGGTCGGGCGCCCGCACCTCGCGGCCGCGGTGCTGGCGCACCCGGCGAACGCGGATCGCCTCGCCTCCGAAGGTCACGCCGACGTCTCGTCCTTCATCCCCGCTTACCTCATACAGGGCCAGCCCGGCTACGTGGCACGGTCGCATCCCACTGTCCAGGAGGCGATCACGTGGATTCATGAGGCCGCGGGGGTCGCTGTGTGGGCGCACCCGTTCTGGGACGTTGACGACAGCGGTGAGGTCTGCGCGGCCATCGAGCGCTATCGCGCGGCTGGGCTCGATGGTGTCGAGGTCTTCTACACCTCTCACACCCGGGAGCAGACGCAGCTCCTGGCCCGGCGCTGCGAGGAGCTCGGCCTGCTCGCCACCGGCTCGTCCGACTACCACGGCCCGGGCCACCGCCTCTTCAGCCGCTTCCGCGCGTTCGAGCTGCACGGCTGCGAGCCGAACCTCGGCCCGATCGCGCACGGGACCCTGGCCGCACCGTCGCGCACCGGATCCGGGCTCTGCTTCTGGCTCACGGGCCTCTCGGGCTCCGGCAAGTCGACCGTGGGCCGGCTCGCCGCCGGCCACCTGCGCGACCTCGGCCACCACGTGGAGGTGCTCGACGGCGACGACGTGCGCCAGAACCTCTGCGCCGGCCTCGGATTCTCGCGCGAGGACCGGGACGTGAACGTGCGCCGCATCGCCTGGGTCGCGGACCTGCTCTCGCGCAACGACGTGGTCACCTTCGTGGCCGCCGTCTCTCCGTACCGCGCCACGCGCGACGAGGCCCGCGCCCGGATGGGCGAGCGCTTCGTGGAGGTGCACGTGCGCGCCTCGGTGGAGGAGTGCGAGCGCCGCGACGTGAAGGGCCTCTACGAGCGCGCTCGCGCCGGCAAGATCCAGGCCTTCACCGGCGTGTCGGACCCGTATGAGGAGCCGCTGGCCGCCGAGCTCACGCTCGAGACCGAGTCCGAGTCGCCCGAGGAGTCGGCGGCGAGGCTCGTGGAGTACGTGGAGCGGCGGCTGTCGGGGTCGGGCACCGAGCGCGAAGCGGCGCCGAGCGCCTGAGCTCGGACGCTTGCTCCCTTTTGCACGCTATGCGTGTAAAAGGTGGAGAGAGTCAGGCGGGGCGGGGTGCGGGGGCGCCGCGCGGGGCGCCATCCCCATCCGCGCCGCCCCCTTCAATGCTGTCTTTTCCACCCGGCGGCGGCCCCTGACCGCTCGCCGCGGCCATCGCCTCCGCCCGCGCCTGCGCCGGCGTCCGGCGTAGCGCCGCCATCAGCGGCAGCGCCGAGAGCACCAAGATCGCCGCCTGACGGAACGCCCACGCGAAGCCCTCGCGTGCCGAGCCAGCGGTCTCTCGGATGATCTCCTCGTCGAAGCCGGGCTTCGGCTCGAAGCGGTCCTGGGTGCCGCCCGTGTAGTCGTGCAGGGTCGACTGGATCACCATCCCCGCGAGCGGCTTCGGGATCTCCCAGTCGTCCACGATGTCCTCGATCTCGTCGTCCGCGAACCAGGACATGTGTGCGTGCAGGGCTCCGCCGAAGGTGGCCACCAGGATCGCGACTCCGATCGCCGCCCCGAGCTGGCGCGCGGTGTTGAGCACGCCCGACGCGAGCCCGAGGTCCTGGCCGGTCACGGCGCCCATCGCACCCACGTTCAGCGCCGGGAAGCCGATTCCCATTCCGGCGCCGATCATCAGCAGGCCGGGCAGGATGCGGATGTACGCCCAGGCGTCATCAGCGGTCGACGGCAAGAAGGAGACCCACAACATCCCCACCGCCATCACTATCAGTGCCGGTCTTGCGAGCTCTCCCGGGGCTCGCGTGTCCGCCGCCCTGCCCACGAACGGCCACGCCGCAAGGCCGCATAGCGGTATCGGCACGATCGCGAACGCGGCCTCTAGCTGGGTGTAGCCCCAGAGGTTCACGAACACGAGCGAGAGCAGCAGCAAAGTTCCGATCGCGCCCGCTGCGAAGAACAGCATCCCGATGTTCGCGTTGCGGAACTGCCTGTTCGCAAGCAGCCCCGGCGTGATCATCGGGTCGGGCGCGCGCCGCTCCCACCAGAAGAACAGCACCCCGAGCAGGATCGCTCCCTGCATCAGGCTGAGCCAGAGCGGCAGGTCGCCGCCGAAGGGGTTCGCCTCGATCAGCGCCATCGTGAGGAACAGGACCGCGCCGCCGAGCAGCAGCATGCCGCGCACGTCCACCTGCTTACCGACCGCGCTGAGGTCCCATGTCTCCGGCCACCAGCGCAGCGCCAGCACGATGCCGAGGATCCCGAACGGGATGTTGATCAGGAAGATCCAGTGCCAGCTCGCGATCTCGATCAGCACGCCGCCGAGCACGGGCCCGAAGGCCGAGGAGACCAGCGCCACCACGGCGATCAGCGCGAGCCCGAACCCGCGCTGCTGCGGCGGGAACACGAGCACGGTCATCGCGAAGCCGAGCGGGGCGAGGATGCCGGCGCCGGCGCCCTGGATCACGCGGAAGACGATCAGCCACTCCACCGACCAGGCCACCGCGCACAGCGCCGAGCCGATCGTGAACACCGCCAGGCCGAGCACGAAGAACTTGCGGCGGCCGAACTGGTCGGCCAGGCGCCCCATCGACACCAGCAGCACCGCGAAGACGATGTTGTAGGCGTTGATGACCCAGGTGACGGTCCCGATGTCCGTGGACATCTCGTCCTGGAGCTCCGGGATCGAGATGTTCACGATCGAGATGTCCAGCAGGGACATCGCCCAGCCGATCATCATCACGCCGAAGATCCGCCACTTGTGCTCGTAGAGGAACTCGGCGGGCGGGTTCTTGCGCTCCGTCAGCGCTTCGTCACCGACGGGAGCTCACCTCCCTCAGGGACCCGACCGTCGTACTGAAGGTCCTTCTTCGTGACGCCGTCCTCGGGCTCGTCGTTGTCGAACGGGTCCATGTCGTTCGGGATGCCGTCGTCGTCGGTGTCGTCGTCGCCGGCCTCGCGCGGCGGGCGCAGCGCGCCGTCGGGGCCGAACTCGGGCAGCGTGCCACCGGCCACGGTCAGCGCCGCGATCGACAGCTCCGTGAGCTTGCCCGGATCCTCGTTGGCGATGTTGTCGAAGCGCGTGATGTCGTCCTCGACCTCCTCGTCGTCGTCGTACATCCGGCGCACGATCCGCTCGCGGTCCGCCACCACTAGCCAGCGGCGGTCGCGGACGATGATCTGAGTCCCAACGGCCGTGATCGACTTGGGCCTGTCGGGAAGGTCCTCCTGGTCCACGTCGTCGAACAGCGCGGTGAGGTCCTCGCCATCCATCTTGCCCGGGATGGTCAGGCCCAGGAAGGACAGCAAGGTGGGGGCCACGTCCTGCGTGGATGCGTACCAGTCCACGTCGTCACCCGACTTCTCGCCGTCGGGGTGGCGGATCAGGTACGGGATCTCGTACGACATCCGGTGCGAGGTGGGCGCCGCGCGGCCGAGGTAGCCGTGCTCGCCGAGGGCGAGGCCGTGGTCGCCGAGCACGTACACGACCGTGTCGACGGGGACCTCGTCCATGAGCGCGCCGAGCTGCTCGTCGACAGCCTCCACGTGCGCCACGTAGGCCTCGCGCACGCGGTCGATGTCCTCGTCCGAGAAGTTCAGCTCCACCATGCGGCCGTCGGTCGGCCCGAGGCCGTCGTCCTCCACGCGGCCGGGCCGTACGTAGAAGGGCGGCGCGCCGTAGGCGTCGGCCGGGTCGAAGGGATCCACCCCTACGAAGAACGAGTCGGCGCCCTTCACCTCGCGAAGCGCCCGGATCCCCATGCGCATCGTGCGGCGCGTCTCGCCGGTGAGCCGCTTGAATGAGGGGATCAGCTCCTCGTCGATGCCCGAGCGGACGTCACCGCTGACCGACGAACCGGCGCGCCGCACGTCAGCGAAGCGCGGCCCATCGAAGGTCGGGTTGTCGGTCACGTAGATGGTCTCCACCCCGGCGGCGCGCGTGACCTCCATCAGCAGCGGCTGGTGGTCCCAGACCGGGTTGAAGCCCGGCACCGACGGGAAGCCCTCGAGGCGCCGCCAGTCGCGGAACGGGAAGGCGCGCATGCCGGTCACGAGCGAGCGCCGCGCCGACAGCGCCGGCATCGATTCTGGAATCGCCCGGTCGAAGCGCAGCGAGTCCTTGGTCAGCTCGTTCAGGTTCGGCGTGTCGGCGGGGGCGCCGCCCTCGAAGGCGTCAACGTGGTCGGCGCGCACCAGCGGCAGCACCACCAGCAGCGCGTTCCGGCCGCGGTCGTCGCCGAGCTGCGCGGACGCCGGTGCCGCGGCGAGCGAGCCCAGCAGTCCGGCGCCGGCCGCGCTGGCGCCGCCGCGCCGCAACAGGCTCCGCCGCGTCAGGCTCATCCGCCGATCACGGCCTTGCCGCGGTGGCGGCTGAACTGCGGCAGGGTGCCGCCGGCCTCGTCCGAGAGGATGCGCCAGTACTTGTCGACCAGCTCGGGGTGCTCGGCGGCCACGTCGACCAGCTCCTTGGGGTCGTTCCTCTTGTCGTAGAGGCGCTTGCGGAAGCCGGCGCTGTCGGCGATGAAGAACCAGTCGTAGTCGCCGGCGAGGACGTGGTCGTCGTAGCAGGAGGTGAAGTGCGGGCGCGGCGACGGGCGCTTGCCGTCGAAGATGACCGACAGGTCCTCGCCGGCCATCATCCCGGGCGGCCGCGCTCCCATGAACGACAGCGCCGTGCGGGCGATGTCGTGGTTCGACGCGAAGTAGTCGTCCCACTGGCCGGCGAGCTTGCCCTCGGGGTGCCGGATCATGAACGGCACGTGGTAGATGTGCCACTGGGCGCGCGAGCCGTGCTTGCCGACGATGCCGTGCTCGCCCAGCGTCAGCCCGTGGTCGGATGAGTAGATGACGACCGTGTCGTCGAGCAGCTTCAGGTCCACGAGCCGGTTCATCAGCCGGCCCACCCACTCGTCCATGAAGCTGATCTCGGCCGCGTACAGCTCGCGCACGCGCTCGATCGTCTCGTCGTCCAGCTCCACGTCGATCACCCAGGAGTAGGGCGTCTCGAACGGCTGGATCGGGGTGATGCCCTGCTCGGCCTCGATGCCCTTCGGGCTGCCGAACTTGTTCTGGAACACGCGCGGCGCGTCGAGCGGCTCGTGCGGGTCGAAGCAGTCCACGCCCAGGAAGAAGGGGCTCTTCTTCTTCAGGTCGTCGACGACGTTGATCCCGCTGCGGACGACGCGCGCCGTCGGGTAGTCGCGGTCGCTGTCGCGGTAGATCGAGTTCCAGCCGACCATCGAGCGGAGCCGGCCCACCTCGACGGAGTCGCTCAGCTCGGGGAGCAGGTAGCGCTCGATCGAGCTGCGCGGCGCGGGTCGCTTGAAGGGCTTGTTGAGGAAGCGGTACGCCCCCTGGGAGTAGCTCGGCCGCACGAAGTCGAGCGTGCGGCGGAAGTTGCCGAAGCGGGGGCCCACGAGGAACGGGTTGTCGGTGCAGTAGGCGGTCTCGACCCCCGCCTCGCCGAGCACCTCGGTCACGATCGGCTGGTGGTCCTGGATCGGGATCCAGCCGGGGCCGAGGGGCAGCCCCTTCGTCGGGACGTAGTTGCGGAAGGGGAACGAGCGCACCCCGGTGAGCAGGCCGCGCCGGGCGGGGCCGGTCGGCATCGCCTCGGGCACGGCGAGCTTGAACGCCAGCGAGTCCTTGCCGAGCGCATCGAGGTTCGGCGTGTCGACGAGGCGCCCGTTGGGGTTCCAGTGGCCGATGTAGTCCGCGCGCGTGGAGTCGGTGAAGATCAGGACGACGTTAGGCGCGTCCTTGCCGTGCGAGGTCGCGGGCTCGAAGTAGTCGTCGCCGCAGGCGGCCAGGCCCGCCGCTGCTGCCCCGGCGGCCCCAGCCCCGAATAGACCTCGACGTGTGAAGCCGTTGCCGGTGGGCATCCCGCGCGGCAGGCTAGCTGACGGTCCTTAAGAGCCCGCCGACCACTGGGTGGTCGGGCGCTGCTCCAGCTCGCCGTCGACCTCGATGGCGACGCGCTCGTTGTAGAAGGCGATCATGCTCCTCACGGGCATGGCGTCGTTCAGCGGCAGCTCGTAGCTCCAGGCGATCGCCCGCTCGCCGGCCACGTCCCAGTGCGTCGCGTGGCCCTTGTAGGCGCAGGTGGTGCGGTGGCCGTCGTTGCGAACGAGCTCCGCGGAGACGTCGTCCCGCGGGATGTACCAACGAGTGGGCAGACCGGTCTCGAAGAGCGCCACCGCGCGCCGCGTGTCGGCCACCACCTCGCCGCCGATGGACACGCGGATGTGCCTGGAGGTCCGCCGGGTGTCGATGCGCTTGAACGGGTCCCGTGCGTGGCCGATCAGCTCCTCGTCCTCCTCGAGCCACTCGTCCGGGAAGGAGAAGTCGATCTCGATCAAGCCGCCCTCGTGGCGGGTGATCGCCTCGTCGGGCAGGAGCTCCACGCGCACGTCCTCCTCGGGGAAGACATGCCGTGGGATGACGTGGTCGTCCGGGTAGAGCAGCTTCGTCCGCCGGCTGTCCGCCACGAGCTCGCCTCCGCGCCTGGCGCGGATCCAGCGCTGGGAGTCGACCAGGCGTGCCAGCGCGCTACGAGCTCGTCGAGGCTTCGACCTTCTCGGGGACCTCGATCTCGCGCTTCAGGATCTTGCCGGTGGGCCCCTTCGGGAGCTCGTCCACGAACCAGACCTTGCGCGGGTACTTGTACGCGGCCACCTGCTCCTTCACGTAGCTCTTGAGCTCGTCGGCTTCGAGCGACTCGCCCTGCTTCAGAACCACGGCCGCGCCCACCTCCTCGCCGAGCTCGTCGTGCGGCACGCCGACCACAGCCGCCTCCTGGACCTGTGGGTGCTCGTAGAGCACCTCCTCGATCTCGCGCGGGTAGACGTTGTAGCCGCCGCGGATGATCAGGTCCTTCTTACGGTCGACGATGAAGAAGTAGCCGTCCTCGTCCACCTTCGCCATGTCGCCGGTGCGGAACCAGCCGTCGTCCGTGATCGCCTCCTTGTTGGCGTCGTCACGGTTCCAGTAGCCCTTCATGATGTTGTGGCCACGGATCACGATCTCGCCGACCTCGCCCTGCGGGAGCTCGTTGCCGTCGTCGTCCCAGACCTGCATCTCCACGCCCTCGATCGGCGTGCCGATGGAGCCGGGCTTGCGCTCCTTGTCCGGGTGGTTGAAGGAGGCCACCGGCGAGGTCTCCGAGAGCCCGTAGCCCTCGAGGATGATGCAGCCGAACTTCTCCTCGAACGCCCGCATCAGCTCCGCCGGCATCGCCGCGCCGCCCGAGATGCAGATGCGGAGCGAGGAGCAGTCAGCGCTATCGCACGACTGCGAGTGCAGCATCGCGTTGTACATCGTCGGCACGCCCTGGAAGAGCGTGACCCCGTCGCGCTCGATGATCTGGAGCGCATTGTCCGGGTCGAAGCGCGGCAGCAGGGTGACCATCGCGCCGACGGTCACAGCGCTGTTCATGCAGCAGGTCTGGCCGAATGAATGGAACAACGGCAGCGCGCCGAGGATCACGTCGTCCTCGGTGATTTCGCCGAGCTTCTCCGCCACGCCCGTGGAGTTCCGGGACAGGTTCGCGTGCGTGAGCTCAGCGCCCTTCGGCTGGCCCGTCGTGCCGGACGTGTAGAGGATCACTGCGGTGTCGTCGGCGGCGCGCTCGGCCACCTCGCGATCCGGCTCCTGCTCGCCGAGCAGATTCTCGAACTCGCCCGGCTTGACGAGGATGGTCTCCGCGCCGGCCTTCTCGGCGCCCGCCTCGGCGGCCTCGGCGAAGTCGCCCCAGGCGAACAGCAGCTTCGCGCCGGGATCCTCGAGGTAGAACCCCACCTCGCGCCCCTTGAGCAGCACGTTCATCGGCACCACGACGCCGCCGGCGCGCAGGATCCCGTAGTAGATCGCGGGGAAGTAGGGCACGTTCGGGAGCATCAACCCGACGCGATCGCCCGGCTCGAGTCCCTTCGACTTCAGCAAGCCCGCCACCCGCGCGCTGGCCTCGTCGAGCATGGAGTAGTTCAGCTCGACGTCGTCCAGCTTGAAGGCCGTCTGCTCCGGAAGCCGCTCAGCCGTCTCCGTAAGGATCCTCGCCAGGTTGTCGCTCATGCCTCTCCCTCGTTCGCTGCGGGCAGCCTAGCGCGGGTTGGCTGGTCGGTCAGCCGATCGGCGGGGCGGGCCAGCGGCGCGCGCCGAGCTCGCGGGAGACGCCTCGGGCCGCCTCGGCCACGGCAGCCGCGATGCCGCGCGCGGGGCCGCGGGGGAGGATGCGCTCGGTGTCGCCCACCACGCCGATGCTGCCGACCGCGTGGCCCGAGTGGTCGAAGATCGCGCCGGCCACGCTGGACTCGCCCAGGACCGCCTCGTCGCGCTCGCGGGCAATGCCGCTTTCGCGCGCCGCGCTCAGCTCCTTGCGCAGGGCCGCGGGCGTCAGCGTGCGGCTCGTGAGCTTGGGCGGGGCCTCGGCCAGAAGGTCCTCGAGCAGCTCTCCGGCGGCGAAGGCGAGGATCGACTTCCCGAGCGCGCTCGCGTGCACCGGCAGCTCCGCGCCGACCTCGAGGATCTGCAGCGTCGTGTCGGGGCGGAAGACGTGGTGGACCACCACGACGGTGGCGCCGTGCATCACACCCACGCGCACGGCGGCGTCGGCGCGCTCGGCGAGCCGGTCGGCGTGGACGATCGAGCGGCCGCGCAGCTCGTTCAGGTCGAGGTACGAGTTCCCTAGCTGAAGCAGGCCCGCGCCGAGCTGGTACTTGTCCGAGTCGCGATCCTGCTCGACGAAGCCGTGGGCGAGCAGCGTCTGCAGAAGGCCGTGAACGGTCGGGCGCGAGAGCTCTAGGCGGTCGGCGAGCTCGCTGACGCCGAGGCGCCGGGGTCCCGCCGCAAGGGCCTTCAGAATGCGGGCAGCGCGGTCGACGGACTGGATCGATCCACGCTTCGGAGTCCGCTTACGATTCGATATTGTCGAATCCACTTCGATAGTGTAGATTACCCCTGCGACGGACGAGGAGGAGAGAGCCGTGGTCGGGATCGTAGTCGTATCGCATAGCTCGGAGCTCGCGGAGGGTCTTGCGGCTCTTGCCGCGCAGATGGCCGGCCCCGACGTGCGAATCGAGCCCGCCGGCGGCCTGCCGAACGGCGAGCTCGGGACCGACGAGGACCGCGTCCGCGCCGCCATTCGCGCAGCCGACCAGGGCGCTGGCGTCGTCGTGCTCGGCGATCTCGGCAGCGCCATCCTGACTGTCCGCCACGTGCTCGAGCGCCACAACGGCAACGGCACGGTGCGGCTCGTTGACGCCCCGATCGTCGAGGGCGCGGTGGCCGCCGCCGTGACCGCATCGGCCAACATGCCGCTCGACGACGTCGCTCGATCCGCGGAGGAGGCTCGTGGCGCAGGCAAGCTCTGAGCCGGCCGCCGGCAGCGCCGCGGCGGTGACCATCCGGCTCCCCGAGGACGTCGACTTGCACGCCCGGCCCGCCGCCGACTTTGTACGCACCGCCATGGGCTTCAGCGCCTCGGTCCAGGTGGCCGCGGGCGAGCGCGAGGTGGACGCGAAGAGCCTCCTCTCCGTGCTGGCCTTGGGCGCGAAGGGCGGAACCGAGCTGCGGCTGACAGCCGCCGGCGACGACGCAGCGGCCGCGCTCGAGGCACTGAGCGCGCGCGTAACGACGCTGAGCGACTGACGGCATCCGCCCGAGGGCGCGGCGCTCAACCGCGTGCGGCCAGCGGGCGCGCCAAGCGCTCCACTGCGGCGGCGTCGTCGGCATCGAGCGCGCGCCGCGCCAGCTGCTCCGCCTCCGCGTGATCGAGCGCTCGGATCCAGGCGCGCACCGCACCGACGCGGGCTGCGCCGGCGCTCAGCTCGTCGGCCCCGAGGCCCACCAGCAGCGGCACCGTCAGTGGGTCCGATGCGGCCTCGCCGCACACCTCGAGCGGGATCCCCGCCGCGCGCGCGGCGCGCGCCGTGCGCTCGATATGACCGAGTACACGCGGATCGTGCGTCGGCGCCTCGCCGTGGGCGAAGCGGTCGGTGCCCAGGGTGGCGTGGGTGAGGTCGTTGGTGCCGATGCTGAGGAAGTCGCACTCGGCCGCGATCTCCGCGGCCGCCAGCGCCGCCTCGGGCAGCTCGACCATGGCCCCGAGCTGGAGCGCGCCGCCGAGCGAGCCCAGGATCGCGCGGGTGATGCGAACGTCGTCGGCGGTCCTCACCATCGGCAGCAGCACACGCACGTCGGCGTCGCCCGCCACCTGCGCGATCGCAGTGAGCTGGGCGCGAAATGCCCCGGCGTGAGCCAGCAGCAGCTCGATGCCGCGCCGCGGCTCGGCGCGCAGGAAGGGGGGCAGCTTGTCGCCGCCGAAGTCGAGCACCCGTATCGTGGCGGTGCGACCGGCGAGGCCAGCGAGCAGCGGAGCGAGCATCTGCACGTGCTGGTCGCGCGACGGCCAGCCAGCGGAATCGAGGAAGGCGAGTTCGGTGCGGATCAGCCCGGCGCCCTCCGCCCCGGCCGCCAGTCCGGCGCGGATCTCTGCGGGCGTCGCAGCGTTTACCAGGACCCGGATGCGGCGGCCGTCGGTCGTGACGGCGGGCAGGGAACTCTCAGCTTTCTCACGCGCGCGCGCGAGCGCGCGATCCGCTAGGGCCGCGCCGGCCAGCTCCACGCGGGCGGCGGACGGGCCGAGGATCACCGTGCCCTCGCCGCCGTCGACGACGATCCGCGCGCCGTTTGCGACCTCGAACAGCTCCGGACCTGCAAGCGCCGTCATCGGGATGCCCAGCGAGCGGGCCACGATTGCCGCGTGCGCGGTAACCCCTCCGCCAGAAAGCGCGATGCCGGCGAGCTGGTCCCCGTACTCCGCGACATCGGCCGGCCCGAGGTCCTCCGCCACGAGGATGAACGCCGAGCCGTTGCCGGCGGTCTCGTCGGGAGCGCCGGCCGCGATGCGCGCGGCGCGCCGTCCCAGCGAGCGCACATCGTCCGCCCGCGCCGCCAGCAGGGCGTCCGGCAGTGCGGCGATGGCGGCAGCGTGCTCGTCGGTGGCCTCGACCAGGGCGGCGTCGGCCGACAGGCCACGCTGCATCACCGCCGCGGACACGGCGGACTCGAGCAATGGGTCGGCTGCCATGAGCGCCCCCGTCTCCACGATCTCGGCCTCGTCGCCCCTGCCATCGTCGCGAAGCTTGGCGGCGATTCGCTCGAGCTCAGCCGCGGCCTCGCGCAGTGCCTCGCGCGCGTGCTCCGCCTCTGCGGCGGGCGGTCGCGAGGGACCGGGATCACGCGCGGGTGCCCCTGAGGGATAGAAGAGAACCCGCGCGTGCCCGATCGCGAGTCCGGGCGACGCGGGTGCGCCGCTCAGGACCCGCTCGCTCATCACTTCTCCTGCTCGACCGCCCGCTGAAGCGCGGCCATGATGAGCGCAGCCGAGGTGGCGCCCGGATCCTGGTGCCCGATCGAGCGCTCGCCGAGGTACGACGCACGGCCCTTCCGAGCCTGGAGCGGCACCGTCGCCTTCGCGCCGTTCTCCGCGGCCTCGGTGGCCGCCGCCAGGGCCGCCTCGAGCGACTGACCCGAGTCTAGACCAGCCTCAAGCGCGTCGATGGCGGGTCCCAGGGCGTCGACCATTGTCTTGTCGCCCGGCTGCGCCGCGCCGAGCTCGACGACACCGTCGAGCCCGGCTCGGAGTGCCACGACCAGGTCCGCGCCGTCGAGCTCCTCGCGGTCACCGAGCGCCCGGCCGGCCCGGCGGAAGGCGGTCCCCCAGAGGGGACCGCTTGCTCCGCCGACGGTCGACACGAGAGTCTTGCCCGCGACCGTCAGGAGCTTCCCGGGCGGAAGCGACCCGTCCTGCGCGGCCAGCGCCTTGCCGACCGCCTCGAAGCCGCGGTCCATGTTGACGCCGTGGTCACCGTCGCCGATCGCGGCGTCCAGCTGGGTCAGGTAGTCGCGCCGATCCTTGACGGACTCCGCGATCGTGGTCATCCAGGCGTGGATCGTTGTGGTGCGCACCGCGGCTCCTGCAATCACCCGCTCACGCCCCCCACTGGAGCGCGGGGGTGTGCACCGGAGCATCCCACAGCGCGGTGAGCTCGTCATCCAGCTCGAGCAGCGTGAGCGACGCCCCCGCCATCTCGAGCGAGGTGATGTAGCTCCCCACCAGGCGGCGCTCGGGCTTCAGGCCGCGCTCGCGCAGCCGCCGCTCGATCTCGCCGTAGAGGAGGTAGAGCTCCAGCTGCGGTGTGCCGCCCATGCCATTCACGAACGGGAGCACCGACGCTCCGTCCGCCGGCTCGAGGTCGGACACCACGGCCTCGATCATCAGCTCCGCGATCTCTCCGGCGCTGCCGAGCGGCCGGCGCTCGCGCCCCGGCTCCCCGTGGATGCCGATGCCGACCTCCATCTCCCCGTCGGGGAGGTCGAAGATCGGCGCGCCGGCCGCCGGCGGGATGCACGAGGACAGAGCGACCCCGTAGGAGCGCGCCTTCTCGTTCACGAGTCGGGCGAGGCCCGTCACGGAGGCGAGATCGTCGCCCCGCTCGGCGGCGGCGCCGGCGATCTTCTCCGCCAGCACCGTGGCGCCGACCCCGCGGCGACCCGCTGTGTAGAGCGAGTCCTGCACGGCGACGTCATCGTCGATCAGCACTGACTCGACCTGAATCCCCTCGTCCTCCGCGTCCTCCGCGGCGAGCTTGAAGTTCATCACGTCGCCCGTGTAGTTCTTGACGATGTGCACGACGCCCTTGCCGGAGTCGACGGCCTTCGTCGCCGCCAGCATCTGCTCCGGCACGGGCGAGGTGAAGACCTCACCCGGGCACGCGGCGTCCAGCATGCCGGGTCCGACGAAGCCTCCGTGCATCGGCTCGTGCCCCGAGCCGCCGCCGGAGATGAGGGCCACCTTGTCCGCTGGCGTAGCGCGGACGAGGATCTGGGCCTCGGCGTCGTAGCGGACGAGGTCGCCGTGTGCGGCGGCCAGGCCGGCGAGCGACTCCTTCACGACGCTCGCCGGATCGTTCAGGAGCTTCTTCATTGGTGTGGCGACAGTAGCCATGTCTGGTCCTCTCTACTTTGCCGCGAGGGCTTCGACGGGATCGGGATGGGTCACGGCGCTCTCGATCGGCTGCGGGAGCTTCCGCGGCGTCGCAAGGAAGTCGTAGGCGAACGCGGCGAGTGTGGCTCCGGCCAGCCCCGGCAGGATGTAGACCGGGATGATCTGGTTCCAGTGCGTCGTGCCATCGGCGATGGTGAGCGCCACGGCCGGACCGATTGCGCGGGCCGGGTTGAGCGACGCTGCCGTGATCGGGCCGACCACCATGATGATCGCGACCACGACGCCGCCGATGACGATTCCGGCGAAGTCGCCCGGCGAGCGGGCGTCCACGATCCCGAGGATCGCGAACATCAGGATCGCCGTGCCGATGAACTCGGCGAAGATCGCCGAGCCCCAGGTGTAGCTGTCCTCGTTGAAGGACGCCTGTCCGAGGCCCATGTCGACGCCGGTCTTGGTGAACAGCGCCCAGATCCCCAGCGCGCCGACGATCCCGCCCACGAGCTGCGCGCCCCAGTAGTGCGGCACCTCACGCCACGGAAAGCGCTTCGTGGCCGCGAGCGCGAAGGTCACGGCGGGGTTGATGTGACAGCCCGAGACCTTGCCGATCGCGTACACGAGCGCGGTGATCACGAGGCCGAATGCAAACGAGATGCCGAGCAGGTCGGACCCGTCGATCGCGGGAACCTTGTCGCCGGCCAGGACAAGCGTGGCGACAACGGACCCGGGGCCTACGAGCACGAGCAGGGCGGTCCCCAGCGTCTCTGCAAGAACTCGCTGGGACAGGGTGTGCTCTTCCACTTCTCCTCCTCTCGCGTCCGACTTCGATTCGATAATGTCGAACGCTGTTTCGCGCAAACTACATCCAAGTGTTGGATGTGTCAAGGCGTCGAGTGTCGATTCAGTGCAGTCCGGGCAGGGCGCTGCTCACGTCGCGGGCCGCGTCGAACAGCGGCTCCGGCCAGACGCCGACCGCGATCGTCAGGGCCGCGAACAGCACGGCGACCGCGAGCACCTCGGGCTGGGCGCGCGCGTCGGCCTCGGGCGACCAGCCCGCCACGGGCCGCACGCGCCGCGGGGGAATGGTTGGCAGCTCGACTTCGTAGCGACCCATGAACATCACGGCAATCACGCGCAGGTAGTAGACGAGCGAGATCACCGACCCGATCACGATGGCGATGCCGAGCCAGGTGTAGTCGCCGCCCACCGAGGCGTCGATCAAATAGAACTTTCCGATGAATCCGGCGGTGGGCGGGAACCCCGCGAGCGACAGCATCGCGAGCGTCATCGCTCCCGCCAGCCAGGGTGAGATCGTGAAGAGGTTCTCGAACGAGCGCAGGTCGTCGCCGTGCTCGGACACGCGCTCGCGCGCAATCACAACGGCGAACGCCGCCACGTTCATGAGCAGGTAGACGGCGAGGTAGAAGGCCGTGGCCCGCACGCCCAGCTCCGTGCCGACTACCACGCCCGCGAGCATGTAGCCGGCCTGCGCCACGCTCGACCAGGCGAGCATCCGCTTCAGCGAGCGCTGCGGGATGGCGCCCACGTTGCCGATAACGATCGTCACGGCGGCGAGCACGGCGAGCGCCGGGCCCCAGTCGAGCTGCGACAGGCCGAAGGCGTGGTCGAAGAGCCGGATGAACACGGCGAAGGCCGCGGCCTTGGTCGCCACCGCCATGAAGGTGGTGATCGGGGTGGGAGCGCCCTGGTAGACGTCAGGCGTCCACTGGTGGAATGGTGCGACCGACGCCTTGAACGCGAGGCCCGTGGCGCACAGGGCGATGCCGGTGAGCAGCAGCGGGTCCGACGAGCTCACGGCATCCGTCCCGATCGCCCTCGAGATCTCGCTGAACTCGAGCGCGCCCGTGGCGCCGTACACGAGCGCCAGGCCGTAGAGGAGCGTGGCCGAGCCCACCGACCCGACCACCAGGTACTTAAGCCCGGCCTCCAGCGAGGTGCGCCGGTGGAGGTGCGTGGCGCACAGCACGTAGAGCGGGATCGACAGCAGCTCGAATCCGATGAAGAGCGTCATCAGGCTCTCCGCGCCCGCCAGCACGACCATGCCCGCGATCGAGCCGAGCAGCAGCGAGTGGTACTCGCCGTGCCCGGCCTGCTCGGCGGCCGTGGAGCGCAGCGACAGCACGATCGTCACGAGGCCGGCCACGTAGAAGAGCATCGACAGCCCGAGGCTGAGCGTGTCGACGCCGAGTGCGCCCTCGAGGATCGGCTCGCGGTTGCCCGGCTCCCAGATCCAGATGGTGAGCCCGATGGCCGTGAACAGCGCCACCGCCGTGAGGGCCGGAACCGCCACCGTGCGCACGAATCGCGAGCGCAGCAGGCCAACCATCAGCACGATCACCGAGCCGCCAGCGAGCGCGAACAGTGGCGAGAGCTCCTTGTAGTCGATGTGCGGCGCCTGGATCTGGGCGATGAGCGTGCTCACTTGATCACCGAGACCTCGGCATGCGTCTTCGCGATCGCCTGCGATGTGTCGCTCTCGGTGCGGTCCACCACGAAGTGCGGATACACGCCGAGCGCCACGATGACGGCCACCAGCGGCGCGATCGCGGCGAGGTTCACGCGGTCGATCTCACGCGACTCCACGGCCGGTCCCACGCGGCCGTGCATGGTCCCCTGGAAGAGCCGGATCATGTACACGGCGGCGAGAACGACCCCGACCGCGGCGACGAGCCCATAGACCAGCTGGTTCTCAAAGGCGCCGAACAGGATCAGGATCTCGCCCACGAAGTTGCTCGAGCCCGGCATCGCGAGCGTCGCCAGCGCGATCACCAGGAACAGCCCCGCCAGCACGGGCGCCCTGAACGCCATCCCCCCGAGCTCGGAGAGCGACTCGCTCCCGCGTGCGCGCGCGGCGATCACGCCGAGGATCAGGAACAGCGGCACCGTCACGAGCCCGTGGTTCAGCATCTGGAAGAGCGCCCCCTGGGCGCCCTTCTCCTCGAAGGCGAAGATGCCAAGCACGACGAAGCCGAGCTGCGCGATCGACGAGTATGCGAGCACCAACCTCACGTTGTCCTGCGAGAACGCCAGGATCGACCCGTAGAGGATTGAGAAGACCGCGAGGATGATGAACAGCTCCTGCCAGTACTCGGCGCCGTCGGGCATCACCGGCAGGACGATGCGCAGGAAGCCGTAGACACCGACCTTCGAAAGCACGCCCGAGAGCAGCGCCAGCACCGGGATCGAGGTGGAGCGGTAGGTCTCCGGGATCCAGCCGTGCAGCGGGAACAGCGGCGCCTTCACGAAGAACGCCAGCGCGAACAGCAGCACGATCCAGTGCTGGGAGCCCGCCGCAACCGGTCGGTTCGCGAGGTCGGAGAGCGCGAACGAGATCTCGCCGCCGTCGGGAGTGGCCAGCACGCCGAGCGCGATGGCTGCGGCCATCATCAGCAGCGAGCCCGAGAGCGTGTAGATCACGAACTTCGTGGTCGCGCGCACGCGCTCGCCCGTGCCCCAGCCGCCGATCAGGAAGTAGAACGGCACCAGCATCAGGTCGAAGAAGACGATGAAGAGCGCCAGGTCCTGGGCCATGAACGCGCCCAGCACCGCGGTCTCCGCGAGCGCGAGGTGGAAGAAGAACTGCCGCGGCCGGTCCACCACGCTGAACGCGGCCACGAACGTGCAGGCCACCCATCCGATCGCGGTCAGCGCGATCAGGAACAGGTTCAGCCCGTCGACGCCGAGCTTGTAGCTGATGCCGAGCTCGGAGATCCACTCGTCGTTCGTGACCCACTGGAGCCCCCCGCCCGTCTCGAAGTCGACGAGCATGACGATCACGTAGGCGAGCACCGCGAGTGGGCCGGCCAGCACCGCCGAGCGCGCCGCGCGGCCCGGCAGCCGCGCCGCCACGAGGCCGCAGGCGAGCGGCAGGAACAGGACTATCGACAGGTGGATCGTCACGAGCTCGTGATCAGGAAGTAGAGGGTCAGCGCCGCCACGCCGAGCAGCAGGAAGAGCGCGTACAGGCGCAGGTAGCCGGTCTGGACCGCGCGGGCCACCGAGGTGCCCACGCGCACGATGCCGGTGGCGCCGCCCACGATCGTGCCCTGCACGAACTCCGTCTCGATCACGCGCCGGCTGAAGCCGCCGATGGTGGCCGCGGGACGCACGAACATCGCCTCGTAGAGCTCGTCGAAGTACCACTTGTTCACGAGGAAGCGGTGCAGCCACGCGAAGCGCTCACGGAGGCGCGTGGCAGTGCCGGGCTCGCGCACGTAGACCCACCAGGCGAGCCCGATCCCGAGGATGGAGATCACGCCGCCGGCCACGAGCCCCCAGACCTCGGCCCCGGTCGTGGGCGCGGTGTCGTGGAAGCGCGAGTCCTCGAAGGTCGGTTCCAGGAACTTCTCGAGGATGTCGCTGATGCCCGGGATCGCGACCACTCCGCCCACGATCGACAGCAGCGCCAGCGGCCCCATCGCGGCCTTCATCGACCAGGCCCGCTCGGCCACGTGGTGCTCAGGACCGGGGAAGCCCACGTCGGTGTCCTCGGGCTCGCCGGTCATCGGGTTCATCGGCTCGCCGTGCGCGAGGTGGCCCTGCTCGAGCTCGCGCGCCTCCGGCACCGCCTCGCCGAGGAAGACCCGGAACACCATCCGGAACGCGTAGAACGCCGTCAGGAACGCGCCGACGTAGCCGAGCATCGCCAGCGCCACGTACCAGTCGCCGCGGTTGATCGCGTACGCGATGATCTCGTCCTTGGAGAAGAAGCCGGCGGTGAGCGGGAAGCCGGCCAACGCAAGGGCGCCGACCGTGAACGTGATGAAGGTGAACGGCATTGCGCGCCTGAAGCCGCCCATGCGGTCCATGTCCTGGATCCCGGCCATCGCGCCGATCACCGAGCCTGCGGCCATGAACAGCAGCGCCTTGAAGAACGCGTGCGTCATCAGGTGGAAGAGCCCGGCGCCGTAGGCGGCGATCGACGCGCCCATCACCATGTAGCCGATCTGCGAGATCGTGGAGTACGCGATCACGCGCTTGAGGTCGGTGACCGCGAGCGCGACGGTGCCCGCGAACAGGAGCGTGGCGCAGCCGATGATCGCCCCGACGTCCGCCGCGGTCGGCGCGAGCTCGAAGAGCGGGTGCATGCGCGCGATCAGGTACACGCCGGCCGTGACCATGGTGGCGGCGTGGATCAGGGCGGAGACGGGGGTGGGGCCCTCCATCGCGTCGGGAAGCCAGGTGTGAAGCGGCAGCTGAGCCGACTTGGCGAACGCGCCGACGAGGAGCAGCAGGCACGCGGCGATCAGAGTCCCGTCGTTGTCGCCGAACGCCCTGTCGGCCCCCTCGAACACCGTCAGGAAGTCGAGCGACGAGACGTGGTCGAGGATCAGGAACGTCGCCACGACCAGCGCCACGTCGCCGATCACGTTGATAACGAACGCCTTGATGCCTGCGCGCACCGCGGTCTCGCGCTGGTACCAGTACGAGATCAGCAGGTACGAGGCGGCGCCGACGAAAGCCCAGCCGATGATCAGGATCAAGAAGTTCGCGGCCAGGACGAGCAGCAGCATCGAGAAGACGAAGAAGTTGAGGTACGCGAAGTAGCGGGCGTAGCCGCGGTCGCCGCCCATGTAGGCCACCGAGTAGAGGTGGATCAGGAACGACACACCCGACACCACGAGGCACATGAACACCGAGAGCGGGTCGACCAGGATCGCGAGGTCGGCGCTGAAGTCGGCGGTGGCCGCGTAGGTCCACGCGCTGTCCACCAGCTGGCGCTCCTCCTCGGGATGGTCGAGCAGGTCCACCAGCGCGCCGATCGAGGCCAGGAACGCCAGGAATATCGCCGCGGTGCCGATCCAGCCCGGGAGCCGGCCCGGCAGCAGGCGCCAGCCGAGGCTGATGATGAGCATCCCGGCCACCGGGAACGCGAGCACGAGCCAGCCGTACGAGGTGGCGCTCACCCTCGGAGCTCCGACATCTCGTCGACGTCGATGGGGAGCCGGTTGCGGTACATCGCGACGATGATTCCGAGGCCGATCACCACCTCACAGGCGGCGATCACCATCACGACCAGCGCGAACACCTGGCCCGCCTCGCCACCGTGCATGCGCGAGAACGCCACCAGCGCGAGGTTGCCGGCGTTCAGCATCAACTCGAGGCAGAGGAGCACCACGAGCGGGTTGCGGCGGCTGATCACGCCGGCGGCCCCGATCGCGAAGACGAAGGCCGAGAGCACGAGGTACCAGGTGATGTCCATCGCCTAGACGCGCACCTCGAGCGTCTCGGTGGGGGGCTCGGGGCGCTCGCTTGGCTCCTCGAGGCCGCGCCGGCGGCGCGCCAGCACGACGGCGCCCACGGCCGCCACCAGCAGCAGGAACGAGGCTGCCTCGAACGGCAGCAGGAAGTCGGTGAGCAGCAGTTCGCCGATCGCTCCCGGCGAGCCGAACTGGTCTGCGTTCTCCGGTCGGGCCACGTCGGCGCCGCGCGTGTCGAGCGCCTGGAGGCCGCTCGCGATGAACGCGATGCACAGCTCGACCGCGATCGCGAGCGCGAACAGCGGGCCGAACAGCGCCACGCCTCCGCTCTCGGGACGCAGCGGCTCGTCGGCGCCTCCGATGTACGCGACCACGAACAGGTAGAGCACCATCACGGCGCCGGCGTAGACCACCACCTGGGCCGCGGCTATGAACTCGGCGTTGAGGAGCAGAAACAGCACGGCCAGCCCCAGCAGGTGCCCGACGAGCGAGAGCACGCTGTAGAAGGGGTTCTGGAGCAGGACCACGCCGAGCGCCCCGGCGAGCGCGCCTATTCCGGCGATGAAGAACAGGACCTGCTCGAACCACATGGCTCGGCGCCTACTCCCCCGCGCGCCGGAGCGGCGTGTGCTCGGGCGGGTCGGCCAGCAGCATCTCCTTGGTGAAGATCAGGTCGCTGCGGCTGTAGTCGGCCAGCTCGTAGTCGTTCCCCATCGTGATCGCGTCGAACGGGCAGGCCAGCTCGCAGTAGCCGCAGAAGATGCAGCGGCTCATGTTGATCTCGTAGACGGCCGCGTAGCGCTCGCCTGCCGACACCTGGTTGTCCGGCGTGTTCTCGGCGGCGACCACGCGGATGCATTCCGCCGGACAGGCTGCCGCGCAGAGCGAGCAGCCCACGCACTTCTCGAGCCCCGTGTCCTCGAAGCGCTGGAGCTTGTGGCGGCCGCGGAAACGCGGGTAAACCGGCGTCTTCTGCTCGGGGTACTCGATCGTGTCGTGCCCCTCGGCCACGCGGCCGAAGGTCGTGCGCAGCCCGCGCAGGGTCTCGCCGAAGGCGCGGTACGCACCGCCCAGGCCGCCCGGCTCGGGGCCGCGCTCCACCTGCACGACGTCTTCCTCCCACGCGAATGGGCTCATCAGGTCACCACCAGCACGATCGCGGTTGCCAGGACATTGAGCGTCGCGAGCGGCAGCAGGATCTTCCAGCCGAAGGACATCAGCTGGTCGTAGCGCAGGCGCGGCAGCGATGCCCGGACCCAGATGAAGAACAGCACGCCGAGCATCAGCTTCAGGAACATCCAGAGCGGACCGAGGGCATCCGGGCCCGGGCCGTGCCAGCCGCCGAGGAAGCAGGCCGCCGCGATGCCGGAGATGATCACCACCTCGATGTACTCGGCCATGAAGAACGAGCCGAAGCGCATGCCGCCGAACTCGGTGTTGTAGCCGGACACGATCTCGGCGTCCGCCTCAGGGAGGTCGAAGGGCGCGCGCGCCGTCTCCGCGAACCCGGCCACGAGGAAGATGCAGAAGCCCACGAACTGCGGAATCACGTACCAGATGCCGTCCTGCGACTCGACGATGTCGACCACGGACAGCGAGCCCGCCGTCATCGCCACGCCGAGCAGCGAGAGGCCGAGGGCCACCTCGTACGAGATCAGCTGAGCGGCCGAGCGCATCGCGCCGAGGAACGAGTACTTCGAGCCGGAGGCCCAGCCGCCGAGCATCAGGCCGTAGAACGCGAGCGAGCCGAACGCGAAGAAGTAGAGGAGCCCGATCGACACGTCGATCCCGTAGAGGCCGATGTTCCCGCCCCAGGCGTCCTTGGGTCCCCAGGGGATGATCGCCAGGGTCGCGACAGCGGTCACGATCGAGATCACCGGGGCGATGGCCATCATCCAGGGCACGGCCGTCTCGGGCGTGGAGCTCTCCTTCGAGAGCAGCTTCAGCACGTCGGCCATCGGCTGGAGCAGTCCCTTCGGGCCGACGCGGTTGGGACCGATTCGTGACTGGAAGCGGCCGAGCACCTTGCGCTCCGCCCAGAGGATGATCGGCACGATCCCGAGCACGAAGGCGAAGATCACGATCGCCTTCGCGATCAGTACGAGCGTGCTCTCCAGGCCTTCCATTACGACGCGACCGCCTGCGGCACCCGAACCTCCACCGGTCCCTCCACGAGGGCGGGCGGCGACAGGAACACGCTTCCCGCCGGCACGGCGGTCCGCACGACTGCCATGGCGCTGAGCCGGTCGCCGTTCACCGACAGCTCGACCTCGTCACCGCTCTCCACGCCGAGCCGGCGAGCGTCCTCGACCGACAGCCACGCCTTCTCGCCGGTGGCCAGGAAGCGGAGCGACGGCGAGTACTCCACCTCTGGTCCCGCCCACAGCGTGGGCGCGCCGGCCAGCACCAGCCCGTCCGGCGCCTCCGGCGGCTGCGCGAGCGGTTCGCTCGACAGCTCGGCCGCGGGCAGCGCGGAGGCGGCGTCGCGGTCCTGCCAGCGCAGGCCGTCGCCGCCGAGCTCGTCGAGGGTGAGGCCGGTGTAGAAGGGAACGGCGTCGGCGATCAGCGCTGTGACCATCGGTGACGAGAGCGCGCCGGTGCCCGCGCCGAGCCGCTCGCACAGCTCGGCGAGCACGCTCCAGCCCGCGCGCACCTCGCCTGGGCGCCCGAGCGCCTGGCGCACGCGCTGCACGCGCCCGTCGGGGTGGGTCATCGTGCCCTCCTTCTCGGCGTAGATCTCGGCCGGGAAGACCACGTCGGCATGGCTCTCGAGGGCCTCGGTGTGGAACTGGGCGAAGGCGATCACCGAGCTGGCGCGTGCCAGCTCGGGCTCGGGGGCGTCGGTCTCGAGCAGCAGCAGCGCACCACGGGCGGAATCCGGGTCGCCGGGCGTGGCGGCGTCGGCCAGGCCGGGCTCGAGCACCGAGGAGCAACCCACCTCGCGCAGCCCGCGCCCGTTCGTCTCCGCCGGGATCGCGATCAGCCCGGACTCGGCCCTGTCGGCGATGCCGAGCGCGCCCGCGAGCGCGAGCAGCGCCTCTCCGGCCTCGGCGCCGCGCTCGCCGCCGAAGACGCGCTCGCCACAGATCACGACCACATCGCCGGCGTCGCGCAGCAGCTCGGCGGCGGCGCGCACGGCGTCAGCCGCGTTCGTGGGGCCTGCGCCGCCCAGCTGCGGCCGCCCCGGGATGAAGCCGGTGGTCGCGCCCGCGCGGCGCGCCAGCTCGTCGAGCGACGCGCCGCTCGTCCGCGGCGAGCCGAGCGCCGCCGCGAGCGCCGCCACGGCGCCCTCCGCCGCGCCCGCCCTGAAGCGAAGCACGGCCCCGGCCGCCGAATCGAGCGTCGAGGGGCGGCTCGAGGCCACGACCAGCCGGGCCTGGTTGCGGCGCACCGCCTTGCGCACGCGCAGGTCGAGGATCGGCGCCTCGTCCACGAGCTCCGTGTCGAGGACGAGGATGGCGTCCGCGTGGTCGATGTCCGAGACCCGCGCGGACAGATCCACGCGCGCGAGCGCGCGCGCGAGAGACGGCCTGGCCGCGACGGGGCCCGCCGTGACATGCGGCGAGCCGAGCCCCTTCCGCAGCAGGTGCTGCATCAGGAACCCCTCCTCGTTCGTGGCCTGGCCACCCACGCGCGCCACGGTGCTCTCGCCGGAGTGCTCGAGCAGCGAGGCCGCGGTCTCAAGCGCGCGCTCCCAGCTCGTCTCGCGCAGGAAGCCGCCGATGCTCATGAGCGGGGCGGTGATCCGCTCCGGCGCGGCGAAGGACTGGTAGCCGAAGCGGCCCTTGTCGCACAGCCAGCCGTCGTCCACCTCCTCGTTGTCGCGCGCGAGCACGCGCACGACCTTCGCGTCGTCGCGGATCGTGAGCTTCACGTTGCACTGCGACGGGCAGAGCGTGCAGATCGTCCCCGAGTCCTCGATGTCCCAGGGCCGCGCGCGGAAGCGGTAGGCCGTGGAGGTGAGGGCGCCCACCGGGCAGAGCTCGATTATGTTGCCGCTGAACGGGGCCACGTAGGGTCGGCCGTCGTGGGTGCCGACGAAGGTGTGGTCGCCGCGGTCGAGGAACACGAGCTGGTGGTCCTCGGCCACCTCCTGCGAGAAGCGCACGCAGCGGTAGCA
>Ga0114129_10002398_pt1 | contig 26039 bp, 25 predicted proteins | sample RhiMetdeltSRZDD1_FD_80071 | JGI IMG/M metagenome (GOLD analysis project Ga0114129, IMG submission 80071) | Populus rhizosphere microbial communities from Tennessee, USA - Rhizosphere MetaG P. deltoides SRZDD1 (version 2) (version 2) | ecosystem: Host-associated > Plants > Roots > Rhizosphere >...
GCTCACCTGTCCGACGTTCTGCAGCGTGCGCCGGGTCTCGTCCACCATCACGGCGTACTCGCTCTCGGGAATTTCGCCATCGACGATCCGCTCGATCGCGATCCGCGTCGGACCTCCGATCCAAGGGTTCGACCGGACGGAGGGCGCGATCAGGGGAGCTGGCACGCCGTCCGACGGGCGCAGCGCGTCAGCCGCCGCGCGGATTATGTCGGGCTTGATGCCGACCTCGGCCGCCAGCGCCTCGACGCCGCCGATCGTCATGGCGCCGTTCGCCGTTGGCGAGCTGGCTTCGAGCTCCGCCGCTCGCTTGACGATCTCCTGTACCTCGCCGCCGCTGTAGCGGCGCCGCGGGCCTCCCGCGCCGGTCAGATCGTCGATCAAGGCGGCCGGCGTCGGCGCGCGCTGGTCGTGCCGGATGGCGAGGCCGCGCACCAGCGCCGCCTCGATCCGGCCGCCCACCTCGGTCAGCCGGGTGCGGTGCGCGGCCGACGCCTCGAGGAACCGGCCGGTGCGCACCGCCTCTTCCGTCGGCCAGCGGCCGGGCACCTCGCCCACCACCATTTCGTAGATCACGACGGCGAGACTGTAGACGTCGGTTCGCTCGTCCAGGTCGGTGAGGCCGGCGGCCTGCTCGGGACTCATGTAGCCGGGCGTGCCGACGGGGAACCCCGTGCGGGTCAGGTTCGCGCCACCGGCGGTGCTGATCGCCTTCGCGATGCCGAAGTCGGCGACGATCGGGTGGCCCTGTGAGAACAGCACGTTCTCGGGCTTGATGTCGCGGTGAAAGATGCCCATGCGATGCGCATACGACAGCGCGTCGGCCACCGGCGTCGCGATCGCGAGCGTGTCGTCGACGCTCAGACGTCGCCCACCCGCGAGCCGCTGGCGCAGCGACCCGCCCTCGATGTACGGCATGACGTAGTAGAGGAACCCGCCTGCTTCGCCGGAGTCGTGGAGCGCCAGGATATGCGGGTGGGTGAGGCCGGCCGCGATCTGGATTTCCTTGAGGAACCGCTCGACGCCCAGAAATGCCGCGAGGCCGGGGAGCAGGACCTTGAGGGCGACCTCGCGTCGATGCTTGCCGTCGTACGCCAGATACACCGTGGCCATCCCGCCCCGTCCCAACACGCGACGCAGCTCGTAGCGCTGGGCCAGGGCGGCTTGGAGGTCTGGAGGGAGGTCAATTGTCACGGAGCGGGAATATAGGGCGATCACGACTTTTCGTTGCGCACGGAGAGCGTCTGGACGACGTTCGGGTCGGCCACGAGGGGGATTCGGGACGTGGGGCCCGACGATCAACCCGGCGATGATGTAGCCCAGCACGACGGGCTGGCGGAGGCGCTGGAATACCACGGTCGTGACGGCCGCCACCGCCAGGACGACCGTCCGGGGCGTGAGGAACGCGTGCGCGTCCTGCATGGCGGCAAATGCTACACGGGCCCCTCCATGAGGGACAGAGTCACACGTGTCGCGGACGGAGCGGGGGCGGCATCACGCTGCCGGGGGCCTCTTGTACTCGAACAGCTCGCTCGGAGTCACCCGCAGCGCGCCACACAGGCGCTCGATCGTATCGGCCCGAATCAGGCTGAAGCGCCCACTCGGCCGGGTGAGCCGGTAGATGGTGTTCAGGCTGAGGCCGGTGAACTTGGCCAGGCCATAGGCGGACAGACCCTGCGCCTCCAGCAGCTGCCGCAACCGCAGGCGCAGCAGGCCTCTACGGCGATAGCGGACTTTCTCGCCCCGATACTGTGGCATATCGCCTCCTTGCTATATATAACACGTCGAGTTATTATAGTACTGTACATATTATAACATGAATGGTTGCTATAGCACCATGGGCATCGGTTGGGTTCGTGGGTCTGCAGGAGTCGCCGGGTGCGTGCTGGCGGTCGCCGCGGCGTTCGCGCCGGGGCTGGCGGCCCAGGGCGCCAAGGAGACGAACGGCCGGGGCCGGCCCAGCGCCACGGTCGCGGGCCCCTCGTCTCACCTCCAGCCGGCCCGCGGCATCCTCGGCACCCTGGTCGGCACGTGGCAGTTCGAAATCTGGTTCGCGGGGAACTTCAGCGGGACGGCCGACGTGTCGGGCATCCGGGTAGTAAAGGCCTTGTTCGACGACCTGCGCCTGCAATGGACCGAGGTGCTCGACCACTCCCAGGTGCAGGGCCAGGGCCTCGTCGGCTTCGATCCTTCGAGCGACCGTTTCTTCAGCACCTCCGTGTACAACGTCGGGTCTGCGCCCGAGCTGCTCACGGGGATCCCGGACGATGCTCAGCCGAGCATCACGTTCTACGCCATCTCCATTGCGCCCGGTGCGGGCGAGCCGCCCCCTCCGCCGATATCTACCCTCGCCATGGTCGACCACGATCATTTCACGTGGACGGCGCAGGACCGCGCGTGGCGCGCCGTCTTCACGCGCCGGTAATCATGAGCAGTAACCACGAAGTTTAGTTGTGGCGCACTCGCGCAGTGGCCGGGCTGCTGCTAGAATTTCCTCGTGCACCTCCCTCCCAACGTTTCACGTCGTGACCCGTACTACAAGACTCCGTGCGTGACCGAGGTCAAATGCAACGGACCGCTGCCGCAATTGGGCAGGACTCGGCGGCCCGACTAGACGCGCTCGAGCGGGCTGCGCCCGAGTGGCACCCGTGGGTCGGGCTGTTGCGTGTGACCTTCCGGGCAGACGCTGAGCCGGCCCCGGAGCCGTTGGTGCCGGACGCAGGACCGCGGTCGTCTGCGGACATCACTCCACTGCTCCACGGGCGCACGGTGCGGGTCGACCCGGGGCGCCTCCGGAGTCTGCTGCAGCGGCTCGGCGCACTGGTGGGACTAGGGGGCGTGGCGGAGCTCGAGGTGCTCGAGCTCGCCGCCGCTGCGGCGCGGCAGGATGGTGCCGTTATCGGGCGGGCCGCGAGAGCCGCGCATATCGACCCCGGTGCGCTCGAGACCGTCGTGAACCTCGCCGTGTGGCCGCTGCTACAGGCGTGCGGCCGTCAGCTGCAGGCCCAAATCCCGCCGGGGTGGAGTCGCGGCTATTGCCCGGTCTGCGGGGCGTGGCCGGTGCTCGCGGAGCTGCGCGGGCTCGAGCGAACCCGTTGCCTTCGGTGCGGGCGCTGCGGTGCCGACTGGCAGCGGCCCTGGCTCGCCTGCGTCTACTGCAACGAGCGAGATCACGAGCGTCTGAGATCGCTGGTCATCGAAGGGCGGGTCGAGGGACGGACCGTCGAGACGTGTGCGAGCTGTCACGGTCATCTCAAGTCGCTCGCCACATTGCAGGCGGTGGCTCCCCCGGATCTCTTGGTGTCCGATCTTGAGACGGTGGAGCTCGACCTCGCGGCGTGGGAGCGGGGGTTCCGGCGGCCGGCCCGGCCGGGATTCCTGGTGGCGGTGCGACTCGAGGGCGTGGAGCCGTGAACGATCGCGACGCCCTCCGTCCCGCGGTCGTGTGTGGCCAGCTACTGGCGGCGCTCGCCGCTTCCGACGGACGCCGCCGGCGGCGCAAGCGCGACACGACACCCGACGCGATCGGCCTGGCGAACGCGTAGGGTCTTGTCGGCCGCGCTCCTCAGGCGCTCTTTACGACGCGCGGCGGCGTGCCACCGCCCTTGGGGCGCTCTGCCGCACCGCTCTCGCGCAGCATCGCGATCAGGCCGTCGGCCTGCTTGGCGTAGAACTCGAGCGTCCCGGCCTTCTCGATCACCTGTTCGAGGAAGCCTTTTTGCCCATGCAGGGTCTCCATGCTCGACCCGACGTCGGCGAGCAGGGCCTCGACACGCGCCAGGCGCTCCTCGGCCTGCTCGATCTGCCGCTGCCGGTGACCCAGCCCGTTCGCGGCGTCGTGCGCGTGGCTCACGAGCTCGAGCACGTTCTCGAGCATGGCGCGCGTCTCCGACACCTGCTCCTTCGCGCCGGCGATCGAGCGGACGTGGTCCACGGTCCGCTCGGCCACTTCGAACAGGCGGTACAGGTCGGCCTGGAGGGCGTCGACGGTGGCCTGGCGCTGGGCGGCCTGCTCCAGCGCCCGCATGAGCTGCTCCTCGGTGGCGTGCCACTTGGCGAGCCGCTCTTCGAACTGCGCCATGCGCTTCTGCACGAACCGCAGGTTGCCGGCGCGATTCTCGAGATCCTCGAGAGTGGTGGTGAGTGCGGCGGTGCGATCGGTGGCACCCGTGAGGGCTCCGGTGAGCTGACCGGCGCGCTCTTCCAACTGCTGCGCGATACTGGCCGCTTCCGCCCGCAGCTGTGAGGCACGCTCCAAATGCTCGGTAGCGGAGTTGAGCGCGGCCTGCCGTAGCTGCAGCTCCTGCCCCAGCGCCCTGGTCTGCTCGGCGAGGACCTCGAGGCTCTGGGCACGGCCTTCGAGCGTCGTCACCGCCGTGTCGATCTGCGTCATGCGGCGTTCCACCCGCTCCACCGTTCCCACCACCGTGGGCACCAGTTTCTCGATGCGTGCCGCCTCCGCGGCGTGGGCCGTGAGGGCCTGAAACTGCTGGTCGGTGGTGTTCATGCGAGCCGCGAGCCCTTCGGTGCGCTCGTCGAGCTGCGCTGCGGTCCCGGTAAGGTCCGTCAGCCGGGTGTTCAGCTGCTCGACGAGCTGGCGGCGCGACTCGATCTGGGCGATCGACTGTGAAAGGCGGTCGGAGTCCGCGCGCACCGACTCGACCGTCGGCTTCATCTCCTCCACGGCCGCGAGCTCGCCGCGCAGCGCCGCGACCGACTCGGTCACTTCGCCGAGCCAGGTCTTCGTGCCGGCCTGCGCCTCGCGCACCCGCGCGACCTCGCCCTCCGCCACCCGCATGCGTTCCAGCGCATCCTTCACCTCTTCGTGCGTCCCCTTCAGGCTCGCGAAGTCGCGCAACGCCGCCTCCACGGACGGCTGCGCCTTTTCGAGTCGCGCCACCCGCTGGGTCATTTGCTCGACCGTCTGCGCGAGCCGCTCGGCGTCCCCCTGCACGGCGCCGAGGTGCTCGGTCTGGGTTTCGAGGTGTGCCACGGAGTCGGACAGGCTCCCGAGCTGCTTCGTGAGCCCGTCGGCCTGCGAGCGGACGTCCCCGACGGTGCGGCTCGATTCGTCCAGCGTGCGACAGCGGGTCTCCATGTCCGTGAGCGAACCGCGCAGATCCAGGATGCGCTGCCCGACGGCGTCGAGCCCCTGGTTCTCGAGCTCGAAGCGCTTCACGGTCCGCTGAACCTCATCGCGCAGTCCATTCAGGCGTCCGTGGAGCTCCTGATCCGCCTGCGCGATCTGGTCGTGACGCACGCTCACTTCTCGCGACCTCGTCAGCAGATCGCCGTGGAGCGCCTGCAGCTCGGTGACACGGGTCTCGAGCGCGCCCAGATTTTTGGCGCTCTCTTCCTGCCTGCGAATTTTGGCGTCGATGTCCCGCAGGACGTCGTCGAGCTGCGTCGCCTGACCGATGGCGCGATCCACCACCTCGCGCTGCTGCTCCAGCACCGCGACCTTCTGCGTCACATAGTCGGCCAGGGACTTGAGCGTGCCCAGCTGTCGTTTGGTGTCGGCCGCGTCCGCCGCGGCCTGGCCGAGATGAGCAAAGGCCTGCTCCAGGCCGGTCACGCGGGTCTGCGCCGCCGCGACGCCGCCCTGCACCTGCTGCTGCCGCTCCTCGAACGCGTGCAGCCGGGTGGCGGCGGCCTCACCGGCGCGCTTCAACTCGTCCTGGCGCTGCCGCGCGCGGTCGAACGTATTGGAGAGGTCGCGCACTTGGCCCGTGAGCGTGTCCGCGTCGGCGCGCAGCGACTTGAGGCCACCAGCCGACTCGAGCAGGCTCGTGAGATCGCCCTTCAGCGCGAGCGCCGCGTCGAACGTGGCGCGCAGCTGCTCGATCTCGGTACGAAGGGTCTTGACCTCTTCCGCTGTGTGCTCGACCTGGGTTTCGGTGCGGCGCTGCGTGCGCGACACCCCTTCGGTCTGCTCGTCGAGCGTGGCCAGGACGGGGACGAGCCGCTCGAGCGCCTTGACGCGCCCCTGCAGCTCCGCCACGACCTTCTGGGCCTCCGCGATGGGCTGGGTGAGCTGCGTGAGCTGTTGAGTCGCGTCACGCGATCCGGTGGTGAGCGCCTCGAACGCGACGCGCTCGCGCTGCATCTGAGCAAGAATGGAGCGAAGCTCCGCCGGAAGCTGCGCCGGGGTGGTCTCGTGTCCGAAGAGCTTCCAGGCCATTGCAGTCCTCTGCGGCGAAGGGAGGGCAGCGGTGGTGCAGGGGCATAACAGTTGAAGCAAGGCGTATGCCGGGCTCGGCGTTCGCCGCTACCTCAAGTGGGGTGGAGGGTTACGGGCCAGGAGGAGCTTCGCCGGGCGGACCTACATCTCGTCTACCGCGTGATGCGTTGCAGAATCCGGTGATGACCTGCGACCCTACGCGGGGTGATATTCGTCACGCGAGCGCACGACGAGCTTGCCTGCGCCCGTCACGAGAATCACGAGATTCATGACGAGGAGCAATCCCTAGAAAAACCTTCCTGTTTCTCACCGGTGAGCGGACTCACCCTTGCGGGGGGTGACGGAAAGTGAATGTTGCTGTACCCCTGGAGGACGACCGACGGTGACCGTCTGGCAAGAGACCATCGCGCGCCGGCTGCGCGAGTTCCACCTCGACAGCATCAGGAACCAGATGCTGGTATTCGCGGTGGTGGTCACGCTCGTGCCGGCTCTCGTTCTGACGGTGGCGTCGTCCCGCCAGAGCCGGCGGTCGATCGGCGACCAGATTGCCCAGGAGCTGCGCGTCACCAGCACGCAGGCGGCCTCGGAGATCGATCAGTGGCTCAGCGATCGGCTGCGCGACCTGCGCGTGGCGGCGACGGCCTACGCCGTGCCGGAGAACCTGGCCAGGATCGAGAGGAGCGGGGGCGGCGAGGCCCTCAGCCGGCTGCGCGAATACCTCAACTCGGTGCGCGATCGCTGCCCGGACTGCGACGCGCTGCTGGTAGTGGAGGGGCGGGGGCGGTTCGTGACCAGCAGCGGCGGCCGGATGACCGGCGTGCAGTTCACCCAGGACCGGTTGAACGCGCTCAAGACGAGTGACGCCCTGGTGGGGGACGCCTACTGGGACACGGGGCTCGGCAAGGCGGCGATCGGGCTGGCCGTACCGATCCGCCAGGCGGATGGGAAGTACGTCGGCGCGCTCATGGCCAAGATCAATTTGCGCGCGGTGGCCGACGTGCTGCAGCGACTCGCTCCGCGCGATGAGAACGGGGGCGGGGGGGGTGGGGGCGGGGGCGGGGGCGACGTTTACGTGATGACCGAGCAGGGCAGGCTGATCCTCCGGGCCCGGGCGAGCTCAGCGGACCTGATGCGCACCAAACTCCCGCCGGAGACCGTGCAAGCGCTGATCGATCGGGAAGGCAGCAGCGTGGAGTACAAGCGCGCGGATGGGCGGGACGTCATGGGGACCCTGAGACGAGTGCCCGCGTTGCGGTGGGCCGCGGTGGTCGAGATGCCCCGGGCGGAGGCGTTTCGCCAGGCCGGCGGGAGCGGGACAGGGTTGCTACTCATCGCGGTGCTCCTCGCCGCCGCACTGGCGGCCTACGTGGGATCGCTCATCGTGCGCCCATTGCAGCGCTTGTCCGGCGTCGCGGCCAAAGTGGCCGCCGGGGACACGTCGGTCGAGCTCCCCACGGGAGCCGGGGGCGAGGTCGGCCAGCTGACGCAGGTGTTCAAGAACCTGGTGACCCGCGTGCGGGAGCGAGAGGGCCAGGGCGAGCTCGAGCGGCTCTCCGTCACGGACGGGCTCACCGGACTGTACAACCGGCGGCACCTGATGGGGACGCTCGCCAACGAGGTGCAGCGGTCGCGCCGCCTCCGGCGCGCTTTCTCGGTGCTGCTGGCCGACGTCGATCACTTCAAGCAGTACAACGACACGCACGGCCACCTCGGGGGGGACGCGGTGCTCGTGAAGATCGCCGAGATCCTGCGTCAGACCACACGGGGCGTCGATAGCGTGGCCCGGTACGGCGGTGAGGAGTTCCTGGTCATGCTGATCGAGGCACCGATCGTGACGGCCGCCGCCGTGGGCGAGCGCCTCCGGGCACGCGTCGCGGCGGAAGAGTTCGGTGGGGGGCGGGTGACGGTGAGCGTGGGTGCCGCCGAGTATCCGACTCACGGCGAGACGCCGGAAGAGCTGATCGCGAGCGCCGACGCGGCGATGTACCAGGCAAAGAACGAGGGTCGCGATCGCGTCATCGTCGCCGGTCGGAGAGCCGAGCGGGAGAAAGAGGGGAAGCGGCGCCGTAAGGGCGAGGGCTGACGTCGAGTCAGCACCTGCCGCATTCGCACCCCTTCGTGTCGCAAAAACGCCCTAGGACCGGGGCGCTCTGCTTCCCAGATTTGACCCCATAGATGCAAGAGCACCGTCGCGAGGTCTTGCGCGAAGCGAGCGTGGCCCTGCAGGGGCGGCCAGTCACCCTGTGGGAGGTCTCGTCGCGCGCCGAGGTGATCCCGGTCATGACCAGCGCGGCGAGCGCCCAGTCCCCGGACACACAGCTCGACCTCGATAGTACGCTCCATCACTGGGGCGCCCCGATCATTCAGGGCAGTCGCTGGGTCGGCTGCCGGCTGAACGACGCCGGGACGTGGTGTATCGCTCCCGTGAGGAAGCAGCCTGCCGCGCCGCCCCCCGACGGCGTCGAACGCCGCAGCCGCGAGCGGATCACGCTCGAGCTGGCAGGTCTCTGTCTGGGCCTGGTGGACCAGCCCCCGGTGGTCAGCCGGCCCCGCCTGACCGAGCCCGACGCCCTGGCCGAGTTGGTGCGTCAGCCCAGCGTGATTGCGCACGAGGTCGCCAATCCCTTGACCGCCGCGCTCGCGAGCCTCGATCTGTCCCTCGATCTGATCCGAACGGCCGAATCGCTGGCGCCGTCCTTCCGAGCGGAGCTGCTCAGCGAGCTCGCGGGCGTGGGGGAAGGCATGGACCAGGCCATCCAGTTTCTGCGCTCGATTCAGGATCGCGCGCGAGGAGGGCTGGCCCGCTCGGAGCGGTTCGACGCGGCAAACGTCGTCCGGTCCTGCGTGGCGCTGGAGCGGCCGCTGGCGCTCAAACGGAGCGTTACGCTCCAAGGGGTCATCACCGTGAGCGGCGTCTTTCTCCAGGGTGATCCCAACGCCCTCTATCAGGTGCTCACGAACCTCATCCGCAACGCGGTTTCGGCGTCGCGGGAACGGAACGCACCGGTCGTGGTCACTCTGGGGCAGGTGGGCGAGGCGCTGCGCCTGACGGTCCAGGATCACGGAGTGGGAATCGCGGGGGAGCATCTCGAGCGGATCTTCGAGCCGGGCTTCACGACCCAGGAGTTCGGCTCTGGCTCGGGGACGGGATTGTTGGTGGTGCGTCAAATCACCCAAGACATGTTCGGGGGCTCGGTCAAGGTGGAGTCGGCGGTGGGTCGCGGCTCCACCTTCGAGGTCACCCTTCCGATTCCCGCGCAGCGTACGCCGCGCGAGCGGCGCCAGGCGTAGCAACACACCGCCCCGCAACGCAGCGCGTTGCGGGGCGGTGGCTCACCCGGTCGACCCCCCCTTACGCCTGCGTCGTCGCCCCGTGACCGTTGCCATTGGAGATCCCGAACACCTTGGAACGACCGCCCGTGACCGCCAGCCACCGCTTGCGCGAGGCGATCAGGTCGTCCAGCTGCTGGCGCAGCCTGGCGATGTCCGAATCGATGCACTGGATGCGCCAGTCGATATAGTGCTCGGCCTGATCCGGGGTCCAATCGGAAGACCCGGTGAAGATCACCTGCTCCTTCAAAGGCATGTCCTCCGCCAACTTCAACCCTTCGCGCGCGAGCACAGCCTCACCCTCGACGGCATCCGCCTTCACTGCCAACATCTCAACCTTCCGCGCCATGTGATCCTCCTGAAACAGGGTACTCCGTACTCCCATGATCATCCCTAGTCCGAGCACCTGACTCCGCTCCTTACGGGCGCACCCGCGTTTGCGTGGTTGTCCCCCTTGACGGCAGCCTGCAGGCGTGACAGCTTGTCCTCATTGGGGATCTCTAGCGGACGCTTATTTGGCACCCATTAGGTCACTAACCTAGGACCAAATTGTCATCTGTCAAGGCCAGAAAGGGAGCCGAAAAGGGCCCCGTTTCGGAACGGTTGGCCCGGCTGCTCGACGCCTTCAGCCCCTGGGCAGGCATCTCACTCACGTATCGACAGTTCGCCGCCGAAATCGGACCGCCGGTCACGGAGGCCGGGATTAAGAAGTGGCCGCAGCGGAAGAAGTTTCCCGCGGACGTGGCCCGGATGATCGTGACGCGGGCGCGGGAGCGCGGCGTCGAAGGTGTCACTCTGGAGTGGGTGCTCTGGGGTGAGGGTGCCGGCCCTCAAAAGGGACTCAGGGAATCCGAAAGGCAGACGGAGGAGCCCGATGGCGACTTCGCCTCCCGGATCGCCGCCGGGCTCCAGGCGGATCTAAGTCATCACGAGTTCGGGCAGTCGTCCTCGGCGGAGGTGCAGCGCACGGTCATCTGGGCGCTGAAGGACCTGGCCCGGCGCCTCCGCGTGCTCCAGTTCGACATGGGGCAGACGTTCGAGCTGACGGACGGGTGGGCGAGAGACATCGGCCTCCCTGTGCGGCCCAGAGGCGCCACCATCAACACACCCTCCGATCAGCGCGCCTAGATCCCCCCGGCTCCGATCGGCTTCTTGACGTTCATCTTGTCCAACGCTGCGCGGAGCCCGCGCGCCAGCTTCAGCGCGTCGTCATTCGCCCAGTAATGCACGAAGAAGAGATGTGGGGTCTCGGTCAGCATATGGCTGTGAAGGGCCGTGATCGCGATGCCGCTACTGCGCAGGGCGCGGATCACGGGGTTGACCTCAGTGCCGAGCAGCACGAAGTCTCCGGTGATCGCCGAATTGCCACCCCCCGTCGGCTGGAAGTTGATCGCCGTCGCCAGGCCCATTGACGGCGGAACCTCGATTCCGTCGGCGGTGACCGTCTCCGCCCGCGGCACGCCTACCTGGTAGACGCCGCCGTTCACCTTCCCGTGGTAGCCGAGAATCCCGCCGATCTGCGCGGTGTCGATGCCGAGCGTCCCCTCGGGTGTGGCGGCGGGAGGGGGGGCCGCGCCGAATGGGGTGCCTGTGAGTGCCAGCGCAGCGTGGATCACCCCTGCCAGCCGCACTGGCCTGCCGCGCCCGGCGACGTGCATATACATCACGTGGGGGGATTCCTGCAGCAGGTGGTTGTGCAGTGCGGTCTGTTCGATCCCGCCCTCCTGTAGCTGACCGACAACGGGGCCGATCTCGCTCTCGACGAGGACGAGGTCGCCCATGAGCATGGCGTCCGTGTCGCTCACCTGTTTGAACGCGACCCATGAGCCGAGCGCAAGCGTTGGCTTGACCACCACGCCCGCAGCGGTGACGTGCAAGTCGCCGCGCGGTAAGGCCAACTTGTAGGCGCCGTCTGCCTGCAACGCGCCGGATTTCCCGAGCGCCTGATCCACTTGCTTCCAATCGATCGGCGCGAGGGGTCGCTGCGCCTGCCCGTCGACGACGATCAGGGCGAGTCCGGCGACGACCCACACAGCCTTGTGTCGCATAACTCCTCCGGTGGTGATGCCAACTCAGTCGATGGTTGCTCGGCAGAATCACGTCCCGTACACTTGTGGCATTCAAGATATTCGCTTTTCCGCCTGCTGACGCGCGATGGGTGGCTGCTGTTCCTGACGCGGTGCACCCGTCTGTTCGCCTATGGCGCGTTATCCGTGGTCCTGGTCTTCTATCTGACCAGCCTCGGCCTGAGTGCGTTCCAAACCGGCTTGCTGCTGACCCTCACGCTGGTCGGGGATACGGTTGTCTCCCTCTACCTCACGACGCAAGCGGACCGGATCGGGCGGCGGCGCATGCTCATCGTCGGCGCCATTCTCATGGCGGCTGCCGGCCTGGCGTTCGCCTACACCCGCAGCTTCGCGTTCCTGGTCGTTGCCGGGACGATCGGCGTCATCAGTCCCAGCGGCAACGAGGTGGGGCCGTTTCTCTCGATCGAGCAGGCGGCGCTGTCGCAGGTTGTTCCCGGTCAGAGCCGGACAGCGGTATTCGCTTGGTACACCCTCGTGGGGTCGTTTGCGACCGCCCTGGGCTCACTCGGCGGAGGGACCCTGTCGCATCTCCTGCAGAAGACGGCCATCGCGCCGGTCGAGAGCTACCGGGTTGTCGTGCTGCTGTACGCCGTCTTGGGAGTCGTGCTGGCGCTCTTGTTCACCCGTCTTTCGCCCGCCGCTGAGGTGAGCGTGCCTGGAGCCGGGTCCTTCGGCATCGGTCGCTCACGGGGAGTTGTCCTCAGGCTGTCAGGCCTCTTCGCTCTCGACTCCTTTGGCGGGGGCTTTGTGGTGCAGAGCTTCGCTGCCTACTGGTTCTATCTCCGTTTTGGCGTGAACCCTGCGACCCTCGGTGCGATTTTCTTTTGGGCGAACGTCCTGGCCGGGGTGTCGGCACTGTTGGCGTCCCGCCTTGCGGCGCGCGTCGGCCTCGTCCGCACCATGGTGTTCACCCACCTGCCGTCGAACATCCTGCTCATTCTCGTGCCGTTGATGCCGAGCCTGCCGCTCGCGACACTGGTGCTGCTGGCGCGTTTCAGTATCAGTCAAATGGACGTACCGACCCGGCAATCCTACATCATGGCGGTGGTTGGGCAGGAAGAGCGGTCGGCCGCGGGGGGCGTGACCGGTGTGGCCCGAACGCTCGGCGCCGCCCTCGCCCCCGTGTTCGCGGGATTCCTGTATGCTCGCCCCTCCCTGATGAGCGCGCCGTTCTTCATTGCCGGAACGCTGAAAATCGTCTACGACCTGTTGCTCTACAGGGGATTCGCCGCCGTGCAGCCGCCCGAGGCCTAGGGCGCGCCCGGAAGGGTGCGCGCCACCTCGACGAGGTCGTGCACGAGCCGCGGTGCCTTCGCGCGCCACACTAGCGCGATCCAGCAGGGGATCGGAGGCTCGATGATCGGGCGATACACGATGGCGGTCGGCGCGGCCCGGTACCGGGCCCCGACCGCCTCACTCGCCAGCGCCCAGGCTTCTCCCGCGGCGATCTGTACGTTCGCCGACGGCGTCTCTTTGGGACGCTCGCGCCGTCGCAACGGGACCAACCCGCGGTCTCGCAGGGCTTCGTCGATGGTGCGAAAGAAGCCGGGCCACCGCTGGGGCGAGGAGTGGAGCCAGGTGAGGTCCCGCAGGTCGGCCAAGGTGATCGACGCTTGGGCGGCGAGCGGATGGTTCGCCGGGAGGAGTACGCCCTTGGTTGCGCAATCCACGATGCGGAGCGCGTCGAACCCGGCGACGGGCCATTGCGCGATGAACACGGACGCGACGTCGACCTGTCCCTCCCGCAGGGCGTGGTACGTATCGGCATCGCTTCTGCTCGATGCGTGTACCTGCGCCTCCGGGTGGGCGTGGCGAAACGCGGCGAGCAGGTCCTCGATGTTCGAGGTGTAGACCGACAGCTCGCCGTGGGCGAACTCGAGATCGGAGGCGCCGTTCTTGCCGGCGCTACGAGCGCTGGTCATGGCGCGTCCCGCCGCGTCCAGCGTGCCGCGCGCATCCGCCAGGAAAGCCTCGCCCGCCGGCGTGAGCCGGATGCCGCGGGGGAGGCGGTCGAACAACATCACCCCCAGTTCCGTCTCGAGGTCGCGGATCTGCTTCGACAGGGCGGGTTGCGCGACGCGCAGACGGCGGGCGGCCTGCGCAAAACTGTGCTCCTCAGCGACCGCCACGAAGTAACGAAAATGCCGTAGCTCCATTGCCCCTATTCTAGACTTTGCTATACTATACTACACATTACTTCACAATGGAACGGCTCCGGACCCATGGCATCCGATTCCGAGCTGCTCGACATCGCCCAGGCAGCCGAGCTACTGCGGGTCAGTGAGGCGTCCCTGCGCCGCTGGACCAACGCCGGGCGTCTTCCCTGCCGCCGCATCGGCGGGCGCCGCGAGCGGCGCTTCCGGCGGGCCGATCTGATGGCGTTGCTGGAACGGGATGAGAGCAACACGCCGGCGCACCACGTCTGCGCCTTCTATGCGAGCGATCAGGCGCGTACGCGCCAGGCCGCGAGCTTCATCGGGAAAGGTCTCGACGCCGGCAGCGTCTGCGTCCTCGCCGCAGAACGCCGCGTGCGCGAGCGGGTCCTCGCCCAGCTCGCGCGCCGACGACCGGCGCTGCGACGCGACCTGGAGGCGAAGCGCTTGCTGGTTTCGGAATACGCCGAGACGGCCGCGAGCCAGCTGGCGTTTTGGCAGACGACGTTCGAGGCGGCGACGCAGGACGGCGCCCGCACCCTCCGCGTGGTGGGCGACGTGTCCGGCGGGACGCTCGCCCGGGAGGGCGACTTCGACCAGGTGCTCGAGTACGAGGCCGCGTATGAGAAGCTGTCGCGGCGCTTTCCGGTGACCACCGCGTGCCTCTACGACGCGCGCATCCACTCCGGCCTGGAAACGGCTCGCCTAGTGCAGCGTCATCCGGACCTGTTCCGTCACCCGATCGCCCATTTCGTGAGCTGAACCGCGCCGATCAACCCCGGTCGTACGCCTGCTGCAGGCCCTTGATATCGATCTTTTTCATTTTCAGCATGGCTTGCATGACCTGGTTTGCCTTCTCGGGATTCTTGTCTCCCAACATCCTCCCCAGCGCGGTGGGAATGATTTGCCAGGACAGGCCATACTTGTCCTGCAGCCAACCGCATTGGTCCTCTCTGCCGCCCGCCGACAGCTTCTTCCACAGCTCGTCTACTTCCGGCTGCGTCTCACAATTCACGAACAACGATATCGCCGGAGTGAACTTGAACTGCGGGCCGCCGTTGAGGGCGTAGAACTGTTGTCCCTCGAGCTGGAAGGTCGCGGACATCACCGTCCCTTTGGGTCCCGGTCCGGCTGATCCGTAGCGCGTGACGCTCAGGACCTTGGAATTCTTGAAGATCGAGACGTAGAAATTCATCGCCTCTTCGGCTTTGCCGTCGAACCACAGGAACGGGATGATCTTCTGCATGTGAGTGTCCTCAGGATTGTCTGTTACCGTACAGGGCGCCGCCCAGCCAGGCACAGGGCGGGCCGGTGACCGCGACGGCGATCGAGTACCAGAGCGGACCGAGCTCGGGCTTGGCGATGTTGGCGATCACTCCAAGCAGGCCCGCCACGAGCCCGACGAGACCGAGAATCAGGGCGTGACGCACGGGCGCGTGGGGGGCGAGTCGCGCCGTGATGTACCCGCCCAGGATCGTATAGACGATGCGGTAGGCTGTAGCGAGCACGAACAGCACGCCGGCCATCGGCTCACCCCACGGCGGATAGATCTTGAGGATATGCAGCACCTGGTCGGTGCCGACCGACAAGACGAACACCACGATGAACCCCGCGACCACGGCGCCCACGCTGCGCCACCGGCTGCTCGCGCCGTTCATGCGCGCCCCGTGGCCGGTGTCGCCGCCAACAGCTCGGCCAGCCGGTCGTAGCTCGCCGCCACTCCACTCTCCATGTTGGACTTGATCACCGCGTCGCGGGCGGCCGCTGACTCGTAACGCATGGTATGCGTGAGCCTGGTTTGTCCGCCCTGCTCCTCGAGGACGAGCGTCCCCAGGGCCTCGCCCGGGTACCACGCCTCATCGAACTTCTCGGTGTTGACGATCCGCTCGGGCGCCTTGATCTCGCGGTACACGCCACCCATGCCCATCTTGGTCCCGTCGCGATCGTGCTGCCACAAGTAGCGGTACTTCCCGCCAACGCGCAGGTCGATCTCGCACACGGGCATCGACCAGCCGGGTGGTCCCAAGAGCCAGCGCCGGACCAGTTCCGGCTTCGTGTGGGCGTCGAACACCAGTTTGCGGGAAGCGTCGAAGACGCGGGTCATCACGAGGTCGCGTTCCCCCGGCGTCGTGAGCTTCAATGTTGCGGCGGGTTTCATCGGTCATCTCCCGTTGTTAGGGGTCTGGTCTTGAGCTCATCGAGCAGCGCGTCGAGGCGCTGGTAATTCCCCTCCCACAGCCGGCGGTAGCGCTCCAGCCACTTGGTGGCTTCCCCCAGGCGCTTGGGCTCGAGGCGGCGGGGCCGTCGCTGCGCGTCGCGGCCGCGCGAAACTAGGCCGGCGCGCTCCAGTACCTTCAGGTGCTTCGAGATCGCGGGTTGGCTCATCGCGAACGGCTCGGCCAGCTCCGTCACCGATGCCTCCCCCGACGCCAGGCGGGCGAGGATCGCCCGCCTTGTGGGATCGGAGAGGGCCGCGAAGATGGCGTCGAGGCGGTGTTTTGCTTGCATAACCGTTCGGTTATATAGATGCGAATGGGGCGGCCGTCAAGGCCCCCCGGCCCCGGCCCCGGGGCCGGAGCTATCGCTCGGAGCGCTGACTCCCCTAACAAGGAAGTATTGGACGGGAATCGCCCGGCGGCGCATGTGTCTAAGCGTGTCGATGCGCGTCCCCCTGCGGGTCCTGATCGCGGAAGACTCCGAGGATGACGCTCGGTTGCTCTTACGGGAGCTGCAGCGCGCGGGCTACCAGCCGACATACGAGCGGGTCGACACCCCGGCGGCCATGACGTCCGCCCTCGATGGCCATGCGTGGGATCTCGTGATCGGGGACTACAGCATGCCGGCGTTCAGCGGGCCGGCGGCGCTCGCCCTGCTCCGGGCGCGCGATCCCGACACCCCGTTCATCTTCGTCTCGGGCACGATCGGTGAGGACGTCGCGGTCGAGGCGATGAAGGCGGGCGCGCAGGATTTTCTCACCAAGGGCAATCTCCGGCGGCTGATCCCCGCCATCCAGCGGGAGCTGCGTGACACCGAGGTGCGCCGCGAGCGCCGCCGGGCGCAGACGGCGCTGCTCGAGCGGGCCCGCCTGGCGGAGCTGACCTCCGAAGTGGGGAGCGCCCTGACGCGAGGAGAGGCCCTGCGCGAGACGCTGCAGCTCTGCGCAGAGGCATTGGTGCGCCACCTCGACGTGGCGCTCGCCCGCATCTGGATCCTCCACGAAGCCACCGCAACCCTCGCGCTCGAGGCCAGCGCCGGCATGTACACGCAGATCGACGGGCCACACAGCAAGATCGGTTTGATCGCCCAGCAGCTCCGTCCGTATCTGACCAACCAGGTGCTGGGCGATCCGCAGGTTCATGACCAGGAGTGGGCACAGCGCGAGGGGATGGCGGCGTTCGCCGGTTACCCCTTGGTGGTGCAAGACCGGGTCCTCGGCGTCATGGCGATGTTTGCGCGCCACCCCCTCTCGGAGTTCGTGCCCAAGGCCTTGGCATCGGTCGCGAGCGGCTTGGCGGTCGGCATCGAGCGCAAGCGGGCGGAAGAAGCCCTGCGGAGCTCCGAGGAGCGTCTGCGCCAGGCGCAGAAAATGGAGGCGGTCGGCCGCCTGGCCGGCGGGGTCGCCCACGATTTCAACAACCTGCTGACCGTGATCACCAGTTACAGCGCCCTGTTGCTCGAAGATCTCGGGTCGGACGATCCCAAACGCGACGATGTCGACCAGATCCGCAAGGCGGCCGAAGGCGCCGCCGCCCTCACGCGCCAGCTGCTGGCGTTCAGCCGCCAGCAAGTGCTCCAGCCCAAGGCGCTGGATCTGAAGGCGACCGTTGCCGGCACGGAGAAGCTGCTCAAGCGGCTGATCGGAGAGGACATCCAGCTGACCACGGTGCTTGCCCGCGATCTGGGAGTGGTGAAAGCCGACCCCGGCCAGATCGAGCAGATCATCATCAACCTCGCGGTGAACGCACGCGACGCAATGCCGACCGGGGGGCGCCTGACCATCGAGGCGGCCAACGTGGACATGGACGAGGCCTACGTGCGCGGTCACGCGCCCGCCAGCCCGGGCGGCTACGTCATGCTCGCGCTGTCCGATACGGGAATCGGCATGGACGAGCAGACCAAAGCCCGGATCTTCGAGCCGTTCTTCACGACAAAGGAACCGGGCAAGGGCACGGGGTTGGGCCTTGCCACGGTGTACGGAATCGTGAAGCAGTCGGGCGGATTCATCTGGGTGTACTCCGAGCCCGGTCACGGGACGAGCTTCAAGGTCTACCTCCCGAGGGTCGACGAGCCCGCCGAGGCTGCCGCCGCGGCGACGGCGACCGCGGAGCCACGCGGTGGCACTGAAACCGTGCTCGTCGTGGAGGACGCGGCGTCCGTTCGCATGGTGACCCGACAGGTGCTCGAGCGCTTCGGCTACACGGTCCTGGAGGCGCCCAACGGCGAGACGGCGCTGCGACTCGCCGCCAAGCATCACGGCCCGATCCACCTGCTGCTCACGGATGTCGTCATGCCTGGGCTCAGCGGTCGGCAGTTGGCCGGGCAGCTGGCAGAGCTGCGACCCGACATGAAGGTGCTGTACGCCTCGGGCTATGCAGACCACGCCATCGTCCATCACGGGATCCTGGAATCCGGCATCGCGTACCTCCAAAAGCCTTTCACTCCAGAGACACTCGGGCGACGAGTGCGGCAGGTACTGGATTCATTGCCGACGACATAGAGGTGCCGTGGCAAGAATCCTGGTGATGGATGATGATGGCACGCTTCGGGGCGCGATCCGGGTCGCGCTCGAGGCGGCTGGCTACGAGGTGTTGGAAGCTGCCGACGGGCACGCCGGGTTGCGCCTGCACCGCGAGCAGGGTGCCGATCTCGTGTTGGTGGACATCTTCATGCCCGAGCGGGACGGGCTGGAAGTGATCCGCGCCCTTCGTGCCGAGCATCCCCAACCGACGATCGTCGCCATGTCGGGTGGGGGCCGGACCGGACAAATCGAGGTGCTGGAGGCCGCTGCGGCTTTGGGCGCGTCGCGCACGCTGGTCAAGCCGTTCGAACCACGCCAGCTGCTGAAGGTGATTCGGGAATTGCTGGGCGAGCGCGCGGCCCCCTGACAGGGACGCCGAAGTGTCGCGAAACTGCCCGTCCGTGCCGCAAAAACGCCCTAGCTCCCCCCGAGCGGGCCATCATGTTGGGTGGTCCCGAGCCGGGCCACGTGACATGGGTCACCACGACGCTGTGCCAGAAGGGCATGTTGTGCGGGAATAATTCGCGACCGCCATAGACCAGGGGGGTACCGACCGATGGCCGGGATGAGGACCGTTGCGGCCGCGACATGGATGGTCTTCACGTTGGGTCTCATGTGCCTCGTTCGGCCCGGGTTCGCGCAGCAAGCCGATTCCACTGGCCAGCGGCCCGATACCAGCCTGTCGGCCGAGGCCCTGAAGAAGCTGAGCATCGAGCAGTTGATGAACCTGCAGGTCACCTCCGTTTCGAAGCGTCCGGAGCGACTGTCGCAGACCGCTTCGGCGATCCAAGTGATCACACAGGAGGACATTCGACGCTCCGGCGCGTCGAGTCTTGCCGAGGCGCTTCGCCTCGCCGCGAACCTCCAAGTCGCGCAGATCGACTCACGCCAATGGGCCATCAGCGCGCGCGGCTTCAACGGCACCACCGCCAACAAGCTCCTGGTGCTGATCGATGGACGCACCGTCTACACTCCGCTGTTTTCCGGTGTGTTCTGGGATGTGCAGGAGGTGCCCCTTCAGGACATCGACCGTATCGAGGTCATCAGCGGACCCGGGGCCACGCTGTGGGGCGCCAACGCCGTCAACGGCGTGATCAACGTCATCACGAAGGACGCCAAGGACACGCAAGGGCTGCTGCTATCAGGTGGCGGTGGCACCGAGCAGCACGGCTTCGGCACGGTTCGTTACGGAGCGCCGCTGGGCTCCAATGTTCGCGCGCGGATCTACGGCAGGGGGTTCGATCGCGATGCGACGGCGTTGCCCGGCGGACAGGACGCCGCCGATGACTGGCACCTCGAGCAGGGTGGGTTTCGAATGGATTGGGACGCGTCGAGCGCGAGCCGCGTCACCCTGCAGGGCGATCTGTACGATGGCCGCATCGCTCAAGACTCAGGCGGCGACATTGGCGTCAGCGGCGGCCACGTCGTGGCGAAGTGGTCGCGCACGCTGTCCGAACGGTCGAGCCTCGCGGCCCACCTGTACTACGACCGGACGCACCGCGATATCCCGGGCGTGTTTGGAGAGGATCTCGACACCTACGACGTCGATCTACAACACAGTGCACGATTGGGCGCTCGGCATGACGTGGTGTGGGGGCTCGGGTACCGGAACATCAACGATCGCACTGTGATCGGTGCAGACTCCACCGTCGCATTTCTGCCGACGCAGGTCGCGCGGGAGTGGTTCACCGGGTTCGTCCAGGACGAAATCGCGCTCGTTCCCAACCGCGTTCACGTGACCGTCGGCACCAAGGTCGAGCACAACGACTACACCGGCTTCGAGATCCAGCCGAGCGGTCGTGTGAGCTGGAGACCAGGCTCGTCCGGCACGCTCTGGATGGCCGTGTCGCGGGCACTGCGGACGCCGTCGCGCATCGACCGGGAGCTGTTCGCTCCCGCCAAACCACCCTACTTCCTTGCCGGCGGTCCCGACTTCCATTCGGAAGAAGAGCTGGCGTATGAGCTGGGATACCGCTATCAACGCGGGACGCTGGGGTTATCGGTGGCCACGTTCTACAGTCGCTACCACGGGCTCCGTAGCGTGGAGCAGGTCAACCCACCCGCACCGGTTCCCCTCGTGATCGCCAACGGGCAGGCCGGTGAGTCCTATGGCGCCGAAGTGACGGCCGAGTACTGGCTCACAAACCGGTGGCGCGTGCACGCCGGCTACACCGAGCTGCGCGTCCACGTCTGGCCCAACCCCGGCAGCACCGACATGTCCCGGGGCTCGGGGGAGTCCCAGGTTCCCGATCGCCAGTTCCTCTTGCAGTCGTGGGTGGATCTGCCGGCGCACCTGGGCCTCGCCGCCTGGTTCCGGGCGATCGATGACATCAACAATCAGCTGGTCCCGGCGTATGCCGAGCTGAATGCCACGCTCACCTGGCGGCCGACGTCGCACCTCGATCTCTCGCTCGTCGGGCAGAATCTCCTGCACGGTCAACACCGGGAGTTCGGCGCGTCGAGCAGTCCCACTCGTCGTGACATCCAGCGTGGCGTGTACGGAGCGGTCGCATGGCACTTTTGAGAGTCACGACCGCGCTGCTTCTGGTCTGCGCCGCCCGCCTTGGCGCGCAAACGGGGAAGGCCTCCGAGGCTCAGGTGAAGGCCGTGTTCTTGTTCAACTTCGCGCAATTCGTCGATTGGCCCGCTGATGCCGTGCCCGACTCGCAGGCCCCGCTCGTCATCGGGATCTTGGGTGGAGACCCGTTCGGTGACCTTCTCGATGCCACCGTGCGTGGAGAGCATCGGGGAGCGCGGCCCTTCGTCGTGCATCGCTATCAACGCCTGGAAGACATCACGCGGTGCGACATCCTGTTCATCAGTCGGTCCGTGGCGGATCAGCCGGACGAGGTCCTTACGCGTCTCAAGAATCGGCCGATCCTTACCGTGAGCGACGCCGACCAATTCGCCGAACGGGGAGGCATGATTCGCTTCGTGACCGACCGGAGCCGGATCCGCCTCCAGATCAACCAGGAGGCGGCGGAAGCCGCACACCTGACGATCAGCTCCAAGCTGTTGCGGGTGGCCGAGGTCGTCACCCCCACCGGGCGTTGAGATGTCGCTGCGCGACTGGCCGATCAAGCAAAAGCTGACGGCGATGCTCGTCCTGATCAGCGGGCTGGTCTTGCTGCTCACGTCCGCCGCGTTCGCCGGGTACCAGTACTGGTCCCTGCGTCAGGCAACGCGCGACGCCCTGGCCGTCCGCGGCCGGATCATCGCCGCCAACAGCACGGCCTCGCTGGCCTTTGCCAACGTGGCCGACGCCAGGGAGATCCTCTCCGCCCTGCGCGCCGACCGGCATGTTGTGGCCGCGGTTCTGTACGACAAGGGCGGCCACGTGTTCGCGGGGTACCCCACGGGTGTGGCCGGCGCTGACCTCCCCGCGGTGCCGGGGCCGGACGGGTATCGCTTCGAGCGCGGGCTGCTGATCGGGTTCCAGCCCGTGGAGGAATCGGGCAGCCAGCGTCTCGGCACGTTGTACCTCGCGTCCGATCTCGGAGCCATCTACGACACCTTCCGGCTCTCCGGCGTCATCGGCCTGGCCGTCATGGCCGTCGCCTTACTGGCGGCGTACCTCCTGTCCATGGTCCTGCAGGGTGCGATCTCGGAGCCCATTCTGGCGCTCGCGGAGACGGCCAAAGCCGTGTCCACGCGACAGGATTACTCCGTGCGGGCCTCCAAGGTCGGCGCGGACGAGCTGGGCGCGCTGACTGATGCCTTCAACCAGATGCTCGGCCGCATCGAGGACCAGAAGAACGAGCTGCAGCGCTACGCCGCCGAGCTCGAGCAGCGCGTGGAGGAGCGGACTCACGAGCTCCAGGAGCGCAACGAGTCGCTGCGGCGCAACGCGGCCGAGCTCCTCGCCGCCAACACCGAGCTCGACGCATTCGCCTACTCGGTATCACACGACTTGCGGGCACCGCTGCGCAGTATCGACGGATTCAGCCAGATACTGCTCGAAGACTATGCCGGGAAACTGGACGAGGCGGGACAGGAGTCGTTGCACCGGGTGCGCGCCGCCAGCCAGCGGATGGGCACGTTGATCGACGACCTGCTGAAGCTCGCCCGGGTCACTCGGGCGGAGATACGGACCGAGGACGTGGATTTGAGCGTCATGGCACGGGACATCGTGGCCGATCTGGAACGGGCGACCCCGGAACGACAGGTGGAATTCGCGATCGCCCCCGGGCTCAGCGCGCGAGGCGACGCGCGGCTGCTGCGCGTGGCCCTCGACAATCTGCTCCGGAACAGCTGGAAGTACACCGCGAAGCAACCGCAGCCGCGGGTCCAATTCGCCTCGGTCGAAGCGAACGGCGGCCGGGCCTTCATGGTCCGGGACAACGGCGCCGGCTTCGACATGAAGTATGCGGATAAGCTGTTCGGCGTGTTCCAGCGACTGCACTCCGCGGCCGACTTCGAGGGCACCGGCATCGGTCTCGCCACCGTCCGGCGCATCATCACCCGGCACGGCGGCCGGATCTGGGCGGAAGGCGCCGTCGATCAGGGAGCGACGTTCTACTTCACTCTGTGACGGCCCGCTTCCCGCGGGCCTGGAGGCTCTTGTGAACCCGGGAAAGATCCTGCTGGTGGAAGACAACCCTGATGACGTCGCGTTGACGCTCCGCGCGCTCAAGAGCCACAACATCACCAACGACGTCGTCGTGGCGCAGGACGGTGCGCAAGCGCTCGACATCCTCTTCGGCGCTGACGGCAAGGGCCCCGCGGAGAAGGAGCTGCCGGCCGTCGTGCTGCTCGATCTCAAGCTGCCCAAGGTCAACGGGATGGAGGTGCTGCACCGCATCCGGGCCGACGAGGCAACGCGGCTCCTGCCGGTCGTCATCCTCACCTCTTCCGACGAGGAGCGCGACGTCATCGAGGGCTATAGCCTCGGCGCCAACAGCTACGTGCGGAAGCCCGTGGACTTCGTGGAATTCACCCAGGCGGCGAAGCAGCTCGGGCTCTACTGGTTGCTCATGAACCGGGCACCGCCGGTGCCCCGCAGGTCCTGACCCGTCGTCAGCGCTCCCGCGCCGGGTCGCTGATCGGTCGCTCGAGCGCCTTCCGGTCCCACCCGGCGAGGTTGGCCGCGGCGTCGTAGGTGCCGTGGAGGAAGGCCATGAGGGCCTCGTAGGGCGACGGCGCCGCTCGGACCGCAGCATACGGCAGGATGAAGATGCCCATCGGCGGGTGGTAGTAGGCGGCGGTTGGCTGCAGGTCGATTTCCCGCAAGCCGGCCGGCTCGGGCGCCGCATACGCATAGAATGCCGCCTCCTGGACCGACGCGCTGCCGGGCCAAAAGCCGGCGCTGATCACCTCATGCGAATACGCTTCGCGCGTCATCCGGTCCGCCCCGGGCCGCTCGGGGGCGCGCCGCCCGGAAAACCGCGTCACCGCCAGATCGAAGCTGCCCCAGAAAAAGTGAACCGGGCTGCACTTCCCGAGAAAGCTCGCACGGAATCGCCGCAACACGTCGTCGGCCTGAACCAGAATGCGCCAGAGGCGGTGCGCGTACTCGGGATCGTATGACGCGTGTGTCCGATCGTCGGGAAAGCGGATCGGGTTCTCCACTTCCACGGGCATGGGCCAGAGTTTCACCCGGATCGCGAGGGTTTCGAGCGCCTTGAGATACAGGTGGTAGAACTCCGCGACCGAGCGCGGGCGCAGCGGGATTTCGTGCACGGCGCCGTCGTCCGTCCGGAGGACGAGCTCGTGCTCGACGAAGTCGAACTCCACGTCGAGCGTCCGGGACCCGTACGGCATCGGGCCGGTCGCGAGCCCGCGCGCGGTGACGTGCAGCGCCACCTGCCACCAGTGGTTCTGCCAACGCGCGAGGGCGAGCGAGGTTTTCCCGACGATCTGGGTCCACATATGGAGCGTCGTGTACGTGTCCCGCCACTCATCGAGCGACAGTGCGGGCCAGGCTGTCTCGGTCACCGCGTCCCGCCTTCCGCGTCGCGCGGGGCGAGTCGTTGCCGGATGGCACCGAGATGGTACGCCGCGTGGGCGATCGCGCCGATCGCCACGCCCAGTGCGTCTTCGTCCCACACGGCGTGAGTCTCCACGGCCACAAACAGGCTGTCGTACTCGCGTCGCAATTGCGCCTGCAGGTCGGCCCACCCGGCGTCGTCCACCGTCGTCACGGTCCAACTGCGCCCGCGATCGCGCGACGTCGGCTCGCCGCGCAGTCCACGCGTCGACAGCTCGAGACTCGCGCTCACGTGGTGGACGTGACCGGCGACAGTCGAGTGGCCCGGTCCTCCCGGCCGGGAGGCCTGGGCCGCGCTCAACCGACCGAGGGTCGCGAAGATGCCGGTCCCCGGGGCTGCGTCGGTGAAATACGTCCAGGGGCCCCGAGGCCCTTCGAAGGCTTCAACGAGCATCCGTCTCAGCAAGCTCACAGTCACGGCGGGCGGCGTACCGGTCATGATTTAAGATACCGACTCTACGTTGACACGCTCCATGGGAGCACACAGCGCTGCTGGCTGCTGGCGACGGCCAGCGCCAGTCCGCGCACGACATTGCGTGCTTGCTCGGGCGTGACCGCTAGTTGCGCCTTCCCCAGGATCGCGTCGCGGATGTTCTCGTAATAGTGCGTAAAGCTCGACGGGATGGTCGGAATCGTCCGAGTTCCCTCGGGCCCGGTCAGCTCGCCGTACAGCTCGGACGGTTCAGCGTCCCAGTCCGGCTCGGCGGGTATGCGGCCGGCCTTCAGGGCCGCTTCCTGTGGGTCGAGCCCGTATTTGACGTAAGAACCCTTCGTGCCGTGCACCGCGAAGGTCGGTCCCGGGGCGGCCGCGAGCATGGATCCCCGCAGGAGCGCCCGCATGTGTGAATAGTGAAGGGTGACGTCGAAGGCGTCGTCGGCCGCGGCGCCGTCGCGTTCGGTGCGAATGTCGGCGGAGATCGCCTGCGGCGTTCCGAACAGCACCAACGCCTGGTCGAGCAGATGTGCGCCGAGGTCGAACCAGACGCCCGAGCCGGGCAGGGACTGTTCACGCCACGCGCCCGGGCGCAGCTCGGGACGGAAGCGATCGAAGTGGGATTCGTACGTCGTCACCCGGCCGAGCGCACCCTGGGACAGCAGGGTTCGCAGCGTCACGAAGTCTCCGACGTACCGGCGGTTCTGGTAGACCGACAGGACCCGGCGCTGTGCAGCCCCGAGTTGGACGAGCTCGTCGGCTTCCGCCACGGTAGTCGTGAAGGGTTTGTCGATCACGACGTGCCGTCCGGCCAGGAGACATTGCCTCGCGATCGGATGATGCGATGTGTTGGGTGTGGCGATAACGACCAGGTCCACGGCCCGGCTGAGCAGCTCATCGACGCTGCCCACGAATTCGACATCTGCGTAGCGCGAGTCCGGCGCGCCCCCCCCGTGGCGCTGGACGATGGTGGTGAGGCGGAGACCTTCGACCACACGAATCACGGGCGCATGGAATGTCTTACCCGCAAAGCCGAAACCCACGAGTCCGACGTTGAGCATGACAGGGATAGTACATCATGCCCTGAGCGCGGCCACCTCGGTGGGCGGCGCTACGGCGTGGTCGAGACGTGCC